>Ga0196977_1000818_pt1 | contig 14070 bp, 9 predicted proteins | sample S3v_1013CmetaG_FD_148634 | JGI IMG/M metagenome (GOLD analysis project Ga0196977, IMG submission 148634) | Soil microbial communities from Anza Borrego desert, Southern California, United States - S3+v_10-13C | ecosystem: Environmental > Terrestrial > Soil > Desert | place: USA: California...
AGCGCATCCCCGCGTCCTCGACGACGGGCGTGGTCGACCTCAACACCATCCCGGCCTCGCTGATCGACCGGATCGAAGTCGTGACCGGCGGCGCCTCGGCCGTGTACGGCTCGGACGCCATCTCGGGCGTCATCAACTTCATCCTCAAGGACGACTACGAGGGCGCCGAGATCACGGCCACCTACGGCTCGTCGTTCGACGGCGAGGCGCCGGAGTTCGAAGTCAACGCCCTGCTCGGCGGCAACTTCGCCAACGGCCGCGGCAACATCACCGCCTACGCCGCCTACTACAACCGGGAAGAGGCGTTCCAGTCGGACTTCGACTTCGCCCGCGTCTCGGCCGCCGCCTGCTACGATTCGGTGCGCCTGCGCGTGACCGTCTGTGACACCGCCGCCGAGGGTGTGCCCGCGGGCAGCAACGTCGGCGTCATCGCCGCCGGCGGTTCCGGCACCCCGCCCTGGGGCTGGATCGCCAACAACGGCGCCAACCCGTTCCAGAACCTGTCGGTCCTGCTTCCGGCCACCTTCGGCGCCGGCAACACCGACATCAACTGTGACGGCGTGCCCGACGGCGCGGTCAACACCGGTCAGCTGTCGTTCAATGACGCGGGCCAGCTGACGCCGCGCAACAACGCCGGCGCGTGCGGCGTGCCTGACCGGGCCGCGGGCTCGTCGCGCTACAGCTTCGCCCCGGACAACTACCTGATCATCCCGGCCGAACGCTTCAACATGACGACGACGGGATCCTACGACATCACGGACACGATCCGCGCCAAGGTGGCGTTGAACTTCGTCAATTCGAACCAGGAAGTGCAGCTCGCGCCCACGCCGGCGACCGGCCTGGTCGTCACCCTGACCCCGGCCATGCAGACCCTGATCCAGACGAACGCGCCGGATCTGTGGATCGCCCTGCAGTCGCGTCCGAACCCGCTGGCGCCGTTCACCATGGACCGCCGCACCAACGAGGTCGGCACCCGAAACGGCTTCTTCGAGAACAACTCGTTCTACTTCCTGACCACCGTGGACGGCGAGTTCAACGACAACTGGAACTGGTCGCTGACGGCGTCGTTCGGCTCCAACCGCTTCGACAGCCGCGGCATCAACTCGGTGAACGCCACGGCCCTGCGCCAGGGCCTGGCCGGCTGTCAGACCGCCGCCGGCGCTCCGCTCGGCGCCGCCGCCCTGCCGGGCTGCGTGCCGATCGACATCTTCGGCCCGGGCACCCTGACGCCCGCGATGGTGAACTTCATCTCGGTCAACACCTTCGCCGAGACCCAGGTCGAAGAATCGCGCGTCGCCGGCTTCGTCCGCGGCGACCTGTTCGAACTGCCGGCCGGTCCGATCGCGACCGTGGTCGGCTTCGAATACCGCGACACCGGCATCGACTTCCGCGTCGACAACGAACAGCGCACCGGCAACATCTTCGGCTTCAACGCCATCCAGGACATCGGCGGCGCCATCCAGGTGTCGGAACTCTACGCCGAAGTCGCCGTCCCGCTGGTGAAGGACATGCCGTTCATCCACTACCTCGGCCTCGAAGGCGGCTACCGCCACTCCGACTACTCGTCGGTGGGCGCTGTCACGACCTTCAAGATCGGCGGTGAATGGGCTCCGGTCGAGTGGCTGCGCTTCCGCGCGGTCTACAACGAAGCCACCCGCGCCCCGTCGGTCATCGAGCTGTTCCAGAACGGCGACCAAGGCTTCCCCGCCTACCTCGATCCGTGCCGCTTCAACGCGCCCGGCCAGAACGCCGCCACCCAGGCGTTCTGCGTCAACCAGGGCGTGCCGCTGGCGCTGATCCCGACCTTCCAGGCCAACAACGCCCAGGTCCAGGCCTTCGCCTTCGGCAACCCGAACCTGGAACCCGAGACCGCCGAGACGATCACGGCCGGCTTCGTGTTCCAGCCCGACTGGTTCCCGGTCGGCGACTTCCGGATGACCGTCGACTACTACGACATCGAGATCGCCAACGCCGTGGCCGTGCTGGGCGCCCAGTTCTGGATCAACCAGTGCTACGCCAACCTGAACCCCGCCGACCCGGCCTGCGCCCGCATCGCGCGTGATCCGGTCAGCGGCCAGATCACGGCCGTGAACACCACCATCGCCAACCTCGTCGTGCGATCGACCGAGGGCTGGGACATCCAGGCCGAGTGGACCGTGAACCTGGAAGAGACCTTCCTGGGCATCCCGGGCCGCCTGCGCGTCAACGAGCTGTTCTCGATCGTGAACAATTCGTACTTCAACGGCGTCGATGTCGCCGGCACGACGACCGCCGCCATCGGCGGGGCCACCTTCGACTGGAAGTCGGTCCTGTCGATCTACTACACCCTCGGCGACTGGACGGCCTTCGCCCGCTGGAGCTACGTGCCCCAGATGTGCGACGTCACCTTCGCCGTCGGCGGGACCGAAGCCGCCTGCGGACCGAACGACTTCGGCCAGTACGATCCGGAAGCCTCCTACGTCGACATCTCGGCTCGCTGGGCCGTGACCGACAACTTCCAGGTCACCGCCTTCATCGGCAACCTGTTCGACGAAGAGCCGCCGCAGACGCCGGGCGGCCTGTTCAGCCAGGCGAACACCGACCCCCAGCTGTATCGCACGCTGGGCCGGACCTTCTCGGTCTCCGGGAAGATCCGCTTCTAGACCGCAACTTCTGTCCTGAACGTTCGGCGGCGGGCTCCCGGGCCCGCCGCCGTTTTCTTGTCCGCCCGCTCGCCGTTCGCTGCCAAACCACGCACGTCCGCCGCGTTTCAGAGGCCGTTCCGCAGCCAAGGCCGCCGCGCTCGGCCATGGTCTCCCGAGCCCTGTGGGGAGGATCGACGTGCGTAGACGAAACAGCCTGCTTCAACTGGTCGAGCATTTCCGCACCCTGGACCCGGAGATCGTCGTCAACGACATCCTGGTGTTCATGTACGTGTGCGAGAACGAGGGCCTGAACATCACCGAACTGGCCCGGCTGGCGCGCCTGACCGAGGCCACCGCCTCGCGCCGCGCCCGCGCCCTGGCCTCGCCCGACATTCCCTATCCGGTCGCCCCCTCGATGGGCCTGGTGGAGATCTTCCAGGGCGAGGACGGCCGTCAGCGGCTGCTCTATCTCACCGAAAAGGGGCGCGAGCTGCGCGCCACCGTCGACCGGCTCATCGCCGCCGCCATCCCCGTGGCCAAGCCGCGCGGCGCCGACCGCATGCATCCGGCCCACCTGGCGGCGGAATAGAGTTCACAGCGCCCCCGGAATCAGGACCGGCCCGGGATTGCTCCCGGGCCGGCGCGACTGTCGGGGAGATGAGGGTATCTCCGCGTCAGTCGTCGGCGTAGTCGGACACGGCGCCGGTATAGCGCGGCACGGGGCCGCGCCGGGGCAGGGAGCGCAATGCACGAGGCCGCCGTTCGCGGAATTCCAGTTCGGCCTGGTCGTAGGACTGGCGCACCGAGTTCATCAGGGTTTCGATCCGCCGCTGATGGTCCGCGGCGCTGACAAAATCATCGGCGCTGACGTCGATCGTGATCTGGGCGCGAAGGACGATGGCCATGGAATACTCCTTGCAAACAAGCAGGGGCATTTCGCCAGCGCGATTGCGCGCGCGCAGCCATTTTGCGACCGGCGACAAAGGTTTGGCATCCTGTGCGGCCCCTTGCGACGAGGGGCCGTGTAGGATCAACGGACGTGAGGGGGCGCGATGCCCGGGGCGGGAAACGGCGTGTCGAAACTGATCAGCATGACCAGGCCCTCGCCGCTCGTCTGGATGACGATCGCGCTCTGGGTCGCCGCGTTCCTGGTCCTGACCTACCGCGCCTCGCTGATGATGGAGGCGCCCCAGCTCATCCAGTTCCCGCCGCGCCTCGTCTCCTGCGTGATCGGGGCGCTGCTGTGCTGGGCGCTCAGCTTCTTCCTGCGCCGCTTCACCCACTGGAGCCTGGCCGCGCAGCTGACGCTCGGCTTCATCGCCTCGATCGCCATCGGCATCATCTACGGGGCGCTCACCGCGGCGGTGTTCCGCACCCTGCTGCCCTCGCCGGGCGGGGAGAGCCCGCTGTGGCTGGACGTGATGGGCCGCGCCCAGGGCTATCTCTGGATCTTCATCAGCTGGTGCTTCGCCTACCTGGCCCTGACCTATTCCGAGCGCGCCCGCGAGAACCAGATGCGGCTGATGGAGGCCCAGGCCCTGGCCGCCGACGCCCAGAACCGGATGCTGCGCTACCAGGTCAATCCGCACTTCCTGTTCAACACCCTGAACGCCCTGCAGACCCTGATGGTCGACCGCAAGACCGCCCTGGCCCGCGGCATGGTCCAGTCGCTGGCCGACTTCCTGCGCTACTCCCTGGCGCGCGAGCCCGACGAGATGGTCACCCTCGGCGAGGAGGCCGAGGCGCAGTCCGCCTACCTCGCCATCGAGAAGGCGCGCTTCGGCGACCGGCTGAAGTTCGTCTGCGAGATCGATTCCGACGCGCGCAACGTGCGGGTCCCCTCGCTCATCCTCCAGCCGCTGATCGAGAACGCGGTGAAGTACGCCGTCACGCCCTCGGTGGGCACGGTGACCATCGCCCTGACCGCCCGGCTGGCGACCCGCCAGGTGCGCATCGAGGTGCGCGACGACGGCCCCGGCGCGCCTACGAACGGCGCCAAGAGCCTCAAGGTCGGGCTCGAGAACGTGCGCCGCCGTCTGGAGCTGGCCTACGGCGGCGCGGCGGACTTCTCCTATGGTCCCACCGAGCCGCGCGGCTTCGCGGTGACCATCCTGCTTCCGAGGGACGGCGTCTGATGGACCGGTTGCGTGTTGTGATCGTCGACGACGAACCGCTGGCCATCCGGGGGCTGATGCTGGAGTTGAAGCGCGTGCCCGGCGTCGAGGTGGTGGGCACGGCCGGCGACGGCCAGTCCGGCCTCGACCTGATCTACGACAAGAAGCCGGACGTCGCCCTGCTCGACGTGCAGATGCCCCGGCTCGACGGCATCCAGATGGCCGACGCGCTCGCCACCGGCGACGCGCCGGCGATCATCTTCGTCACCGCCTTCGGACACTTCGCGGTGGCCGCGTTCGAACTGAACGCCGTCGACTATGTGCTGAAGCCGATCAACGCCGACCGGCTGCGCGCCGCCATGGAGCGGGCGCGAACGCGCCTGGAGCAGACCACCGCCGCCCAGCGCGCCGCCGAGCTGCAGACCGTGGTCGAGGCGCTGCGCCGCGAGCCGGCCAGTCCCTATGAGCGCTCCGACGTGTCGCGTTCGCTCTGGCTCTCCGACGCGCGCGGCCGCCGCCGCCTGCTGATGAGCTCGATCGACTGGCTGGAGGCCCAGCGCGACTACGTGCGCATCCACACGGACGCCCAGTCCTACGTTCAGCGCGGCACCCTCGCCGACCTGTCGCGCAAGCTCGACCCGACTCAGTTCCTGCGCGTCCATCGCTCGGCCATCGTCAACCTGGAGGCCCTGACCGCCATCGAGCGGCGCGGCTGGGGCCTGGTGGCGGCGCGGCTGCGTTCGGGGGTCGAGGTCCCGGTCGGGCGATCCTACCTGGCGGCGCTCCGCGAACGCCTCAGGCAGACCGGCGTGACCTCCATCCGCGGGCAGAACTGACCGGCCGCACCGCGCCCGCGAACTGCAACCCGCGCGGCGCGTCGGCGGCGCTGACGCTGATCGTTCCGTCGCGGCACTGGAAGCTGAGGCTGAAGCGCTCGCCGTCGAACTCCAGGCCGCGGATGTCGAGGTTGGCGACGCCGCGCGGCATCAGCGGCTCGCGCACGGTGAGCAGGCGCGACGGCGCATCCAGCTCGACGCCGAGCGCGGCCTGCAGCAGCATGAACACCGAGCCGGCCGCCCAGGCCTGGGGCAGGCAGGCCACCGGATAGGCCACCGGCGGCTCGCCGGGACGCTTGTCGAAACCGCAGAACAGCTCCGGCAGGCGCATCTGGAAATGGCTCGCCGCCTCGAACAGTTCGCCGAGCAGGCGGCGCGCCGCCTCGCGCTCGCCGTAGCGCGCCATGCCGGCCGCCGCGATGGCCGTGTCGTGGGGCCAGACCGAGCCGTTGTGGTAGGCCATCGGATTGTAGCGCGCCTGGTCGCGCGCCAGGGTGCGAACCCCCCAGCCCGTCCGGAATTCTGCGCCCAGCAGGCGGCGCGCCACCGCCGCCCCGCGCTCCGGCGCCGGCAGGCCGGCGAACAGCAGGTGCCCGGGATTGGAGGTGATGGCGCGGCAGGGCCGGCCCTCGCCGTCCAGCGCGACGGCGTAGAATTCCTCGTCCTCCATCCAGAAGCGTTCTTCGACCAGCCGGCGCACCCGGCGCGCCTGCGCCCGCCAGGCGTCAGCCCCGCCGACGCCCAGAGCCTCGGTCAGGTCGGCCATCGCCAGCCAGGCGGCGTAGGCGTAGCCCTGCACCTCGACCAGGGCGACCGGGCCCTCCGGAAAGCGCCCGTCGGCGTGGAAGATGGAGTCGCCGGAATCCTTCCAGCCCTGGTTGGCCAGGCCGGTCTCCTCGGCCCGCGCGTAGTCGACGAGCCCGTCGCCGTTGGAGTCGCCGGGGCCTTCCATCCAGCCGGCGGCGGCGATCAGGTTGGGCCAGATTTCCGCGATCAGCTCGGCGTCGCCGGTGCGCTGGAAGTAGGCGCCGGCCAGGGCGACGAACAGGCAGGTGGTGTCGACGCCTCCGTAGTAGAGGCCGAACGGCATCTCGCCGAGCGCGCACATCTCGCCGCCGCGCGTCTCGTGCATGATCTTGCCGGGCTCGGCGTCGGCGAAGGGGTTGGTCTCGGTGGCCTGGCGCGCCGCCAGGTAGCGCAGCACGCCGGCGGCCAGCGCCGGCTCCAGCCACAGCATCTGCCAGGCGGTGATGATGCCGTCGCGGCCGAACGGGGTGCAGAACCAGGGGATGCCGGCGAAGGGGTAGGGCCCGGTGGCCAGGGGCTCGGAGAGCAGGGCCACGTCGGAGCGGGCCTGGGCGATCCAGGCGTCGAAGGGCGAGCCCTTGTCGGCGCTGACCGCCGCGCCGGCCCGCCGCTGCCGCCGCCGCGCCAGCCGGGCGTCCACCGCCGCCCGCCGGAAGCGTTCGGCCGAGGGCGTGTCTTCCAGGTGGCGTCCGATCTCGACGAACAGCTCCTCGCTCTCGCCGCGCTCCAGGCTCCACAGGAACCGCGCCTGACGGGCGTCGAGGCGCCCCGGCGGGGCGGAGAAGGCGATCACCGCCGAGCGCTCCACCTCGTCCAGCCCGCGATAGCCGAACCGCACCCAGCGGCCGTCGACCTGCGGCGCCGCGGTTTGGCCGCGAAGCGCGCGCGTGGCACCGCGCACCTCGAAGATGTCGCGGAAGTCGGCCTCGAATTCGAACGTCAGGGGCAGCATCACCGTCTCGGCGCCGTAGTTCGACAGCCGCACCCGTTCGTAGACGCGATCGTTCCACAGCAGGCGGCGGCGCTCGATGTGCAAGGTGCCGGCCGGCGCCGCCTTGCCGCCCATCGGCGGCAGCGGGCGGTTGGTGGCGTGGCAGACGAAGAAGACGTTGTCGCGCGAGACGCCGGAATTCAGCCTGGAGGGCAGCACCCCGCCGGTCGACAGGATGAACCGCGACAGGAGCCGCGTGTCATCCACGAACAGGCCGTCGGCGCCGCCGGTGACGTCACCGCGGCTGTTGCACACCAGGAAGCCGGCGCCGCTCTTCAGCGACAACAGCTGGTGCAGGCCCTCGACGGCCTGTTCGGGAGGTTCGGCGTCCGGGTCCAGCATGCGCCGCTCCGGTCGTCAGTTCAGGGCCGCGAAGCTCTTCGCCTCGGCGACGACTTCGGCCGCGAAGGGCCGGCGGGCGAGGATGTCGCGATAGACGTCGAGGTAGCGCCGGGCCATGGCGGTGGCCGAGAACCTTAGCTCGAAGCGCTTGCGGATGGCGGCGCGGTCCAGCAGGGCGGCGCGCGCGGCGGCCTGGCAGGCGTGGTCGATGTCGTCGACCAGGAAGCCGGTGGCGCCGTCCTCGATCACCTCCGGCGTCGAGCCTCGGCGCCAGGCGATCACCGGCGTGCCGCAGGCCATAGCCTCGATCATCACCAGGCCGAAAGGTTCGGGCCAGTCGATCGGGAACAGCAGCGCCTCGGCCCCGCCGAGGAAGGCGGACTTCTCCGCGTCGCCGATCTCGCCGATGAACTCGACCAGCGGATTGGCCAGGATCATCGGCTCGACGACCTCCTCGAACCAGGCCAGGTCGGCCGCGTCGACCTTGGCCGCCATCTTCAGCGGCTTGCCCAGACGCGTGGCGATCTCGATGGCGCGGTCGGGACCCTTCTCCGGCGACATCCGGCCGAGGAAGGCGAGGTAGCCGCCCGGGGTCGGGCTGAAGCGGTAGAGCTCGGTCGGGAAGCCGTGCGGCACGGTGGCGGCCCAATTGGCGAAGGCCAGCGGTCGGCGCTGGTGCTCCGAGATCGAGACCAGCGGGAACTGGGGCCAGCGCTCGTAGGCGTCGGGGAGGTCCGTGAGGTCGAGGCGGCCGTGCAGGGTCGTGACGGTCCGCTCGGCCATGCGCTCGAAGAACGGAAAGTGGATCAGGTCGGTGTGGAAGTGGATCACGTCGAACTCGCCGGCGCGCTCCTTCAGCTCGGCCAGCAGCGCCATGTGGGCGGCGAGGTCGGACTTGTGCGGCGCCGGGTCCAGGCGCAGCGCCTGGTCGCGCACCGAAACCAGCCGGGCGCGGGTGCGGGCGTCGCCGGTGGCGAACAGGGTCACCTCGTGGCCGAGGTCGATCAGCGCCTCGGTCAGGTGCGCCACGACGCGCTCGGTCCCGCCGTAGAGGCGGGGCGGGACGGCTTCGTAGAGGGGGGACACCTGGGCGATCTTCATGACGCGAACTCTTTTGCTTTTGGGGCGCGCGATGGCGGCAGGCGCGACAAGGCCGCCCCGACGACGCCCAACTCCCTGTGACAACCCGGCGGACGGGAGGCGGTTCCGGGAACGGTTGACGGAAGCGCGCGGATCAACGGAGGCTTTTCGGGCGTGAGATCTTCGGGCCTCCGCAACCACACGAGGAAACCGCAGCCATGACCGCGCAAAACCGGCGCAATCGCCGCCGGGAAATTCCCTGCGAATTCCCTGCCAAAAATTCCCTGCGCCTCGGGCGGAAAACCCTTGTTGGGCAAGGCGTGCCGCGTCGTTTTGGCGACGAAACCGATTTTTCGCCCAGGAACACCAATTCGCGGGCCACGCGTTAGAGCCGGACGACCGGGGAAAATCGCACCCAGCCATGACCGATCCGCACCAGCGCACCGTCGACCTCGCGCCCATCGGCAACTGCACCGTCTCGGCGCTGATCGACCGGGCCGGCCGCTTCGTCTGGGCCTGCGCCCCGCGCGTGGACGGCGATCCGCTGTTCTCCGCCCTGCTCGACGTCGACCCCTTCGACGCGCCCCAGGCCAAGGGTTTCTGGTCCATCGAGCTGGTCGACCAGGTGACCTGCCAGCAGAGCTACCTGCGCAACACGGCCGTCCTGCGCACCGTGCTGGAGGACTCCCGCGGCGGGGCGGTGGAGATCCTCGATTTCTGCCCCCGCTACCGCCACTACGGCCGCAACTATCGGCCCATCGCCTTCGTGCGCCAGATCCGGCCGATCGGCGGCTCGCCCCGCATCACCATCCGCCTGCGGCCCGCGGCCGACTGGGGCAAGGCGCGGGCGGCCTCGACCTCCGGCTCGAACCACATCCGCTTCCTCCTGCCCGACGTGACCCTGCGCCTGACCACCAGTTGCCCGGTCTCGCACATTCTCGAGGAGCGCACCTTCCGCCTGGAGGAGCCACTGGCCTTCTTCCTCGGCCCGGACGAGAAGCTGACCGAGGACGTCGCCCAGGTGGTCGACAAGAACCTGTCCAACACCGTCGCCTATTGGCGCGAGTGGGTGCGCACCCTGTCGCTGCCGCTGGACTGGCAGGCCCCGGTGATCCGCGCCGCCATCACCCTCAAGCTCTGCTGCTACGAGGAGACCGGCGCCATCGTCGCGGCGCTCACCACCTCCATCCCCGAACATGCCGACAGCGGGCGCAACTGGGACTACCGCTACTGCTGGATCCGCGACGCCTACTACGTGGTGCGGGCGCTGAACCGGCTGGGCGCCGCCGACCTGCTGGAGAACTACCTCGGCTACCTGCGCAACCTCGTCGACCTCTCCGGCGGCGGGCATGTGCAGCCGGTCTACGGCGTGGGTCTGGAGCCCGCCCTGATCGAGCGCATCGCCGAGGATCTGCCGGGCTACCGCGGCATGGGGCCGGTGCGGGTCGGCAACCAGGCGCACGAGCACCTGCAGCACGACGTCTACGGCCAGATCGTGTTGCCCTTGGTGCAGTCCTTCTTCGACGAGCGGCTGCTGCGCCCCGGCACCTACGAGGATTTCCACGCCCTCGAGAAGGTCGGGGAGCGCGCCTTCGAGATGTACGACCAACCCGACGCCGGGCTCTGGGAGTTCCGCACCATGGCGCGGGTGCACACCTATTCGGCCCTGCTCTGCTGGGCGGCCTGCTCGCGCCTGGCCAACGCGGCGCAGCAACTTGGGCTGGAGGAGCGGGCGACCTACTGGGGGGACCGGGCCAGCGTCATCCGCACCCGCATCGAGGCCGAGGCCTTCGACGAGGAACGCGGCCACTTCGCCGGCTCCTTCGGCGGCGCGGAGCTGGACGCGTCCTTGCTCCAGCTCATCGACCTCGGTTTCCTGCCGGCCTCGGACCCGCGCATGGCGGCGACCATCGAGGCGGTGGAAAAGGCGCTCAGGCGCGGGTCCTACCTGTTCCGCTACGTCGACCCGGACGACTTCGGCACGCCGCAGACGGCGTTCAACTTCTGCACCTTCTGGTTCATCGAGGCGCTGCACGAGGCCGGGCGCGACGACGAGGCCCGGACCCTGTTCCGCCAGATGCTGGACCGCCGCACCCACGCCGGCCTGCTCAGCGAGGACATCGGGCTGGAAGACGGGGAGCTGTGGGGCAACTATCCGCAGACCTACTCGCTGGTCGGCCTGATCAACTGCGCCGTCCTGCTCAGCCGCCCGTGGAGCGCCGTCCGCTGAACGCGTTCAGCCGTTCGTTCACGAGATTCGAACACCTGAAGGCTCAACTTGGGCGCGCAGGGCGGGGTTTGGGCAAGGAACGGACGCGGGGATGAAGCTCTTCGGCATCCGCTGGCGGTTCTACGGCGCCGCGCAACCGCAGCACGGCTGGAAGGCCGCGCTCATCCTGTTCGGCGTCTTCGCCGTCGCCACCTACTTCGGGGTCATGTGGTCGAGGTCGGTGGGCAACTCCACCGCCTTCTGGGCCGCCAACGGCGTGCTCGCCGCGGGCCTGCTGCTCTTGCCCAAACGCCTGGGCTGGGCCTTCGCCGCCGCCTGTATCGCGGTCAACGCCGGGACCAACGTGGTCGCCGGCCTGCCGGCGGTGTTCAACATCGGCTTCACAGGCCTGAACCTGATCTATTCGGTCGTCGTCGCCGGCCTGGTGCGCACCTTCTGCGGCGCGGCGCTGGACCTCGGACGGCTGAACCGGTTCCTGCCCTTCATCGGCCTGACCGTCGCCGCCGCCTTCGTCGAGGGCTTCATCGGCTCGATGTTCACCAACACCTTCAACGGCACGGCCCAGCCGCTCAACATCTATGCCGCCTGGTGGCGATGGATGGCTTGCGACGCCACCGGCATGGTGCTGGCCCTGCCGGCCACGCTGATGATGATGCGCCGCGCCAACCCGCTCTACGCCGGCCGCGCCGGCCCCTGGGAGCGCGTGGCGGTGATGGCCGGACTGGGCGCCGCCGCCTATCTGCTCTTCGGCCTGGCGGTCGGGCCCTGGTTCCTGCTGCTTTATCCCGCCGTCCTCTTCGCCGCCTTCCGCCTCGGCTCCGCCTGGGCCTTCATCGCGGTGTGGATCGTGGCCCAGGCGGCGACCATCCAGACGCTCGCCGACAGGGGGCCCATCGCCATCTTCGACAAGGCCGCCGTGTTCCAGGAGGTCGGGCTGCTGCAGCTGTTCCTCGCCTCGCTCCTGCTTACCGCGTCGCTGGCCACCAGCGCCATGGCGGAGCGGGTCCGCACCGAGCAGCGCCTGCGCCGCAAGGAGGCCGCCGCCGCCGCCGCCCGCGCCCGCGCCGACCAGATGTCGGTCACGCGCCAGCGCTTCCTGGCCGTGGTCAGCCACGAGATCCGCACCCCCCTGAACGGCATCCTCGGCTTTACGGGCGCGCTGGCCAGCCACCCTGGCCTCGACGCCGAGGCGCGTCGCCAGGTCGAGCAGATCGGCCGCCAGACGGACGCCCTCACCGCCATCATCGAGGACATCCTCGACTTCTCGCGCCTGGAGTCGAACCGCTTCGAGCTCGACACCGCCCCGGCCAGCATCCAGGGCGTGGTCGCCCAGGCCGCTGACCTCGTCCGCGAGCAGGCCGCGGCCAAGGGCCTGGCCCTGACGGTCTCGACCGACGGGCTGAAGGACGACCTGCACCGCATCGACGCGCGCCGCCTGCGCCAGGTGCTGACCATCCTCCTCGGCAACGCGGTGAAGTTCACCGGCGCGGGCTCCGTCGAGCTCACCGCCACCCGCACCGCCGGGGCGGCGGGCGACCAGTTCGAGTTCCACGTGCTCGACACCGGCGAGGGCGTCGCCGCCGAAAAACGCGGCGAACTGTTCCAGCCCTTCGCCCAGCTCGACCCGTCGCTCACCCGACAGCACGCCGGCACCGGCCTCGGCCTCGCCATCTGCCGCGCCCTGGTCGAGCTGATGGACGGCGAGGCCGGCTACGCGCCGCGTCCCGACGGCGGCTCCGACTTCTGGATCCGGGTCGGTTTCGAAAACCTCGGACCCGCCGCCCAGCCCGCCGGCGAAGAGGCCGAGGCGCTGGACCGCGCCCCGCGGGTGCTGGTCGTGGACGACCATCCGGTGAACCGCGAAGTGGCCCGCCTGATCCTCACCGCCTGCGGCTGCGAGGTGGCCGAATGCGAGGACGGGGCCGAGGCGGTCAAGGCCGCCGCCGCCCGGCCCTTCGACGCCATCCTGATGGACGTGCGCATGCCGGGGATGGACGGCATCCAGGCGACCCGCGCCATCCGCGCGCTCGACGGCCCGGCGGCCCAGACCCCCATCGTCGCGGTCACCGCCGACGTCATGCGCGAGGACGTGATCCGTTGCCGCGACGCGGGCATGAACGGCCACGTCCCCAAGCCGATCAACCAGGACAAGCTGCTCGCCGCCCTCAACCTGGCGCTCTCCGGCGGCGACGGCTTCCAGGCCGCCCAGGCCGCCTAGCGCTCGACCAGCGGCAGCAGCCGCGAGTCCTCGATCGCCGCCGTTCGTGTCCGAGGCCGGCGAGGTAGTCCGCGTTCGCCGCCATGCCCAAGAAGGCCTCCAGGCTGGACTGGCGCACCAGCATGGCCAGGTCCCAGCGCTCATCCGGCGGGCCGATGAAGAACGGTCCCCCGTCCGCCATCAGCATCAGCTCGCCGCCGGCCGTGGCCAGGTGGGGACGGGTGTGCTCGACATACCGGCCAAAGGCCTCCGCGCCGCTGATCGGCCGGGCCGGCGCCAGGTCCGGATGGGCCGAATAGTCGGCGACCTCGCGGAACCGGAGCAGGTTCAGCATCAGCATCGGCCCGCGATGGCCGCGCATGAACAGGGCCCGCGCCGCTTCCTCGGTCGGATCGAGATAGGTCACGTGGCCTCGGCGAGGTGCAGGGCGTGTTCGCGCACCTCCGCCGGCCAAGGCTCGGTCAACGCCCGGACGCGGACCATGTCGCCCGCGTAGAGCGCCCGGATCGCCTCCTCGAAACCAGGCTCGTTGCCGCCCATGGCGTTCATGAAGCGATAGGCGGCGTCGCGGGCCGCCCGTACGCGCTGCGGCTCGCTGTCGGCGTTGCGCGCCTTGTCGACCAGCTTGCGCAGCGCCACCGAGGCGCCGCCCGGCTGCTCGGCCAGCCATTCCCAATGGCGCGGCAGCAGGGTCACCTCGCGGGCCACAACGCCCAGCTTCGGCCGGCCGCGTCCGCGCGGTGGGCCGGGCGGCGGCGAATAGCGGGCGCGGATTTCGGCGTCGGTGCCGCGCACGTCGAAGTCGATCTGGCGGCCTTCGGGCCCGAA
>Ga0196977_1000821_pt1 | contig 14053 bp, 15 predicted proteins | sample S3v_1013CmetaG_FD_148634 | JGI IMG/M metagenome (GOLD analysis project Ga0196977, IMG submission 148634) | Soil microbial communities from Anza Borrego desert, Southern California, United States - S3+v_10-13C | ecosystem: Environmental > Terrestrial > Soil > Desert | place: USA: California...
TTTGCCGATGAGCGCGATGTGCTCGCGCAGTGTGCTTTCGTTCATGATTTACGCACCAGCCATCGCGGGATGTGGATGGTTTATGTCTGTCTCAACGCCTTCACGAAGAAATCGTCCGCGCCGAAGTTGCCCGACTTGAGCGCGAGAGCGAGCGGCGGCGCAGACAGGCTGGTCGTCCACGGCACGCCGGGATCGATCTCGGGCCCGATGCGCAGGCCCTCGATCCCGAGCGCCTGGACCACCGCGCCGGAGGTCTCGCCGCCGGCAACGATCAGCCGGCGCACGCCGGCCGCGACGAGCTGCCGCGCGATCTCCGCAAAGGCGTGCTCGAACCACAGACTCGCGGCTTCGCGGCCGAGCCGCGACTGCGTCTGCGCGACGGCCGCTTCGTCCGCCGTGGAATAGATGAGCACCGGTGCCGCGGCGAGACGCGGTCTCGCCCACTCGGCGGCCGCGGCAGCGGCCTTCTGCGGCTCGGTCGATGCCCCGGCCTCGAGCGCAAACGCTTCACAGCCCGCTTTCATGGCGGCGACCTGCCGCTGTGTGGCCGGCGAGCAGCTACCCGCGAGCACCGCGGCCGGACCTTCGATCGCCGCCGCCGCGTCGAGCGCGGCGCGCCGCAGCAGGCCCTGTCTTCTGAAATTGCCCGGGAGCCCCAGCGCGATACCCGAGCCGCCCGTCACGAGCTTCATGGCCGCACACGCGCGACCGATCGCGTGCAGGTGCTCTTCGGTCAGCGCATCGACGACGGCGTAGCGGTAACCCTGCGCCTGGAGCGCGTAGATCCGCGTCACGATCTCGTCCTCGCCGCGATCGATGACGTCGAACGGAATGAGTGCGACTCGACCTTGCGTCTGGCGCTGGAGCACGCGCGTGAGCAGCGGATCGGTCATCGGCGTGACGGGATGATTGCGCATCCCGGACTCGGACAGGAGCTGCCCGCCGACGAAGAGATGCCCCTGGTAAACCGTGCGCCCGTTCGCCGGGAAAGCCGGGCAGGCGACCGTGAAGCTTTCGCGCAGCGTCTCGAGCAGCGCGTCGGCGACCGGACCGATATTGCCCGCATCGGTCGAGTCGAACGTCGAGCAATACTTGAAGAAGAACTGGCGCGCGTCGTGGCGCCGGAGCCATTGCAGCGCGGCGAGCGAGTGTTCGACCGCTTGGCGCGCCGGTGTCGAGCGCGATTTGAGCGCGATCACTGCCGCGTCGGCTGCGGGCATCGCCGTCTGCTCCCGCGGCACGCCGAGGAGCACCACCGTCGACATGCCCTGACGCGTGAGCGTGTTCGCGAGATCGGTCGCGCCGGTGAAATCGTCGGCGATGCAGCCTAAGAGCATGGTGAGGTAAGTCTAAGGAAAGCAGGTTGCGGAGGGAACCGGAAGGAAAGGAGGTTTCGGAGGAAAACCTTGGTTTTCCTCTGAATCGTTCACCGGCCGAGGCGGGCCGCCGAATGGCGGCCCGAGCCGAAGGCGAGCGCCGCGACTACCGCGAGCGCCGTCCCTAGTCCGCGCGGATCTTCGCGGCCTCCGCGACCTTGGTGTACTTCGCGATGTCGGTCTTGAAGATGCGAGCCGTCTCCTCGATGCTGGAGCCGACCACGTCGGCCCCGAGGTTCGCGAGTCGCTCCTTCACGTCGGGGTACTGGAGCGCTTTCACGGTCTCGCTGTTCAACCGCTGCACGATCTCGCGCGGCGTCTTCGCGGGCACGACCGCGCCGTACCACGTGCTCATCTCGTAGCCGGGCACCGTCTCGCCGACCGTCGGCACGTCGGGCAGCACACCGGCACGCTTGGCCGTCGTCACAGCGATCGCGCGCACGCGGCCCGCACGAATGTGCGGAATGATCGGCGGCATCGTGTTGAACGCGGACATCACGTGTCCCGCGACGAGATCGATCGCGATCGGGCCGCCGCCCTTGTACGGAACCGGCAGCAGATTCGTTTTCGTCATCATCTTGAACATCTCGCCCGCGAAATGCTCGGGGCTGCCGACGCCGGACGTCGCATAGGTGAGCTCGCCGGGCTTGCTGCGCGCGAGCGCGATCAACTCCTTCACCGTCTTCGCCGGCAGCGCGGGATTCACGCACAGCACGTTCGGCACGCTGGAAACGACGGTGATCGGCGCGAGATCGCGCTCGATGTCGTAGCCGAGGTTCTTGTAGACCGGCTTGCTCATGATGTGCGCGACGGACATGAACAGCACGGTGTAGCCGTCGGCGGGCGAATCGGCGCCGATTTTGGCGGCGACGTTCCCGTTCGCGCCCGGCCGGTTGTCGACGATGAACTGCTGCTTCATCGATTCAGAGAGCTTGGCGGCGACGGTGCGCGCCATGATGTCGGTGCCGCCGCCCGGCGCGAAGCCAACGAGTATGCGCACGGGTTTGGCGGGATAGGCTTGTGCAACGGCTGCGAGTGGCGAGGCGGCAAGCACTGCCGCGAGCGCCGCGTTTTCGACGATCCTCCTCATGTGTTCTCCTTTTCGTTCTATTCGACTTTGACGCCGGCCGACTTGATCGCCTTGGCGTATTTTGCGCTTTCCGCGCGCACGAACCTCGCGAATTCCTCCGGCGAATTGCCTACGCCCTCCGATCCGAGCTGGCGCAGCCTCTCTTTGATATCGGGCAGTGCCAGGACGCGCACGAGCTCGCGATTGACCTTGTTCATGATGTCCTTCGGCACGCCCGCCGGCGCGTGCACCGAGTACCACGCGTTCACTTCGTAGCCCTTGACGCCGGCTTCGGTGAAGGTGGGGAGCTCCGGGTATTCCGGCAGCCGCGCCGAACGCGCAATCGCCAGCGCGCGGAGCTTCCCGCCCTTCACGTGCGGCAGGATCGACGCGGCGGTATCGAACATCATGCTCGTCTCGCCGCCGATCAACCCGGCGATGGCCGGACCGCCGCCCTTGTAGGGCACGTGCAGGATCCTGATGCCGGTCATGCTGGCGAAGATCTCGCCGGCCATGTGCGGCGGCGTGCCGTTGCCGCCGGAGGCGAATTTGAGCTCGCCCGGCTTCGCTTTCGCGAGAGCGATCAGGTCCTTCACCGAGCGCACCGGCACCGACGCATTCACGCACAACACCGTCGGCGCGATCGCGAGCAGCGTGATCGGAGTGAAATCCTTTACCGGGTCGTAGCCGGGATTCCGGTAAAGGTGCGGCGCGACGGCATGCGTCGCGATCGACGACAGAAGCAGCGTATAGCCATCGGGCGCGGCGCGCGCCGCGAGCTGCGTGCCGATGATGGTGCCGGCGCCGGGCCTGTTGTCCACGACGATCTGCTGACCCCACGCTTCCGTCAGCTTCTGCCCGAAAAGGCGCGCGAGCGTGTCGTTGCCGCCGCCGGGCGGATACGGGACGATCAGGCGCACCGGCCGGTTCGGATACGTCGAGGCATCCTGCGTCTGGGCCGCGTGTGCGCTGAACGAGGCGGCGGCGGAGCACGCGATCGCGACGAGCGAGAGCGGAGACAGTGCGCTTTTCATGGCAGCCTCTGAGGGATCGCGTGGTCGGACGGTTACAATATCGTACATGAACCTTCTCATCCTCCCCGGCGACGACATCGGCCCGGAAATCACCGCTGCGGCGCGCGCCGTTCTCGAGCGCGCGAACGATGTTTTTTCACTCGGTCTCACCTTCACGCAGCGCGATGTCGGCGTTGCAAGCTTCAAGCGGCTCGGCACCACGCTGCCCGAATCGATCGTGGAAGAAGCGCTCGCCGCCGACGCCGTCGTGCTCGGCCCGTGCGGCATGACCGACTACGCGCCGCGCGAGAAAGGCGGCATCAACGTCCCGGGCACGATTCGCAAGCGTCTCGATCTGTACGCGAACATCCGTCCGGCGCGCAGCCGCGCCGGCATCGCGCGCGCGCTGCCGAAGCTCGACTGCCTGATCGTGCGCGAGAACACGGAAGGCTTCTATTCGGATCGCAACATGTTCATGGGCAGCGGCGAGTTCATGCCGACGCCGGACCTTGCGCTGTCGGTGCGCAAGATCACCGCCAAGGCATCGAAGCGCATCGCGCAGGTCGCGTTCGAATATGCCGCGCGCCGGCGCAAGCAGCTCACCGCCGTCGGCAAACGCCACGTGCTCCAGCTCTCCGACGGCATCTTCATCGACCAGACGACCGCGGTCGCCTCGATGTTCCCGAACGTTACGTGGCGTGAGATGGACGTGGATGCGATGGCCGCGGACCTGTACACGCGGCCCGAGCGTCACGACGTGATCCTGATCACCAACATGTTCGGCGACATCCTGTCGAATCTCGCGGTCGCGATGTCCGGCAGCCTCGGGCTCGCTGCAGCGCTCAATGCAGGCGAGGCGCACGCAGTGGCGAACGCGGGACACGGCTCCGCGCCGGATATCGCAGGACGCGACATCGCGAATCCGACAGGGCTCATCCTCTCGTGTGCGATGCTGCTCGACTGGCTCGGCAACCGCCACGGACGCGCGCCGCTTTCAGACGCCGGTCACGCGATCGAGGCCGCCGTCGATGCGGTGCTCGCCGATCCGGCACGACGCACCGCCGATCTCGGCGGCCGCACCGGCACGCGGGACTTCGGCGCGGCGGTCGTCGGCGAGCTCGAGAAGAGCGCCCAGAAGCGCCCGCAAACGGCGTAAATCGCGGCACCGGATCCCGCTGCGCCAGGCTGGACGAAGGACCATGCACTCACCCCGTATCGCACTGATACACGCGACCCCGGTCGCGATCGAGCCGATCGTCTCGGCGTTCAAGCGGCTGTGGCCGGCTGCGCGCACGACCAATCTGCTCGAAGACTCGCTCTCCGCGGACCTCGCCGCGGACGGCGAGCTCACGCCGCGCATGACCGAGCGCTTCGTCACGCTCGCGCGTTACGCGCGCGGCTGCGGCGCCGACGCGATTCTCTTCACCTGCTCCGCGTTCGGGCCCGCGATCGAAGCCGCGCGGGCAAGCCTCGACATCCCGGTGCTGAAGCCGAACGAAGCGATGCTCGAAGAGGCGATCGAATCCGGTCCGCGCATCGGTCTCATCGCGACGTTCGAGCCGAGCATCCCGTCGCTCAAAGCGGAGCTCGAGGAGCTCGGGCGCGCGCTGGGCATCGCGCTCGAGATTCGCACGCGCGTGGTCACCGGCGCGTTGGCCGCGCTGCATGAAGGCCAGCCGGCGGAGCACGACCGCCGCATCGCCGCCGCGGCGGAGGAGCTCGGCGATTGCGACGCGCTCGTGCTCGGTCAGTTCTCGATGGCGAGCGCCGCCGAGGCCATACCGCAGCGTCCGGGCCGCACCGTGCTGACGAGCCCCGCGTCGGCGGTGCTGCGCCTGAAGAACACGCTGGGACGCTGACCACGAGATCTCCGCCGGCATCAGCCAACCGCAGTCGGCTGGACGCTGCGCGAAATTCGGGTCAGACTCGAAATACGGTGCTGTATTTCGAGTCTGATCCTTTTTACAGTCGTCGATGACCGCCTGCCCGCACTGCAAGCGTCGGAGCTTCGAGCGGCGCGACCTGCTGTATGCCGCGATCGACGGCGCGATGCGCTGCCGCGACTGCGGGAAGATGGCGCAGCTCGATCTGTTCAGCCGCTGGGTCATCTCGATCATGATCGCGGTGTGCCTGCCCGGCGTGCTGCTGTATGGGCAGGTGTTCTACAGCGGCCACTTCTTCGTGATCTCGATGATCCTGGTCCTCGGCGGCTGGCGGCTGTTGTCGTGCATCGGCCTGCCGTTCTTCGCCCTCGAAGCGGCTCCCGACCGCGTGTCGCTGCGTCCGAAGCAGAGCGCGTTCGTACTGGCGGTGCTGCTCACCGCCGGGAGCGTGATGGATGGGTTCATGTCGGCGCGTTTCGAGACGAGCCACGCCATCGAGCAGGCGGACGCGCCGGAAGCCGTGCCGCGCGACGAGCCGCCCGATCCGCTGCGCATCCGCCCGCGCGACGAGCGCGAGCAGAAAGCCGCGAAATTCGCGCTGTGAACGCGCTGCGCGATCGCATCGCCGAGGCCGTGCGCGCGTACGTCGGCAAACGCGCGGACGAGCTGGGCAAACCGGCGCAGGCGCTCGACGCTTCGACCGATCTCTTCGAGATGGGCGTGCTCGACAGCGTGGCGCTCACCGGCCTGATAGCGGCCGTGGAAGGCGCCATCGGTTACGACATCGACTTCGTGAGGGTCGACCCCGCCGCGCTCGGCACGATCGGCACGATCGTCGAGGAGCTCGCGCGGGCCGTGGAGTCGGATCAGCAGCCGTAGCGCACCGCCGGCGCGCTACCCCGGTCCGTAGTCCATGCAGAGCGGCGCGTCACCGTCGAGGCCGGTGGCGTCCCACAGTCCCGGACGCGCGAGCTCGGCGGTGCGATGCCGGTCGGCGGCGCGGAAGTAGAACATCGGCTGGTCGAAGCGCTGCACGCGCGGCTGCAGCGCACGAAAATGCGGCGCCAGCGAGATGCCGCACGGCCGCGCGTAGACGAACCCGAGCTGCATTTTTCGGGCATGCATGACCGTGCGCTCGAGCAGCGCGGGAATCACGCGCTCGCGGCCCGGCAGAGTCAGCACGTCGAGCACGCTCAGCCTGCCGATTTGCGCGTCCGCAGTGCGGTTCGCGGCGACCGCTGCATAGCCGACGATCTCGCCGCCTTCGACGGCTGCAAAAACCGTAGGTACGGCACCCGCGTCCGGATTGGACAAGTACCACTGCACACCGCGCGAATCGCGCCGCACGCGCAGGCCGGGTGACGATGCCGCACCCTGCCACAGCCGCTCGAAGCGCTGGTCGATGTCTTCCGGGCCGAGCTCGGTGATCTCCGCGGCCGGCACGGCCTTCGGCACGGTCGAGAATCCCACCAGGGCGCGCACTTGTGCGGACACCGGCCCCACGAGGGCGCCGACGGCGCCCGCAAAGACCGGCGGCAGCCCGCGCTTCGCGAGCATCTCGCGCAGCGCGATGCTGTCGTGCGCCACCCACACGTACTCCTCGCTCAGGCTCGCGTCCGGAGGCGCCACCGAATCGAACATCTCGTACATCGGCGCGGTGCGCGCATTGGCCGTCGTCGTGAGAAATACATCGACGCCGCACTGCCGGAAAAACGCGCGCAGGAGCCCCGCACCCCCCGCGCCGGCCGCCGGCAGTGCGTAGTAGTCGGTGCACGATGCCGCGCGGACGGGCTTGCCGTCGAGCATGTAGGAGAGCGGCACGTTGCCGAGATAGCCGAGCAGCGCGTCGCCGTCCTCGAGCACCCAGCCGATGTCCGGCGGCACGTCGTACTCGGCGCGCGCGGGATTCTCTTCGAACAGCCAGCGCCATGCGGCCGCCGAGCGTGGCCGGAAACCCATGCCGGAAATGAGCGCAGCCACTGCCGGCGCATCGGCCAGGGTCGCGGCGCGCAGCCTCTGTTGCGAGCTCACTCTGCCGAGAGCGACGCCGCCAGGGCGCGCCGATCGATCTTGTAATTGGCATTGAGCGGCATGTCGGTCAGCCGCTCGATGCGCTCGGGAATCATGGCCGGCGGCAGGCGTTCGGCCAGACGCTGCCGCAGGGTCTCGGCATCGCAGGCCGGACCGCCGGCGACGAATGCGACGAGACCCTGCGCGTTGCCGCCGACGATCGGGTGAGGGACGACCGCGACGAGGCTGGTTTGAGCCGCCTCGCGCAGCGCCGCCTCGATCTCGCCGAGCTCTATACGCTGGCCGCGCACTTTCACCTGGTCGTCGAGGCGGGAGACGAAATGGTAGATGCCGTGCTCGTCGCGCTCGACGAGATCGCCGGTGCGGTACCACCTGCCCAGGCGATCGGGCAGCGCGACGAAGCTCTGCGCGGTGCGTTCGGGCGATTTCCAGTAGCCCTGCCCCACCTGCGGTCCGCAGACGAGCAGCTCGCCGCGGCCCGCGCCCTCGATCTCGCGGCCTTCGCCATCGAGCAGGATGTGCCGGTGATCGGCGAACGGCACGCCGATCGGCACGATGCCGCGCCTGCATTGCGCAGCCGACGTTTCGGTCCAGCGGTAGAACGCGAGCTCCATCGTCGTCTCGGTTGGCCCGTACACGTTGTAGAGAACGGAGCTCGGCGCGGCGGCTGCCCACGACTCGGCGGCGCTCGCGGGCAGGGGCTCGCCGCAGAGCATGCTCACGCGTAACTGCGGGAACAGGTTCGGCCGCAGCGTGTGCTGGCGCTCCATGAGCATGGCGGCCGAAGCCACGCTGAACCAGTACGTGATGCGCCGATCGATGATGAAGCGCGCCGGCGCGAGCAATTGCCGGGCGGGCACCACGCACAGCGTCGCGCCGCTCATCCACGCCTGAAACATATCGTGCAGCGCGATATCGAACGTGAGCTCGTACGTGGTGGCGACGCGGTCGCTCTCGAGCGGCGCCGCGAGCGCGCGGAAGTTACGCGTATACACGGCGAGGTTGCCGTGGCTGATCGCGACGCCTTTCGGCACGCCGGTGCTGCCGGAGGTGAACACGAGGTACGCGAGATCATCCGGCGAGACACGGGGCGGCGCGAACGGCGCGCTCCCAACCGCGCTCGCATCGATGAATTCGATGCCCTCGTACGCGGTGCGCAGCGCCGACAGATCGCCGGTCTCCGGTGCAATGACGCGCCGTACGCCCGGAGCGAGCAAGAGCAACCGCGGCAGCGAGTCGAGGCCCTCGTCGCCGACGATGACCGTCGCGGCTTGCGCCTGTTCCAGCACCGACGCGCTGCGCCGCGCCGGGTGCGCCGGATTGAGCGCGACATGCGCGCCTCCCGCCGCGAAGACCGCCAGGCTGCCGGCGTAAGCGGTGAACGAGCGCGACGCGAGGACCGCGACCATGCGCGGGTGCGGCGCGTCCGGCAAGACGTGCCGCGCAATGGCGCCGGCGGCGGCGGCCAGCGCGTCGTACGTCCAGCACCGCTCGCCGATTTCGAGCGCGATCGCGGCGCCGTGCTGCGCCAGTGCGTGCGCGAAACCTTCTGCTGGCGAAGGCGCCGCGAGCGCTTGCGATACGCTACTGCGGGCGCCAGCCGACTCTGTGTGGTCGGTTCGAATGATGGCCTCCTCGATCCCCAGCCGCCAGATTACAGGAGCGGCCTCACGTAAGGCCACGCACGGGTATTCTGGTACGATCCGCGGCGCAACATCGCTGCGCTCTCTCGTAAGGCTATTCCGGACTGGATGACGAACCCATGAGCATGGTCAACAGACAGTGGCGTCTCGCCGCCTATTCCGAGTCGGGCATGCCGACCGTGGCGAACTGGGCTTTATCCGGCGGTGAGATCCCGAAGCCCGCCGCGAACGAGATGCTCGCGCGGGCGATCTACCTCGACGTCGCGCCCTATATGCGCAGCCGCATCAGCCCGCAGAAGAACTACGCAGCGGGCGTAAAGCCGGGCGAGATCATGATCGGCGGCGGCATCGCTGAAGTCGTGGAGTCCAACGCGAAGGCGTTCCAGCCCGGCGACATCGTCGTCACCGATCAGGGCTTCGGCTGGCAGGAATACGCGGTGCTGCGGCCGGCCGCGGTGCGGCGCGTCGATCCGGCGCTTGCGCCGCTGCCCTACTGGCTCGACGCACTGGGGTTGAACGGCATGACCGCGTACTTCGCGCTCCTGCACGCGGCCGAGATGAAACCCGGCGATACCGTCGTCATCTCCGCTGCGGCCGGCTCGGTCGGACAGATCGCAGGCCAGCTCGCGAAGCTCGGCGGGGCGCGCGCCGTCGGCGTCACCAGCTCGCCCGAGAAAGCGGCGTGGTGCCGCGAGGCGGGCTATGCCGAGACGGTCGACTACCGCGCGGAGGCCGATTTGCGCGCGGCGCTCGCGCGAGCGTGCCCGCAGGGCGTCGACGTCTACATCGACAACACCGGCGGCGCGATCCACGACGCGGTGATGCAGAACCTCGCGCTGCGTGCGCGCGTGGTGATCGTCGGTTCGATCAGTCTCGCGGGAAAATTCGGCCAGCCCGACCTCGGCCTGCGTTTCCAGCGCCAGATCCTGATCGCGCGCGCGACGATCCGCGGCTTTCTCGTGAGCGATTACCAGAACCAGGCCGAAGCGCGCGGCCGCATGGCGGCGTGGCATCGCGCGGGCAGCTTGCGCTCGCGCTTCGACATCGTGCGCGGCATCGAGAACATGCCGGCCGCGTTCCTGCGGCTGCTCGCGAGCGCGAACGTCGGCAAGCAGCTCGTGCAGGTTCGCGACGAGCCCTCGGCCACCCGATAGGAGATTCGAAGACATGCGTTTGATCGTTCCATGGCTGGCGGCGCTGCTCTTTGCGTCGGCCGCCGCGGCGCAGGGCGACCGGCTCACGGCGGAGAAAGAAGCCGACATCCGGCAGCTCATCGGTGCGACCGGCGGCACGCGCCTTGCCACGCAACTCGCGGATGCGACGACGCGCCCGTTCTACGCCCTGCTGCGGCAGTCACGCCCGGACCTGAACGAGCGCGCGCTGCCGGTGATCAACCGCGAATTGCTCGCCTTTTTCAAGGAGCGGCTGGATGCGCCCGGTGAGCTGAACGAGCGGATCTTAGTGCTGTATCACCACCGCTTCACGCACGCGGAGATCAAAGAGCTGCTCGCGTTCTACAAGACGGCGCTCGGACGCAAATCGCTGACGATCACGCAGCTCGTGTCGAACGAGAGCTTCGACTGGTCGCGGAAGCACGCGCCTGAAATGCGCCGCATTCTGGAGGCTGCGCTCGTGAAAGAAGGTTTGACCGCACCGGCGAAACGATAGGGGGCTTGCGATGCGCATCCTGCTCGTGTGGCTCATCAACGCGCTCGCGCTGATCGCCGTCGCCTACCTCGTGCCCGCGATCAGCGTCTCGAGCTTCTGGGCCGCGCTGGTGGCGGCGCTGGTGCTGGGTCTCGTGAACGCGGTGATCAGGCCGGTGCTCATCCTGCTCACGCTGCCGGCGACCGTGCTCACGCTGGGACTCTTCATTCTCGTCATCAACGGGCTACTCTTCTGGTTCGTGGGCTCCTTCATCGAGGGCTTCGAGGTTCGGGGATTCTGGGCCGGCTTTTTCGGCGCGATCCTATTCAGCGTCGTGTCGTGGGCGCTCTCGGCGCTCGTCCTGAAGGACGCACGGGGGTAGTGCGTGAACGCTCGCGGCGCTCTCGCAGTCGTCTGCGCGATCGCCGCGGGATGCGCGCAGCCGCCGCGCACGCCCGAGGCGCTGGAAACCGTTCCGGCGCCCACCGTCGGCGCGCTGCAGTCCGCTTACGACCGTTCGAAATGGCGCTGGGTGCGCAACCCCGACGGTCGCGCACTCTTGAGCCACGCGGACATCTCGCCCTGCTTCGTCGATCCGCAGCCGCCGCTCGATGTGCACGACGCGGGCTTCACGCTGCAACGCTCTGAGAAGACGATCGGCGGCGCGCGCTATACCGTCCTCGATGTTTACGAGCAGCGGCAGTTCTGGGAGGCGGTTTACACGCGCGAAGGCGCGATACGCCCGACGCTCGGCGTCTACGCCGCCGGCCGCTGCCGCGAGGAAGCGGAGCGGATACTGCTGCGGTATGAGGAAGAGGTGAGCAAGAAGAGGTGATGGAGAAGAAGTGACGGAGAAGAGGTGACGAGGAAGAGGTGACGAAACACGCGATCACCCCGTCACCTCGGCGGTAGCCCGCGTCACCTCTGCGCTAGCCCCGTCACCTGTTGCGATAGCCCCGTCACCTCTGCCCTGGCCCCGTCACCGCAGGAAAGACTTCTGCCAGCCCTTCCACGCATCCGCGCGCGTGATCTGAGCCATTTCCTCGTTCGAGGCGATCCTGGACTTCAGATCCGCAGGCGCGCCGCCCTTGTGGAGGTGCTCGTAGACTTCACGCAGCGCCTTCACCGCCGCGGCGATCGGCATGTGGCCCTGGAGCAGGATCCGCGCGCCGGCGGCGGCGAGGTCTTCGCGTTTGAGCGATGCCGGCGCCGAGCCGACGATGATCGGGATCTTCACTGCGTCGCGCACCGTTTTCACGTGGTCGATCGTCTCGACACCCACCAGGAATATCGCGTCCACGCCGGCGGCGGCATAGGCTTTCGCGCGCGCGACCGTGCCTTCGACGCCTTCGACCTTGAGCGCCGAGGTGCGTCCGGCGATGACGAGCGCCGGATCCTTGCGCGCGGCGAGCGCGGCCTTCATCTTGCCCGTGCCCTCCTCGATCGAAATGAGCTCCTCGCCGCCGGCCGCGCCAAAGCGCGTGGGCAGGTACGTGTCCTCGATGCTCATCCCGGAGACGCCGGAGTGCTCGCACTCTTCCACCGTGCGCATCACGTTGAGCGCGTTGCCATAGCCGTGGTCGGCATCGACGAACAGGCTCAGGCTCGCCGCGCGCTGGATGCGGTAGATCTGGTCGGCGAACTCACTCATCGTGAGCACGATGAGATCCGGCGCGCCGAGCGTCGTGTTCGAAGCGACGGAGCCTGCGAGCATGCCAAGCTCGTAGCCGACGCTCTCCGCGGCGCGCGCCGACAGCGCGTCGTAGACGCTGGCCGGTGAGCGGCACTCGGTGCCGGAGAGGATTTTGCGTAGCCGTTCCCGGCGCTGTGTGTAGTTCATCTGTTTCTCCTTGGGAAAAGCGGGAATCGTGATCCGTGAACCGTGATCCGTGAATGGTGTTCGATTCACGCTTTTCGGTCACGGATCACGAGTCACGCATTCAAATCAATCCTCCCCGAGCAGCGACAGCGCCGTCAGGCTGCAGACGTACTCGCGCTCGCTTGCGGTGAGGTCCGGAATCGCATCGATCGCGCCCACGACATCGGGCGGTCCCATGTCGAAAGGATGATCGCTGCCGATCACCACACGGTCCGCGCCGACGCGGTTGATGAGATGTCGCACGGCCTGCGGGTCGTGGGTGAGCGTGTCGAAGTAGAAGCGCCGCAGGAGCTCCGCCGGTGAAGTCCGCGTTTTCATTTTCGGCTCCGGCCGCACGTTGAAGCCGTGGATGAAGCGGCCGATCTGGTACGGCACGTACCCGCCGCCGTGCGGCAGCAGGATCTTCAGCTTCGGCAGCTCGTCCAGCGCGCCGCTGTACATGAGGTGCGCGACCATCATCGTGGTGTCGAGCGGAAAGCCGATGAAGTTCGAGAGGTAATACTCGTCCATCCCGCCTTGCGCGAGACACTGGTACGGGTGCGTGAAGACGAAGCAGCCGAGCTGCTCGATGGTCTTCAGCACTTTCCTGAAACCCGGGTCCGCGAGCGGCTTGCCTTCGATCGAGGTGCCGACCTCGACTGCCTTGAACTGGTATTCCTTCACCACCCGCTCGAGCTCGGTTACCGCGGCATCCGGGTCCTGCATCGGCAGATGCGCCATCCCGCGCAGCCGTTGCGGATGCTTCGCCACCATCTGCGCAATGCCGTCGTTCGCGAGGCGCGCGGCCTCGAGGCCGAGCTCCGCGGAGAGCCAGTAAAAGTAGATCGGCGGTCCGACCGACACGACCGCGACGTCGAGCCGATTCTCGTCGAGCCATGCGACCTTGGCATCGGCGTCGTAGTACGCCTTCTGCAGCTCGGCGAGCCGCCCGTGGCTGTTGAACCAGCGCTTCCCGCCTTTCTCCTCGATCGCGAGACCATAGCGCGCGGGATCGCGCGTGAGCGCATCGACGATCGTCGGCGGAATGACGTGGTTGTGCAGGTCGATGTTCATTTACGTTGCGGAAAGAGGATGTCCGGGAGCCACGTCGCGATCTCGGGAAACACCGTGATCAGCGCGAGCGCGATCAGCATCATGAAGAAAAACGGCAGCGATGCAAGCGCCACGTAATTCGAGTCGTGTCCGCTCATGGTCTGGAGCACGAACAGGTTGAAACCGAGCGGCGGCGTCACTTCCGCGATCTCGACGAGCAGCACCACGAAAATGCCGAACCAGACGAGGTCGAAGCCCGCTTTTTCGACCATGGGCAAGACGATCGCGGTGGTGAGCACGATCATCGAAATGCCGTCGAGCGCCGTGCCGAGCACGAGGTAGATCAGCGCCAGCACGGCCATCAGCGCGTACGGACTCGGGTCCATCGCGCCCACCCACGCGGCGAGCGCCTTCGGGATCCCCGTGAACGCCATGCAGGAGGCGAGAAACGCCGCGCCGCCGAGGATGAAGAGAATCATG
>Ga0196977_1000822_pt1 | contig 14034 bp, 12 predicted proteins | sample S3v_1013CmetaG_FD_148634 | JGI IMG/M metagenome (GOLD analysis project Ga0196977, IMG submission 148634) | Soil microbial communities from Anza Borrego desert, Southern California, United States - S3+v_10-13C | ecosystem: Environmental > Terrestrial > Soil > Desert | place: USA: California...
GGAACCGTCGCGCTGCTGCTCCTGCTCGGCCTGGCCTTCCTGCTTTACAACCGCGTGCGCATCCGGCAGCGCAGCAACGAGCAATTGGAAAAGCAAAAATCGATCATCGAGGAAAAAAATAAAGCGATCACCGATTCCATCAACTACGCGCAGCGCATCCAGTCGGCCCTCATGCCCGCGCCGAAAGATTTCGCCGACAGCCTGCGCGAAGGCTTCGTGCTCTTCCGCCCGAAAGACATCGTCAGCGGCGACTTTTTCTGGCTCTCGCGCCGCGGCCCGCTCACTTTCTGGGCCACGGCCGACTGCACGGGACACGGCGTGCCCGGCGGCTTCATGAGCATGCTCGGCTCTTCGTTCCTCAACGAGATCATCAACGACAAAGGTCTCACCGAGCCCGCGCAGATCCTCGACCTGCTCCGCGAAAAAGTGATCGCCGCGCTGAAGCAAACGGGTTCTGCAGGTGAATCGAAAGACGGCATGGACATGGTGCTCTGCCGCATCGACCGGCAAACGCACGAGCTCACGTACGCCGCAGCGAACAATAGTTTTTATACGATCAGCGGCGGCACGCTCACCGAGCACCTGCCCGACAAGCAGCCCGTCGGCTATCATACCGAGCAGAAGCCGTTCACGCAAAAAACGCTGCAGCTCCGGCAGGGCGACATGGTCTACTGCTTCACCGACGGTTATGCGGATCAGTTCGGCGGACCCCAGGGAAAAAAATTCAAGTACCGCCAATTCCAGGAAACCCTGCTGCGCATCTCCGCGCTGAACATGGATCAGCAGGACGCTGCGCTGGAAAAAACGTTCGACGACTGGAAAGGCGAGATCGAGCAGGTGGACGACGTGCTCGTCATCGGCGTGAGATTGTAGTTCGGGAATTACGAATCTACGAATACGAATACCGTATTGAGCGGCTATGAATCCACGCCGATTCGTAATTCGTAGATTCGTACTTACCCGTATCCGATGCGCTTATTTGTAATTCGATGCGGGCAAAAACCAAATCGCTGCGATGAATTTGTGGAAAAAGATTTCCGACATCGGCGTCACGCCCGGGCTGGACAGTGACGAGGTGCGGCGCATTCACATCGTGAACCGGCTCTGCGCGCTGGGTATTTTTTTCACTTTAGGTTTCGTTCCTTTTCTCTTTCTCTCGGGCGTGGAATATTACGCGCCCTTCCAGCTCGCGGCCGGCCTGCTGAGCTGCTGCTCGCTGCTCTTCACCCGGAAACGAAAGCTGCAGGCCGCTGCGATCTGGCTGCTGCTCGTGATCAACCTCAACGTTTTTCACGTCAGCCTTTGCGTGCCCGGCATGGGAACGAAATATTTTTTTATCCCGCTCGCCTTTGTTCCTTTCGCCACGCTGCGCAGGCAAAGCATGCTGGTGATGATGGCGCTGCCGGTGATCGCGTTTTTTGCCGTCGAGCAATTGCAGGAGATCGTTCCGCCCAAAGTCGTCCTGGCAGGTTCCGCCGCACAGGTCAACGCAACCGTCGGATCCCTGGCCGTGTTCGCCGTATGCCTGCTGATCATTCACCACTTCAGGAGAGCAAACGAAAAATACGAGGAGCAATTAACGCAGCAGAAAGCGCTGATCGAAGAGCGCAACAAAGACATCACCGACTCGATCAACTACGCGCAGCGCCTGCAGAAAGCGATCCTCCCGCCCGAAGAATCGCTTCACGCGCTCTTACCGGACGCGTTCATTCTCTATCGCCCGAAAGACATCGTCGCCGGCGACTTTTACTGGCTGCGCACTTCCGGCGAGCGTATTTTTTTCGCAGCGGCAGACTGCACCGGCCACGGCGTTCCGGGCGCGATGGTCAGCGTGGTCTGCTCCAACGCGCTGCACCACGCGCTGAAAGAATCCGGCATCAGCGAGCCGGGAAAAATTCTCGACAAGGTGCGCGAGCTCGTGCTGGAGACGTTTGAAAAAAGCGAGGACGAGGTGATGGACGGCATGGACATCGCGCTGATCAGCATCGGGAAAAAAAACAACGGCGCAGAGATCCGCTACGCCGGCGCGCACAACCCGCTGTGGTACGTGCAGCAGAACGAGCTGAAAGAAATTGCCGCCGACAAGCAGCCCGTCGGCAGAACGGAACGCTCAGCTCCTTTCAGCACGCACGTGCTCACGCTGGCGAAAGGCGACATGCTTTATCTTTTTACCGACGGCTACGCGGATCAGTTCGGCGGACCGAAAGGAAAAAAATTCCGGAAGCAACAGTTGAAAGAATTACTCCTGCGCGTGCACCGGCTGCCGGCGGAAGCGCAGAAAACCGAGTTGGCGCGCACGCTCGACGAATGGAAAGGCGGCCTCGAGCAGATGGACGACGTGCTGATCGCCGGCATCCGGATCTGATTTAAAATAATTTTCCCTGCATCCGCGACGTAGGGAATATAAATTCGAATCCGTATTATCGGATTCGTAGATTCGTAATTCGATTCCATCCGGAATACCCACATGAATGAAACGATCCGTGCATTAGAAGAGCAGTTGGCACGTGTTGAGAGCAAACACGCGGAGCTGGAGACGCTCAATGCGCTGGCGTTCGAGCTGCGCCACAGCGGCCACGCGGCTTCGAAAGAATACGCGCTGCGCGCCCGCGAGCTGGCGGAACGTTTGGGCGATCATCACCAGCTCATCCTGAGCATCTGCCACCAGGGCTTTTCCGAAATGCACACGCAAGGCCCGCAGGTAAGCATCCCGCTTTTTTACGAAGCGATCGCCCTGGCGGAAAAATACGGCGACATGCGGGGCCGCGCGCAGGCGCTGTATTACCTCGGCGTCGGTTACGCCCGCCTCGCCGACCTGCAGCGCTCCACGGAATATCACAACGAAGCGCTGGCCCTCGCGCGCGAAGCGGGTGACGAGCGCATCGCCAGCGCCTGCCTCAATCATCTCGCACACGCCTACAGCCGGCTGAACGATCCTGAGCGCGGCTATGAAACGGCGAAGGAAGCGTACGCCCTGGCGAAACAGGCGGGCGTGGAGCAGAACATGGGCACTGCGCTCATGCACATGGGCACTTCCGCCGCCAAGCTGAAGCAATACGACGAAGCATTTCGCTGCATGAGCGAAGCGCTCGAATTGCGCCGCCGCATCCAGGACCTGGCAGGCGTAGGCGCTTCGCTGGGCATGTTTGCGGAATACTACATCCAGCTGGGCGAGTACGACAAGGCCGCCGTGTACGTGGAGGAATCGCTCGGCATGGCGAAGAAGTACGACATCCGCTGGGCGCAGCCGATGATGCTGCAGCGCCGCGCCAATATTCTCATCGGGCTGAATAAAATTGACGAGGCCATGACCACGCTCGAGGAAGCGCGCGTGCTGACCGCGTCGATGGACTACAGCCAGGATCGCGCGGCCCTGCACGAGCTGTTCGCGAAGGTGTACGAAATACAAGGTGATCACAAAAAAGCGCTGGAGGAATACAAGCTCTTCTTCAACGCGCGGCAGGAAGTGCTCACGCACGAAGCCACCCGCAATCTCGAGAACCAGCAATTGCTCAGCCGCATTGAGAAAGCGCAGCAGGAAAGCGAGATCCATCGCCTGAAAAACGTCGAGCTGAAGCAGGCGTACGACGAGATCCGCGACAGCATCAGCTACGCGCGCCGCATCCAGGAAGCGATCCTTCCCGCCGAAAGCGAAGTGCGCGAGCTTCTCCCCGATTCGTTCGTGCTCTTTCGTCCCCGCGACATCGTCTCCGGCGATTTTTATTTCGCCGAGCCGCTGCAGCGCGAAGGCCGGTCGCTCATCGCCTTCGCCGCCGCCGACTGCACAGGACACGGCGTGCCGGGCGCGTTCATGAGCATTCTCGGCTACGACATTTTACGGCAGGCGCTCGACAGCTCCGAAGTGCGCACAGCCGGTGAAGCGCTCGATTTTCTCAATAGCCAGCTCAGCCTCTCCCTGCGCCAGCAAGCCAAAACGGTGCAGATGAGAGACGGCATGGATATTTCCTTCTGCCTGCTCGACAAAGAAAAACGCACGCTGCATTTCTCCGGCGCCAACAACCCCTGCTGGATCGTGCGCAGCAGCGGCAGCTTCGAAGAACTACCCGCCGACAAGCAGCCCGTCGGCTTTTTCGAAAATCAGAAAGCCTTCACATCGCACGACGTGCAGCTGCAGGCCGGCGATTGCATCTACCTCTTCAGCGACGGCTACGCCGACCAGTTCGGCGGTCCGCAGGGAAAAAAATTCAAGCGCAAAAAGCTGAAAGAGCTCCTCCGCACCATCGCCCCGCTGCCCCCGGCCGAACAGCAGGAACGTTTGCAGCAAGCCTTCAGCGAATGGCAGGGAAACCTCGAGCAGATCGACGACGTGCTGGTGATCGGCGTGCGGATTTCCTGAACCAGCAATCGATGCGAAAGGCGGGGGCGCTGCGCGCAAGCCACCTGCACATCTGAAATCTGCATATCCGCACATCCGAGATCTGCACATCAATGAGTACATTCGCACATCCCGTATCCGCAGGGTTGGAACCGCGAATGACTTCGAAACCATTTTCTGAAAAAGCCGCTCGGCTGAATGAGCAGGCCTGGCTCCTGCGTCTTTCGGACATCGGCCGCTGCAAGCTGCTGGCGGAAGAGGCGCTCGCGCTCGCGGACGAAGCGGGCGACAAAGAGCAGCGCGGTCTGGCCCTTCGCGCGCTGGCCTCGGCGGAAGAGTTCAGCAACAATCCGCAGCAGGCCATCATCTATCTCGAAGAAGCCTGCGGCATTTTCTCCGCGCTCGGCGCGCTCGATCACCTCATCACCTGCAACAACCTTCTCGGCAAAACCTACATGCACCTCGGCGACCTGGTGCGTGCGCTGGAGCTGTTCCAGCAGAATGCACGGCTCGCCGAATCCACCGGCAACCCGCAGCACAAGGCCGACGCGCTGCTCACGCAAGGCGTCGCCTACATCCGCAGCCGCGATCTCGAAAAAGCGCTGAAGCTGTTCGATCAAAGCCTGCAGCTCGCGCAGAAGGTCGGCTACGCGGCGGGCGAGGGGCGCGCCTACATGAATTCATGCGTAGCATACATCGACCTGCGGCGTTATGAAGACGCGCTCGCCTGCCTCGACCGCTGCACGCCCATCTTCGAGCAGATCGGGCAAAAAGTGGAAGCCTCGAATTGCTATTCCAACTACGGCGTCTGCTACACGCAGCTGCAGCGTTACGAAGAAGCGGAGCACTGGCTGCTGAAAAGCCGCGAGGTGAAAAAAAGCATCGGCGACGTGGCGCATCTCATCAATAATTACATCACGCTGGCCGAAGTGTACCGCCACACGAAGCGCTACGCCGAAGCGGAGGCCGACCTGCGCGAGGCCGAGCGGCTGTGCCAGGTTTCGGAGCACACGCTCAAGCTGCGGCATGCTTATAAAGCCTGGTACGAGCTCTGCGAAGAGCAGGGGCGCCTGGCGGAAGCGCTGGATTATTTCAAGCGCTTCTACCATGCCGAGCGCAGCGTGAATACCGAAGAGCGGAGACAGGAAGTGAGCCACCTGCAAATCCGTTTCCAGGTGGAGCGCATCGAGCAGGAAAAAGAAATTTTCCGCCGGCACAACCTCGAGCTCAGCGAAGCCAACGCGCAGATCCTGCAGCAAAAACAGCTCATCGAAGAGAAGAACAAGAACATCACCGACAGCATCCGCTACGCGCGGCGCATCCAGGAAGCCAGCCTGCCCGGCCGCGGGGAGATCGAGGCGCTGCGGCTGCAGAGCTTTATTTTTTTCCGTCCGAAAGACATCGTCAGCGGCGATTTCTACTGGCTCAGCCGTTTGCAGATCGCCCCGCCCGGCGAAGCCCCGCAGCAGCTCCGCGCCGTCGCCGCCGTCGACTGCACGGGCCACGGCGTTCCCGGCGCGCTGATGACGCTGGTGGGCAACACGCTGCTCAAGCAAGCCGCCAGCCTCGGCGACCTGTCCTCCTGCGCCGCCGTGCTCGACCACATCAACCGCGAGCTGCCGAACAATTTGAAAAAGCAAAGCGCCGAGGACGACATCAAGGACGGCATGGACATGGTGCTCTGCGCTTTCGACGAGGGAAATAAAACGCTGCATTTCGCCGGGGCGAACAATCCCATCTACCTCATCCGCAACAACACGCTCACCGAAATAAAAGGCGACAAGCAGCCCATCAGCGGCTCGGCCGATTACAAGAAAAAAAATTTCACGGATCACCGCATCCCGCTGCAGCCCGGCGACTGCGTCTACCTCTTCACCGACGGGTACCCCGACCAGTTCGGCGGCCCGCACGGAAAAAAATTCAAGCACAAGCAGCTGCAGGCTTTGCTCCTGCGCATCCACGAATTACCAATGGAAGAGCAAAAGCGCGAGCTCGAGCGCGTGTTCGATGAGTGGAAAGGCGAGCTGGAGCAGGTGGATGACGTGCTGGTGATCGGGGTACGGATCTGAAATCCGCGCATCTACTGCACCATGATCCGCTGCGTGATCAGCTTATTCTCCGCCTGCAGCATCACCACGTACACGCCCGCCGGCAGCGCATCGAAGGAATAGCTGAAGGCCTGGCCCGCGGGAAGGTTCGGGATCATCTCGTTCACCACCATGCGGCCGCGCGCGTCGGTGACGTAGAAGAGCACGTTGTTCATCTCTTCGGCGGGCGTGATGTAGAGCTTGTTCGTGACGGGATTCGGGTAGAAGCGCACGAGATCGGAAGGCGCGGTTCTCGCGGCGCAGGCTGAACCGGTTCCTGCCGTACGTTCGTCCGTGGCCTGGGCCAGTTCCTGTGCGAACACGTTTCCTGCCTGCATCAGGATGCCTGCGAGGAGAAGGAGGAGATAGCGGTTCATAGCTGCGTGTGTTGGTTGTTACTCCTTTGACGCAGGCAAGAGGCCAAAAGTTAAATCACCTTCACATCCGGCGGTGAAAAAAAGCCCCGCGTACCGTCCCGGGCGCTTAAGTGGTCGGCGCAGTTTGCAAGTGGTTTTCCGCCGGGCGGGACGATTGTGCAAGGCCCCCGGAACATTTTCCAGTCGCGGGATAAAACGTGCGCGGTGTTGTGCGCGGGACATGCGCACATGGATAAGCGAATGATATCTGTATCTTAGGCCTGCAGATTCCCTGATGCAGTCTCTCCGGATTTTTGTGCTGTTGCTGCTGCCCGTCGCTCTCCATGCAGGAAAGATCGATTCGCTGCGCAATGCGTTGAGGTCGGCGCAGCAGGATACGGCGCGCGTCAACACGCTGGCGGCGCTCAGCCAGGAATACTTCAAGCTCAACGACGATTCTATTTTCTCGCTCGCCTCGCGCGCGCTGGCGCTCTCGAAAAAAGCGGGCTATGAGCGCGGCTATGCGCTGGCCTGGAACTGCTTCTCCGTTTATTACCGCAACAAAAGCGAGAACTGGAAAGCCCTGCAGTACGCCGATTCCGCCGAACGCACGGCGCGCCGAGTGGGCGACAGCCTTTTGCTCTCGAACATCTATAATTCCAAAGCGGTTGTTTACAAAGAGCGCGGCGAATACGCCAAAGCGCTGAACACCTACCTGCTCGCCATTGATATCTGCGAGGACGCGCGCGACAGCTTTTCACTGGCGCGGTTGTACCAGAATGCAGGCAACGTCTACCGGAATCTGAAAGAGCCGCACAAAGCCCGCGAGCTGCTTGACCACGCGCTGCGGATCAGGATGCGCCAGGGCGATTCATCGCTGATCGCGCAGGTGTACATCAATTACGGCACTGTTTTCCGCGAGCTGAAGCAAAACGACAGCGCCGAGATCATCTACATGAAAGCGCTCGGCATCCTGCGCAGGCACGGCAATCACCGCGAAGTGGGCATCGTGCTCAACAACGTCGGCAACCTCTACGCCGACCGCAAGCTGTACCCCGAAGCGATGGAATATTACCGGCAGGCGGTAGTGATCCGCAAAAAGCTCGGCGACCGCAGCGGGCTGGCCACGACGTACAACAACATGTGCGGCACCCTGCTCGACATGGGCGATCCGAAAGCCGCGCTCGCTTACCTCGATACCTGCATCCCGATCGCCGAATCCACCGAGCAGAAACCGCTGATGATCGAATGCTACAAGAACTACGCGAAGGTCTCGGTGCAGCTGAAGGATTTTGAAAGCGCGTACAATTATTACGTGCGCTTCAAGACGCTCGAGGATAGCGTTTTCAGCGAGAAGAGCACGCGGCACATCAACGAGCTTTCCGCGCAATACCAGACCGAGCAGCAGGCCAACCGCATCCTCGCGCAGCAGGCGGTGATCGAAGGGCAGCAGCAGTTCAACGTTTTCATGGGCGTGGTTGCCGTGCTTGTGCTCGTGCTTTTGCTCTTCCTGTACGGCAACTACCGGAACAAAAAGAAGATCAACACCGAGCTCGAGCGCAAGAACGATACGCTGGCCTTGCAGAACGCCATCATCGAGGAGAAGAACCGCAACATCACGCACAGCATCACCTACGCGCGCCGCATCCAGGAAGCCATGATGCCCAGCGAGGAGGAAGTGCGCAGCCTCTTCCCGCACTCCTTCGTGCTCTTCCGCCCCCGCGACATCGTCAGCGGCGATTTTTATTTCATCGAACGCCTGCACACCAAGAGCGGCGAATCGCTCATCGCCTTCGCAGCCGCCGACTGCACGGGCCACGGCGTTCCCGGCGCATTCATGAGCATCATCGGCCACGACATCCTGCGCCTCTCGCTCGCGCAGCGCGAAGTGAATTCGCCCGGCGAAGCGCTGGATTATCTCAACCATCACCTCAGCCTCGCGCTGCGCCAGCAGAACCGCGGCGAGCAGGTGCGCAGCGGCGCGCATTCCGGAACCGTCGTGCAGGACGGGATGGACATTGCTTTTTGCGTGCTCAATCCGCACACGAACGAGCTCTTCTTCTCCGGCGCGCACAATCCCTGCTGGATCGTCCGCGCCGACGGCCGCTTCGAGGAGCTCGCCGCCGACAAACAGCCCGTAGGCTTTTTCGAGCAGCAGCAGCCCTTCGCGACGCGGAAAACGAACGTGCAGCCCGGCGATTGCATTTACCTCTTCAGCGACGGTTATGCGGACCAGTTCGGCGGCGAGAAAGGAAAAAAATTCAAATACAGCGCGCTGCGGGAATTGTTCCTGCGCATTCACCGGCTGCCGGTGCGCGAGCAGAAAAAAGAGCTGGAGCGCGTATTCGAGGAATGGAAAGGCGACCTGGAGCAGGTGGACGACGTGCTGGTGTTCGGCGTGCGCATCGAGGGGTAAGGGCGGATTTCCTATTTTTAAAAATGCTTCCGCCCGGCGCAGATCATTTCCGCAAAGCCATTGAAGAACTGACCCCGCTCAGCGACGAACAGTTCGCCGAGGTGCTCGCGCGTTTCGAGTTGCGGCGCTTCAGCAAAAAAGAATGCCTCTGGAGCAGCGGCGACGTCTGCCGCATGATCGGTTTCGTGACGAAAGGCTGCCTGCGTTATTTTTTCACCGACAACAAAGGCGAGGAGCGCATCATGTACTTCGCGACGGAAGGCTGGTGGATCGCCGACCTGAACAGCCTGTATTCCGGCAAGCCTTCGCTGTACACCTTGCAGGCGCTTGAAGATTGCGAGCTGCTGCTGAGCACAGGCGAAAAATTCGAGGAGGCTTGCTCGGCTGTTCCGCCCTTCGGGGAATTTTACGGGAAGAAAACGCGCAGATCCTACAGCGCCTCCGTCCAGCGTTTCGCCGATATGCAAAGCGAATCCGCGGAAGAAAAATACCTCAAGCTGCTGAAAAATTACCCGCAGATACTGCAGCGTGTGCCGCAGCATTACATCGCCTCCTACCTCGGCATCAAGCCGCAGTCGCTGAGCCGCATCCGCAAGCAGGTGAAAGGAAAATAAATCCCGCTGCAAATTCTTCCAAACGATCCTGCTTTGGATTTTGCCGGCATTCGTTTTTGAGATTTGGGATTTAAGAGTTTTGAATTGGAGAAAAGCGATTTCTTAACCTATGTGAACGTTTTCCGGAAGTGAACGAATGAATTTTGCCACAACAAAATTTATGTCTCACCGAAAAACGAATCACATGAACAAGTTCCTCGTTCTCTTCAACGCTCCCGACATGAGCCCCGCGCAGTACGACCAGGTCATCAGCGACCTCGAGCGCAGCGGCGCCGGCGCACCCAAAGGCCGCCTGCATCACGTGGCATCCGTGCAGTCCAAAGGCATGATCGTGGCCGACACTTTCGAATCGGAAGAAACGCTGAACGCTTTCGCCGCTACGCTGATCCCCATTCTCGTAAAGAACGGCGTGCAGCCGCCCCAGCCGCAGGTGCTGCCCGTGCACAACATCATCGAAACCTGAGCGGAAGATCCGGAGCGCTTGCCGAGCCGTTTCGGCGGGCGTTCCGTTTTTCTCTGTTTTGATCAATCCGGGAACAACATCTGCCCGTACATCCCGTAAACCAACACGACTATGAGATCCATCCTCAACCCAACCGACCGCGACAACGTCCTCGCCCGTCTCGAGCAGCTTCGTCCCGATTCAAAAAAGCAATGGGGCAAAATGAGCATCGAGCAGATGCTGCATCACTGCAACCTCGGCGTAAAACAAGCTTTGGGCGAATTGCCTTTCGAACCGAAGGTCACGTTCATGACGCGCACGCTGATGAAATTTTTCGTCTTTCGCATGAAGTGGCCCAAAAGTTCGCCCACGCACCCTTCGCTCGACGTGCTGGCCAACAGCAGCGCCACCGCCGATTTCAAAACCGAGCAGGCCGCGCTCAAAGCCAATCTTCTGAAATTTTTGGAAAACCCCGACTCAGCCGATCACCCGTTCTTCGGCAACATGAGCAAAGAAGACTGGGCCCGTCTCACCTGGAAGCACCTGGATCATCACTTCCGCCAGTTCGGCAATTGAGCCTTTATAATATTGATGCGAAATACGGATCGATACGGGCATACGAATACCTGCTGCCAAACCTTAATCGCTGAAAAACAACCCCATATAAAGAATTCGCAATTCGTATATTCGTATCGATCCGTATTTCGCTTCTCCCAGCGAGTAGGTCCTTCCCTTGCAGCCCGCACTGCGCCTAGTTCCGAACAAGATATTTGTTCATAAAGTTTGCGGATCAAAATATCCTTTTTATCTTCGCAGCCCCTTTCAGTGGAGAGGGACCAGTTAAATCGAACATAATAAGCTGTTAATCAAGTGAATACGCGAAGCTACAACACCGTATCGCTCAGCGCCGAAGCTGCCAAAGAGCAGAAGCAATGGCTGCTGGTGGACGCAGAGAACGAGACGCTGGGACGCCTGGCCTCGAAAGTGGCCTACCTGGTGCGCGGCAAGCACAAGACCTCTTTCACCCCGCACGTCGATTGCGGCGACAACGTGGTCATCATCAACGCCGAGAAAGTGCGCCTCACGGGCAAAAAGATGGACGATAAAGTGTATGTACGCTACACCGGTTACCCCGGCGGACAGCGTTTCGCCACGCCCCGCGAGCTGCTCAACCGCAAGCCCGAGGAGATCATCCGCCTGGCCGTGAACCGCATGCTGCCCAAGACCAAGCTGGGCGACCGCCTGCGCACCAACGTATTCGTATACGCCGGCCCCACGCACAAGCACGAGGCCCAGAACCCGAAATCAGTCGACCTTAAAACCATCAAGGAACGCGCATAATGGAAGTGATCAACACGCTGGGCCGACGCAAAACGGCCGTCGCACGCATCTACGTGCAAAGAGGGAACGGAGAGATCGTGGTCAACGGCCGCGACTTTAAAGTATACTTCCCCACGGGCATCCTGCAGAATAAAGTGCTGCAGCCCCTCGCCCTCACCAACCAGGTCGGCCAGTTCGACATCAAAGTGAACGTCGACGGCGGTGGCGTCAGCGGACAAGCGGAAGCTGTTCGCCTCGCGATCTCCCGCGCACTGGTGGAAATGGACGCCGAAGTGAAGCCCAAGCTGCGCGCCGAAGGCCTCATGACCCGCGACCCCCGCATGGTGGAGCGCAAAAAGCCGGGCCGCCGCAAAGCCCGCCGCCGCTTCCAGTTCAGCAAGCGTTAATCCGAAAAATCAGAAACCAGTCAGATACAAAGGAATGTCCAGAACATCGTTCAACGAACTTCTTCAGGCAGGCGCTCACTTCGGGCACCTCAAGCGCAAGTGGAACCCCGCTATGGCGCCGTACATCTTCACCGAAAAGAACGGCATCCACATCATCGATCTCAACAAGACCGTAGCAAAGCTGGATGAAGCCTGCAACGTGCTGCAGGGCTTCGCCCGCCAGGGAAAGAAGATCCTCTTCGTGGCCACGAAAAAACAAGCCAAGGAGATCGTTGCCGAAAGAGTGAAGTCGGTCGGAATGCCTTACGTGACCGAGCGCTGGCCCGGCGGCATGCTCACCAATTTCGCCACCATCCGCAAAGCCGTCCGCAAAATGTCGAGCATCGACAAGATGGCTACCGACGGCACCTGGGAGATTCTCTCGAAGAAAGAAAAGCTCATGCTCAGCCGCGAACGCGCCAAGCTCGAGCACCAGTTCGGCTCCATCGCCGATCTCACCCGCCTGCCCGCCGCCATCTTCATCGTCGACATCTCGAAAGAGCACATCGCCGTTGCGGAAGCCAAGCGCCTGGGCATTACCACCTTCGCCATCGTCGACACCAACTCCGATCCCAACCTCGTTGACTACGCGATCCCCGCGAACGACGACGCCTCCACCTCCATCAGCCTGCTCACCAGCATCGTGGTGAAAGCCGTGGAAGAAGGTCTCGCCGAGCGCAAGATCGACAAGGACAAGGCCGACGAAGAGAAAGAAGAAGAAGTGGACAACAAGCTCTCCCGCAACTACGACGCGGAAGAGGAAGAGGACAAGGACGCCCCCAAGAAGGGCCCCGGTCCCGGCGCAGGCGCCAAGCGTCCCCGCAAGAAGCCCGTGGGCGGCGGCAGCACGCGCTAAGCGAGCCGATCTCTAAGAATAAAACAATAACCGCATAGAAGGAATTTGACCATGTCAACCATTACCGCAGCCGACGTCAACAAGCTCCGCACCATGACCGGGGCCGGCATGATGGACTGCAAGAAAGCGCTCACCGAAGCCAACGGCGACTTTGAAGCCGCCATCGATATCCTCCGCAAAAAAGGACAAAAAGTTGCCGCCAACCGCAGCGACCGCGACGCCAAAGAAGGACGCGTGGTAGCCATGACCACCGGCAGCCGCGGCGTGCTCATCGTCATCAACTGCGAAACCGATTTCGTAGCGAAGAACGAGGACTTCAGCAACTTCGTCGACAACATCGCGAAGATCGCATTGGAGAAAAAGCCCGCCGATGTGGAAGCGCTCAAATCACTTTCGTACGACAGCAACCAGACGGTCGGCGACAAGATCATCGAGCAGGTCGGGAAGATCGGCGAGAAGATCGAGCTCACCCGCTACGAGTTCCTCGAAACGCCCGCCGTCGTGGCGTACAACCACCCCGGCAACAAGCTGGCCACCATCGTCGCCTTCAGCAAAGAAGTGCCCGAGCAGGTCGGTAAAGACGTAGCGATGCAGATCGCCGCCATGGCTCCCGTCGCCGTCGATAAAGAAGACGTGACGCCGGAGATGGCCGCCAAAGAGCTGGAGATCGCGCGCGAGCTCGTTCGCCAGGAAGGCAAGCCCGAGGACATGGTCGAGAAGATCGCCCAGGGCAAAGTGAACAAATGGTACAAAGAGAGCACGCTCCTCAACCAGGAGTTCATCAAAGACAGCAAGAAAACGGTGCGCGACTACCTTGCCGGCAACGACAAGGAGCTGAAAGTCTCCGGTTTCAAGCGCATCGCGCTCGGCTGATAAGCATTAAAAGAAAAGTCCTCCGTTAACGGGGGATTTTTTTTGACCTTACGTTTCAACTCTATGGCAAACAAATACAAACGCATCCTGCTCAAGCTGAGCGGCGAGGCCCTGATGGGCAAGAAGCAATACGGCATCGATCACGACGTGCTCACCGCGTACGCGCAGGAAATCAAAGACGTGTACGCGACCGGCGTGGAGCTGGCCATCGTGATCGGCGGCGGCAACATCTTCCGCGGCATCGAAGCGAGCGAAGGCGGCTGGGACCGCGTGCAGGGCGATTACATG
>Ga0196977_1000823_pt1 | contig 14030 bp, 9 predicted proteins | sample S3v_1013CmetaG_FD_148634 | JGI IMG/M metagenome (GOLD analysis project Ga0196977, IMG submission 148634) | Soil microbial communities from Anza Borrego desert, Southern California, United States - S3+v_10-13C | ecosystem: Environmental > Terrestrial > Soil > Desert | place: USA: California...
GTGAAGGCCGATGCGATCGCGGAGCGGTTCCCGGGCTCGCCGGGGATCCTGTCGGGCATCGAGGTCGGTCGCGCGTCGGAGCGCTGGACCCCGGGCGACACGGTGCTGCTGGGGCTCTCCTTCGACCGGAGCCACTCCGACACCAAGCGGCTGCTGCGGATCGAGCTGCTCGCCGAGCCCGGCAAGCGGGAGCGGTATCGGCGGACGGTCGGGGTTTTCGGCGACGAGGTGCGGATCGATTCGCCCACGCGGGCGACGAGCCTGCGGGTCTACGACGAGCGGGGCGAGCTGCTCTCCGACAAGCATGGGCAGGTGGCGGAGATCTTTCTCGAGCACGGGCCGTGGGAGGTGGCGAGGATCGGCGGCGGGTATGCGATCTCGACCGGCTCGAACGGCAAGCCGCCCGAGAACCCCCGCCCCGAGATCACACTGGACCAGCTGCGCCCGGGCGTGTACGGCATGATGAGCCTGCTGGCCTTCGGCGAGGGGGCGGGGGACAACCCCGTGCTGGCGAGCCTGGTCGAGCGGGCCTTCACGACCGGTCAGAAGCTGGGACTCCTCCTCTCGATGGGCAAGTTCGAGATCCGGATAGGAACGGTGCGGCCTCCGGAGGCCGGCGCCGCCCGACCCGGGCTCGACGGCTTGGAGGCGTACGACTGCGAGGTCCTGATCTCGGTGAACGGGAAGCTGGCGCTCCAGGGGCGGGCCGTGCTGGCGCCGAGCACGGCGCCGCTCGGCGTGTGCGGGGGCATTCTGATGGCGGACCTGGTCAACGTCGCCGACCCCGACATCCGGGTGAACGTCGTGCTGCTGGCCTCGGAGCGCGGGGCGGCCGAGCCGAACAGCGCTGGAACGGCGGCGAATCCCGGCGGGTGAGGGTCTACATTTCCTCCGGCGCGGGCCAGCGGGCCCGGACCGCCCTGCAAGGAGGAACCATGGCCGCCCCGTTCGACTCCCGCCGCCAGCTCTCGACGCCGTCCGGCAGCTTCTCGTACTTCGACCTGGGGGCGCTGGACCGGGCGAAGGTCGGCAAGGGGATCGCGAAGCTCCCGTACTCGATCCGCGTGCTGCTGGAGGGGCTGCTGCGCAACTGCGACGGCTTCACGGTGACGCAGGACGACATCGTCGGGCTGGCGAACTACAACGCGAAGCGCGTGGACTCGATCGAGATGCCCTTCGTGCCCGGGCGCGTGGTGCTCCAGGACTTCACGGGCGTGCCCTGCGTGGTGGATCTCGCGGCGATGCGCGACGCGATGAAGCGGCTGGGCGGCGATCCGGCCCAGATCAACCCGGCCGTGCCGTGCGACCTCGTGATCGACCACTCCGTGCAGGTGGACGACTTCGCCACGCGGGTGGCGCTCACGGTGAACGCGCAGAAGGAGTTCGAGCGGAACAACGAGCGGTACGTGTTCCTCAAGTGGGGGCAGGAGAGCCTCGACAACTTCCGCGCGGTGCCGCCGGCGACGGGCATCGTGCACCAGGTGAACCTGGAGTACCTCGCCAAGGGCGTGCTGCGCCGGGTGGTGGACGGCCAGGAGCAGATCTTCCCCGACTCGCTCGTCGGCACGGACAGCCACACGACGATGATCAACGCGCTGGGCGTGGTCGGCTGGGGCGTCGGCGGCATCGAGGCCGAGGCGGTGATGCTCGGTCAGCCGGTGTACATGCTGACGCCCGAGGTGATCGGCTTCCGCCTGAAGGGGAGGCTGCCCGAGGGCGCGACGGCGACGGACCTCGTGCTGACGGTGACGCAGATCCTGCGGGCGCACGGGGTGGTCGAGAAGTTCGTCGAGTTCTTCGGCCCCGGCATGGCGGAGCTGAGCCTGCCGGACCGCGCGACCATCGCGAACATGGCGCCCGAGTACGGCGCGACCATGGGCTTCTTCCCCGTCGACAAGGTGACGATCGAGTATCTGAGGTTCACCGGGCGGGAGGAGGGGGCGGCGCTGTGCGAGGCGTACTCGAAGGCGAACCACCTCTACTGGACGCCCGACACGCCGGAGCCGGAGTTCACCGAGGTGCTGGAGCTTGACCTGGGCACCGTGGTGCCGTCGCTGGCGGGCCCCAAGCGGCCGCAGGACCGCATCGCGCTCTCGGCGATGAAGCCGCAGTGGCACAAGGATCTCACACAGTCGTTCGGGAGAAAGGACGGGGCGGAGGCCGCGGGTGTGGCCGTGAAGCTGACCGAGGCCTCGCGCGCGGCGAACCCGGGCGAGGAGATCACGCTCAGGCACGGCTCGGTCGTGATCGCGGCGATCACGAGCTGCACGAACACGAGCAACCCGGACGTGATGATCGCGGCCGGCCTGGTCGCGCGCAAGGCGCGGGCACTGGGCCTGACGCGGAAGCCCTGGGTGAAGACGAGCCTGGCGCCGGGCTCCAAGGTGGTGACCGAGTACTTCGACCGGGCCGGGCTGACGGCGGATCTCGAGGCGCTCGGCTTCGCGACGGTGGGCTACGGGTGCACGACGTGCATCGGCAACTCGGGGCCCCTGCCGCCGGAGATCGAGCAGGCGATCAAGACGGGCGACCTCGTGTGCGCGTCGGTCTTGAGCGGGAACCGCAACTTCGAGGGGCGCGTGCACCCGGCGGTGCGGGCGAACTACCTGGCCTCGCCGCCGCTGGTGGTGGCGTACGCGATCGCGGGCACGGTGGACATCGACCTGCAGCACGAGGCGATCGCCAGGGGCAAGGACGGGCGGGACGTGTTCCTCCGCGACCTCTGGCCCTCGCACGCGGAGGTGCAGGCGGTGCGGAATCAGAGCGTGACGCCGGAGCAGTTCAAGCGGAAGTACGCGGACGTGTACACCGGCAACGAGACGTGGAACAAGGTGCCGGTCTCGCACAGCGAGCTCTACCCGTGGGACGAGAAGAGCTCGTACATCCAGAACCCGCCCTTCTTCGGCGACATGACCGAGGAGGCGCCGGGGTTCGGGACGATCCGGGGGGCGCGGTGCCTCGCGCTGCTGGGCGACAGCGTGACCACCGATCACATCTCGCCGGCCTCGGGCATCGCGGAGAACAGCCCGGCGGGACAGTACCTGCTCTCTCTCGGCATCGCGAAGAAGGACTTCAACAGCTACGGCGCGCGGCGCGGGAACGACCGCGTGATGACGCGGGGCACGTTCGCGAACGTGCGGATCAAGAACCTCGTGGCGCGCGATCCGAAGACCGGCGAGATCCCCGAGGGCGGCTGGTCCCGGGACTTCACGAAGGGCGGCACGCTGGAGACCGCGCCGCGCGCATGGATGTACGACGCGGCGATGGCCTCGAAGGAGGCGGGCGTGGCGCTCGTCGTCGTCGCCGGCAAGGACTACGGCATGGGCTCCAGCCGCGACTGGGCGGCCAAGGGCACCTATCTCCTCGGGGTCAAGGCGGTCATCGCCGAGAGCTTCGAGCGGATCCACCGGAGCAATCTGGTGTTCATGGGCGTGCTGCCGCTCGTGTTCCAGAATGGCGAGAGCGGGCAGACGCTGGGGCTGATCGGCGACGAGGTGTTCGATATCCAGCTGCCCGAGACGGTCGAGCCGCGGATGGACGTGCGAGTGCGGGCGACAAGCCCCGGCGGCTCCGCGAAGGAGTTCACCTGCACGCTGCGCCTGGACACTCCGGTCGAGATCGAATACTCGCGGAACGGCGGGATCCTGCAGACGGTGATCCGGAAGAAGCTGAACGAGGCGAGGCAGCTCGCGTGAGACGAGGGTGAGAGGAGCGTGAGAACGGGCGCGCCCTCGGGCGACGAGCGGGCGCGCGGACCCGGCCTGTCGGGCGGTCTGCTCCTACCCTCCCGTCATGGCGGCACGCTCCCTGACCACCCTTGTGACCGGGCTCTTTGATTACGCCGGGCTCTATCCCCCCGCCAAGCTCGAGATGCGTGCGGCCGCGGAGGCGTACGCGCGGGCGCGGATGGGGGAGCACGCCTTCATGCTGGGGCGGTTCGTGTGCCCGGCGTCGAGACTGCACAAGCTCTCGGAGGCGGCGTCGATCATGATGCCGGGGACGCACGGGACGAGCGGGTACCGCGAGCATGCGGACGTGCTGGAGCCGTGGGGCGTGTCGGCGGTGATCGACGTGCCGCTCGGGGAGGCGCTGGAGCTGATCGAGGCCTTCGACGAGCACCACGCGATGGAGGACCACGGGCTGGCGCGGGTGGAATCGATCGAGCTGCGGGCCGAGAGCCCGGCCTTCATCGACGACGCGCTCGACGAGATCCCCGACGACCTTGAGCCATTCTTCGAGCTGCCCATCGAGCAGGACTGCCGCGGGTTTGTGGCGGCCTTGGCGGGCAACGAGGCGAGCGCGAAGATCCGCTGCGGCGGGGTGACGCCGGGGGCGATCCCGCCGAGCGGGCAGGTCGCTTCGTTTCTGCTCGCCTGCCGCGGGGCGGGCGTGCCGTTCAAGGCGACGGCGGGGCTGCATCATCCGTTGCGAGCGGAGCACCGGTTGACCTACGAGGAGGGCGGGCCGCGGGGCGTGATGCACGGGTTCGTCAACCTGTGGATGGCGGCGTCGCTGGTGCGGGCGAGGGAGGTCTCGCAGGAGACGGCGGTCGAGGTGCTCGAGGAGCGGGACCCCCGGATGTTCGACTTCGGCGAGGAGACTGCGCGGTGGCGCGGACAGGAGATGGGGATCGTGGACATCGCTCGGGCGCGGGAGACGTTCGCCGTCTCGATCGGGTCGTGCTCGTTTGAGGAGCCGGTGGAGGATCTCAAGAGGTTGGGGTGGTTGTGATGGAGTGGGAGCGATCGACAGGTCGCGACTTCGGCCCCCTCTCCTGCGCCCCGCGGGAGAGGGTTGGGGAGAGGGCTACTCGCCCTACTCCTCCTTCCACTCCTGTACCCCCCCCGCCGCCTCCACGATCTCGCGGCCTGAAAGCCTCTGCGACGAGCAAGGAACGCGCGATCGACCTTCGGCGCACGTCAACCATGCCCGAGCGCATGCTCTGGAACAAGCTCCGCGCAGGCCGCTGTTACGGAATCAAGTTTCGACGGCAACACCCGCTCGGTGAGTACGTCGCCGATTTCTATTGCGTGGATGCGGGGCGCGATATCGAGCTCGATGGAGCGGTGCACGACCTGCGGCGTGATCGCGACCGCCGGCGCGACGCGTGGATCTCGTCACAAGGCGTGGAGGTGCTCCGGATCCCAGCGGGTCATCTGAGTCGAGACGCGGACCACGTGGTTGAGTACATCATGCGCGTGGTGGAGCGGAGAATGGAGGCTTTGCACCCTGGCTTGTTCGCGCGCAGGAAGGCGGAGTTCCTTGAGAAGCGAGAGGCGGAGGCGAAGAAAAGAGCTGCCCAAGTCGCTGCTCGGGCCGGCGATTCTGAGCCACGAGGCGTGAAGAAGAGGAAGAAGGAGTAGCCCTCTCCCCAACCCTCTCCCGCGGGGCGCGGGAGAGGGGGCCGGAGGCGCACGCTCTGCGTGCGGAGAAGGAGCAAGCGATGCCCTACGACATCAACGAGACGCACGACCCGAAGCTCGAGAGTTGGGTGGAGTCGGCGAACGATCCGGGGACGGACTTTCCGATTCAGAATCTGCCGTTCTGCTCTTTCATCGACGAGTTTGGCGACGAGTACCCCGGCTTGCGGATTGGCGATGAGGTTGTCAATCTCCATTGGCTGGCCGTGGCGGATCTGCTTCCAGAAGGTGTGCGAGGACACCTCCATGCTCGAATCATCGATGACTTCAACATTCTGACGCTTGAGCAGAGGGTGTCTCTACGCGCACTCCTCAGTAATTTGCTACGTGCCGGCCAATCACGATTCAAAGACTGGCCAAAGGCCAGGGCGTTGTTCAAACTCGACGAAGTGTCGCCGGTGCTGAGTGCCGAATTCCAGAACTACACCGACTTCTACGCCTCCATCCACCACGCCACCAACGTCGGCTCGATGTTCCGTCCCGACAACCCGCTCCTGCCCAACTACAAGCACATGCCGATCGGCTATCACGGGCGCGCGTCCAGCATCGTTCCCAGCGGCACGCCGATCCGCCGGCCGGTCGGCCAGCAGGATCCGCCGGAGCCTGGCAGCCCCGCGAACTTCGGGCCCTGCAAGATGCTCGACTACGAGCTCGAGCTCGGCGCGGTGATCGGGCGCGGCAACGCCCTTGGGGCGCCCATCGAGATGGAGGACGCCGAGGACCACGTCTTCGGCATGTGCATCGTCAACGACTGGTCGGCGCGCGACATCCAGCGCTGGGAGTACCAGCCGCTCGGCCCATTCCTCGCGAAGAACTTTGCGACGAGCGTCTCGCCATACGTCGTCACGATGGAGGCCCTCGCCCCCTTCCGGTGCCCGCCCTACGCCCGCCCCGAGGGCGACCCGCGCCCGCTCCCCTACCTCGACAGCGAGCACAACCGCTCCCGCGGCGGGATCGACATCACGTGCGAGGCCTACCTCGCCTCGGCCGAGATGCGCAAGCGCGGCCTCTCGCCGGTGCGCCTCTCCAAAGGCTCTTTCAAGCACATGTACTGGACGCTCGCCCAGTTCGTCGCCCACCACACGGTCAATGGCTGCAACCTCCAGCCCGGCGACCTGCTCGCGAGCGGCACCATCAGCGGCCCCACCCGCGACAGCCGCGGCTGCCTGCTCGAGCTGACCTGGGACGGCGACCCCTGGGCCAGCCCCCCCACTGTCGTGCCCGGCAGTCAGCGGACGCCCATCAAGCTCCCGACCGGCGAGGAGCGTAAGTTCCTGGCCGACGGCGACGAGGTGATCATCAAGGCCTACTGCGAGCGCGAGGGGTTCCGGCGGATCGGCTTCGGCGAGTGCCGGGGGGTGATCGAGCCGGCGGTGTCGCCGACCGAGAAGACCGCGTGGTAACTTAGGTCGGGTTGCAGAGCACCAGCGACCACGGTATGGTGGCCGCCCATGAACGGGACATGTTTGCTCAGACGGGTGTTTGCGGGCGTGCTCTGCCTCTTCATGATCCTCCCAGCCGGGTGTGAGGACCCGCAGGCCGCCGAGAAGGAGGCGATCCGTGCGGCGCTCCGACAATTGGATGACGCCAATGAGGCTCGCGACGGGGCCGCGGCGGTGGCGGTCATGTCCAGCCGAGCGCTGGAGGAGTACACGCGCCTTGTGAAGATCGCTCTCGACGGCTCCAAGACCGACGTGCAGACGCTCTCGCCGCTGGAGATGCTCCAGGTCATCCAAATGCGGCACCGCATGGACCGGCGCCAGCTCGCAGCGATGGATGGCAAGGCATTCCAGGAGTACGCGACGGGCGAGGGGTGGAACTCCGGCGCCCGCGCCAGGTGGGAGGACACGATCGGCGACATCTCGGTCGCCGGGGATACCGCGTATGCCGAGGTGCTTGGCACCGACGGGGGCGACAGCGGCGTGCAGGGGCACTTCGAGCGCGAAGAAGGCGTGTGGAAGGTGAACCATTTCAGCTTCATGCGCGTCTGGGACGACGAGCTGCGAAGACTCGCCTTGCAATATGACATCGGACTCCCCGAGATGATCGTGCGCTTCGAGGAGATGGCAACCCTGCAGCAGATCCGCAAGAGCATCTGGGAGCCGATGCGGTAGTGTCGTTTCGGATTCGGTCCGCCGCACCCATCCAACACCATCGGCGTATAGGCCTCTATGATCGCATCAGCGGTCCTGGTCGGATTCATCCTGATGTTCGGCGTCCTGCTCGCGAGCTTGGAAGAGGAGCGCCGGCCGAAGTATCGATTTCCTCGCGGTACGTGCCAGGGCTGCGGCTACGACCTCGCGGGGCTGCCTGAAGGCACCCTGTGTCCCGAGTGCGGGCACGCAGAGCCCGGCACGCCGCCGGAGGTCACCGTGCGCTCGATCGTCCGGCCGGGCGTGGCGCCGCGGCTCGGCCTCACCTGCGTGCTCGCGATTGCGAGCTTCCTCACGGTCACGCCGTTCGTCGGCGCCCCCCACCGGTGGTCGTACGATCTGCAACTGGACAGACACTCGCCGGAGGTGCTGGTCAATGCACTGCGGGTCCGCGGGTTTGATTTGGATTGGCAGTTCGCTGTGGTCCCGCTGGTGATCGGTCTTTACATCTGCACTTTCTGTGCGGGGCTTCGGCAGGTGCGCTTCGGCCGCCTGGCGCTGAAGACGTTCGCGGCGTGCTGGGTCCTCTCCCTGGCGTGGCTCTTCGTGGAAACCTTCATCCGCTACCGCTGATCGTCATGGACGGAACATCAGGGCGCACGCCGCATGCCCGTGCAGATAGCTGGCGTCCCCGACGGGCCCGAGCTCGCCCGCCGCGAAGAACCCCGCCAGCGGCACACCCCGCGCGTCGGGATCGAGCACCCGCCCTCCCTTGGCCATCTGCTCGCCGGGCTGGTCCGCGGCGAAGGCCCGCTGGATCGCCTGCGCGTCGTGGTGCGGCTCCGAGAAGAGGTTCCGCCCGCGCCCGGTGCAGGTGACGAGCAGCACGCCCGCGGGGGGGCCGTGGAGCTTCTGGGCGTCGAGCAGGAGCCCGAGATCCTCGGCGGCCGTCTGGGCGTCGCGGATGTGAAAGCGGATCGTCTGGCCCACGCGGACCAGGTCGTGCACGGCGATGATGTTGCTCTCGGGGTTCACGCTCGCGACGTTGCGGATCAGGTAGTCGCCCCGCCCGAAGCGGTCCTTGTACTCGCTGACCACGCGCCCGAGGAAGAGCCCCCGTTTGATGAGCCGCCGATCCTCCTCCCCGAGCGAATCGATGAGGCTCCGGAGCACGTCGAGCGCGGGGCGGCCGCCGAGCTCGTAGATCACGTTGGCCTTCGCCTTCGTGATCACGAGATTGTCGCCGATCCCGCGGCAGCCTTGGCTCACGACTGAATCCACCCGGAGCGGCCCGCTCAGGCTCACGCCGACGAAGCCGGTCTGGAGCACCCGCCCGTCGACGATCAGCGAGTTCTGACCCGCCTCCGCCCCCCCGGAGGCGATGCCCCCGACGATCTGCCCCGCGGGCCGGCCCTCCCGGTCCGGCGTGCGCGCGCCGTTGAGCAGGGGAAGCAGGCGGTTCATCGGCGTGCTGAAGGGGTCCGCGAAGACGACGGTCGCGCGGAGCTGGGGGCCCGCGCCGATCAGCTCGCGCACGGCTCCGATGCCGCCGGGTCCCTCGCCGGTCGAGTGCTCGAGCGACGCGCTCGCGAAGGGGTGGATCGCCACGCCGGGGAGCTTGCCCGCCAAGGCGGCGACGGCCGGCGTTCGCTCCAGCTCGCGCGACCCGGCGACGACCGCCTCGGCGGTGACGACCAGGTGCGTGCGGGGTGAGGTCGCGCTCGCAAGAGCCGCGGCGATCCGCGGCGCCTCCTCGACGTGGTGCGCCGACACGAAGGCGAGCAGGAGGTCCGGCGCGCCGAGCGGGCGCAGCTCCTCGGCGAGCTCCGCGACGGCCGCATCGGCCTGCGGCAGCGTCGAGACGGCCTGCATGAAGGTCGGGCCGCCGCTCTCAACCGGGAACGGGCTCATGCGGACAGCGCCCGGCTCAGCCGTCGCTCTCGGGGATCTCGGCGGCGGGCGCCGGCTCGACCGAGCCGACGCTCTCGGCCTGCAGCACGTCGATGCGCGTGGGCGTGACGATGCGGAGCTGGAGCGCCTCGTCGAGCTCGGAGGTGCCGAGCACGCCGACGATCTCGCCCAGCTTGGTCGCGGTCTCCACGTCCGCGGCGCCGGGCTTGATGTAGCCGATGGTGCGGGGCATGCTCTCGTTCACGCTGACGATGCGGTACATCAGGGGCAGGCGATCGCCGTCGTACACCGAGCTGCTCACGAGGCGTCCGACGAACTGGTACCCGCGGGTGCGTTCGAGCTCCTGCACGCGGCTCGTGACCGCCTGGGCCGAGGCGTCGATCGCGTCCCGCTTCTCGCGCAGGGCGCGGGCACGGTCGCGGAACCAGATGCGCGTCTCGATGAACTCGAGACGGCCCTGAAGCCCCTGACGGATCCGCTGGCTCGCCGCGTCGTCGCCGAGGGAAGCCATGGTGCGCCGGAACTCGGCCGCGAGCTCGTCGAGCTCGGCGGACTCGCTGGGCTGGCCCTGGACTTCGGCGAACGCCTCGGAGAGCTGCTGGAGCGACCCGAGCTGGCGCTCGCTCGGCGCCTCGCCCTGGTGGATGACAGTGACATCCTCCTCGGGCGCGGGCGCCGGCTGGTGCGTTTCGGCGCCGGGCTGCTCCGCACCGGGCTGGGCGCCCTCCGGTTGCTCGTCGGCCGGCGTCATGTCCCCCAGCAGCGAATCGTCGGTCTCCGGTTGGGCGGGCGTGGCGTCCTCCGCCCCGGGCTCGGCCGGGTCACCGGCGGCGGGCGTGGGGGTCGCGTCGGTGGGCGGGGTGTCGACCGGAGGGGTTTCGGCCGGGGTGGTCTCGGGCTCTGTTTCTTCGGCGGTCGGCTGCTGCTCCTGCGGCAGGGCGGCCAGGTACCGCTGCACCTCCGCGTCGGTCGCGACGCGGAGCGCGTCGGCCTTGACATACCCGCGAACTTCCTTCGGCGCGTGGACCAGGTAGCCGATGGGCGCGCCGTCGGCGCCGGTGACCGGCTCGATCACCCGCAGCCTGGTGCCGATCGGGAGCTCGGCGCCGCGCGGGACGGCGCGTTGCCAGCTCTGGGCGAAGCCCGCGGAGGCGTTGCGTGACTTGAGCGCGCTCACCTTTGCGAGCACAGCCTCGGCGCCGCCGGGCTCAAGCCGGGCCTCGGCCGCCGCGACGTAGACCGGAGTGCCTGGCGGGTACGCCACGCGCGCCCAGCCCGCGCCCTCGGCATCGACCTGGAGGACCTGTCCCTCAGGGAGAAGCGCCACGTGGTAGTAGCCGTCCATGTCGCCGCTCTTGAGCGGGACATCGGCCCGGGTGGTGACGGCGAAGTAGGGCTCGACGGCGGCGGTCTGCGCAAGCGACCGGGCCGGCGCGAAGAGCGCGAGCGCAGCCGCGACAATCAGCCACGCGAGCGGGCGGGCGGAGGCGATCCGGAGCGAGGGGCATGAGCGGAGCATGGGCTTCCTCTCCTGGGCTCGGGCCCGGCGCTCGCGTGAGGACGGCGGCCTCGCGGAGAATCTCGGCTCCGCTGCCGACGCATCCGTGCGTTCCGCCGGGTGCTGGATAGTGTATCCTTACCGCCCGGCGCGTGTGTGTCCGGGCGAGGGGCGGGCTGTGGCACGGGCGCGCTCGGCCCCTGGGCCCGAGTATCCAATCCAAGGGAACCGCCGATGAGTGGCGATCGACGTGCGCAGGCAGTGCTCCTGATTCCGGCCGCCGCGGGCCTGGCCCTGTCTCTCTGGGGCTGCGCATCGCCCCTCGAGCGTCAGCGCGAGCAGGATTTGCGCCGCGCAGTGGTGGACACGATCCGGACGGAGCTCTCGGACGCGGAGCAGCGGCCCGACCCGCGGGTGACCCAGCGGGAGTACGACCCGCTCCCGATCGACGAGCGCTTCCTGCCCGAGCTGGAGAACATGGCCGGCCCGGCCTCGCGCAACTTCGAGACCGTGGACTACGGGCCCGACCTGATGGGGCTCGAGGCCCGCACGGTCGGCCTCTCGCTCGAACGGGCGATCCGCTCGGCGGTTCGGAACAATCTGGAGGTGCAGTTCGCCCAGCTGGCCCCGGCGATCAGCGAGGCGGACGTGATCGCGGCCGAAGCCGCGTTCGACTGGGTGCTCTTCTCGAACTTCGAGTGGAACGAGATGGACCAGGTGCGGCCGTCGACGTCGTTCGGCATCTCGTCCGGCTTCGACCAGCGGCAGACGGTCGAGAACACGACGGGGATCCGGCGGGCCCTCGAATCCGGCGGCCAGTTCGCCATCCAGAACGAGCTGCTCTACAGCGACTTCGAGACCACGGGGCTGAACTACACGCCCGACCCGGCGACGCAGGCCGCGATCGCGCTGCGCTTCGACCAGCCCCTGCTCCGGAACTTCGGCTCCGACGTGGCGCTCGCGCAGGTGCGGCTGAACCGCAACGCCGAGCGGGATGCGGTCGCGCGCCTGCGCGTGCAGCTGCTCGCGGCGGTGAACCAGACGGAGCAGACCTACTGGCAACTGGTCCGGGCGCACCACGAGCTGGCGATTCTGCAGCGGCACCTGGAGCGCGGCCTCGTGACGCGGGGGCAGCTGCAGGCCCGCCTCGAGGCGGGGCTCGACGTGCCCCCGTCGCAGCTGGCCGACGCGGTCGCCCGGGTGGAGCGGCGCAAGTCGGACATCACGCAGGCCCGGGTGGTCGTGCGCGACACGAGCGATCGGCTGAAGGTATTGATGAACGACGCGGACTTCCCGGTCGGCTCGGAGGCGCTGCTCGCCCCGCTCGACGTGCCCGTCGATGAGCCGCTCACCTACAACCTCCTCGACGCGCTGACCACGGCCGTGCAGCACCGGCCGGAGGTCGACCAGGCGATCCTGTCGATCGACAACACCTCGATCCGGCAGACCGTCGCGGCGAACCAGCGCCTGCCGCAGCTCGACCTCCAGGTGCAGACCCGCTTCCAGGGGCTCGACGAGGACACGAGCGCCTACGACGAGGTGTTCGACGGCAACTTCGTGGACTACCTGGTGGGGCTCGTCTTCGAGCAGCCCATCGGGAACCGCGCGGCCGAGGCGCAGTACGTGCGGCGGCGGCTCGAACGCGAGCAGGCGATCATCTCGTACAAGAACACCGTGCAGCAGATCGTGCGGGACGTGAAGTCCTCGCTGCGGGCGGTGGTGCAGAACTATCAGATCATCATCCAGACCCGGCAGTCCCGCATCGCCGCGACCGAGTCGCTCCGCACGCTCCAGATCGAGAACGAGCAGATCCGGGAGCGGTCGTCGGAGCGGCTGGAGCTCGAGTTCAACCGCCAGGACGCGCTCGCCAACGCCGAGCGCGCCGAGATGGAGGCGATTACGAACTTCAACTCGTCGGTCGCCCAGCTCTACGCCGCGATGGGGACGGCGCTCGAGCGCAGCCGCATCGATCTCGCCGTGCCGACCGCCGAGGAAGCGCTGCCCGGGAGGCACTCCCGCGACTGGTATCGCCGGCCGGCGCGCACCGACGCCGCGGAGCAGATCGGCGCGGGCCCCCAGGATGCCCCCGGAGCGCAGCCCGAGCCGACGGGTGCACCGGACGGAGCGGGCCAGGGCGAGGGCTCCTCGTCCGGCGGGTGACGCCATGCGTGCCAGCCCGGAGGACATCGCGCACGCGATCGGCCTTCTCCGCGCCCGGCGGCTGGTCGCCTTCCCGACGGAGACGGTCTATGGCCTCGGGGCGGACGCGCTGGGCGCGGAGGCCGTCGCGGCGGTGTTCCGCGCGAAGGGCCGCCCGGCGGAGAACCCCCTGATCGTGCACATCTCCGGGGAGGAGATGGCCCGGCGCGTGTGCGCGTCGTGGCCGCGCGAGGCGGCGGTCCTCGCCAGGCGGTTCTGGCCCGGGCCGCTCACGCTCGTGCTCCCCCGGGCTCCGGCGGTGCCGCCGATCGTGACGGCGGGGGGAGCGAGCGTGGCGGTGCGCTGCCCGAGCCATCCGCTCACCCTCGCGCTCATCGACACCTTCGGCTCGCCGCTCGTCGGTCCGAGCGCGAACCGCTCGGGGCATGTCTCCCCCACAACCGCCGAGCACGTGCGCGATTCCTTCGCCGAGGCCGAGGTGTTCGTGCTCGACGGCGGGCCTTGCGCCGGCGGCATCGAATCCACCGTGCTCGACCTGACGAACGACCCGCCGACGGTGCTCCGCCCGGGTCTGGTCGGCGCGGGCGAGCTCTCGGAGGTGCTCGGACGGCCCGTGGCCGCGCTCGGGCCGGAGGCGCCCCCCCCGGCGGGGGCGCGGCGCTCGCCCGGCCTCATGCGCTCGCACTACGCGCCCGCCGCCCCGGTGCGCCTTGTCGGGCCGGAGGAGCTCGGGCCCGCGATCAGGGCGGTCGGGGGCCCGGCCGTCGTCCTCGGTCCTCCGGGCACGCACGCGGGCCGGAACCAGCTCATCGAGATGCCGGAGGGCGCGGAGCCCTACGCCTCTCGGCTCTACGCGGCCTTGCGCGAGGCCGACGCGATGCGCCCCGCGGCGATCCTCGTCGTGCGCCCTTGGGGCGGGGCGGCGCCGGCCGGGCTGTGGGGCGCCAT
>Ga0196977_1000824_pt1 | contig 14022 bp, 9 predicted proteins | sample S3v_1013CmetaG_FD_148634 | JGI IMG/M metagenome (GOLD analysis project Ga0196977, IMG submission 148634) | Soil microbial communities from Anza Borrego desert, Southern California, United States - S3+v_10-13C | ecosystem: Environmental > Terrestrial > Soil > Desert | place: USA: California...
CACGCCGATGCGCCCACATCTCGTCGTCACCGCCGTCCTCCTGGCCACCTTTGGCGGCCTCGCCCCGGCACAGGAAGGCGCGGCCGCGCCCCAGCTTCGCACGAGGTGGGCCGGCGAGGTCTCGCCCACCAGCCCGCACCCGGAGTATCCCCGTCCGACGATGGTGCGTGCGGACTGGCTCAGCCTGAACGGCCCGTGGCGATGGCGTGAGGCCAGCGGCTCGGAGACTGAGCCGCCGCGGGAGGGGTTCGAGGGCGAGATCCTTGTCCCGTTCCCGTTTGAATCGTCGCTGTCGGGTGTGGGGCGCCAGGTCGAGCGGGCGTGGTGCGTGCGGAGCTTCGAGGCGCCTGAGGCCTGGGCGGGCAGGCGGGTGCTGCTGCACTTCGGGGCCGTCGATTGGCACGCGGAGGTGTGGGTGAATGGCGAGCGCATCGGTGAGCACAAGGGCGGGTACGACCCCTTCACCTTCGACATCACCGACGCGCTCTCCGGCTCGGGCGAGCAGACGCTCGCCGTGCGGATCTACGACCCGAGCGACGGCTCGACCCAGCCCCGCGGTAAGCAGGTGCGCGAGCCGGAGGGGATCTGGTACACCCCCACCACCGGCATCTGGCAGACGGTCTGGCTCGAGCCCGTGCCGGAGACGAGCGTCGAGAGCATCACGATCGAGCCCGATTTCGACAACAAGAGCGCCCGCGTGACGGTGAACGTCCGCGGCGACGCGACCGGGGCCGAGCTCTTCCTTGGCGTCGTGAAGCGGAACTCCACGAGTCCCGCCGGCTTTGCGCCGGCGAAGGTCGGCGAGCCCGCGACGATCGACCTCTCCTCGGACTTCCACGCCTGGTCGCCCGACCAGCCCGAGCTGTACGACCTCTTGGTCACGCTCTCCGACGCCGACGGCTCGGAGGAGGTCGTGCAGTCGTACTTCGGCATTCGCAAGATTGAGGTCAAGCCGGACGACCGCGGGGTCACCCGCATCCACCTCAACGGCGAGCCCCTGTTTCTGCACGGCCCGCTCGACCAGGGCTTCTGGCCCGACGGCCTCTACACCGCGCCGACCGACGAGGCGCTCAAGTACGACCTGGAGGTCACCAAGCGCCTCGGCTTCAACGCTGTGCGCAAGCACGTCAAGGTCGAGCCCGAACGCTGGTACTACTGGTGCGACACGATGGGCCTGGCCGTGATCCAGGACATGCCCTCGGGCGACGAGTACATCGGGCCGGGCGACCCCGACATCGTGCGCACGCCGGAGTCGGCGGCGCAGTTCGAGCTCGAGCTCGGGCGGATGATCGAAGCCAACCACCACCACCCCTCGATCGTGATGTGGGTGCCCTTCAACGAGGGCTGGGGGCAGTACGATACCCAGCGCATCGCGGCCATGGTGAAGGAGCTCGACCCCACGCGCCTGGTCGACTGCGCCAGCGGATGGGCCGACCGCCCCGCCGGCGACGTAATCGACTGGCACGTCTATCCCGGGCCCGGCTCACCCCGCCCGGAGTCCACACGGGCCGCGTTCCTCGGCGAGTACGGCGGCCTGGGCCTCCCGCTCCCCGGCCACCTCTGGCAGGAGAAGGATAACTGGGGCTACCGCACGTACGACTCGCCCGAGGCGCTGACCGACGCCTACGTGGGCCTCGTCGAGAGCATGCGCTGGCTGATCGGCGAACCCGGGCTCTCGGGCGCGATCTACACCCAGACCACCGACGTCGAGATTGAGGTCAACGGCCTCATGACCTACGACCGGGAGGTGCTCAAGGTGGACGAGGCCCGCGTGCGCGAAGCCAACCTTTCCCTCTTCGGCCCCGCGCCAGAGGTGCGCCCGATCGTCCCAACCTCGCAAGAGGAGCCGACGGAGTGGCGGTACACGACCGCCCCCCCCGGCGCGGGCTGGGAGCGCTCAGAGTTCGACGACAGCGGCTGGACCGCGGCCCCGGGCGGTTTCGGGGCTGAGGGCACGCCCGGCGCGGTCAATCGAACCGCCTGGGAAAGCCCGGACATCTGGCTCCGGCGCGAATTCATCCTGCCGCGGATCGCGCTGAGCAACCCGCACCTCCTGATCCACCACGATGAGGACGCCGAGGTCTACATCAACGGCGTGCTCGCCTCGAAGCTGGAGGGCTTCACCACGGGGTACGGCTTCGCCGCCATCTCGCCCGAGGCACGGAGGGCGCTCGTCGCGGGACCGACGGTGATCGCGATCCACTGCCGGCAAACCCGCGGTGGGCAATATATCGACGCCGGCCTCGTCGACCTCGTCCAGCCCGGCGAGTGACCCTTGCTCCGCGCCGGCCCGCGGGGGCGGCCGCTGCGCGCTCCGGAGCAGCAGCGGGAGTATCGGTCGAGAGCGTCGCACCGGGCGCGGCCGAGCCGGCGGGCCCCGCGCGTCGCCCAGCTCCGGCGCGGGAGGCTTGCCCAATCGCCCTCGCGCCGCCTACCTTGCCCCGACCGGCCGGAGGATCCGGCCGCTCCACGGAGGGAGCCGATCCATGGGAATGCTCACGAAGTTCCGGCGCTGGCTGGCGCCGCAGCCGCCGTCGCCGCCCGCCCGCGCCGAGCCCGCCCGCACGCCCACGCCCGGCCCACGCCCGGTTCCGGCGCGCCCTGTCGCCATCGACATCCACGATGAGGACGAGCCGGATTCGGAGCTGGAGGCCTTTGATCCCTCCGGCTCCGGCGTCTCGCGCCCGCCCCGCTCGCGCCAGGAGCTGATCGCCGAGCTCCAGCGCAACTACCAGGAAGTCCTGGGGATCGTCCGCAAGGTCGGGCAGCACCTCGACGACCAGGGCGACCGCTCCCGCCGGATCGCCGAGATCGCGGAGCGCCTCCCCGGCGCCGCCGACGACCTCGCGGCGGTGCGCGAGCGGCAGGGGCAGGCCGCGCAGGCCATGGAGGCTTTGGCCGGCGCCCTGAGCCGGCGCGACGACCGCCTGGCCGAGGGGCAGCTCGCGCAGCTCGGGCGGCTCGACGAGATCCGGGGGCTGATGGCCGAATCGTCGCAGGCCGAGCGCGAGCTGATCGGCTCGCTGGTGGAGTTCCGCGCCGTCATGACCGACATGAGCAGCGCGACCGATCGCCTTACGCAGGCGGTCGGACGCATCGAGCAGCGCGAGGCCGAGAGGTCCGGGCAGTTCCTCAAGGCTCTCGAGACGACCCGCGGCTGGATGATCACGATCGCCGTGGTCGGCGGCATCTGCGCCCTGGTGGCGATCACGCTCGGGATCGTCGCGATCGGGTAGGCGGCGGCGCGCGTCCAAACTGTCGATCGCGGCCCGTCCCGGCCGATAACCGGGCATGGCACATCCGCTGACATCTCGATACCGCCGCGCCCATGCCGGCGCGGCTGCTTTCCTTGCACTCGCGGGCTGCGCCGGCCCGGGCGGCCGCCAGCCGGAGGGCGCGATCCCGTCCCGCATCCAGCCGGTCGTCCTCGACGGCTCGGTGGGCGAATGGCCGGCGAGCGTGGTGATGGCCGCCGACCCATGGTGGCTCTACCTGCGCTGGAAGGTCGCTGGTGAGGCGAAGACGCTGCAGGCCAGCGACGAGTCGCTGGGCATCTGGATCGACGCCGATACGAACCCCGCCACCGGGTGGCGGCCCGACACCCCGCCCCGCGCCTCGGCGATGGGGGTGGACGTGGAGATCGAGCTCTCGCCCCGCGCTACCGAGAGCGCCGGGCTCGACCGGGGCGTCCGCGTGACGACGCACACCGGCGGGGGCGCCGCGACCGTGCCCCACGCCGAGATCGGCTTCGCGTTCGCCCCCACCTATGCGAGCGAATGGTACGAGGGGCGGCTCTCACGCCCGAGCGCGGCCGCGCTCGGGCTGCCGGCGCCAGGCGTGGCCAGCGCGGGGCTGGTGACCGCGATCCTGGTGCTGCGCGACGCGGGGGGGAACATCGTGGGCACGTCGGAGCCGTTCGAGCTCGACGCCCCGCCGGCCTCGACCGTCCCCGCGCGGGCGGATATCCGGATCCCCGAGAGGCTGAACGACGGTCTGCGCGTGGTCTCGTGGAACGTCTATCGGGCCAAGCCGATGGAGGACCCGGGCCCGTTCGCCCGCGTGCTGAGGGTGCTCGATCCCGACGTGCTGCTGCTCCAGGAATGGACGAGCCCCGCGCGGGACATCGAGGCTTGGCTCAACGCGAGCGTGCCGCTCGCCGAGGGCGAGTGGTCGGTGCGCACCACCGGGGGGTGGGGTGTCGCCGTGGCGTCGCGCTTCCCGCTCGAACCGCTCGGTCACGAGGAGCTGTACCTGGAGGGCGAGGAGGAGGCGGTGCGCTTCGCCGGGGCGCTCGTGGACACCCCGCACGGCTATCTCGCGGCGTCCAGCATCCATCTCAGGTGCTGCGGCTCGTCGGGCAGCCCGGAGGATCAGGCCCGCATCAGCGAGGCCGGGGCGATCAACCGCTCCCTGGCGGACGCCCTCCGGATCGAGCCCGTGCCGATGCGGGTGATCGCGGGCGACTTCAACCTGGTGGGCTCGCGCCCGCCGCTCGACGTCATGCGCAACGGCCTCGACGCCGACGGCTCGGACCTGGAGATCGCCGACGCTCGCGTGCTCGGCGACGCCGCGTACATGACCTGGCGCGACGACGGCAACGCCTTCACGCCCGGCCGGCTCGACTTCGCGCTGGTGGGCGAGGCCGGGCTCGAGGTCGTGAGAGCGTTCGTCCTCGACACCCGGATGCTCAGCGACCGCGCCCTCGACACGGCCGGCCTCGACCCGACCGACTCGGGGGCAAGCGACCACATGCCCGTGGTCGTGGACCTGCGCCCGCGCTGAGCGGGATCACCATGTCCCGGAACGATGCGCTCGCCGGCGGAGCTCGCGGATGCGCCGCGCCGGCCGCCTGCGCGCGACGCTGCCTCCCCATTATCCTGCGCGCTCAGTGCGGGCTGATCCGGGCGAGAAGCTTCGCGGGCAGCGCCGTTGAGAGCAGCCCCGCGACGAAGAGGAGGGCCGCCGCGGCGATGAAGGCGGTGGAAAGGCCCCAGCGCAGGTCGATCCACTGCGCCAGCGGCGGACCGACGCCGGCGAAGCCCCACGCCCCGCCCATCATCAGCCCCGAGGCGAGTCCGGTGCGGTGCGGGAGCAGCCGCTGCGCCAGCGCGATCGTCACCGGCACCACGCCGGCGAAGCCGACACCGGTGGCCAACGAGAGCGCGTAGGGCGCCCACACGCCGCCGGCGAAGGGGAACGCGGCGACGGCAAGGGCCCCGGCGGCCGGCACGGCGATGAGCGCGCCCTTCTCGTGGTGGCGGCGGAGGAAGGCGCCGGCGGAGAGCCCCCCCACCGCCATCCCGACCTGCATCGCCGCCTGGATCGGGCCGTTGATGAGCGACGCGGCCTCGCGCCCGGCCTCGTCGAGCACGGCGCCGGGGTCGCGGGAGAGCGCCGCGTGCTCGCTCCAGCGGATGAAGAGCTGGATCAGCATCATGTTGACCGTGAAACGGAGCACGTTGCCGAAATAGAGCACCCAGACCGCCCGCCAGCGCGCGGCCGACTCGCCGGCGGGCCAGGCGGCCCACAGAGCGTCGGCGTCCTGCGGCCGGTGCGACACTCGCCTCACGGCCCACGCGAGCGCCAGGCAAGCCAGCAGCCCCGGGATCATGAGCCACAGGTATGCGCCCATCCCGAGCCGGCCCGCGATCAGTGGGCTCGAGAGGTGCCCGGCCACGCCGCCGGCGATGCCGGCACAGAAGAAGACGGACACCCCCAGCGAGCGCCGACGGCCCGAGAGCCGCCCCATGGCCGCGGCGGCGACCGGGTGGAACGCGCCGATGCCCAGCGTGCCGACTATTTGGACGAGCATCAGCTGCTCGTAGCTTTGGACGCGCCCGACCAGCGACGTCGCGATCACGGCGACGGCGAACGAGATCGGGCCGAGCATGCGCTGGTCGAGCCTGTCGCTCAGCCACGCCACCAGCGGCTGCACGAAGCCCGAGCAGAGCGAGCCGACGGCGAGGATGAGCGCGCCCTGGGCGTGCGTCATCTCCAGCCGCCCCTCGAGCACGCTCATGATCGGGATGATGAGCGCCGAGAAGAAATCGATCACCGCGTGGGAGCCCGCGGTCGCGGCCAGCGGCACGGCGCGGACGGGCAGCGATGGCGTCACGCTCGGCGTCTCGGTCGCAACGGTGGTCATGGGGTGCTCGGCGGGGGGCGGGGCCGGAGCAGCTCCGGGCGCTCGAAGCGTATGCGCCGCGGCCCGGCCGGCAACGCCGGCGCATCGGCCGTGTGCGCGGGCGACGCGGGTCCTGAGGAGCGCGGCGGCGCGGCGGCCCTACCCTTTCGTCGGGAGAGCCGCCGCGCGGGCCTGCCGCTACGGGGATGGAGCGCTCCCGGAGAGACCACCATGAGCCCAGCGATCACCCAGGACCAACTTGTCGCGGCGCTGAACGAGGACCTGGCCTACGAGCTCAGCGCGATTATCCAGTACCTGACGTACGCCGCGAAGGTGAGCGGACCCTCGCGTCCGGAGCTCAGGGCTTTTTTCGAGGCCGAGATCCCGGACGAGACGATGCACGCGCAGTTCCTTGCGGGCAAGATCGTCGCGTTGGGAGGCGAGCCGACCACCGCGCCCAAGCCGGTGCCCCAGGCCACCTCGGCCAAGGAGATGCTCCAGGCGATCCTCAAATCCGAGACCGAGGCGCACGATCGGTACGCCAAGCGCTCCGCGCAGGCCGAGTCGCTGGGCATGAAGGGCCTCCAGGTGCAGCTCGAGGACATGGCGCGCGACGAGAGCGAGCACCGGGACGAGACGGCGCGCATCCTCCGCCGCTGGGAAGACACCTGAGGCGCGGGTCGGAGAAGAAGACGAACGCGGAGAGCGCGGAGGGCGCGGAGACAGAAAGCCGTGCGCGCGCCCCCGCTGCTCTTCGCTCCCTTCGCGCTTTCGCGTTCCTGCCCTTCCGCCGGCCCCGCCCGCCCTCGCTCAGACCTGCCCCGGCGGCATGATCCTCTCGCCCTCGCTCCGCGCGACCGCGGCCGAGACCGCCGCATCGCCCGTGACGTTTACGACGGTGCGGCACATGTCGAGGACCCGGTCCACCGCGAGGATCACCGCGATCCCCTCGGCCGGCACGCCGACCGACTGCAGCACGATAATGAGCATCACCATCCCGCCCGAGGGGATGCCCGGCGTGCCGATCGCGGCCACGACGGCGGTGACCACGAGCGAGAGCTGCTGCGCGACCGTCATCTCCGTGCCGTAGAGCTGCGAGAGGAACACGGTCGCGATCGCCTGCATGAGCGCCGTGCCGTCCATGTTCACCTTCGCGCCGAGCGCGCAGACGAACGCGGTGACATCCTGCGACACGCCGAGCCGGTCGCGGACCGCCTCGATGGTCACCGGCAGGGTCGCGGCCGAGCTCGAGCTGCTGAACGCCACAAGCTGGACGGGCGCGATCGCCTTGTAGAACCTGCCCAGCGGAATCCCGCCCAGCACCCTTGCGACGAAGCCGTAGACGACGAACTGGATGATCGCCAGCCCGCCGATCACCGTGAGGCAGTACGCGCCGAGCGCCACGATGCCGTCGAACCCCAGAGTAGAGACGACCGGCACCAGCAGGCAGAACACACCGATCGGCGCGAAACGCATCACCGTCCGCACGATCCAGATGAACACCTCGTTGAGCCCCTGGCAGACGTCGAGCACCGGGCGCGAGGTCTCCCGCGGCAGCAGGCTGAGCCCGATCCCGATCGTGATCGCCATCACCACGATCTGCAGCATGTCGCCCCGCGCGAGGGCGTCGAATGGATTGGTCGGGATGATGTCGCGCACCAGGTCCCAGGCGCTCACCGACTTCGCCGAGCCGACGAGCTGGCCCGCCGCGCCGCTCGCACTCCCGCGGATCAGGTCGGACTTCACGGCCTCTGGGATGAAGCGCGGCCCGCCGGGCTCGACGAGGTTCACCAGCAGCAGGCCGATGCCGACGCTCACCGTCGCCGTGCACAGGAAGATTCCGAGCGTCTTCCCGCCGAGCCTGCCGAGCTTGCGCAGGTCGCCCAGCGAGCCGACGGCCAAGATCATCGCCAGCAGGATGATCGGGGTCGCGATGAACTTCAGCGCCCGCACGAACATGTCGCCCAGCAGCGAGACCAGCCGGGACGCGAAGCGCACCGCCCCGGCCGCCGTTCCCGCCTCCTGGTTGGCCGGGACCACCTCCAGCCCGTAGGCCGCAACCTGCTCGGGCGTGAGGTGGTGCGGGCGCAGCCCCCGTAGGCTCTCGTCGGCGGCATCGAGCTGCTCGACGCGCTCGATCCCGGCCGGGAGCACCGGCACGGTCGCGTCGGCGTTCCACTTCATGTAGGCGCCGGGGTGGTCGACGCCGAGGTCGGCCCAGGTCTCCGCGTCCCAGCCCTGGTTGATCGCCAGCCCCATGGCGATCCCGAGCACGAGACCGATCAGGATCTTCCAGTGCAGGGCGAGCTTGGTCCGTCGGCTCATGCGGTTCTCCTGGGCTGGGGGCGCGGCCGGCCGCGGCACACCCTAAGGCTGTGCGGCCCGGCGCACAAGCGGCCCCGACCTACCATCGTCGCGTGCCAGAGGAATCCCCTTCCATCTCCTCGCCCGGGGGCCGGCGCCCGCGCTCCAGCCGCGCCCAGTTCGACGAGTACCGGTCGCAGCGGCGCGAGGCCGACCACCTGGACCGGGTGATCGACGCCGAGCTGACGACGCCCGATCGAACCGGCAAGCGGTCGCAGCGGAACCGATCCTTCTTCGCGCTGCTGCCGGCGTTCTGGGCTCTGCTGGACCGGGGCAAGCCGGTCGTGGTGTTCGCGCTGGGCACCCGCACGGTGACGGCCCTGCTGGCCCTGGCGCCGCCGGCGCTGCTGGGGCTTCTCGTCAACGAGGTGCTCATCGGCGACAGCGGCGCGGGGCCCTTCCCGCGCTTCCTGCCCGACGACCGGCGCACGCTGCTCTGGCTCATCGCGGGCGTGCTGGTGGTGATCGCGCTGGCGAGCACCGCGGTCGGCATCTCGGGGCGCTGGCAGCTCACGCGGATCACCCGCGTGCTCGCCTCGGACATGAAGCGGAAGGTCTTCGAGCACGCCGTGCGCCTGCCGCTGCACCGGATCCATCAGCTCAAGAGCGGCGGGCTGACCGCGCTGCTGCGCGAGGACGCCGGCTCCGTCGCCGACCTCACGTTCGGGCTCTTCTACAACCCCTGGGGCGCCATCGTGCAGCTCGTCGGCACGCTGGTCATCCTCGCGGTGATCGACTGGCGCATGCTCGTCGGCGGGATCGTCCTCATCCCCGTGGTGTGGTACACGCACCGGACGTGGATCGGGCGCATCCGCCCCGTGCGCCGCGACATTAAGGCCGTGATGATGCAGGCCGACAGCCACGCCACGGAGACGTTCGGCGGGATGCGCGTCGTGCGCGCCTTCGGGCGCGAGGCGGGCGAGAGCTTCCGCTATGCGCGCAGGAACAACCTCGTCGCCCGCCAGGAGATCTTCGCGTGGTGGATGTCGCGGGGGATCGACATCGCCTGGGAGATCTTCATCCCCTTCGCAACCGCCGCGGTCGTGCTCTACGCCGGGTACGAGGTGATGGCCGGTCGCCTCACCCCCGGCGACGTGGCGATGTTCGTCCTGTACCTGACGATGCTCTTCGGGCCTCTGGCGACGCTCGCCGGCACCGCGACGGCCGTGCAGACCCAGCTCGCCGGCCTCGACCGGGTGCTCGACATCCTCTCCGAGCCGCTCGAGTACGAGGGCGCCCGCACCGGCGTGCGGCTCTCGCGCGGGGAGGTTCGCGGGGGGGTGACGCTCGAGGGCGTCTCCTTCGCCTACCCCAAGCTGCGCAAGAAGAGCGAGCAGGACGCCGCCGAGGCCGCGGGCGAGGAGCCGCACGGAGCCTGGGTGCTCGAGGACATCTCGCTCGGGGTCGCGCCCGGCGAGACGGTCGCGCTCGTGGGACCCTCCGGCTCGGGCAAGACGACGCTGTGCAATCTGGTCGCGCGCTTCTACGACCCGCAGCGCGGGCGGGTGCTCCTCGACGGGCGCGACGTGCGCGAGATCGACGTGCGCTCCTTCCGCCGGCTGCTCGGCGTGGTCGAGCAGGACGTCTTCCTCTTCGACGGCTCCGTCGCCGAGAACATCGCCTACGCCCGGCGCGGCGCCACCCGCGAAGAGGTCGTCGCCGCGGCCCGCGCCGCCAACGCCGAGGAGTTCATCGAGCAGCTCGAGAGCCGCTACGACACGCTCATCGGCGAGCGCGGCGTGCGGCTGTCCGGCGGCCAGAAGCAGCGGATCGCCATCGCCAGAGCGTTGCTCGCCGACCCCGCCATCCTGATCCTGGACGAGGCGACAAGCAATCTGGACTCCGAGAGCGAGGCCTACATCCAGGAGAGCCTCCGACGGCTGACCAGGAACCGCACCACGTTCGTGATCGCCCACCGCCTCAGCACCGTGCGCGACGCCGACCGCATCGTGGTGCTCGACCACGGGCGCATCTCCGAGATCGGGAGCCACGAGCAACTGCTCGCCTCCGGGGGCCGCTACGCCAGCTTCCTCGCGCGGCAGCTCGAGCACGACCCTGCGCCGGTGGAATCCCCTTCGCCGACGGAATGAGCTCCGAGCGCCGACACCCCCAGTGGGTGGGTATGCTTGCGCAACTTCCCGCGGGAATCCCGCCCCAGCCATAGGAGACAAAGGATGCAGACCCTCACCCGTACCGCCTCGCTGACCCTCGCCGCCCTGGCCCTCACGCTCGGCGCATGCGAGACGACCCGGCAGAGCGCGGGCGCCGACGCCTGCTGCGGCGGGGACGGCGCGTGCTGCGCGGAGGGCGAGGCCGCCACGCTCTCCGCCGCGAACGAGAGCTGCCCGATCAGCGGCCGCTCGGTGAGCCCCGAGGTCGAGACGGTCGCGTTCGACGGCAAGCAGGTCGGCTTCTGCTGCAACGGCTGCGCCGGCAAGTTCGCCGCAATGAGCGAGGCCGACAAGGCTGCCGCGATGACACACTGAGCTTGCGGCCCCGCGCCAGGGAGGCGGGGCGCGAGCACGTGGACAAGCCAGCGCCGGGGCTCGCGACCGAGCGAGCCCCGGCCCGCGTTTTGCACGCGGCCCCCGGGCGGACGCGGCCCAGGAACAAGGAGGCCCCGGCGATCGTTGTGTAGGAGACGAACGGCCGGGCGGCTCGGCGGAGCGACCGCGTGTTCGGTCGCCGATCGGCGGCCGGAATGTGCCCAGCGGGAGACTGCATGCGTTCACTCATCGCCATCCCCGTATACAACGAAGAGCAGTACGTCTGTCGCGTCATCCAGCGCGTCCTCGAGCACGGACACGACGTGCTGGTGGTCGACGACGGCTCGACCGATCTGACCGCGGCCCGCTTGGCCAGGATGCCGGTCCGGGTGATCCGCCACGAACGGAACCTGGGCTACGGGCGCTCGCTCCGCGATGCGTTCCACGCGGCGGACGTCGGCGGCTACGACTGGGTGGTCACGATGGACTGCGACGAGCAGCACGAGCCCGACGCGATACCGCTCTTCCTCGACGCGGCGGGCGAGGGGACACACGACATCATCAGCGGCTCGCGATACCTCGCCCCCGTGCCGGAGGACGACGCCCCGCCGCGCGAGCGGCGGAATATCAACGGCGTCATCACCGCCGAGATCAACGACCGGCTCGGCGATCGGCTGATCGCCCTGGGCGGCGAGCGCCTGACCGACGCGTTCTGCGGCTTCAAGGCCCACCGCGTCGGGGCGATGCGCCGGCTTCGCCTGACCGAGAGCGGCTACGCGTTCCCCATGCAGCTCTGGGTGCAGGTCGCGGCGGCCGGGCTGCGCGTTCGCGAGGTGCCGGTGCGGCTGATCTACAACGATCCGAACCGCAGTTTCGGCGGCGAGCTCGACGACGCCGCGATCCGTCTTGCGCACTACCGCCACGTGCTGCACTGCGAGCTCCGGCGCGAGGCGCCGCGTCTCCCGGCGTCGGCGTGGGCCGATGTCACGTGCAGGTGCCCCGGCTGAACGGCGCGGCGCGCGCCGGCGGCCAATGATCCGGGGCTATGAGCGAGGACGAGGCAGACCAAGGACCGCGCGTGCGGCTGGAGCCCCCGGGCGATCGCTGGCGGGCGCTGGTGCGCCTCTCGCCCCAGGACAATACGACCCGGGCGACACGACGCTCGCTCGGGCTGGTCACGCACCGGCGGGTGGTCATGGGGGGCCATCAACCCGGCTTCTGGCACGCGGGCATCCTCGCGAAGTGGATCGCCGTCGAGGCGCTCGCGGGCTGCGTGGACGGCGCGGCCGCCTGGGTGGTGCCGGACCAGTCGCCGGGTGCCGGCACAGCCATTGCCTATCCCGCTCGCGACGGCGACAAGCTGGTCCGCGCCTCGGTGCGCCTCGGCGAGGCCGATGTGCCGCCCGCCGCCCAGCCCGCGGCGGGGTTCGAAGCGCCGGGAGACGCAGCGCTCTCGTCCGTCGCTCGCGCGCTGCGGGAAGCCGCAGGGCTCATGCGCCGGCACGGGGGCGAACCGACGCTCGCGCGCCAGCTCCACGGCGCGTGCGTGGACGCGATCTCCGACATGCTGCCGCGACCCGCGCGGAGCGCCGCGCCGGCGAGCCCGGCGGCGATCTTCGCGAGCGAGCTGCACGAGACGGAGGCGTTCAAGGAACTGATCGGCGCGATGCGCGCCGACCCGCACGCGTGCGCGCGCCTCTACAACGAGGCCGCGCGCGCTCACGCGGGCGCCGGGGTGCGCGAGCTCGCGATCGCGCCGGACGGCGTTGAGCTGCCTCTGTGGGAGCGGACCGGCACGCCGGCGCGCCCGCAGCCCTGGCGGACCGTTCGCAGCGATCGGCTGCCGGATCTCGCGGACGAGCGGCTCGTGCTCCGGGGCCTCCCGATGACCGGGATGCTCCGGCGATGGTGCTGCGATCTCTTCGTCCACGGGACCGGGGGAGGCGGCGAGCAGGGCTACGACCGGGTCACCGAGGGCTGGTTCGAGGTGTGGCTCGGGGCGCGCGATCTCGCGCCCGCGGCAGTGGCGAGCGCCACGCTCCGCCTGGACTTCCGGGAGTTCACCGGCGAGCTCGATCTCCCCACGCCAGAGCAGATCGCACGCGCTCAGGAGCTCGCGCACCGCGCCGAACACGACCCGGCGCTCGCCGGCGACGAGGAGCTGGGGCGGCGCAAGCGGGAGCTGGCGCAGGAGATCGCCGCCCTCCCGCGCGGCAGCGAGAGGCGGGGCGAGCTCTTCCGCCAGATGCAGGAACTGCGCGGGAGCGCCGGGGCCAGGAGCGCCGGCGAGCTCGCGCGGCTGCGCTCCCGCGCCGAGAGCCTCGCGGCGCGCGCCGGCGACGCCGCCATCGCCGCAGACCGCACCTGGCCGTTCATCTTCCATGCCCCCGACGCCCTCGCGCCCCTCCGCGAGGCGATCGACGCGGAGATCGCACGGCCCCGCGGCTAAGCTCCGGCATGCCGGGTGCGATCCGTCTCGCCATTGCGCTGCTCGCGGTGATGCTCGGCCCCGGGTGCGGCGACGGCCCCCGCCCTCCGGCGCTCAAGGGCGCGCCGGACGAGCCCCGCATCGTGGTGCTCTCTCCGGCGCTGGGCGTCGTGCTGCACGATCTGGGCCTGCGCGAGCACATCGTCGGACGCCACGGCTACGACACGGTGCTCGACCAGTCGATCCCGGTCTGCGGCGAGCAGAACGGGGTGAACTACGAGGCGCTGCTGCGAGCCCGGCCGACGCATGTGATCACCGAGTGGGGCACGCGTGAGCTCCCCGCCAAGCTCGCCGGCCTGGCCGAATCGAACGGCTGGGTGCTGCGCGATTTCCGCATGCTCACGCTCGGGGACGTCGACGCCGCGGCCACGGCGCTCGGAGGCATGCTGCCGCAGGCGTCGCCCTCCGCGCGGATCTCGAGAATGCACGAGCTGGCCGGCGCGGCGCCGCCCGACCGCCTCTGGAGCGGGCGGGTGCTCCTGCTCATGGACGTGTCGCCGATCGCCGCGATCGGCCCGGGATCGGCCCACCACGAGCTGCTCGTGCGCGTCGGCGGTGTG
>Ga0196977_1000826_pt1 | contig 13972 bp, 12 predicted proteins | sample S3v_1013CmetaG_FD_148634 | JGI IMG/M metagenome (GOLD analysis project Ga0196977, IMG submission 148634) | Soil microbial communities from Anza Borrego desert, Southern California, United States - S3+v_10-13C | ecosystem: Environmental > Terrestrial > Soil > Desert | place: USA: California...
CGCGGCCGACATCGTGCGCGAGCGGCGCATCGAGCTTGTCCGCCGCGTGCCGCGCCGCGGCCCTTCGGCCGAGAAGATCGTCGCCGTCGGGGCCGACCACGGCGGCTTCGCCCTGAAGGAGGAGCTGAAAACCCTCCTCGCCGAACTCGGCCACCGCGTCCGCGACTTCGGCACGCACTCGACCGACGCCGTCGATTACCCCGACTTCGCCCACGCCGTCGCGCGCGCCGTCTCCGAGGGCAGCGCCGACCTCGGCATCATCGTGGACGGCGCCGGCGTCGGCTCGGCCATGACGGCCAACAAAGTGCCCGGCGTCCGCGCCGCCGCCTGCTACGACCCCAAAGTCGCGCGCAACTCGCGCGAGCACAACGACGCCAACGTCCTCACCCTCGGCAGCGGCACGATCGACTCCCGACAGATGCGCGAGATCGTCCGGGTCTGGCTCTCCGCCGAAATCACCGAGGAGCGCCACCGCCGCCGCGTCGCCAAGATCGAGGCCGTCGAGCGGCAGTACCGTAGCTGACGGCGGTACTTGTCTTCGTTGCCGGCGAACAGGCACAGTGGTGATAAAATTAAATCCTAAAGTCCCGCCGGGGAGCCTTCTGCGATGGGCAAATTCGAGAAGCTGATGCTTCAAATCCTCCGCGGGACGTCGGACGCCAACATTCTGTTCGACGATTTATGCCAGTTGCTAAGGCGCCTCGGTTTTGAGGAGCGCATTCGGGGCAGCCACCACAGTTTCAGGAGAGCGGGCGTCGAGGAGAAAATCAACCTGCAACGCGATGACGGTAAGGCCAAGCCGTATCAGGTGCGCCAAGTGCGCGCCGTCATCCTTCGGTATAAGCTCGGAGGCTAAGGATTATGCATAAGTATGAAGTCATCATCTACTGGAGTAACGAAGACCAGTCTTTCATCGCCGAAGTCCCCGAACTCCCCGGCTGTGTGGCCCACGGGGACACACAGGCCGCGGCGCTCGAAAACGCCGACGAGGCGATTCAGCTGTGGATTGATACCGCGAACGAGTTCGGCGACCCCGTGCCCGAGCCGAAAGGGCAGCGTTTAATGCTCGCCTGATCTGCCCGATCCGATGCGAATTGTCGATCAGGAGTACCCTCCAATGTCTTACTCAACTAACGGAGATTTCGAGCGCCTCGTCGAGCAGATTACGGACGTGATCGTGGCGCGGCTGGACGGGGAGCGGCAGGGGGACGGGGCGTGCGGGTGCTCGAACGTCTGCTTCAACCGGTGCCCGGAGCGGATGCAGCGGATCGTGGACGCGGGGGCCGCGCGGATCGGGCTGGTGCTGGGCGAGGCGGCGACGGCGAGCGACTGGGCGTCGCTCGTCGACCACACGCTCCTGAAGCCGGAGGCGAGCGAGGCCGACATCCGGAGGCTGTGCGAGGAGGCCGCGCGCCACGGCTTCGCCAGCGTGTGCGTGAACCCGACGTGGGTGCGCGCCTCGGCCTGCCACCTGCGCGGCTCGGGCGTGCCCGTCTGCACCGTCGTCGGCTTCCCGCTGGGCGCGACGCTCGCCGACGTGAAGGCTTACGAGGCGCGGCGCGCCATCTTCGACGGGGCGCGCGAGGTGGACATGGTCATCAACGTCGGCGCGCTGAAGAGCGGCGACGACTGCGCCGTCGAGCACGACATCCGCGCCGTGGTCGAGGCGGCGCACGAGCACGGCGTGCTGGTCAAGACGATTATCGAGACGGCGCTTCTGACCGACGAGGAGAAGGTGCGCGCGTGTCTGGCGGCGAAGGCGGCGGGCGCCGACTTCGTCAAGACCTCGACGGGGTTCGCCAAGTCGGGCGCGACCGTCTCGGACGTGGCGCTGATGCGGCAGACGGTGGGCGGCGAGATGGGCGTCAAGGCGGCCGGCGGCGTCAAGGGCATCGAGGACGCGCGCGCGATGGTCGCGGCCGGCGCGACCCGCATCGGCGCGAGCGTCGGCGTCAAGATCGCGCAGGAGGCTTCGGGGGTGCGCCCGACCGCGGCGGCCGCCGCCTACTGAAAGTTCGCCGAAGCGACGGGGCCCCGGCCCGGAACTTTTGTCCCTCCTTGAATCGCCGCGCCTTCCGGTCTATGCTCGGGACATCTTTAAATCCGGACAACTGGGGAAGGTGAACTGAGATGGCGGCGAAGCGACCGAACATTCTGGCTGTGATCCTCGGCGGCGGCGCGGGCACGCGCCTGTCGCCCCTGACGACCCAACGCTCGAAGCCGGCCGTCCCGCTCGGCGGCAAGTACCGGCTCGTGGACATCCCCATCTCGAACTGCATCAACTCCGACATCCTCCGCATCTTCGTGCTGACGCAGTACAACTCCGCGTCGCTCAACAAGCACATCGCGCAGACCTACCGCTTCTCGCACTTCTCGAACGGCTTCGTCGAAATCCTCGCCGCCGAGCAGACGCCGCAGAACCCGCAGTGGTTTCAGGGCACGGCCGACGCCGTCCGCCAAGTCCTGCCGCACATCCGCGGCTGGGGCATCGACACGCTGCTGATCCTCTCGGGCGACCACCTCTACCGGATGGACTATCGCAAGTTCATCGCGCGCCACTTCGAGACCAACGCCGACGTGACCATCTCGGTCATCCCGTTCGTGCGCGAGCAGGCCGAAGACTTCGGGCTGATGAAAGTCGACCCGACGGGGCGCGTCTTGGAGTTCCGCGAGAAGCCGAAGGGGCAGGCGCTCGAAGAGATGCGCGTGGACACCTCGGCCTTCGGCCTCTCGGCCGAGGAGGCGGCGCGCCGCCCGTTCCTCGCCTCGATGGGCATCTACGTCTTCAACTACCAGTGGCTCGAAGACCTGCTCGCGCGCGACGAGACGGGGATGGACTTCGGCAAGCAGGTCATCCCGGCCGCCATCCAGTGCTGCAACGTGCAGTCCTACATGTTCGACGACTACTGGGAGGACATCGGGACCATCGCCGCCTTCCATCAGGCCAACCTCGACCTGACGGCCGTCGTGCCGAAGTTCAACCTCTTCGACACCGAGGCCCCCATCTACACGCGCGCGCGCTTCCTGCCGCCGTCGAAGATCAACCAGTGCCACGTCACGCAGTCCATCATCAGCGAGGGCTGCATCATGAACCGCGCCGTCATCAACCGCTCGCTCATCGGCATCCGCACGCGCATCGACTTCGGCGCGCAGATCGAGGACACCTACGTGATGGGCGCGGACTACTACCAGAGCATCGCCGACATGGACGCGGACGCGCGCCGCGGCGTGCCCCGCATCGGCATCGGCGAGGGCTCCGTCATCCGCAACGCCATCGTGGACAAGAACGCGCGCATCGGCGCGGGCGTCCGCCTCGTCAACGAGCGCAGGGTGCGGGAGCTCGTCGCCCCCGACGAGAGCTACTTTATCCGCGACGGCATCATCATCGTCCCCAAGGACGCGGTCGTGCGCGACGGCACGGTGGTGTGAGGGAGTAGTCAGTAGTCAGTAGTCAGTAGTCAGTAGTCAGTAGAAAAACCGCCCCCGCCACGTAGCCGTCGTGGCGGGGGCGGTTTGCGTTTTGAGACACCTACTGACTACTGACTACTGACTACTGTCTACTCATTCGTCACCCCGCCGCGCCCGCGGGCGAACTGGCGCGGGCGCAGCTCGGGGGCGGCGGGGCTGCGGGGCGTGGCGTCCTGCGCGGTGTCGTCGGCGCGGCCCGCGCCCGTCGGCCTGTAGAGGTAGCTGTCGCGGGCGCGGACGACGAGGTTCGGGCGCTTGACGCGCACCCTGATCTGCCGCCGCTCGGCGGCCGCCGACTGCCGCGAAGGGTAGTAGCCGAGGCTGTACTGGCGGCGCAGCTCCTCGGCGATGTTGGTGAAGGAGCGTTCGAGGTGGTAGAGGTCGGCGGCGTCGTGGTGCCGGCCGCCGGTCATCTCGGCGAGGCGGCGCAGGTACTCGCCCGCGCGCCGGTAGTCGTCGGGCGACGAGCCGCGCCCGCCGCCCCCGCCGCCCGGGTAGGGGTTGCCGCCGCCGATGATGACGCCGCCGATGATGATGTCGCCGAGGATGCCGCCGATGCCGCGGCCCCTGCGCCGGCGCGGGTAGCGCGTCGGCCCCGGCCAGTTGCCGCCGCCGCCCGGGTTCACCGCCGCCGAGGTGTCGTACTGCACCGGGTAGATGAGAGCGTCGAGTTCCTCGGCGTCGGCGAGCGTGCTCCGGTAGCTGGCGCGCTTGCTCGTCGTGTCCACGCCGTCGGTGAAGAGGACGATAGCCTTGCGGCCGCTGACGCGCGCGAGCTGCTGCTTGACGACGTACTCGACCGCGTCGTAGAGGCGCGTGCCCTCGCCGACGCGCGTGCGCCGGACGGCGTCGCGCAGCAGGCGGCGGTCGTTGGTCGGCGGCGAGAGCAGGCGCACGTCGTCGTCGAAGGAGACGACGAGGACGCGGTCCACGGGGCGGAGCTGGTCGAGGAAGGCGATGGCCGCGTTCTGTATCTCGTCGAGCTGGAAGCGCGTCGAGCCGCTGGTGTCGAGGACGAGGGCGACGGTGAAGGGCTGCTCGACGGTGGCGAAGTAGGAGACCTCCTGCTCGACGCCGTCCTCGAAGATGCGGAAGTCTTCCTTGCGCAGGCCCGAGATGAAGCGCCCGTCGCGGTCGAGCACGGAGACGGGGATGGGGACGAGCGCCGTGTTGACGCGCACCACCTCGTCCTCGCCGACCTCCTCCTCGCCGCCCGCGTCGCGGACGGTCGCGTCGGCGGCCGGGCGCTGGGTCGTCGTCGTGCGCGGGAAGGGCGTGGGCGCGGTGGACGGGCGCGGCGTCGCGGGCGCGGCCGGGGGCGACGAAGGCGGCGGCGTCCCGACGCGACGCGCGCGCGTCTGCGAAGAGAGCGGGATGGGCGTGGCGAACAGGGAGAGGAGTAGCGCCAGAACGACGGACTTTCTCATGGTCGGCTGAACTCCTTCGGGGCACGATTGTAACAGAAACCGGGCCGGCATGCTTGGATTGCGCGGGGCGGCCCGGAGATGCCAACAAAGTTACGGGTTACGGGTTTCGAGTGCGGGCGGCGCCGGTCGAATGGCTCGACCCGCGCGGCGCGAACTCGACACGCGTAACTTTATTGAGCGATGGCGTTGAAGACGAGGGGGAAGGTGGCCCACGTCTGCGCGCGGTGCTGGGGGCGGAAGCCGAAGAGGCGGACGCGGCCGCGGCCCAGAGGGACTTCGACGAGGGCGGCGCGGCCGGCGAGGTGGCGCGCGCCGAGCAGCCAGCCCGAGCGCAAAACCTCCTCGGCCCGCGCGGCGTAGCGGGCCACGACGCGGACGCGCCGCGGGTCGGTCGCCTCGAAGGCGGCGCTGTTGACGAAGTAGGCGTCCGTCAGGCGCGGCAGCCCGCGGCCGAGCGGGTCGTCGGTCTCGACCTCGACGCGCAGGATCGAGCCGGGGCAGTAGAACTCGGAACTCCTCAAGCCTTCGAGCGCGTTACGCAGCGGCAGCCCGAAGCTCTTGATGGCGAAGTCGGCCGAGTCGTCCCAGCAGACGAGCGTGCCGCCCTCCTCGACGAAGCGCCGCAAGTGCTCGACGCCGCGCGCCGTGACGCCGCCCGTGAACTCGGCCGGCGCGCTCCCGCGCCCGCGCCCCTCGACGATCTCCCTCGCGCTCATCGAAGGCAGGACGATCACGTCGTAGCGCGCGCGCAGGCCGCCGGCCCGCACCTCGGCGTCGCCCAGAGAGGCGTAAGGGACGTTGAAGGTGTCGAAGAGGTAGCGCGTCCAGCCCTCGTCCATCGAGGCCGTCCAGCCCTTGTAGAGCGCGAGGCGGACGGGGCGCGGCAGGGGGTTGGGGACGGGCGAGCGCGGCCGCGTCGAAGCGCCGGCCGGCCGCCCCTCTCTCAACTCCAAGCCGAGGTCGCGGCGCGCCTCGTTCTCGCCCTCGACCAGCTTGAGCCGGCGCTCGCGCGCGGGCTCGACGATGCGGAAGACGCGCGCCGTCTCGACGCCCATCTGCATCGGCAGCGTCCAGCCGGCCACGTCGTAGGGGCGCTCGGCCGCGCCGTCCGGCCCGCGCCGCTCGGGGTAGTCCTGCCGCTCGAAGAGGGCCTGCACGTTGGCGCGGTAGGGCTGCGCGAGGAAGACGAGGTAACTGCCCATGGGCACGTCGCGCGGACGCGCGGCGTCGCCGGCGGCGTGCGCGGCGCCGTGCGGCTGGTAGGCGGCGTGGATGTCGCGGTCGAGCGCGGCGTGCAGCTCGCGCTCAAGGCGGTGGACTTCGACGCCCTGTTCGACGAGCGCGCCGACGAGCTTGGCGACCGCCTCGTCGCGCCCCTGACCGGCCGGGATGAGGAAGGCGAGCGTGCGCTCCTCGTCAGTCCCGGCCTCCTTCGGCGGCCAGTCGAGGGCGCGCCGGCCGAGGGCGTAAAAGTTCCTCAGGTAGCGCGCGCGGTGCCGGGCCGCCATCGAGAGCACGGAGCGGACGGCCAGCATCTCCAGCGCCATGATGTCGCGCGGGCGCCAGACGCCGCCGGGCCACGGGTCTGGGAAGTTGGTCGCGGGCTGGAGGGCCGAGGGCATGCCGCGCGTCGAGGCGCGCGCGAGCTGTTCGCGCGTGACGCGGACGGGCGTCATCAGCTTGGCGCTCGCCGCCTCGGAGAGGATGCCGACGGAGTTGTGGTAGTAGGGCGCGGTGCGGAAGCCGCCGTGCCACCACGTGTCGTAGAGCGCGTTGGTGATGACGCCCTGATGGCCCGCGGCCTGCGCGTCGGCGGCGATGCGGTGGCCGACGAGGCCGACCTCGCGCAGAAGCAGCGGCGGGATGTGAGGGTTGGCCGGGTCGTAGAAGGGCGGGACGAAGAGGCGCGACCCCGTAGGCCCCTGCTGGTGAACGTCGTAGACGATCTGCGGGAACCACTCCTTCCAGAAGAGGCGCGTGAGGTGCTTGGTCTCTTCGAGGTTGAGCATGAACCAGTCGCGGTTGTTGTCGTGGCCGGCGTAGTGGTGGTAGAGCTCGGGCGGCTCCGTCCCCTCCCACGGCCGGCCGAGGGACTTGCGGTACCATTCGGCGACGATGTCCGTGCCGTCGGGGTTGGCCGAGGGGATGAGGAGCAGGATGGTTTCGCGCAGGATTTCCAGCGTCTCCTCGTCCTCGGCCCGCGCCAGCTCGTAGGCCAGCTGCATCGACATCTGCGAGGCGACGACCTCGGTCGAATGGATCGAGCAGGAGACGGCGACCACCGTCTTGCCGGATTCGGCGAGCGCCGCGGCGACGCGCTCGCCGCCGCCGGGCGGGTCGAGGCGCGGGTCGGCGAGGCGCCGCTGGATGTTTTGGTATTTCGGCAAATCCCGTATATTCTCGGCATCACTGACGAAGGCGACGATGAGCGGGCGGCCGAGCGTGGTGGTGCCGATCTGGCGGACGAGGACGCGCGGGCTGGCGGCGTCGAGCCGCGCGAAGTAGTCGCGGATTTGCGACCAGTCGGCGACGCGGCGGTCGTCGCCGGGCGTGAAGCCGAGCAGGTCGCGCGGGCTGGGGAGCGCGGCCGCCTGCGCCGGGCGCCGGGTTTCTCGCGGGGCGCGGCGCTGCCGGGCGTCGGCCTCGGCGGCGAAGAGGCTGCCGAGCAGGCACGTGGCCAGCAGCGCGAGCGAATTGCGGCGAAGGAAGACGGGATGCATCCTGAAAGTCTCTCTCAAGAGATTGAAAGTGGCGACGAAAGCGGGAGTGTGCTCGGCGGCGAGTCTAGCACAAGCTGGGCGCGCAGGCTCGCCGGGCGTCTGTGGCTGTGGTGGTCGATGTTCGTGGCGGGCGTGCTGCTGCTCGTCTTCGGGCCGCCGGCCATCATCGTCTCCTACCTCGCCGGCCGCCGCCACTGGGTCTACCCGTGGGCGCTCTTCGGCGCGCGCAACTGGCTGCGGCTGAGCGGCGTGCGCGTCCGCGTCTCCGGCCTCGAACGCCTCGACCCGGGGCGGTCTTACGTCTTCGTCGCCAACCACCGCTCGTTCCTCGACACGGCGGCCCTCTTCTATCACCTGCGGCGGCGCATCGGCATCATCGCCAAGAAGGAGCTGCTGAAGGTTCCCATCCTCGGCTACGGGATGGGCTACGTCAACATCCTCGCCATCGACCGCTCGAACCGCGAGCGCGCCATCGAGACGATGCGGGCGGCGACCGACCGCCTGCGCCGCGGCATCTCGTTCGGCGTCTTCGCCGAGGGCACGCGCGCGCGCCCCGGAGAGCTGCTGCCCTTCAAGAAGGGCGCGTTCTACATGGCCGTCGAGGCCGGCGTGCCGGTCGTCCCCGTCGCCATCAAGCGCACCGACGAGCTGATGGGCAAGGGGACGGGCGTGGCCCGGCCGGGCACCATGGAGCTGGTCATGCTCCCGCCCGTCGAGACCGCCGGCCTCTCGACCGACGAGGACGTGAAGCGACTCGCCGAGCAGGCCAACGCGATGGTCGCGGAAGAGTTGAAGAAGTAGACGGAAGAAGTAGACGGAAGAAGTAGTCAGTAGTCAGTAGTCAGTAGTCAGTAGGAAGACCTTCGGTGTCGTACCGTTAGCGTGTTAGCGTCAACAGACTTAGTGCGGAGCCTACTGACTACTGACTACTGACTACTGTCTACTGCGCTTTGAGAGGAATCAACCACACATGAAAAGACTGCTGAAAGCCTGCGCGCTGTCTGCGTGTCTGTTCGCCGCGTGGGCGCCGGCCGGCGTCGCGTCGCGCGACCACGGCGGCGACGACCTCGCCACCCTGCGGGCCAAGACCCGCCGCTTCGCCCCGACCGTCGTGACGGCCTCGACGGCGCGCCTGTCGCCCGGCGACCGCCGCGCGCTGGCGAAGGTCATCGAGGCCGCGCGCCTCTTCGACCCGCTCTTCCTCCGGCAGGTCTGGAGCGGCAACCCCGCGCTCAAAAGGAAGCTTGAGGCCGACCGCAGCGCGCTGGGCCGCGCGCGCCTCCACTACTTCCTCATCAACGACGGCCCGTGGTCGCAGCTCGACGAGAACAAGGCTTTCCTCGAAGGCGTCCCCGAGGAGAAGCCGCCGCAGGCCGCGCACTACCCCGACGACATGACGAAGGAGGAGTTCGAGCGCTGGGCCGAGACGCTCCCCGAGGACGAGCGCCGGAAGGCCACCGGCTTCTTCTACGCCATCCGCCGCGACGCCTCGGGCAGGCTGCGCGCCGTGCCCTACAGCGAGGAGTACCGCGAGTTCCTTGAGCCGGCCGCGCGGCTCCTGCGCGAGGCCGCCGCCGCGACCGCCAACGCGACCCTCAAAGACTTTCTGACCAAGCGCGCCGCCGCGCTGCTCTCTAACGACTACTACGAGTCGGACTTGGCGTGGATGGCGCTCGACGCGCCCATCGACGTGACCATCGGCCCCTACGAGACTTACTCCGACGGGCTGTTCGGCTACAAGGCCGCCTTCGAGGCTTACGTCACCCTGCGCGACGACGCCGAGTCGCAGAAGCTCGCGCGCTTCGGCGGCTACCTTCAGGAGCTGGAAGACAACCTGCCGATCGAGGCGCGCCACCGCAACCCGAAGCTGGGCGCGGCCGCGCCCATCCGCGTCGTCAACGTCGTCTTCGCCTCGGGCGAGGGCAACTCGGGCGTGCAGACGGCGGCCTTCAACCTCCCGAACGACGAGCGGGTGGTGCGCGAGAAGGGGTCGAAGCGCGTCATGCTCAAGAACGTGCAGGAGGCCAAGTTCGGCAAGACGCTCGTCCCCATCTCGCGCGTCGTGCTCGCGCCGGCCGACCGCGCGCGCCTCTCCTTCGACGCCTTCTTCACCCACATCCTCATGCACGAGCTTCTGCACGGGCTCGGCCCGCAGACCATCAGCGTCGGCGGCCGCGAGACGACCGTGCGCGGCGAGCTGAAGGAGACCTACGGGACGATCGAGGAGGCGAAGGCCGACATCACCGGCCTCTGGGCCTTGCAGTATCTGATGGACAAGGGCACGCTCGACAGGAGGATGGAGCAGACCGTCTACACCACCTTCCTCGCCAGCATCTTCCGCTCCGTGCGCTTCGGCATCAGGGAGGCGCACGGGCGCGGCGTCGCCGTCCAGTTCAACTACCTCACGGACGAGGGGGCGATCAGCTTCGACGAGCGCGCGGGCACGTTCCGCGTCGTGCCGGCCCGCGTCAAAGAGGCCGTGCGGAAGCTGACCGGCGAGATTCTCACGATTCAGGCCGAAGGCTCCTACGAGAAGGCCAAGGCGCTGCTCGACAAGTACGGCGTCATCCGCCCGCCCATGCAGCGCGCCCTCGAACGCCTCAGGGACGTGCCCGTCGACATCGAGCCGAGCTACCCGCTCGCCGCGCAGGCCGCCACGCGCCGGAGGGGCAGAGGCTAGACGCCGGCTGCCGGACGTTGGCGGAGAGAGAAGGGCCGGGGCCTTGTTAGACGGTCTCTAACAAGGCCCCGGCCCTTCTCTTTTAAACCGGCCCCCGGCCCCCGCCGTTAAGGCTTGGCGGGCTTCGGCTCGGGCTTCTTCTCCTCGCCGGGCTGGCCCTCCTCGATGACGCGCACCCTGCCGCGCAGGTGCTCGTACTCCTCGAACTTGATGCGCATGCGCATGCGGACGGTGCTGCCGTTCTTGAAGACCAGCTCGTCGTCGGCGTAGACGTAGGTCGGGAACCAGTACTTGCCGTCGATCTGCTCGCGGTAGGTCTCGAAGACGGGGAAGCGCTGGTCGAACTCCGGCACCTGCTTGCCGCGCGCCTTGACGATCTGGTGGTCGCGGTCGTCCACCCAGATGCGCCCCTGGAAGTGCGTGCCGACCTTCTTCGCCTTCTTCAGCTCCTTCAGGCGGCGCTGGTCGGAGAGCAGCTTCGGCGTCACGTCGAAGACGTGGGTGTCGATCTCGTCAACGCGCTCCTTGCCGACGTAGGCGAGGTCGTACTCGCCCAGCTTCGAGGCTTCGAGGGCGAAGGCGTTGATGCCGCCGAAGCCTTCGAGGTCTTCGGGCGAGAGGGTGATGGCGGAGAGCGTCGGGATGGGGAAGAAGATGATCTTCTCCATGCGGTTGCCCTGCTCGTCGATGAGGAAGCGCGAGACGCGGTGGTACTCGCCCGAGATTTGCCCGCCGAAGGCGATGCTCTGGACGACGGCGTCGCGCTTGAAGGCGTACTCGGAGAGCGCCCGGCGGAACTCGGCCTCGCGGGCCGTGAAGTCGCGAATGATCCTGTCCACGTCGGCCGGCGCGCCCGAGCGGTTGACGAGGGCGGGGGCGGCGCCCGCGGCGGTCTGCTGCTGCGCGGCGGCCCCGGAGGCGGCGAGTCCGACGAGCGCGGCCGCGAGGGCTGAGAAGACGAAGGCTCTTTTCATAGGTTTTTCGAGGCGTAAGAGTTTAGCGGATGCCGCCCGGCGGACGAGGGAGCGGCGGCGCGTCGGGCGCCGGGCAGTTCGTTCTGATGCGCGAAACGAGTCCCGAGTTGCGGGTTCGGGTTCCGGGCGCGAAAACGCGCCCGAGACCCGGAGCTTCAGACTCGAAACTTTTAGCCGACGAAGTCGGCCACGACGCGGCGCGGGATGACGCCGCGCTCGGCCCCCTCGTCGAGGAGGCGCTGGACGGCGCGGCGGCCGCGCTCGGTGTAGTCGAGCGTGAGCTGGTTGACCCACATCCCGACGAAGCGGTCGGCGAGGCCCTCGTCCATGTCGCGCGCGAACTGCATCGCGTAGCCGAGCGCGTCCCGCCGGTGGTCGAGCGAGTAGCGGATCGACTCGTGGAGGTGGCGCGAGACGCGGGCGATGGTCTCGGCGCCGAGGTCGCGGCGGACGGCGTTGCCGCCCATCGGCAGCGGCAGGTCTGTCCGCCCCTTCCACCACTCGCCGAGGTCTACGACCTTGCGCAGCCCGTGCCGCTGGTAGAAGAGTTGGCCCTCGTGGATGAGCAGGCCGGCGTCGGCGCGGCCGGCCACGACGGCGTCGATGATCTGGTCGAACGGCACGACCACGTGGGCGAAGTCGGGGCAGAGGATTTTGAGGGCGAGGAAGGCGCTCGTCAGCTCGCCGGGGACGGCCACCTTCAGGCGCGCGAGGTCTTCGACGCGGTGCGGCTCGCGCGCGACGACGATGGGGCCGTAGCCCTCGCCGATGCTGGCCCCGTGCGGCAGCAGCGCGTACTTGTCGGCGATGTAGGCGTAGGCGTGGAAGCTGACGGCCGTCACGTCGTAGACGCCGCGCGTGGCCTTCTCGTTGAGGGTCTGGATGTCTTCGAGCACGTGCTCGAAGCGCAACTCGCCCGTGTCGATCTTGCCCGTCGCCAGCCCGTAGAACATGAAGGCGTCGTCCGAGTCCGGCGAGTGGGCGACGCTGATGGTGCGCGTCCCGGTGGCGGTCGTCATAATGCTTAAGCCTGCGATCTCCCGTCGCGTCTCTGGTCTTCGATGATGTCTATGAGCGCGTTGACGCGCCGGTCAGTGTGGGCCTGCGCCTCGGCCAACTCGGCCACCCGCTCGGTCAGCGCCTTCTGCGCCTTGCCGATGTCGGTCACGAGGTTGAAGAGGCCGACGAAGGCGCGTTCGAGGTTGGCGGTGCGCTCCTCGGACTTCGCCATGTTGTCGGCGAAGCTCTCCTGCTGCTTGACGACGAACTCCATCACCCTCTGAATCTCTTCGTTGGTCATCGGCGTCTCCTTTATCGAGAGTCATCAGGTGGGCGTTCGTCAGTTTAGCACGCGCGGCCGGAAACCGCTTCAGACGGCGACCTCCTCGCGCTCGACGGGGCGGTAGAGCGTGTCGCGCTCGACGGCCTCGAAACCGGCCCCCTCGATGAGCGAGACGATCTCCTGCTTCGACATCTTCACCTCGCCCCCGGCCTCGACCGAGTAGCTCGCGGTCAGCTCGCCGCCCTCAGTGATGGTGCCGTCGAGGTCGTTCGCGCCGTAGTGCAGGGCGACCTGCGCGAGCCGCTTCCCCAGCATCACCCAGTAGGCTTTGACGTGCGGGAAGTTGTCGAGCATGAGGCGCGAGACGGCCATCGTCTTCAGGCTGTCGACGCCGGAGGGGCCGGGCAGGTGCGCGAGCTTCGTGCCCGGCGGGTAGAAGGCGAGCGGGATGAAGCACTGGAAGCCGCCGGACTTGTCCTGCTGCTCGCGCAGCCGGACGAGGTGGTCAACCCGGTCCGCGAGCGATTCGACGTGGCCGTAGAGCATCGTCGCGTTGGTCTTGAGGCCCGCCGCGTGAACCTTGCCCGAGAGGTCGAGCCAGCGCTGCGCGTCGGTCTTGTGCGCGCAGATCGCGGAGCGGGTCGGCTCGGCGAAAATCTCGGCGCCGCCGCCGGGGCACGAGTCCATCCCGGCCGCCTTCAGCCGCCCGATGACCTCCTCGTCCGACATCTTGTAGAAGCGCGCGAAGTGGTCGAGCTCGACCATCGTCCAAGCCTTCAGGTGGAGCCGCGGGTGGCGGGCCTTGAGCGCGGAGAGCAGGTCTGTGAAGTAGCTGAAAGGCAGCTTGGTGTTGAGGCCGCCGACGATGTGCAGCTCGGTGGCGCCCTCGCGGACGGCCTCGCTGGCGAGGCGCAAAGAGTCCTCGATGTTGTGCGTGTAGGCGTCGGGCTGGCGCGGCGTGCGGAAGAAGCCGCAGAACTTGCAGTCGGCGTAGCAGACGTTGGTCGGGTTGAAGTGGCGGTTGACGTTGTAGTAAGTCGTGCGCCCGTGGAGCCGGCGGCGCGCGTGGTCGGCCAGCCGGCCGAGCGCCGGCACGTCCTCGGTCGCGAACAGCGTCAGGCCGTCGTCGAAACTGAGCCGCCCGCCCGCCTCGACCTTCGCGGCGAGTTCGTTGAGTCTCGGGTCGTGTGAAAATCTCATAAGTCCGAAGTTTCAGGCCCGAAGTTTCAGGTCCGAAGTCCGAAGCCGAGAGCCTGTCTTCAACTCGGGACTTTGCACCCGCGACTCCGGGCTAGATGAACACCGCCCCGCCGAAGGTCGCCAGCAGGATGACGCTGACGAAGGCGTTGGTGGTGAAGAAGGCCGCGTCGAGGCGCGACAGGTCGTCGGCGCGCACGAGCGAGTGCTGGTAGACGAGGAGC
>Ga0196977_1000827_pt1 | contig 13958 bp, 13 predicted proteins | sample S3v_1013CmetaG_FD_148634 | JGI IMG/M metagenome (GOLD analysis project Ga0196977, IMG submission 148634) | Soil microbial communities from Anza Borrego desert, Southern California, United States - S3+v_10-13C | ecosystem: Environmental > Terrestrial > Soil > Desert | place: USA: California...
CGATCTGTAATTGACGATATGCGGCCGGTACATCACGCCGTCGTTCGCGAGCGTGGCGGTCGCCGCGGCAAGCTGGAGCGGCGTATACGAGTTGTAGCCCTGTCCGATGCCGATGCTGATCGTCTCGCCGGCGTACCACTTCTGCTTGAAGCGGCGCATCTTCCATTCCTGCGACGGCAGCACCCCGGTCGATTCGCCCGCGATGTCGATCCCGGTGCGGCTGCCGAAGCCGAGCATCCCCATGAAGCGGGAGATGAGATCGATCCCCATGTCGTTCGCGAGGTGGTAGTAGTACGTGTCGCAGGACACCACGATGGACTTGTACATGTCCACGTAGCCGTGGCCGCCGACCTTGTCGTCGCGGAAAGTGTGTCCGCCGAAGTTGAAATAGCCCGGGTCCGAGATCGCCTGCGAGGGCGTGCGCTTGCCGAAAAAGAGCGCGGCCAGCGCCATGAAGGGCTTGAACGTCGATCCCGGCGGATACGTGCCGTTCATCGCCCGGTTGAGCATCGGCTTGTCGGGCGAGGTATTAAGCTCGTTCCAGTTCTGCGGATCGATGCCGTCGACGAACAGATTCGGGTCGAAGCCCGGCTTGCTCACGAACGCGAGCACGCCGCCGGTGGAGGGCTCGATCGCCACCAGCGCGCCGCGGCGTTCGCCGAACGCGCGATACACGACTTCCTGCAGCCGCGCGTCGAGCTTGAGCACGAGATTGCTGCCCGACATCGGCGAGGTGCGCGACAGCGACCGCACCGCCCGTCCGCCCGAGTCGACTTCCACCTGCTCGACGCCGGTCGTGCCGTGCAGGTGCTCCTCGTAGCTGTACTCGAGACCGGTCTTGCCGATGTAGTCGGTGCCACGATAGTTCGACAGCCGCTCCTCGGTCTCGAGGCGGTCGAGGTCCTTCTGGCTGATGCGCCCGATGTGGCCGATCACGTGCGAGAAGAGCTCGCCCTGCGGGTATTCGCGGAACAGCCGCGCGCGCACGTCCACGCCGGGAAAACGGTACTTGTGCGCGGCGAAGCGCGCGATCTCCTCGTCGGTCAGCCGCGTGCGTATCGGCAGACTCTCGAAGCGCTTGCTTTCCTCGAGCAGCTTCTTGAAGCGCCGGCGGTCGCGTGCGCTGATCTCGACCAGCGTCGCGAGCTCCTCGATCGTGTTGTCGAGGTGCTCGACCTTGCTCGGCGTGATTTCCAGCGTGTAGGCGGAGTAGTTGGTGGCGAGCACGACGCCGTTGCGATCGACGATGATGCCGCGGTTGGGCACGATCGGCAGGATCGAGATGCGGTTCGCTTCCGCCAGCGTGTGGTAGTGCTCGTGCATCACGAGCTGCAGGTAGATGAAGCGCGCGAAGAGCAGCCCGAACATGACCACCACGAAAGTGGACGCGATGCCCAGGCGCAGCCTGAAGCCGTGCAGCTCGCGCTCGGCGTCGCGCAGCTCCACGCCCGGCGTGATGTTGAGCTCAGCCATGGTCGTTCTCTCGCGGGCGCTGCGGCAGTCTCAGCAGCAGCGCCACCAGCGGCCACAGCGCACCGGCGACGATGCCGCTGATGTAGTAGCGGTAACCCGGGAAATCCGCGCCGGCGAGCATCCGGATGCCTATCACCACCACGTCGTTCAGCAGAAAGAGCGGTATCACGTGCACCATCTGCGCGGCCGGGCTGAACATGCGCACCCGCCGCGCGAGCGCGATCCCCGCGTAGGTGAGGATCGTATACGAGAGCGCATGCTGGCCGAGCAGCGCGCCTTCCGCAACGTCCACGAGCAACCCGAGCAGGAAAGCGACCATGAATCCCACCCGGCGCGGCTGGTCGATCACCCAGTAAAGGACGACGAGCGCCACGAAATCGGGCCGCAGCCAGGCCATCCAGCCGGTCCACGGCATCATGTTCAGCAGCACGGCGCCGGTGAGGGTCGCGACGATGAACCCGGGCTTTACCGGGAGGAGGATCTCGTGGCGGGCTACTACATCCATCTTTAGGTTCGCGCTCTCGCGCGGTCGAATTTCCCTTCCCCCTTGACGGGGAAAGGGTCGGGGATGGGGGTGAAAGTCATGCCCCGGCGCCTCCGCGCCGTCCCTTCTTCGCCGGCGCCGCCTTCTTCGGTTCCTCTTCCGCCGGGCGCTCCGGAATTTTCCGCTCCGCATGCACGACCAGCACCTGGCGGTGGCTGCTCACGCCCGCGAGCGGCTTGCACAGGATGCGCGCGAAGATGAAAGCGGCATTGCGCTCGATGTTGACGATCTGCGCGACGGGAAGCCCTGGCGGATAGACGCCGTCGATCCCGGAGGTCACGAGCTGGTCACCGACCTCGAAGTCCGCGTTGAGCGGCACGAATTTGAGCTCGAGGGTGTCGCCGCTGCCGGTGCCGCCGAGGACCGCGCGAACGCCGTTGCGGGTGTTGAGCACCGGGACGAGATGGCCCTTGTCGGTGATGAGCGTCACCTCCGATAGCCACGGCATGACGCGCGTCACCTGACCGACGACGCCGTTGCCGTCGATCACCGGCTGGCCCGGCTGCACCTCCTCCTGTGAGCCCTTGTCGATCCACACGCGCCGTGAGAAGGGATCGCGCGCGGCGTACAGCACCTCGGCGAACGAGCTGCGGGACTTGAGCCGCTCGCGCGCGCCGAGGAGCTTGCGCAGGTGCTCGTTCTCCGTCTGGAGCAGGGCGAGCTGCTGCAACTGCGCCGATTGCGTGAGCGTCTGCTGCGAGAGCTTTGCGTTCTCGGTCTGCAGCGAGCTCTGGGTGGTGAAGAAGTCGGACACGCGCGTGGCGATGCTCAACGGCGCGCCGGCGATGCGCTGAAGCGGGTAGATGACCACCGAAACGATCTGCCGGACGGTCTCGAGATACCTGAGCCGCGCGTCGGTGCCGAGCAGCACCAGAGCGAGGATCGTGAAGATGAAAAGTCGGGCGAGGGGGCTGGGACCGGTTCGGAAAAACGGCGGCGGTGCGGATTCCACTAATCGTTAGTGAATATGGTCGCCAGCCGCTCCATTTTCTCGAGGGCCTTGCCGGAGCCGCGGGCGACGCACGTCAGCGGATCGTCGGCGATGACGACCGGAAGGCCGGTCTCTTCCATGAGCAACCGGTCGATGTCGCGGAGCAGCGCGCCGCCGCCGGTCAACACCATGCCTTTTTCGGCGATGTCCGCCGCGAGTTCCGGCGGCGTCTGCTCGAGCGCGGATTTGACGGCCGACACGATGCTGTTCAGCGGATCTGTCAGCGCTTCGAGGATTTCGTTGCTGGAGATCGTGAAGCTGCGCGGTATGCCTTCGGCGAGATTGCGGCCCTTAACTTCCTTTTCGCGCACTTCGGAGCCGGGAAAGGCGGAACCGATCTCTTTCTTGATGTGCTCGGCGGTGGTCTCGCCGATCAGCATGCCGTAGTTGCGGCGGATGTAGTTGATGATCGCTTCGTCGAACTTGTCGCCGCCGACGCGCATCGAGCCTTTGTAGACGAGGCCGCCGAGCGCGATCACGCCGACTTCGGTCGTGCCGCCGCCGACGTCCACCACCATCGAGCCCGTCGCTTCACCCACCGGCAGGTCGGCCCCGATCGCGGCGGCCATCGGCTCTTCGATCAGGAACACGCGGGAGGCACCCGCGCCGATCGCCGATTCGCGGATCGCGCGGCGCTCGACCTGCGTCGAGCCGCACGGCACGCAGATGATGATGCGGGGGCTCGGCTTGAAGAGCCGCGAGTTGTGCACCTTGCGGATGAAGTGCTTGAGCATCTGCTCGGTGACGGTGAAATCGGCGATCACGCCGTCCTTCATCGGACGGATCGCGGTGATGTTGCCGGGCGTGCGGCCCAGCATCTGCTTCGCCGCAATACCGACCTCCTGGATCACTTTCTTGCCGTTCGGCCCGCCTTCCTGGCGGATCGCGACGACCGACGGCTCGTCCAGCACGATGCCCTTGCCGCGCATGTAGATGAGCGTGTTCGCGGTGCCGAGATCGATCGCCAGATCGTCGTTGAAGTAACTGCTCAGGAAACCGAACATAGGTCTTTGTCAGGTATAGAGATTGGTGCGGCGCATTAGCCGCGTATGATACCCTATGCCGCCCCGCTTTTTATAGCTGTACACCCCCCTTTTTATGGCCCTTACTCGCGACGATGTCCTGCGCGCGGCGCGGCTCGCCCGCATCGCGATCGAAGACGCCGAAGTGGATGCCGTGCTCGCTCAGCTCGAGCGCATCTTCGGCATGATCGAAGAGATGCGCGCGGTTGACGTGAGCGGTGTGGAGCCGATGGCCCATGCGCAGGATGTCACACTTCGCCTGCGCGAAGACGCGGTGACCGAGCACGATCAGCACGCGCTCTTTCAGTCGGTCGCGCCGCGCGTGGAGGGCGGCCTGTACCTCGTGCCGAAGGTGATCGAGTAGCGACCGTGCACGATCTCACGCTCAAAGGACTGTCGGATGCGCTGGCCGCACGCAAGCTGTCCAGTGTCGAGGCGACGCGAGCGTTCCTCGACCGCATCAAGACGCACAACGCGACGCTGAACTGTTTCATCACGCTGGACGAGGAGCGGAGCCTCGCGCAGGCACGCGAAGCGGACAAAGCGCGCGCCGCGGGGCGGGCAGGGCCGCTCACCGGTATCCCGATCGCCCACAAGGACATCTTCTGCACGAAGGGCTGGCTTTCGACGTGCGGCTCGAAAATGCTCTCCAATTTCGTGTCGCCGTACGACGCGCACGTCGTCGAACGGCTGAACGAGGCCGGCGCGGTCACGCTCGGCAAGACGAACATGGACGAGTTCGCGATGGGCTCGTCGAACGAAACGTCGTGGTACGGCGCCGTGCGCAATCCGTGGGACGCGCAAGCCGTTCCCGGCGGCAGCTCCGGGGGCTCCGCGGCGGCGGTCGCGGCACGGCTCGCGCCCGGCGCGACCGGCACCGATACCGGCGGATCGATCCGCCAGCCGGCGGCGCTCACCGGCGTGTGCGGGCTGAAGCCGACGTACGGCGTGTGCTCGCGCTACGGCATGATCGCTTTCGCCTCCAGCCTCGACCAGGCCGGGCCCATGGCGAAAAGCGCCGAAGACCTCGCGCTGATGCTGAACGCGATGGCCGGTTTCGACGCGCGCGATTCGACCAGCCTCGAGCGTCCTGGCGAGGACTACACCCGCGAGCTTTCGAAGGACCTTTCGGGCTTGCGCATCGGGCTCCCGAGCGAATTTTTCGCCGAAGGCGTGTCACCCGACGTCGCGAGAGCCGTGGAAACGGCTATCGCGAGGTACCAGGCGCTCGGCTGCGAAACGGTGGAGGTGACACTCCCCAACATGCGGCTGTCCGTCCCGGTGTACTACGTGCTCGCGCCGGCCGAAGCCTCCAGCAATCTCGCGCGCTACGACGGCGTGCGCTACGGCTACCGGACGCCGGAGTACCGCGATCTCGACGAGATGTACGAGAAGACACGGGCCGAAGGCTTCGGCGCCGAGGTCAAGCGGCGGATCCTGATCGGCACCTACGTTCTGTCCCACGGCTACTACGACGCCTATTACATCCGCGCGCAGAAGCTGCGGCGCCTCATCGCACAGGATTTCACGGAGGCCTTCAGCAAATGCGACGTGATCATGGGCCCGACCAGCCCCACGACCGCTTTCCGGCTGGGTGAAAAGGCCGCCGACCCGGTGCAGATGTACCTGTCGGACATCTACACGATCGCCGTCAACCTGGCGGGACTCCCCGGGCTGTCCGTCCCCTGTGGGTTCGACAGCCGGGGCTTGCCGGTCGGCCTCCAGATCATCGGCAACTATTTTCGCGAGGCGCAGATGCTCGGCATCGCGCACCAGTACCAGCGCGAAACGGACTGGCACCTCCGCGCACCCCCGGAGGTGCAATGAACGGCAGGCACTCCCTCGCCCCGCGACGCGGGGAGAGGGTGGGGGTGAGGGGCAACGGATGAACTGGGAAACCGTCATCGGGCTCGAAGTCCACGCCCAGCTCAACACGCGCTCGAAGATTTTTTCCGGCGCTTCGACCGCGTTCGGCGCCGCGCCGAACACGCAGGCCTCGGCCGTGGACGTGGCGTTGCCCGGCGTGCTGCCGGTGCTGAACCGCGCCGCGGTGGAAAAGGCCATCCGCTTCGGCCTCGCAGTCGGTGCGACCGTCAACGAGCGGTCGATTTTCGCGCGTAAGAATTATTTCTATCCGGACCTCCCGAAGAGCTACCAGATCAGCCAGTACGAGATCCCGGTGGTCTCCGGCGGCTCGGTGAACATCCTCGCGGGCGACACGGAGAAAACCATCCGGCTCACGCGTGCCCACCTCGAAGAGGACGCCGGCAAGTCGCTGCACGAGGATTTCCACGGCGAGACGGGAATCGATCTCAACCGCGCCGGGACCCCGCTCCTGGAGATCGTGTCGGAGCCCGACATGCGCTCGAGCGCCGAGGCGGTCGCCTACGCGAAAGCGCTGCACGCACTGGTGCGCTGGATCGATATCTGCGACGGCAACATGCAGGAAGGCTCCTTCCGCTGCGATGCGAACGTCTCCGTGCGGCCGGCCGGCTCCGACACGCTCGGCACCCGCTGCGAGATCAAGAACCTGAACTCGTTCCGGTTCCTCGAAAAGGCGATCGAGTACGAGGTGCGCCGCCAGATCGAGCTGATCGAGGACGGCGGAAAGGTAGTGCAGGAGACGCGCCTCTACGATCCGGCGCGCGACGAAACGCGTTCGATGCGCACGAAGGAGGACGCGCACGACTACCGCTACTTCCCCGACCCGGATCTGCTGCCGCTGGAGGTCTCGCGCACCTGGCTCGAGCGGGTGAAGACGCAGCTTCCGGAGCTCCCCGTGGCCCGGCGCGAGCGATTCATCGGTGAGTACTCACTTACACCGTACGACGCGGCGGCGCTGACGGCCACCCGCGAGATCGGCGATTACTTCGAGGCCGCCGCGAGTGGCGACAAGGCAACGGCGAAGCTGTGCGCCAACTGGATCGTCGGCGCACTCAGCGCACGCCTGAACGAAGCGGGCCTCGACGTAACGGAAGCGAAGATCGCACCGCCGCAGTTGCGACACCTGGTGCAACGCATCGCCGACGGGACGATCTCGGGAAAGCTCGCACGTGAAGTGTTCGACGCGATCTGGAACGGCGAGGCCGTGGGAGATGACGCGGCCGACCGCATCATCGACGCGCGGGGCCTGCGGCAGATCTCGGATGCCGGCGCACTGGAGCAGATCGCGGACGAGGTCATCGCCGCCAATGCCCGGCAGGTGGCCGATTACCGCGGCGGCCGCGAGAAGGCGTTCAACGCGCTCGTCGGGCAGGTGATGAAGGCGACCAAGGGCAAGGCCAATCCGCAGCAGGTGAGCGAGATCCTCAAGCGGAAGCTCGCGTCGTAGGGTGCGTCGATGACGCACCGCGGTGCGCCACAGGCGCACCTACGCGTTATTTTTTCGCGGCTGCGGTCTGCTGGGCGCGAAGCTCGGTGAAGCGGGCGCGGTATTCGGCGTACTTCACGCGCAGCGCTTCCTTTTCCTTCTGCTTCGCCTGGATGCTCGCCTCGAAGCGCTGCTTCTCCGCGGTGACCCGGGTCAGCTCGTCCTGCGCGTTCTTCGGCAGCGGTTTCTTGGTCTTTTCGGCGAGGTTCGCCTGTGAGCGCACCTGGTCATAGCGTGCGGTCGTATTCTTGAGCGCCACCGTGAGCTGCTCGATTTGCGAGTCCAGCACCTGGAGGTCGCGGTCGCGCTTGAGATCGATCTCCTTCTCGTTGCTGTAGGTCTCGAGCAGCGCGGTGTCCTGCCGCCGCTGGTCGATCGCCTTGCGATCCTCTTCGACCTTGGTCTTCACCGTCTGCTGCTCTTGCGCGCGCCGGCGGTTCGCCTCCTCGGCAGACTCGGTCTGCTTGCGCGTGATGCCGCGGGAGTCGAGCTCGCGGGTGGCGCTGTTCTGATATTCGGGCGGCACTTTGTCGCCGCAGCCGATCGTTTTTCCGGAGGCGTCCTTCCAGCACACGATTCGCCCGGCGGCATACGCCGGGTCGGGCAGGCCAAGCCCCGACACGAGCACGGAGGCGGCCAGCGAGGCCGCCATGATCGTGGCGATACGTTCGTTACGGTCACACATCTGCAGTCACTCCATAGCGCTCGCGGTAGCGGCGAACCGCCTCGAGAGGGGCGGTTGAGGCCGGATCGGCAGCCAGAAAGCCGACCAGGTCGTCGAGCGTCGCGATGCTAATAACGGGGATCTTATAGGTTTGGCGTACCTCCTGTACAGCGGAGAGCTCCCCGGCGCCCCTTTCCAGCCGGTCGAGCGCGATCGCCACGCCGCACGGTGAGGCCCCCTCGCGCCGGATAAGTTCCACCGATTCCCGCACCGATGTGCCCGCGGATATGACATCGTCCACAATCAGCACGCGTCCGGCGAGCGGCGCGCCGATCACGCTGCCGCCTTCGCCGTGGTCCTTGGTCTCCTTGCGGTTGAAGGCGTAACCGATGTCACGGCCGTCGTCCGCCAGCGCGATAGAAACGGCGGCGACGAGCGGGATGCCTTTGTACGCCGGACCGAAGAGCATGTCATAGGGCACGCCCGACGCTGCGATGGCTTTCGCGTAGAATTGCGCGAGCTTTTTCAGCGCAACGCCGTGATGGAACAGCCCGGCGTTGAAAAAATACGGAGACATCCGGCCGGCCTTGGTCTTGAATTCGCCGAAATGAAGCACCTGCTGCTCGACGGCGAAGCGGATGAACTCCTGCCGAAAGTCTCCCGGCATCAGTCGATTTTCCCCGCGAAAAGTGCTGCGAATTATAACGCTCAACCTGAACGGCATTCGCTCGGCTGCCCGTAAGGGGTTCTTCGAATGGCTCGGACGCACGCGCGCCGACATCGTGTGCGTGCAGGAGCTGAAGTGCCATCCGGGCGATCTCACGAGAGAGCTCATGCGCGTGGGACGGCTCAAGGGCCACTTCCACTGCGCGGAGAAAAAAGGCTACAGCGGCGTCGGCATCTATACGCGGCACGAGCCGTCGAAAATCGTCGAAGGTCTCGGCATTCCCTCCATCGATCGCGAAGGGCGCTACCTCCGCGCGGATTTCGGCAATCTGTCGGTGATCTCGGTGTATCAGCCGTCCGGCTCGAGCGGAGAAGCGCGCCAGCGCGTGAAGTTCGGCTTCATGCGGCGTTTTTTCCCGCATCTGAAGCGCCTGCGCGAGGAAGGACGCGAGGTCGTCCTGTGCGGGGACTGGAACATCGCGCACAAGGAGATCGACCTCAAAAACTGGCGCGGAAACCGCAAGAACTCCGGCTTTCTGCCGGAGGAGCGCGAATGGCTCACGCGCGTGTTCGACGAGCTCGGCTGGGTGGATACCTTCCGCTGCATCGACTGCCGTCCGGACCAGTACACCTGGTGGTCGAACCGCGGCCAGGCGTGGGCGAAGAACGTCGGGTGGCGGATCGATTATCAGATCGCGTCGCCGCGGTTCGCGGCTGCCGCGAAGCGCTGCTCGATCTACAAGGACCGGCGGTTCTCCGACCACGCGCCGCTCATCATCGACTACGACTTCGAGATCGCGGCGGCGCAGAAGCCACTCCACGTTCGCCCTGAGCCTGTCGAAGGGCGAACGCGCATCGCCAGGACCGACGGAAGGGCCGCGGCGTAATGAGCGACGCGCGCGCGGCCACGCCCGCAGCCGCGCGTCCAACGTGGGGTGAGACCCTCGCTGCGATCTTCAGCGGGCGCATGCTGGTGGCGCTCCTCATGGGGTTCGCGTCCGGGCTGCCGCTGCTCTTGACCGGATCGGTGCTCCAGGCGTGGCTCAAGGACGGCGGCATCGACATCCGCGCGATCGGGCTGTTCGCGCTCGTCGGACTTCCGTACACGCTGAAGTTCCTCTGGTCGCCGCTCTTCGACCGCTACACGCCGCCGCTGCTCGGGCGCAGGCGCGGCTGGCTCCTCGCAAGTCAGGCGGCGATCGCAGCGGCGCTCATCGCGCTGTCGTTCACGCAGCCCTCGCCCGATCATCTCGTGCCGATTGCCGCGGCCGCGCTGATGGTCAGCTTCTTCTCGGCCTCGCAGGACATCGTCGTCGATGCGTACCGGCGCGAGACGCTGCGCGAGCAAGAGCTCGGACTCGGGTCCGCGCTCTACGTGAACGGCTACCGCGTCGGGATGCTGCTCGCAGGCGGCGGGGGCCTCATTCTCGCCGACCAGCTTTCGTTCCCCGTGATGTACCGCATGATGGCGGGCTTCATGCTGGCGGCGACAGCGGTGACGCTGCTCGCGCCCGAGCCCCCGCTCCCGGAGGGGCGGCCGCGGACCCTCACCGAAGCCGTGGTGCTGCCGTTCAAGGATTACTTCACGCGCGACGGGGCGTGGCTCGCGCTCGCGTTCATCCTGCTCTACAAGCTCGGGGACACGCTGGCGTCGGCGATCACCACGCCGTTCTATCTCGACCTCGGTTACAGCAAGACCGAGATCGGGGCGGTGGTGAAGCTCTTCGGCTTCTGGGCGACGATCGCCGGCGGCACGCTCGGCGGAATCTGGATCATGCGCATCGGCATGACTCGCGCGCTGTGGATCTTCGGCTTCGGCCAGATGGCATCGACGTTCGGCTTCGCGATACTCGCAATGGTGACCCCGAGCGCCGCGGCGCTGGCGACGGTGGTCGCCGTCGAAAACTTTACGGCTGGTCTCGGGACCGCGGCGTTCGTGGGCTTCATGGCGGCGCTCACGGACCGCCGCTTCACCGCCACGCAGTACGCGCTGCTCTCGAGCCTCATGGGCGTGCCACGCGTGCTCGCCGCCGCGCCGACCGGATGGCTTGCCGCATGGCTCGGTTGGGCCGGCTTCTTCGTGTTCTGCGCGCTGATCGCGATCCCGGGGCTGGTGCTGCTGCGCTGGATCACCCGGTTGCCAGGTGACGAAGTGACGCGGTGACGCGGTGACGCGGCGACGAAGTGACGCCGCATACGTCACTGCATCACCGCATCACGATCTTCCATTTCCGGAACTCGTAGGGTGCGCTCATTGCGCACCCGCCGCGGGCTGTCAGCCCACCCTACGATCTTTTCACACCATTTCCGAAGTGGTACACCGCGAGCGCGCCGAGGAGGTTCGGCATGACCGTGACCGGTTGCCCGCGCGTGAGCACCTTGCGCTCGACGATGCGGATCCCGCGCTCGGCGCAGAAGCGCTCGAAATCGGCCACGGTGCACAGCCGCACGTTGGGCGTGTTGAACCACTCGAACGGGAGGTTCTCCGAAACCGGCATGCGACCGCGCAGCACCTCGAGCCGGTTCTTCCAGTAGCCGAAGTTGGGAAACGTCACGATGCCTTCGCGTCCGACGCGCAGCATCTCGCGGATGATGATCTCGCTGTTTTTCATCGCCTGCAGCGTTTGCGAGAGCACGACGTAGTCGAACGAGCCGTCCTCGAACCCGGAGAGCCCGCGCTCGAGGTCGCTCTGCACCACGCGCACGCCGTTCTTCACGCACGCGAGCACGCTGGCGTCGTCGATCTCCACGCCGTAGCCGGTAATGCGGCGCGTCTCGGTGAGGTACTTCAACAACGAGCCGTCGCCGCAGCCCAGGTCGAGCACGCTCGATTGGAGCCGGATCCAGCCCGCGATGGCTGCGAAGTCCGGACGGTGCGCGGCGGTGCCGTTACCGTTCCTCATCGGACGGCTTCCGCAGCGATGCGGTCGAAATACGCGGCGATCAGGCGATGGTAGCGCTCGTCGTCGAGCAGGAAGGCGTCGTGTCCGTGCGGCGCATCGATCTCTGCGTAGCTGACTCTCGCGCGGTTATCCAGCAGCGCTTTCACGATCTCGCGCGAGCGCTCGGGTGAGAACCGCCAGTCGGTGGTGAACGAGACGACGAGAAAGGCGGAGCGAACGCCCGCGAGCGCGCGCGTCAAGCTCCCGCCGTGCTCGAAGGCCGGGTCGAAATAGTCGAGCGCTTTCGTGATGCGCAGGTACGTATTCGCATCGAAGTACTCGGCGAACTTGTCGGCCTGGTAGCGCAGGTAGGACTCGATCTGGAACTCGGTCTCGAAGGAATACGACAGCTTTCCATTCTTGAGCTGGCGTCCGAACTTGACCGCCATCTCGTCGTCGGAAAGATACGTGATGTGCCCGACCATGCGCGCGACGCGCAAGCCCCGGTGCGGCTTCACGCCGTGGTCGTAATAGTCGCCGCCGTGAAAATCGGGATCCGTGAGAATCGCCTGCCGCGCGACCTCGTTGAACGCGATGTTCTGCGCCGAGAGATTCGGCGCGCAGGCGATCACGATCGAATGCCGCAGCTTCTCCGGATAGCTGATCGTCCACTGGAGCGCCTGCATCGCGCCGAGGCTCCCGCCCATCACCGCGGCGAACCGCTCGATGCCGAGCCGCTCGGCGAGCCGGGCCTGTGCGGCGACCCAGTCTTCCACCGTGACGACGGGAAAGCTGCCGCCCCACGGCTTGCCGGTTTTCGGGTTGACGCTGCACGGTCCGGTGGATCCGTGGCAGCCCCCGATGTTGTTCACGCCGATCACGTAGAAGCGATTGGTGTCGACCGGTTTGCCCGGGCCGATCATGTTGTCCCACCAGCCGACGTTGCGCGGATCCTCGGCGTACCAGCCGGCGACGTGATGCGACGCATTCAGCGCGTGACACACGAGCACCGCATTCGAACGATCGGCGTTCAGCGTGCCGTACGTCTCGTACGCGAGCTCGTATTCGTCGATCACGGCGCCGCATTTGAACCCGAGCGGCTCGGTGAAGCGTGCGCGCTGGGGCGTCACGATGCCGACGGAATCGTTCGCCGGCGCCTTGTTCACGGCGTTGTCCAAATCGTTCCCAAAAAAACAAAACCCGGTGGGCTCGCGCTCGCACCGGGTTCCAGAGATTCCTTCTTCATCTCTTTAGCCGTATTTATTAAGCGCCCGCAAGCGGATCAAATCAGCGCTGCGCCTGAGCAATCAGGCGCAGCCACGGTATCCCGGCGTCGGTAGCGTGTCAAGATTGGCGGGGTGGCCACGGGCGCAGCGCCCCGGCGCCGGTGAACGATTCAGAGGGAAACCCAGGTTTCCCTTCGAAACCTCCTTTCGTTTTACGCTTTGACGATCACTGATTGGCCGGTGTCGAGGGCGATGTAGGGAATGCCGTTCTCCTCGCAGTAGCGGTCCCACGCGCGATGCGCGCCGGGGAACATCGGCGCGCCGTAGTCGTCGCAGATCAGCACGCCGCCGGGCGCGAGCCGCGGATAAAAGTATTCGAGGCTGCCGTACGTCGGCGCATAGAGGTCGAGGTCGAGATGCACGAACGACCAGCGCCGCTCGGGCATGCCGGCGAATACCTCGGGCACCCAGCCCTGATGGAGCTCCGTCCGCGGAAACTCGCGCAGCGATTCGCGCACGAGCTCGATCGAGGCCGCGAACGTGCCGGCCGGCACCGGCGGCGGGCCCGTGTCGGAGCCGGGTTCGTGCAGCACGTCGTTGGCGCCGGGCGCGCTAAGCCCGGCGAAGCTGTCGAAGAGATGCAGCCGCTCACCCGCATACGCCGGCTCGCGCGTGCGCGCGGTACGGCACAGGATGAGCGCGCTCGTGCCCTGAAACACGCCGCATTCGGCGCGCTCGCCGTCGATCGGCATCGCGTGCAGGAAATAGCGTGCGAGGAAGTACGACGCGAGGGGCCGGTGAAACCACTTGAGCACCGGCGTGTTGCAGAACGATTCGCGCATGCAGCGTTCGACGAGATCGACGAGCGCGGTGTCGCCGATGCGTAGATCTCCGAAGAGGATCTGCAGATGGAGCTCGCGCGGCGCGCCGGAGTGCGCCGCATGCAGCTTCTCGAACGTCGCGAGCGGCGATGCCGCCGCGTTGCGCGCCGAGCGCTCGCCGCCGAGAGACTTCAGCAGCCGCAGCAGCACGGCACAGCGGTCATTCGACGGGCGTTAAGCATTGAGCCGGTCGAGCAGCGTGTGGAGGCGCTCCGGATCGGTTTCACGGAGCATGCGCG
>Ga0196977_1000828_pt1 | contig 13888 bp, 14 predicted proteins | sample S3v_1013CmetaG_FD_148634 | JGI IMG/M metagenome (GOLD analysis project Ga0196977, IMG submission 148634) | Soil microbial communities from Anza Borrego desert, Southern California, United States - S3+v_10-13C | ecosystem: Environmental > Terrestrial > Soil > Desert | place: USA: California...
ATGGTAAGGCTGTGCGTCGAGCGGTCCCAGCCGCCCGTCGGCGTCGGCACCGAGTCCACCTCGAAGGTGTGGAAGGCCGTCACCTCGATGTTGGTCGGGAAGGACCGGGCGCGCTCGACCACCGAGCGGGCCGGATCGAGACGCCGCACGCGCACGCCGGACTGCCGCAGATTCAGCTCCTGCACGTCCGTGGTATAGAGACGCGACACCTCGATGACGGCGTTGCTGTCGTCGGGACTCCACGCGGCCACGTCGAAGCTCATCAGGATCGGGCCCTGGTTCGACAGGCCGACGGCACGCGAGACCGGCAGGTTGCTGTCGGCGCGCATGCCGTAGTTCACCATGCGCAGCAGGATGCGGTTGCCGATCCGCTCCCAGCGCACCACGCGGGCCGTCACCTGCTCGCCGCCGTAGCCCACGCCACGGATGGTGCCGCGCTGGTCGACGATCAGCCGGAACTGCCGGTTCAGCATGTTGCGCGGGATCTCGTAGTAGAGCTGGTCGCTGATGCGATGCACATGAAAGACGCCGGAGTCGGTCACCGCCTGGGCGGTGATGACGTCACGGTATGGACGCGGACCCTGGGAGCGCGCCGAGCCCTGCTGGCCGCCTCCCTGCTGGCCGGCGGCCGGTTGCTGTTGTGGTTGCTGGGCCTGGGCCGCACCGGTGGCCGCCGCTACAAGCAGGGCCGTCAACGAGGACAGTCGTCTTGCCATGATCTCTCTCGCAGCTGATTGGAGGATGGAAAAAACGAGCGGCCAATCTTCGCTTCCGTTTTGAAAAACCGCTAGTAGCGACACCGTCGTGCTCAGATGTATCGATGATGTATAGATAATGCCATCATTGACGAAACGAACGGTCGTGCTATTATATGCGTCATGTCCAAGGGCAACAAAACCCGCGCAGCCATTCTGGACCATGCCGGAGAGTTGGCTACCGCCGTCGGCCTTGAGGGCGTCACCATTGGCCGCCTGGCGGATGACCTGTCGCTCTCGAAGAGCGGCTTGTTCGCGCACTTCCGTTCGAAGGAGGAGCTGCAGATGCAGACCATCGAGCATCAGCGAGAGCGATTCGTGAACGCGGTCGTGCGGCCGGTCCTCTCCACGCCAGGCGGCGAGGCGCGCGTGCGGGCGCTGTTCGAGCAGTGGATGACGTGGCGGAAGATGAACCCCGGCGGCTGCTTCTTCACCGCCGCGTCATTCGAGCTCGACGACCGTCCGGGCCGCCCAAGGGACCGGCTGGCCCAGTTGCAGGGGGAGTGGCTGCAATCCATCGCGAAGGTAGCCGAGAGCGCGGTCAAGCGCGGCGAATTCCGGGCAGACACCGACCCGGCGCAGTGGGCCAGCGAATGCTATGGCATCATGCTGTCGTATCACCTGGCCGAGCAGCTGCTGAAGGATTCAGGCGCCGAGGCGCGCGCCCGGCGCTCGTTCGAGGACCTTGTCACCCGGAGCAGGCCATGACCCGCTGTGAGAATTGCCAGAAGCCGCTGTGGAAAGGCGACGAGCGCGCCGAGGGAAAGTGCGAGAACTGCGCGCTCGAGGCCGAGCTCTTTCAGCCGGCGCTGCGGTCCTGACAAGGGTCGCGCGCCTTACAGGCCTGCAACCAGCGACATTACTGCCCGAGCACCACGCCGAGCGAGAGACGCGGAACGAACGACCGATCCTGCGCACGCGCCGGTGACGTGAAGTCCGCGCCGTGACCCGACCGCTGGACCATGCTGATGCCCGGTATCAGCTCGATGGCGGCTGGCCCAAACGCGTGACTCAGTCCCACGCCGACACCTGCGACCAGGAACGACTGGTTCTCCCGGAACGGGGTCTGTGTCTTGCCGACCCCCGCGTGCAGAGCCAGAGAGACATTCACCCTGCGGCTGGAGATGATCCGGACCTGAGGCGCCGTGCCAAACAACGGCAGCGTGGCCCCGGAAGCGTGCTCGTACATGCCCAGGTTCACCAGGCAGCCACTGAGCGGAAGCACGGCGCCGCTCAGGCCAAGACAGAGCTCGACACCGGCGGCGCGGCCCGACAAGAGTTCGGAATTCTGATGCTCGACCTCGAATCCACCCATGACCACACGGGCGAAACCAAGCGTGAACGGCGCCCGGCCCGGGCGAGCGGCCACATCGAACAGCCGCTGCTCGTCGGTCGTGCGCTCGATGCGCACGATGGTCATGCTGCGCGCACCATGCAGATCGAGCCGGTACTCGCCGGTCGCCGGAGCGATGACCAGGAAGGAATAGCCGCCCTGCGACATGCCGACGTTCCGGTCCTGGAAGTAACGGACCGGCAGCGCTGCGCCGGACTGCTGCCGGACGGTCACGACCGGCTCCTGGCCGATCTCCAGATCCTGCGAGATCACCTCGACGCGGTAGGCCACGCTGCCCATCAGTGCCACGCGCTTCGACACGTCCGGCATCATCGTTTCGTTGAAAACGACATAGGGATGAGCGGTATCAGCGGTCTGGGCCAAAGCAGCAGAGGCGACGGTGCTGAACAGCGACAATACAAGCGCAAGCGCCAGGCCGGCGCCCCGATGCGGCTTCATGACGGTAACTCCCATGGGTGAATGAGCGCGCGAAAGCTAGAGGCACACTCGCGCTGGCAACATTCGGGAGGGGGCTATTGCGCGAGGAACTGAGGAGTTGAGGAGTTGAGGAACCGAGGAAAGACCCGCCTTCTGCTCAGCTCTTCGGCGCTCAGGTCTTCAGCTCCTCGGCAGTCGATACTCCGCACTCGGTGCAGAAGCGGCCGCTGCCCTCGAGCTTCGCGCCGCATACTTCACAGAACTTCCGGGCCACCGGCTTCGACGCGCCGCGCGCCGAGCTGATGAGCGCCTCGACCGCATCCGTGGTCTCGGCCTGCGCATCGGCGACCTTCAGGGCCTCCATGGCCTCCACGGAATACCGGTCGTAGAGCTTCTGGTAATCCTCGTCCGACAGCTTTCCGGTCGCGCGGTCGAACTCGATCTCGCGCAGCGCCGTCAGCGCCTTCGCCTTCCGCTCGGCCAGGGGGTCGTCGTCGCTGTCGTCATCCACCAGCAACGACGACTCCGCCACCACCCGCTCGCCACGCGCCGCGCGAATCAGCGGCTCCAGTACCAGGAACACGGCGACCAGCGCAATGACGAGACCGGCCAGCGCGGGAAGCATCAGCTCTCCATCGATTCCAGCTCGCGGCGAAGACGCTGGCGCTCAGCTTCGGTGAGCGCGCTGCCAGCCGGCATGGGGTAGCCGGCAGCCTCTTCCGGATGCCCGCTGTCCGATGCCCGATGCCCGGTCAACATGCGCCGGGCAAACGCGCCGACGATGGCCAGTCCCACGAGCAGCGCCACGAACGGCATCAGGTAGGCCGTCCAGTTGAAGCCGCGCCTGGGCGGCTGCATGAGGATGGACTCGCCGTACTGCGCCACGAACGCCGCGATGACGCGGTCGACCGATGCCTGCGTCAGGCCGGCGCTGTCGGCGGCGAGGCGCGACAGGACGTCGCGATGCATCGCCGGCGACGTCTGGCACGTGAAATCCGTCGTGCGGCAGGTATAGACGTCCAGATTGCAGCCGCAGGTGCACTTGAGCCGCTTCTCGAGTGCCTGCACCAGCGCGGCGTTGTCGAGTGAATCGGTACGGGCCCGCTCCTGTACGATTTCCGGATTGCGCAGCGCGCCTACGGAATCCTGGCCGATCAGCCGGACGGGCGAACAGGCGATCAACAGCAGCGCCGCCGCAAGCGCCGTCAACCGCCTGATCGCCCGATCGCCCGGTCGCGCCGTCATGCGGTGACCTCCGCGACGTACCCGGCCGGTTCGGCCCGCGCGCGCGCGCTTGCGACCGCCCCGCCCGGCCACATCGTGATCAATCCGCCGATGACGAGCACCACGCCGCCGTACCACACCCACCACACCAGCGGATTGATGGTCATGCGGTACACGGCTTCCTCGGTGCCCTCCACCGAGCCGGCGTACACGACGTACAGGTCCTCGCGAATGTCCGAACGGATGGCCACTTCGGTCGAAGGCTCGAACGTGCGCTGGCCCAGCGCGTTCAGGTGCTGCCGCTTCTCGCTGGTCATCACGCCGAGGTACTCGCCGTTGCGGAAGACGGACAGCGAGGCCGCGGACACGTAGCGGTTGAGCTGCGGATACTGCGACACACCCTGGTGCTCGAGCCGGTAGGTATGCCCGAAGGGCGAGGTGATCTCGACCGACTGTCCCGGCCGCAATGTCGCCTCGGTATCGGTGCGGAACGCCTCGCCGGCGAAGCCGCAGAACAGCATGACCATGCCGAGGTGCACCACGTAGCCGCCGTAGCGCCGCCGGTTGCGCCCCACGAGCCGCGCGAAGGCCAGCGCGTAGTTCTCGCCGTGCAGGCGGTGCCGCGCCCCGGTGCCGCGCGCGAACTCCTGGAGGATCGCCGCCGTCACGAACGCGCCGAGCGCGAAGGCGACATTGGCGCCGAGCTCGCGCATGCCGAGCGCGAACAGGCCGGCGAAGACCACGAGGAAGGCCGCCACGGGAATCATGAACTGGCGCTGCAGGTTCGCCGAGCTGGCGCGGCGCCACGCGATGAGCGGACCGACGCCGGTCAGGAACAGCAGCATGAGGCCCAGCGGCACATTGACCTGGTTGAAGAACGGCGGGCCGACCGTGACCTTGGTGCCGCGCACCCACTCGGACAGGATGGGGAACAGCGTGCCCCACAGGACCGAGAAGGCGATGACGATGAAGATCAGGTTGTTGAACAGGAACGCCGCCTCGCGGCTGACCATGGACTCGAGCTGGCTGTCGGCCTGCAGCTTCGGCCAGCGCCACGCCAGCAGCGAGAACGCCGCGATGCCGGCGATGATCAGGAAGATCAGGAAATACCAGCCGACGGGCGACTGGGTGAAAGTATGCACCGACGCGATGACGCCCGAGCGCGTGATGAAGGTGCCGAAGATGCTGAGCAGGAACGAGCCGGTGACCAGGCCCAGGTTCCACTTCTTCAGCATGCCGCGCTTTTCCTGGATCATCACGGAATGCAGGAACGCGGTCATGGTCAGCCACGGCAGGAACGACGCGTTCTCCACCGGATCCCACGCCCAGTAGCCGCCCCAGCCCAGCTCGACGTAGGCCCACCACATGCCGAGGATGATGCCGCAGGAGAGGAACAGCCAGGACAGCAGCGTCCATTTCCGGATGGCGTGGATCCACGACGTGTCGAGCTTCCCCGACATCAGCGCGGCGACCGCGAAGGCAAACGGGATCGTGATGCTGGTATAGCCGAGGTACAGCATCGGCGGGTGAATGGTCATGCCAGGGTTCTGCAGCTGCGGATTCAGGCCGTTGCCGTCCGGCGGAATGAAGCCCAGCCTGCCGAAGGGATTCGCCGCGAAGACCATGACGAGCACGAAGAAGGCGACCACGGTGCACACCACGCCGGCGACGTACGGCCGCAGCTCGCGGTGCCGGCCGCGCGTGAAGACCAGCGCCAGCGCGCCCCACGTCGACACCACCAGCGCCCAGAAGAGCAGCGAGCCCTTCTGGCCCGCGTAGAAAGCGCTCAACGTGTAGTAGAGCGGCAGGTTCCTGCTGGTGTAGGCGGCGACGTACTCGATCGAGAAGTCATGCGTGACCAGCGCGCGCAGCAGCGCGGCGCTCGCCAGCACCATGAGGCCCCAGGTGACGAACATGGCCCGCTCCGCGCTCGCGGCCAGCTCGGTGCGGCCGCGCAGGCCGCCCACAAAAGCAAGCGACGCCCCCCATACCGAAATGAGGAGCGCGATCCACAGGGAAATGGAACCCAGCTCCGCCACTCAGTAGCCGCCCTCTTTGCGCACGCCCGCGGGATGCTGCTGACCGGGAGCCGCCTCGTATCGCGAGCCGCACTTGGCGAGCAGCGTGGTCGCGCGGAACGTGCCGTCCCGCTGCAGCCGCCCTTCGACGACGACTTCGGATGAATCCGTGAACGTGTCCGGCGCCAGGCCGCGATAGATGACCGGGTACGTCTGCGTACCGTCGGTGATGGTGAACGTGATGGTTTGCGACGCCACGTCCCGCGTGACGGTTCCAGGCACGACCTTCGCGCCCATCTTCATGCCGACGTCGTACATCGGCTCGCCGGCCGTGACCTTCTGGCTCAACTCTGACGGCGTCAGGAAATACACGCCCGTGTCCTTGATGCCGCTGGCCATGAGATAGCCGACGGTCACCAGGATCATGCCCCCGCCCACCAGAAACTTGGTCTGTGCCTTCATCTGATCTCCGGAAAGGTGACGCGAGCGAAGTATACCAAGTAACGATGCCGCAACAGGTAAACACTGTGTGAAGGTTCTATTATGCACAGTAAGTACAGTTTTTACTTGACTTACTGTTAAATCATTGTACTGTAGGCGATACAGAGTCGTCAACCGCCTTCAGGAGGAACGATGTTCCGCATTGCCCTTCTACTCATGGCCGCCCAGGCTCCCGCCCGTGATCTGTCGGACGCCGAGGTCGCTCACGTAGCCGTCACCGCGAACAGCATCGACATCGAGCTCGCCAGGCTGGCGCAGCAGCGCTCGTTCAGCCAGCACGTCCGCAGCTTCGCCAACACCATGATCACCGATCACGGCACGGTGAACGAGCAGGCGCTCGCGCTCGCCCGCCGCCTCGGCGCGACGCCGCAAGACAACGCGCTCAGCCAGGCCCTGACCGAAGGCGGGCGACAGGCACGGCGCGCCGTGGAAGACCTGCGTGGCCGCGCCTTCGACCGCGCGTACATGGACCGCGAGATCAACTATCACCAGGCGGTGCTGACCGCCATCGACGACGTGCTCGTTCCGTCGACGGAGAACGCCGAGCTGCTCCGGCTGCTGGCGTCGGTCCGCCCGGCGATCGTCGCGCACCTCGAGCACGCGCGGCGCATCAAGTCGCTGCTGGGGTCGTGACATGTTTCCGCAACCTCCCAAAGCGCGCTGGATGTGGCTGCTTCCCGCGCTCGTCATTCTGCCGCTGGCCTTCCGGTTCGTGCGCGCCTCCAGCAGCGAGCCGGCACCCCGCCGCCATGAAGTCGTGATCAGCGGCATGGCATTCCAGCCGCCGATCATCGAAGCGGCGGTCGGCGACACCATCGTCTGGATCAACCGCGACATCGTGCCGCACAACGCCACCGATTCCTCCGCCGCCCCGGCATGGCAGACCGCCGCGCTGTCGCAGGGCGAGCAGGGCCGCATCGTGGTCACGGCAACCGGCGAGCTGCACTACTTCTGCTCGCTCCATCCCATCATGCAGGCAAAGGTGGTCGTGCAATGAGAATCCTGTGCCTGGCCGCCGCCGCGCTGGCGCTGGCCGCCTGTGACAACGACGACCCGGTCGGCGCCCTGCGGCCGCTCGATTCCGCGCTGGTGCTCGAGGGCCGCGACATCTTCCGCTTCGACACCTTCGGCAACGAGGTGTTCTGGACCGATACCGCGCGGATGCACGAGGTCATCAGCGCGTCGGTGAGCCCCGCGCTGGCGCTGGCGGTCGGGCTCAACGTGGATGTCGATGCCCTGCCCCAGGGAGTGCAGGACGCGCTCGCCGCCGGGCAGGTCGATCTCGACGATCCGGCAACGACCGTAACGCTGCTGAAGCTGAATGCCGTCGTGGGCCTGCAGGGCACCGTGGAAAGCGTGAACGGCCGCGACACGTTGACGCGCGTCGGCATCACGTGCGCCCTGTGCCACTCGCGGGTGGATGATTCGTTTGCGCCCGGTATCGGGCGCCGGCAGGATGGCTGGGCGGCGACGTCCTTGAACGTCGGCGCCATCGTTGCGCTGTCCCCCGCCATCCCCGATGACCTCAAGGCCATCATGCGCGCCTGGGGCGCCGGCAAGTACGATCCGCGCATCAACCGCGACGGGCTCAACACGCCCATCGTCATTCCCCCGGCGTACGGACTGCACGGCGTGGCGATGGAAACCTTCACGGCGGATGGACCGGTGTCCTACTGGAATGCCTACGTCGCCGTCACGCAGATGCACGGGCGCGGCAACTTCCACGATCCGCGCCTGGGCATCACGGTCACCAGCACGCCGGACCTTGTGACCGCGAAGCTTCCCGCGCTGGCCGAATACCAGCTCAGCCTCGCGGCGCCGGCGAATCCCGCGCCCGGCGAGGCGGCCGCCATCGCGCGAGGCCGGCAGGTGTTCAACGGCGCGGGTGGCTGCGCGTCGTGCCACCTGCCCGCGCAGCGTTTCACCGATGTGAATGAAGGCCGGCTCCACACCGCCGCCGAAACCGGCATGGACCCGGCGTACGCGGCGCGCACGGCCACCGGCCGCTACCGCACCACGCCACTGCGCGGCCTGTGGCAGCACGCGCCGTATTTTCACGACGGCAGCGCGCCGACGCTCGAAGCCGTCGTGGAGCACTACAACGGCACCCGTTCGCTCGGACTCACGGCGGCGCAGCGCGCGGATCTTGCCGCCTACCTGCGAACCCTGTGATGGCGCGTTACTATCAGAACATGATGCGCCGCTACCGGTATGCCTATCCCTACGCGACCCGACCCACGGGCCGTCGCTGGAGGCGTCACCGGAGCTGAACGATCAGCCTTCCTCGTGACCAGCGGCCCGTGGAGATCCCACGGGCCGCCTCTTTTTCCCCGAAAGGAGCGTGGCATGGAGCAGACATTCATCCGGCAGGACTGGCACGCGTACCGCCCCGAGCAGCACGCCGTGTGGGCGACGCTCTACCGCCGCCGCATGGCCGCCCTTCGCCACACCGCGAGCCGGGTGTTTCTCGATGGCGCCGACGCGATCGGACTCGACAGCGAGCAGCTGCCGGATCTCGCCCGCATCAACCGGGCGCTCGCCGCGCGCACCGGCTGGTCCGCGGCCGCGGTGTCCGGATTTCTTCCGGCAGGGACCTTCTTCTCCTGCCTCGCGGAGCGCCGCTTTCCCACCACGGTCACGATTCGCGATGCGAGCCGTCTCGACTACGTGCCGGAGCCCGACATTTTCCACGACGTCTTCGGGCATGTGCCACTGCACGCCGACCCGGTATTCGCCGACTTCCTGCAGCAATTCGGCCTGCTGGCCCGCTCGGCGGGCACGCCCGGGAGGGTCACGCAGCTGGCGCGCCTCTTCTGGTTTACGGTGGAATTCGGCCTGGTCCGGGAGGGAGGCGACATCAGGGTCTATGGCAGCGGGCTGATATCCTCGCACGCCGATGCCGCGCATGCGCTTGGACCCCGGTGCGAGCGACGGCCCTTCGCGCTGGACGCGGTGCTGAACCAGCCATTCGACATCGACCGGCTCCAGGACGTGCTGTTCGTGCTGGAGTCCTTTGACGAGCTGTTTGCGGCGGTGCAGTCTCTGGTGAAGGAACCTTAACTCCCCGTTCACTGGACAGAGCGGTTCCCGGGGGCAGAATATCTACCCATGAAGCGCTACCTACGTACTCTGGCCATTCTGCTGCCTCTGGTCGCCGCCTGCGTCGACGGCGACGACCCGGCGAATCCAACTCTGGATGCCGACTTCATCGGCTACTCCGAGCCGGCCGACCGGCAGACCACCTGCGGCAACTGCCACATCAGCAAGCAGGCCGCATGGGTGCAGACGGCGCACTCGCAGGCGTTCGCCACGCTGGAGAACATCGGGATGGATGACAATCCCGTGTGCCAGCAGTGTCACACGGTCAGCGGCTGGGCGAACCAGGCCGATGACTCGTCGGGGTTCTTCGCGGTCGGCGCCAACGCCAAGCATTTCTACAAGGACGTGCAATGCGAGTCCTGTCATGGTCCGGGCGCGCCGCACGTGCTGAACCCGGAATCGACCCAGCCGCTGACCACCATCTTCGCCGATACCGGCGCGACCGTCGGCTGCGCGGCCTGCCACAGCGGCGACCACCATCCGTTCGTGGAAGAGTGGCGCTCCTCGGCGCACGGCAATGGGACGCACGTGTCCACCAATCCTTCGTGCCAGGGCTGCCACAACGGCGAAGTGGCGCTCCGGCGCTTCGATCGCGACGCAAAGTTCATCGAGATGAGCGGCACGCCCGGCCAGCAGATCACCTGCGCGGTGTGCCATGACCCGCACGGGCGTGACAATCCGGCCCAGCTTCGGCTGCCGATCAACGAGCCGTCGCTCGAGAACAACCTCTGCATGAACTGCCACCAGCGGAACTTCGCCCCGGTGATGACGTCGACCCGCGGGGCGCACTCGCCGCAAGGCCCGCTGCTCATCGGCATCGCCGGATGGATTCCGCCGGACTTCAACTATGACTCGACGCTCGCCCTGAGCTCGCACGGCTCGGAGCGCAACCCGCGCCTGTGCGCCGGCTGCCACGTCGAATCGTTCACGATCACGGACCAGATCACGGGCCAGTTCCAAGTGTCGTCCACCGGCCACCGCTTCAAGGCAATCCCCTGCGTGGACGCGAACGGCGTGCCCACCGGGGCCGCCAACTGTCCCGACGGCGAGCGGCGTTTCAACGCCTGCACCAGCAGTGGCTGCCACGCGAGCGGCGCCATCGCGTCGGGCCTGCGCAACCTGCTGCGGGACCAGCTGACGACCAACTACATCGACGTGATGTGGAAGGACAAGGACAACGATGGCCAGCTCGATCCGCTCCCGATCGATTCGGGCCTCCTGGCCCAGGTGCGCTTCACGACGCCCGGCGACTTCTCGGCGACCGGCGCGGGCGCCACGACGCTGACGGTCGGCGAGGGCGTGTGGTTCAACGTCGACCTCGTGAAGAACGCCGACGGTTCCTTCGGCGTGCACAATCCGTTCTACGCCGAAGCGCTGCTGCTGGCGAGCCTGCAGGCGCTGCGTGACCGGTACACCTATCTGCCGGCGCCGCCGGCGGGCCTGCAGGCGCGCATGAACCGCCGCGCCACGATGCTCGGAGTGCGTTCGCGCTAGCCTGTCGCCTGCCGCTCCGCCTCCCGGCGACCTTCGCCGTTCTCTGCGCCGCGACTCCTCTCGCGGCGCAGCAGCTTCGCGTCCGCGCCATCTCCACCGCCCGATACGTCGAGCTGCGTCCGCTGGTCGTCGACACGGGCGGCGACTTCGCCGCCGGCGCCAAGCACGGTGCGGCGCCGCTCACCCAGGACGTCGAGCTGTCGGCATGGGGGCTGGGCATGCCCGGGCTGCGCGCGTACGCCCTGGTCCGGTTCCGCGGCGCGCTGGGCAGCGAGCTGGTCTGGCCGCGCTACGACGATCATTTCGACGCCCTGCTGGCGTTCGTCGAGCTGGAGCGGGAGCGCTGGCGCCTGCGGGCCGGCAGGCAGCAGCGCCTGTCGGGACTCGGGCACTACACCTTCGACGGTGCGAGCGGGAGCTGGCGTCCGCTCGAGCCATTACGGCTCGAGGCGTTCGCCGGGCGCGGACTGGCGCGCGGCTTCCTGGAGCCGCTCACCAGCGGGGCGATCCGCTCCATCGATCCGCTGCGGCCCGACGAAGCCACGATGTTCCTGGGGGCGCAGGCGTCCGCCACACGGGGCCCATGGAACGCGACCGCCGCCTGGCAGCGCGAAATTCTGGCCGACCGTTCCGTGCTCGTCAGCGAGCGCGCATCGTTCGACGCCAGGGGCACCGTCGGCCGCCGGCTGCTGCTGCAGGGCTCCATCGATGGCGACCTCGCCGCCGGTGCCGTCGGCAAGGCACGGATCTCGGCGGGCTTCAGCTCCCGGCTCGGCTATGTCGAGGCCGAGCTGTTCCGCTACCGGCCGGTTTTCGATCTCACGACCATCTGGGGCGTGTTCTCGCCCGAGGCGCATCACGGCTTCGCCATGCTGGCGCAGACCGGATGGCTGCGGACCGTGACGCTGCAGGCCAGGCTGCGGCACCGCTGGTACGCGCCGGTCACGGAAACGACACCTTTCCTCATCGGTGTGTCGGACCAGTCCACGGAGTTTTCATTGGGGGGCCGGTGGCAACGGGGCACGCTGGGGTTCGGCGCGACCTGGCGGCTGCTCACTGGTTACGGTGGCGCGCAGAGCGGCGCCGACCTGGATGCATCGTGGATGAGCGATGACGAGCGCTGGCAGGCGGGCCTGCTCGTCACTGCCTTCCAGGAGGAGGAGCAGTTCCGCGTCGCCGATGGCACCGTCTTCGGCGCGGGACTGCGGCTGCGAGGCGCGTTCACGCCGCGGCTTGCCGCGCGCGGCGACCTGATGCGCTACTGGCACCGTCCTGACGAAGGCGACGCCATGGTGAACTGGTCGCAGCTGCGCGCATCGCTCGGCGTCGAATGGACCTTCGGGGCCAGCGCCGACCGCGTGAGGGCGCGATGATCCTGTCTCTCGCGTTCATGCTGGTGCTGGCCCAGGACCAGGAGCGCGCCGGCTTTCCGCACGGCGAGCACCGCGGCCTGTTCGCGGGGTGCCTCACCTGTCACGCGGGCGTCGCGGCCGGTGACAGCGCGCAGGCGCGGCCTGCCGCAGCCGGTTGCACGGCCTGCCACGACGGCTCCATCGAACGGCGCGTCGCGTGGCAGCCTCGCGGACCTCGCGCCACGAACCTGCGGTTCGACCACCGCGCGCACGCGCGCGACACCACCCTGACGTGTACCGCCTGTCATGCATCACGGCCGGGCGCGGCATTCATGGATGCGGGTCCCGCGCGGCCGGACGTATGCCTTTCCTGCCATGAGCCGCGAGCGCCCTCGCACTTCGAGGCCCGCGACTGCGCGACGTGTCACCAGTCGCTGCGCGCAGCGACGAGGCTGGCCCTGCGCGACCTCGCGTCGCTGCCGCGGCCACCGTCGCACGAAGGCAACTACATCTTCCGGCATGGCGCCGACGTAGCGGAACGGCCGACGACCTGCGCCTTCTGCCACACACGCGAGTCCTGCGCCTCCTGTCACGTCAACGCGGGCCGTGTGCCGGCCATCGCCTCGCTGGGTGAGGATGCCCGCATGGCGGCGCTCGCCAGCATGCGTCCGGCTCGCGACTATCCACGTCCGGCGTCGCACGCGCGTCTGGATTTCCTCCAGTCGCACGGACCCATGGCGAATGCCTCAGGCGCCACGTGCGCCGCGTGCCACGCCCGGGAATCGTGCGTCGGATGCCACCGCTCCGGCGAGCGTGCCCCGGCGATCGCCGCCTTGCCGTCGCGCGGCGCCGGCGCCGCGCACGGTGTCGTGCTGGCCATGACGCGGCCACCCGATCACCTCCCGGGATTCTCACGGCGCCATGACGCCGCAGCGTCGGCCGGCGGCCGTGGCTGCCAGGCGTGCCATGCGCCGGTCTTCTGCGCCAGCTGCCACGATGGGTCCGGGCGCCCGGACTTCCACGCGCCGAACTTCGCCGTGCGCCATGGCGCCGAGGCGTTCACACAGACGTCCGAATGCGCCACGTGCCACCAGCCGCAGGCGTTCTGCCAATCGTGCCACCGCGAGACCGGGCGCTCGACGACACCCGCGCAGGCCGGCCGCTATCACGACGCGCAGCCCCGCTGGGCCTTCGCGCATGGCGCCGCCGCGCGGCGCTCCATCGAGACGTGCGCCTCGTGCCACCGGCAGAGCGATTGCATGCAATGCCACTCGGCGACGCGCGGCCAGGGCGTCAGCCCGCATGGCCCGCGCTTCGATCCTTCCATTGCATCGCGCAATCCTGGTCTGTGCGCGCGGTGCCACGGATTCGGCATTCCCAGGCGGTGACCACATGAGCCCATGGCAGCAGGCCGATTCGATCGCCCGGACGCTCGCCGATACCTCGTCGGTGCGGCCCGATACGCTGGGCACGCCGCCGCTGCCGGGCGGGGTCGCCGCCATCGTGCGCGGCATCTTCGGCGCGCCGACCTGGCTGTGGCTCACGGTCATCGGCATCGCCGCGATTGCCGCGGGATTCCTGGCGTGGCGCGCCTGGACGCGGCGCCGCGAGATCATCGGCTGGCTGCAGACGCGGCCGCGCCACGTGGCCATCGCGCTGGGCGTTGGCGCCGCC
>Ga0196977_1000829_pt1 | contig 13871 bp, 5 predicted proteins | sample S3v_1013CmetaG_FD_148634 | JGI IMG/M metagenome (GOLD analysis project Ga0196977, IMG submission 148634) | Soil microbial communities from Anza Borrego desert, Southern California, United States - S3+v_10-13C | ecosystem: Environmental > Terrestrial > Soil > Desert | place: USA: California...
AAGGTGCCTCGCAAAGGGAAGGTTGTGCGGAGTGTTTCGTGCCGGCGCACTATCTCTTCCAAACTTTTCTCGATCGCCGCCTGGTCAAGCAAGCCGCTCATTCGCACCGCGCCGGGCATGTTATAGGCGTGGCACTCGGGTTCAAGTCGATCGAGGAACCAGAGCCGCTGCTGTGCGAACGAGAGCGGTAAATCTTCCTCTCTCGATACGAGCTCGAAAGGTGGAGGACTGGCGAGCTCATCTTTGCGGATCGCTGTCATCTGCTTGGCAAATGCAGCGACAGTTGGGAACTCGAAGAGAAGACGTAGCGGGAGTTCCGTCTTAAAAGCCTTCTGGACGCGCGACATTGCTTGTGCGGCGAGTAGCGAGTGGCCGCCCAGATCAAAGAAATTGTCGTTGATGCCAACCCGCTCGATGCCGAGGACAGCCGCCCAGATTTCTACCAACATCTCCTGGAGCTGGTCAGTCGGCGCAGTGTAAGACAGTTCAAATGGGGTCGACAGCAAGTCCTGTTCATATAGGGCGCTACGATCCAGCTTGCCGTTTGAAGTTAACGGCATTTGGTCCAGCATCACGAACTGTCCCGGAATCATGTACTCCGGCAACTCTCGCCCCAGATGCTCTCGCAGTTGCGACACGCTCACGCTCTTCCCTGCCGCCGCCACCACGTAGGCCACCAAACGTGTTCCCCGCTGCTCGTCCTCGCGCACCAACACCACGCTTTCTCTCACCGAGCCATGCTGCGCCAACCTCGCTTCGACCTCACCCAACTCGATGCGATACCCGCGGATCTTTACCTGATGGTCCACGCGCCCCAGATACTCGATATTTCCATCCGGCAAATAACGCGCAAGATCTCCCGTCCGGTACAGCCTCGCGCCGGCCTCCTGCCCAAACGGATCGGGAATGAATCTCTCCGCCGTCAACGCGGGCCGTCGCAGATAACCGCGCGCCAGCCCTTCGCCCCCCAGATACAACTCCGCCGTGATCCCCACCGGCACGGGCTCTAACTGTTGGTCCAACAGGTAGACCTGTGAACACGCCACGGGCCGTCCGATCGGAACCCGCCCGTTGTTGTCTTTGCCAATCAACGCATAGGTCGAGTAAGTGGTATCTTCGGTTGGCCCGTACAGATTCCACACTTGTGTCGCCCTGCTCTGCTCGTAGATCTGCTTCACCAGTTCGGCCTTCAAAGCCTCGCCCGCCAGATTCACCGTCTGCACCGTCTCGGGCACCGCGCCGCTTCTGATCAATTCCGCTATCGCTGAGGGCACTGTGTTGATAAGGCTTACCTCATCTTTCGCCGCCAGTTGTGGTAACTCGAGCGCGTTGCGCGCCAGGATCACCTTGCCGCCAACACAGAGCGGCACAAAGATCTCGAACACCGACAGGTCGAAACAGATCGAGGTTGAGGCTAAGACTCCACGCAGTTGTTCAGCGCTGAATGTCTCCTGCGCCCAATGCAACATCGTGGCCGCACTCCGGTGGGTGATCGCTACGCCTTTCGGCATCCCGGTTGAACCTGAGGTATAGATGACGTAGGCCAGGTTCTCCGCCACCAGCGCTGTGTGGGGGTTACTAACTTGCGCCGCGCTCAGTTGCGCACGGTCTTTGTCCAGAGAGATCACCTGAGCATCATGCGTTGGCAGCAGGCTGCTCAATCGCTCCGTGGTCAACAGGACACTGATTTCTGCATCCGTCATCATGAGCCGTAGTCGCTCAGCCGGGTACTCCGGATCCAATGGCACGTAGGCGCCGCCGGCCTTCAACACTCCCAACAGCGCTACTACAATCTCAACCGAGCGCTCCAGCAAAATTCCGACTCGAGCCTCTGGTCCAACACCCATTGAGCACAGGTGATGCGCCAGTTGATTTGCTCTTTCATTCAACTCGCGATAGCTAACCTTGTCCTCCTTGAAGACAACTGCCACCTGCTCCGGTGTCCGCGCCACCTGCTCCTCGAAGAGTTTATGAACGCAGGACTGATGCTGATAGTCTCTTGCAGTATCATTCCATTCCACCAATAGTTGTCGCCGATCTTCATCGGAAAGCAATGGTAGTGACGAAACCTGTTGCCCGGGGTCAGCAACGATACCCTCCATCAAAACCTGGAACTGCCGGGCTATCTGCTCGATTGTGGTTTCGTCGAAAATGTCGGTGTTGTATTCCAGACAGGCCCGCAGTCCTCCTCCTACTTCAGCCATGATGAGTGACAGGTCAAACTGCGCTACCCGCTGCTCTAAAGCCACGGTCTCAAGGGCCAGTTCACCCAACCTCAGTGGAGCGCCGGCCTGGCCCAGCGCGAACGCCGCGAGGCCTTGCTCTTTTAATAGTTGTGCTTGCTGCAAGACGAAGGTCACCTGGAATAAAGGAGACCTGCTTACATCCCGCTCCGGTTGTAGCTGTTTCACCAGCAGAGCAAACGGATAGTCCTGATGCGCAAAGGCATCAAGCACCGTGCGGCGAACACTACTTAAAAATTGAGTAAAACTCGGATTGCCTGAAAGATCCGCGCGCAGTACGAGTGGGTTAACGAAGTAGCCCACGACATTTGAGAAGGCGGCCCGACTTCTCGCAGCAGCAGGCGAGCCCACCAAAATGTCTTCCTGACCGGTGTAGCGATAGAGCAGCACCTGAAAGGCGGCGAGCAATGTCATGTAAAGCGTGGCGTCATGATTTTTTCCCAGCGTCTTGAGTTGCCGTGTCAATACAACATCGAGCTCAAAGTTGTAAGAGCTCCCACGATATGTCTGAACAGCGGGCCTTAAGTGGTCGTGCTGTAAATTCAGCACTGGCAGTGCCCCTCCGAGTTGCTTTTTCCAGTAATCCCAGAGCCGCAGGCCTTCTGGTCCATCGAGCATCTCCGTTTGCCAGCCCACGTAGTCCGCGTAGGCCTTTGAGATAGGCGCTAAACTCACAGCACGACCGTGTCGTTCCGCTTCGTACAGCTCGCCCAACTCATGCACAAGAATCGCCAGAGACCAGAAGTCAACCACAATGTGGTGCGCGACCAACATCAACACATACTCTTCTTCGGATAGCTTGAAGAGATTTACGCGAAACAGTGGCCCAGTTTTCAGGTTAAACGGGAGAAGCGCCAGTTTCGTGAGGCGCTGGTTCATTACCTCTTCGTTCCATGAAAGCACTTCCTCAAAATCGAAGCTGACCTCTACCTCCTCACACACAACGGCGACTGGTGTTCCTTCTATGTCGCTAAATGTGGTGCGTAGAGCAGGATGACGCTCGACGAGCTTTTGGAATGCCCGCCGCATCGCCCCTGGTTCAACCTCGCTCTGAATCCGCACCGCCGAGGCCACGTTGTAGGCCGCGCTTTCCGGAGCCAGGCGGGCGATTAACCAGAGTGCCTGCTGACCGTATGACGGGCGGTGCGTCAGCAAAGTGTCCGGCAGGATCGTAGTGAGGGGGGCGTTAGCCGGCGCTTCCTTTTCGGCGAGCCTTTTAGCTGTCAGGTATTTCATTGCCTGCCGGGCCAGTTCAGTGATGCTCGGGCTTTGCAGAAAGCTCGTCATCGATAGAACTATGCCAAGGCTGACTTCAACGGCATGCATCAACTCAATGGCCTGTAACGAATCAAGCACGTACCGGGCAACAGGTTCGTCAACGTCAACCTCCAGGGCGACTGTTCCCAGACGCGTTGCGAAGAGAGACTTAAGAAATTCTTTTATGTCTTCTTCATTCTCCGGCTCGACAGCGGGTACGGCGAGAAGCGTTTCGCCGCTCTGTGTCGCCTCGTCGCGCCACTCTGCAAGAATTTCGAAACTCCCGGACAGAAACATCGCGCGGGAGGCACGGCGTTGAAGTTTGCCGCTTGAAGTTTTTGGGATACTGCCTGCCCGGACGAGCGCAATCGCATACGGCTGGACCTCATGCTCCTCGGTTACCGCTTGCCGCACACGCAGGACCAGCGCGTTAACGTCTGGCCCGTTAACATCTATCGAGGCGTGGCGCTCAAGTTCCTGCACAATGACCAGACGCTCTTCGCCTTCCACCTCTACGGAGAAGGCCACGCCACCTCCACGTCGCAGATCTGCATGGCATTCCGCCACCGTTTGCTCAATATCCTGCGGGTAGAGATTGCGGCCGCGGATAATGATCAGATCTTTAAGGCGCCCTGTAATGAACAACTCACCCTCGTGCAGGAACCCGAGGTCTCCGGTGCGAAGGAACGTTTCGCCTGACACGTCCGTGAGGCGTGCGTGAAAGATGTTCTGCGTCTCTTCCGGACGGTTCCAGTAGCCCTTCGCCACGCTGTCGCCAGCGATCCAGATCTCGCCCACTTCATTCGGCGCACATGGCGTTGAGGTTTGCGGGTTAACGATCAATGTTTCCTGGCCCAGCAAGGTCGTACCGCAGCTCACCAACTCTTGTACGTCAACATCCGCATCCGCCGCCTGCTCTTCGACGCGATGTTTAGCCAGCGACTCTGCCGCAAACATCTTGATTACGGGTGGTCTAACTACTGGATTGCCTGAGACAAACAAGGTGGCTTCAGCCAACCCGTAGCACGGGAAGAAAGCTTCCGGCTGAAAACCGCAACGCTCAAAAGCCTTCGCAAACTGCTTCAGCGTTTCTGCGCGAACGGGCTCAGAACCGTTGAAAGCTACACTCCAACTGCTTAGATCGAGTTCCGAGCGACGTGCCGGATCGATCTTTTGCACGCAAATGTCGTAGGCGAAATTTGGACCACCGCTGGTGGTGGCGCGGTAACGAGAAATCGCCTGCAGCCAACGTAAGGGTTTTTGCAGGAAGGAGACTGGCGACATCAATATGCAATGCGCGCCAACATAGAGCGGCTGGAGCACACCACCAATCAAGCCCATGTCGTGATAAAGCGGCAACCAGCTAAGAATCACCGATTGCTCGGTTTGCCTGAAAGCACTCTGAATCATCCTTTCGTTGTGCAGAATACTGGCGTGGCTCACCATGACGCCCTTCGGCGAGGCAGTTGAGCCGGAGGTATATTGAATGAATGCCAGTGCGTCGCCGTCGATGTATGGTTCCTTCCACTCCGGCGCCGTCTCTTCATCGATGTTGTCGGTCACTAGCCAATGCATGGCCTGTAACTCAGAGACTTGGGCCAGAAAAGGTTCGATGCGAGAGAAAACCGCTGACGTCGTCAGCACTACTTTCGCCTCAGCGTCAGCAGCGATGGCTTGAAGACGAGAGAGTGAACGGTTCGCGCGAGGCGCGAAGACAGGGACAGCCACTGCCCCTGCGTAGAGGCAGCCGAAGAAAGCGGCGATGTATTCCAGATCCGGCGGATAGAGCAGCAGCACTCTTTCACCGAGTGCTGCTAAGCGTTGCAGCCGCGCGGCGATGGCGCGCGCCTTAACGTCCAGTTCTCCGTAAGTCAGGCTGACTTCTTCAGTCTCGCCGTCAACCAGGAAAGTGTAAGCCGTGCGGTTGAACTGGTCGGGGAGTCGCCTGCGAAGGAGTTCGACCAAAGTCTGACCCAGGTCGATCTCCCATATACGTGACGCCTCAACTGGCGCGTCAGTACCGAATTTTGAAACCATATTTCCTCAGGCTCGGGCAAGATTGGACCGTTCTAGAAGGTGGGAATGCAGACAAGAGTGGGTTGGTGAGATTCTGAATGAAGAATTCCGTCTTCACCGTTCAATTCTGACTGGATTTGCTATGTTAATTGCGACTCAATTTCATCGGTAAAATCCGAAAGTAGCTGATCAGCACCTTCAACAAAAAAGAAATGATTGCCGGGATATAGTCGCGTACTTACGCTCGCGGTCGTGTGCCGGCGCCATTCGTTCAAATGCTCCAATTCCACATCCGGATCGTCCTCGCCCGCCACCGCCGTAATGCCGTAGGTTACAAGCGGCCCGGGATCGTAATGATAGTCCTGAGTCATACGGGCATCGGCTCGCACCATGGGCAGGACGTGTGGTCGCATCTGCGGATCGTTCAATAAGCCGAGCGGCGCTCCATACACATTTCCAAAATGTTCTATGAAATCCTCGTCGTTCATCTCATTGACGTTTGCGATAGGAAGTCCCAGATGCGGTGCGCGGGCGCCGGAACTGAAGAAATGAAGTGGTTGCGGGGCTCCGCGGCTTTGCAGTATTCGCGTTGCTTCGTAGGCCAGCGCGGCCCCGAGGCAGTGTCCAAAGAGAGCATAAGGCCGGTCCACCAGAGCCATCAGAGCGTCGGCGATATAGGTTGCCGCTTCCGTTTGATCCTCGATTGCTTTGCTTTGGCAGAGCCGGCGGCCATGAGCCGGCATTTCAAAACCGCTGACCTCGATCCACTCGGGCACATAATCGTTCCACCGCAGAAACAATTGCGCACTCGAGCCCGCATAAGGAAAGCAGAATAGACGTACTTCGGCGTCGGGTCGTTCCTCGTTACGCACCAGTAGCTGATGGGTAGTCGCGATCGCACTCACGTTGAACTTTGCTCCTTTGTAGCTGCGGCATCGATGTGCCGGGCGATACCGGCCACCGTCGGGTCCCTATAGAAGTCCGGCGGCTCGAGTTGTATTTGAAGCGTTTGTGAGACCTGGGCCAGGATCTGCGTGACCAGCAACGAATGACCGCCAAGGTCGAAGAAGTTGCTAGTCGCGCTTACGTTTGTTGTACCCAGAACCTTTGCATATAAGTCCGCAATTGCCTGCTCCGTCGTAGTCAGTTCGCTGTTAGAGCCGTTTCCAGAAGAGACACGAACTGGGACCGGCAGCACACTGCGATCAATCTTGCCATTCGGGCTCAACGGCATCTCTTCCAGAAGCAGGAACTCGTTGGGAATCATGTATTGCGGAAGCCTGGTGGCAAGCGTCGTACGCAGCGAGTCGATCAATCCATTCGCTGAAGTCAGATACTCTTTTTGATTTGGCACGACATAAGCGATCAGGCGTTGATCGCCAGGCGCGTAGAGTGCGTCAACTACTACCGCTTCCTTCACCTCAGCATGTTGCCGCAGGGCGGTTTCGATGTCACCGAGCTCGATTCGTTGCCCACGCACTTTCACCTGATGGTCAATGCGACCATTGAATTCAAGATTTCCATCGGGTAGATAGCGTCCGAGATCTCCGGTCCGGTAGAAATACTCGTCGGGTGATTTCGCAAACGGGTTCTTGAGGAATTTTTGTGCAGTCAAAAAGGGATCCGTCAGATAGCCTTTACCGACACCGTCACCGGCGAGGCAGATCTCGCCGGTCACTCCGATTGGTACCTGTTTCAGGTTCTGGTCAACCAGATATACCTGACTATTCCAGATCGGTTTACCGATGGGTACAGAAGTCTCAACGTAGCGATCGTAGTCATACAGGCGATAGAAGCTCGAGACATCCGAGCACTCAGCCGCGCCATACACGTTGGCAATCTGGGCTTTGCACTCCGCCGAAGTGGCCCATGGTTTAACTCTTGAAGCGGAAATTGCTTCACCACCAAGGAACAGGCGTCGCAGTGAGCGCAGACTTTGATAACTCGTGGCTGGTGTGGTTTCGACGAGAGGATAAAAAGTACTCGGAGCACAGTTGAGGACGGTGATCTGCTCTGTGGCAATCGTGTTCAAAATCAATTCTGGCTCGTAATAATCTGAGGCTACCAGGTGCAATTCTCCGCCGCTGATCAGCGGAATGGCCATGGCTCGCTGAGTGATGTCAAAACTGATCGAGCTGATCACCAGCGTCTTGTCCGTGTTAGTAATGCCAAACTCAGTAACAAACCAGTGCAGCAGATTCATCCAGCCGCGATGATAGACCGCGGTCGGTTTGGGCCGGCCGGTCGAACCCGATGTGAATATCACGTAGCACAGGTGAGATGGCTCTGCGACACGCGTCGGATTCGTGCGACTCTCGGCATCAATAATCTCGGCGTCACGATCCATGCAGATGACGCGTGCGCGAAGCTTCGGCAACCGATCGACAAGGCTCTCAGTCGTAAGGACGGCCTTCACCTTCAGATCCCTAAACATCGTGCTCAGGCGTTCTTTTGGATACGTTGGATCGTATGGGACATAAGCACCGCCCGCTTTCAGAATGCCCAGCACGCTGATCACTTGTTCGACGGAACGATTCTGGAAGATACCAACCGGTGTGTTGGGAATGATGTGCAAGCGCCTGAGGTAATGCGCAACCTGATTAGCGCGTTCATTCAGCTCTCGATACGTCAGTCGCTGCTTGCCAAATACAAGCGCGATCTCGTCAGGCGAATTGACGGCGTGCTCCTCGAACAACTCATGAACACACTTTTGCTTTGGATAGTCAGCGGCGCTGTCGTTCCAAGCGGATAGCTGTTCACGCTCTTCGTCAGTCAGGATCTCCAGCTCCGAGATTGCAGTGTTCGTATTCTGCAAACCCGAGCTCAGGATGCCTAACACGTGTTGGCAGAAACGTCGCACGGTAACTTCGTCGTACAAGCCTGGACTATAAGCGGCATGCAAAGCCGGCGGTCCGATCTGGGTGTCCAGTCTGAGCGCCAGATCGTGGGACACGTCAGGCATCGATTGATGCAGGCCCGGAACTTCGAGGGTCGCAGCAAATCGCGAGCGGCGATTCGGCGCAGCTTCAGCGTACGCATCCAGGATCGCCTGCCGAACATCGAGCAGCAACTGGCGAAAGATTAGCTGACCATCGATAGCGACATCGATTGAAACTACGCCGTCTGATGCGCCATTTCCGGTGAGCATTGCGGGACAGCCGGTGACATTCCGCGAAACTCCAGTGTAGCGGTACAGGCAAACGTGTACGGCCGCGAGGACCGCAGCATACTGAAGCAGCAACTCTCCTTTGGTAACAACGTGAAGTCTTTCAGCCAAATCACCAGGCATTTCGACGGTAAGACTCGCCGTCTCCTCAGCGCGCATGCTCAGCCTGCTGTGATACATCGGCAGTCCCGTAATATGCGCGCTGTCCCAGGCCTCCTTCGCAGCTGGCTTCATCTCCGAGGCCAGCACTTGAGTTTGTGTAGTCATACCACTCCTTGCCTAACGGAACACAAAGATTAAAAAGCAAACTGTGGCGCATGCTCTGACGAAAGCATTGCCTGAGTTGAACGATTGCTCGCGCCGAGTTGATAAATTCCGGTTTCGGGGTCGTCAGTTGCGGTGTTCAAAACGTGGTCCAGCGTCGAACGCAGTTTCTCGACCGCATTAGCTTCGCGCGCGCTCGCTGAATAAATGAAACGCAGCGTTAAATCATCGCGGCCGGGAGAGACGGCCAGAATCAGGTCCAACCCCCGATATGCTGACGATGGATACCGCAAGCGTGCTTCCGGGCCAATGATCGTGTCGCTCTCCAGGTATGCGACTTTGAAGATCGGAGGTGACACGCGCGAAGCCGGCATTCCGCGCATGCTCAGGATCACAGGTAACGCAAATAAACTGTGTTGCTGCGCCTCACTGATCGTTTTCTGGCAAAGCTGGGCAAGCTCGAGAAATGTTGCTGACGGATGCACGGCAAGACGCACCGGGTAAATCTCAGAATCATCCAGCGCCAGCACGACCGTGCTGTCTTTGCGGTTTTCGGCAAGCCACAGCGTTGCCATGTAAACAGCGATCAAAGTCGCCGCGCGTGTGGCGTTGCAGTCCGTCGTTAGTTGCTGCACGAGGCTGTTGCTCACGTTCAGCGAGTCAGTGATTCTCCAGTCGTCACGGGTGAGAACCTGTTTGTCTTCGGCGATGTCTTCACCGAATGATCTACTTCCGAGTTCGTTGCAGTAAAAAGCCTCCGCGGCCCGGTAACTTTCAGCGGAGAAGATCGGCACACCGGCAGTTTCATTTGGAAACGCACGATCAAACTGGCAAGCCCTCTTGAGGTCCTCGATCAAACCTGGCGAAGTTTCCGTGCGATTCGGTTGTGCAATCTTTTCTCTTATGACGGCGCTGAAGCACCTCAGAAACGTCTTAATTTGATCGAACGTCATGCCGCGATTCTGAAGCATGTACGGCGACACGTAGTTAAAACCGGGATCAGGCACCCAGACAGGCGTGTCAATACTCATGAAGCAACGCTCGACGAGGTGGCAGGCCGTGGCTACGTCCATCGTGTTGTGGGACCATGAGAAGTGATAGCCTTTGATGCCGTACTTATCTCTCTCTGCCCAGATTGGAGTTACCGGATCACAGTACCAGATTAGTGGCCGGTAGAAGTCCGGTTTGGTTTCATGCAGGAAGTCGATGGTTTCCTGTGCGGTGTCATAGGTCTCACCGGGAAACCCGAAAAAGACAGATGCAAAGACCTGGATGCCTGCCTTTTTGAAGAGTGGTATCGAACGAAGATAGTGCTCCTTCCGCGGAGTCTTATTCATGTTGGCGAGAATCTGGTCGTTTGCCGACTCCAAGCCCAGGAAAACACCCACACAATTGGACTGCGCCATCAGGTCGACCACTTCCTCGTCACAGAAATCAGCGCGAAAGAAACAGTGCCACTTGAAACCGTAGTTTTTACGGATCATCATGCGCAACATTTCTTTGAAGGTGGGCAGCGGGACATTGACAGTATCGTCAACGAAACACATTCCCGTTACGGTCCCGACCTCGTGAATGGCATCAAGCTCGTGCTCGATGTAGTCCAATCGCGAGATATCGTATTTCTCTGTGCGCAACGGAAATGAACAGAAGGCGCAGGCAAAAGGACAGCCTTTCGTAATGCGAACATTGACATAATTGCCAATGTGCTCTTTTGGGAAGGAGTTGTACTCAATGAGGTTTTCGTAGAGCGGATTCAGCTCCGGCTGCGAGGGCGTCAGAACGAAGCTGTTGCCATTCTTGAAGGCGATATTCGGAATCGCCGCAAAGTTGCCGCCGTTTTTGAGGGCGTGAAGTATCTTGACGAGGGCTTGTTCCCCCTCACGGCTGCGCACATAAAAGTCGCTGCCGACGTAAGTGAACATCGCCTGCAAATCGGCTGCTTCCATCGTCTCCGACCGTTTCGCGATGTATGGTCCGCCGACAATTATTTTAGTCTTCGGATTGTGCTCTCTGACGAAGTTGACTGCTTCGATTATGGGTGTATCGAAGTTGTAGATGGTGGTGGTGATTACCGTCGTCAGGTATTCGTTATTGCGGAGTTTTTCCTTGAGTTCGTCCTTTTGTAGCTGGAACAGATTGATGTAATCGACGGTGAAACCGCGCTTCCTGAGATAGGTACTGAGGTACAGTATGACCATCCAGGGAACGTCCGCGTTATGCCATCTCCTGTCGCTTTTTGTGGGAGCTCTACCTTCGTAGTAAAAGCGATTGAAGATATCCATTGCCCGGTAGGGCCGGCCTTCATATTCGATTATGTTGAGGCTGAGATCCCGGTAGTTCGGATGGTCCACTCCCATTGCGCGCAGACTACGGATCTCATCTTCAAGACACCCGTCGTTATATCCGATGATCAGACAATCGGTAACCATTGGCGTGACTCCTAGCCGGTATCGACAATGTGAAACAAGTCAGTAGGGTTTACGCTCCTCCAACAGTCGCAGAAGCGTCATCGGTGGTACAACCTAATCCGTGCGAGATGAGAGACGGTTTTGTATGTGTGAAGAAAACAGGCTACCGCCCTTTGAGCGGAGGATGGCTTAGAGAAAAAGCAAACTCCTGATACGTCAAGCGAAGAAAATTACTAAGTAGAAGCAGAACCGGAAGTTGTATGGCAACTCGTCGAGGGCAACTCTGAATTCTGCTTTTCGAGGCCATCCTATGCCAAGCAGTATGGGGAGTCAATAACTTTTCCGGCCTTTACGAAAATGAGAATAAGACGTCGTCATTGTTGGTACCGAAAAGGCCATTTTCGAGGGCTGACCGATATTTGTGACAGTGATCGAATTCCGTGCTTCGCTCCCGTTATCGAAGCTGCTCAACTAGAAGAGAACCGGATATTTGGAAAGAATCTCGTCCGTCAGGTTCGGCTCGAAATGGTTTGTCCATTCAGCGCTGTTCACGATATCTCCACGGCGGAAGCCTGTAAGTGTCCCGAATTTAGGACCACCCGAGAGTAGAGATTTCCGGTTTTTGAGTTAGTAGAAATTCTCTGGGCGTCAGGTCGCGCAGAGAGTCATGTGGTCGCTCCTCGTTGTATTCCTTGATCCACGTTTCGGTCTGTTCCCGCACCTCGTTCAGAGTTCGAAACACATACATGTCGAGCACTGTCTGGCTCCGGTCCGTGCTGTCGAAAGAAACGTGTAGGCCACACGATCCGGCTGGAAACGCGCACGCCATTCGAGCAGATCCACGAGGGTGGAAAACTGCGCACTAACATCAAACCGTGATCCGGAGTTCCTACTGCTAATCTGCTCATTACAGGATTTACACGTGGTTGAGGTGAGAGCTTGGCGGGCTACCGCCATTTAGGCCAAGTGAGTGGCCATTGGTATTCCCGGGGTTTCGCCCTGTCGGGAGGGGCCGCGAGTATCCCATGAGAGCGATTGTCTGTCAACGACGAAGTTGCTGGTAATCAGCTAAAGAAAATTGTATTTTTGCGGCCCCCGTAAAAGGAAACCTCCAACATATGCCTCAGCCTCCAGAGAAAGGAAACAGGATGCGACAACTCTTACTGCTCTCTTTCATTGTTATGTTTGGCTCGGTGGTCCACGGTCAGGCGCAAACCAAGTCAGACGCCGAACTGATCAAACAAACCGCGCTCGATTACATCGAGGGTTGGTATGAAGGCGATCCCGTGCGTATGGAGCGCGCGTTGCACCCCGACCTCGCAAAACGAATCGTGAACGTCGATCAGAGAGGGCGCTACATGCTGGGACAGATGAGCGCGATGACGCTGGTGCAATTGGCGCGTGTTGGCGATGGAAAGTCGACACCCAAAGAGAAGCAACAGAAGGACGTCACTATCCTGGATATCTTTGGTAACACCGCTAGCGTGAAGATTATCGCGTCAGACTGGATCGACTATCTTCACGTCGCGAAGTGGCGGGGACACTGGGTGATCGTAAACGTGCTTTGGGAGATGAAACCCACACCAGCGCAATAAGGTTGAGCTTCTGTTTTGAGTTCAAGCTTGAGCTTGTCAAGCAACCTGAAGGTTGAACTCAGAACGAACTCACGAACTCAAACCGGTCTAGTCTAGCGTCAACGATCGCAGGCGGAGTGAATTGGCGATCACGGAAGCCGAACTGAAGCTCATCGCCGCGGCCGCGAGCATCGGGCTCAAAAGCAGTCCAAAAAACGGATACAGAACGCCCGCGGCGATGGGTACGCCGATCGTGTTGTAAACGAAGGCAAAGAGCGCGATTCGTCGTTCACAAACAGGTGATTGAGCGCGGTACAGGCGAAGAGAAGAGAATTGGACCGCATTCCTAAGCAAGCTTCAACATAAGAAGGTGCTGCGCACCTGAAGAATTGAGGCAGCCGCTGATTCCAGCGACCTTCGTCCTGCTTGACTCCCCACAATCTTCGCAACTTCTCCTGCCACCAACAGCAGAAGTACCGCAAGTTATTCTTGGCGGTTTTTGAATGTAACGGAGCTAGTAAGTCAGAGCAGAAACTATTGCTGAATTCACACTGAACCAGTACGTAATTTTGATTGACAAGGACCTGCATATCGTGTGAAGGTAAGCCACTCCCAAAATATCGCCCAAAACGCAGAGTAGCTCTCACATTTTTACTCTGATAACGCCCAGCGTCGCGTTCCGAGCCCAGATAGTACGTAACCTAACATCCAGGCACTTGCAAAGCGCCAGGAGTGCTCACTTTGCAGTCAAACTGGCTGTTTGCACCATCGATCTCTGTGCTCTCGCGCGGCATATGAGTTTCATCATAAGCACTCAAAACTGATCACAAAGAGTTTTCACTAATCATCACCATCTTTGCGATCAACTAGCCGCGTTCCCCCACTGATCAGCAACCCGTTGTCTGAAAGGAGATTTTATGAGCTTGATTAAAGGTCTTCGACG
>Ga0196977_1000832_pt1 | contig 13844 bp, 5 predicted proteins | sample S3v_1013CmetaG_FD_148634 | JGI IMG/M metagenome (GOLD analysis project Ga0196977, IMG submission 148634) | Soil microbial communities from Anza Borrego desert, Southern California, United States - S3+v_10-13C | ecosystem: Environmental > Terrestrial > Soil > Desert | place: USA: California...
TGCGGCGCCGCCGGTCAGGATTCTTCTGGAGCGATCCGGCAGCCTGCGCCGCCCGATCGCCTCGGCCGCGTTCGCCCGGACCCTGGGGTCGGGATGGCGGGCGAGGCATTCCGTGAGCACGGCGGCGACGCGGGCGGCCCTGAGATCGCCGAGGCAGGCGACGGCGGTCGCGGCCACGCGCGGGGCGGCGCCCGCGCTCTCCCCGAACGAGTCTCGCACGATCGAGAGGACAAGCGGCTCGACCGCGCCGATGGCGCCGATGCGCCGGCATGTCATGAGCGCCGCGACGGCCGCGCCGGTGTCTTCGGCGCGAACGGCCTCGCGGACCCAGTCCGCGAATGCGGCGGGGTCCGCCCCGAGAGCGCGGCGGGCGGCGAGTGCGCCGGCGGGATGATGGGGTCCGGGCGAGATGCGGGCGAGCTCCTCGCCGGCGATCGACCGCACCGATGGGTGCGGCGAGCGGACGAGCGAGGCGGCGAAGCGGCGGCGGTGCGGGTCGCCGGCGCGGAGGCGCCCGGATTCGGACGTGCCGCAGGCGCTCCAGGCGATGGCCGCGTGCCGGGCGATCGCCTCGTGAGCGTCGAAGCAGAAGTCGCGCAGCGTCGGCGGCGGGGTTGCGCGGGCGGCGCCGAGCCGGGCGAGGGGGTCGGGGTCGGCGAGGAACGGGTCCAGGGCGAGCGATCGGGCGGTCTCGTCGCCGCCAAACGAGGAGACCAGGCGCGGGACCTGCCGCCGATCGGCGGCGCTCAACGCCCGGAGCTGCGCGGGGTCCGGAAGGGGGCCCGAAGGCTGGAGGCGCCTCGCCGCGGGGGAGGCGCCGGGGGGGAGCTGCTCCTGCGGCGCCGGGCGGGTCACGATCGTCAACAGGCGCAGGCGGGCCGCGCGCGTGGGGGCGAGCGCGAGGTGCCCGAGCGAGAGCAGGGCGGCGTGATCCCGCACGGTGGGCGCTCGGGCGACCCGCTCGGCGCACGCGGGCGCGACCCGGCCCTCACGGAGCCACTGCCACGCGCGCCGGCGGGCGATCGGCGCCCGCGCGCGCCGGAATGCCCCGCGGAGCGCCGCGCCGGGCGGCGAGTCCTCCGCCTCGATCAGCGCCCGGAGCGGCAGGGCCGTGGGACTCTGGGACCGCGGGTGCTCGAGCAGGAGGATGGCGGCCAGGAGCAGCTCCTTGCGCCGGTGCGCGTCGAACGACGCGACGCCGCGAGCAACCGCGTGCGCGAGGGCGCCCAGGTCGTCCGCCGACCAGGCCTCGACGCCGGGATCCAGGATCGGCCGGAGCGCTGTGCCCGCAGCTTCGAGCCCGAGCAGCTCCGGATCGTTCTCCCCCGAAGCCCGGACGGCGAGGGCGAGCAGGGCCGTGGCTGCGGCGGCCGGGGCGGCTCCGGTCGCACCGTCGAGCACTCGCGCGAGCAGGGGGAGCGCGGCGGGGTGGCTCGCGTCCAGGGCCCACTCCGCCACCGCCTCGCCGGCGCGGAGCGTCGCGCGTTCATCGGCGGAAGGGCAGATGCGGGGCCAATGGGGGCGGCACGCGGCCAACGCCAGTTGGCGCAAGGAGTTGGGTATGTGCCTCCACGCGAGGGCGAGGGCCGTCGCCGCGCTGGCGCCGACCTGGTGATCTTCCCGGTCGGCGGCGAGTTCGATCAAGAGCAGCGTCAGCGGCTCCCGCTCCTCCGAGGAGGCGTGGGGCAGGACATCGGCGAGTGCCGCGGCCCGCTCGTCGGGCCGGAGGCGGCGGAGGGCGCGTAGGCGGCGGTCGATCTCTGGCATCGGGCGGGTTCCCAGGCCCTCTCTCTGTCGGGAGTAGCGTACTCAAAATCGCAACAGCTTGTGCAAAAAGGGATGGACTCGCCCGGTCCGCACCGGATATGTTGTGGCTACTCGTGGATTCGCTCCATCAGCACGGGCCAGGGCTGGCCCGGCTGGAGGGCCTCGAATATAGTGGATGCAAACTTCACGGCGACGGATTGCTGTGTCGGGGGCTGACCACACCGCGGCTCGCGTGAAAACGGATTCACCTTGCCGCCTGGTCCAACGAGGGCACGCATGGAAACGCCAGCCAGAGTGAACAGTCTGCAGACCTACCAGGTCATCCTGTACGACCGTGCCCTCCACCCCGAGTTCTTCGACCTCAAAGCGCGTCGCGTCGAGAATCTCAACTCGTGCGAATTCGAGGCGTGGCTGATGAGCGGGTCTCACGCGCTCCGCTTCGAGATGGGGCCGCTGTGCGCCTGCGAGCTGATCACGGACCAGGAGCGGGGGCTGCCTGTCGCGGGCGTCGTCGCCGCGTTCCTGTGCGCGGGCGAGCGGGACTACGACCATTCGTTCGGGGTCGCGCCGGTGAACTACATCACGACGGTGCAGACGGAGACGCTCGCCGAGAACCTGTACATGGCGACACACGAGGAGCTGGTGGCGTTCGGGAGGGAGTCCGAGGCGCTCATGCACCTGTGGGAGGACGAGGTCGGGCCCTGCCTCTCGATGCTGGACACCCAGAGGTACAGCCGCGAGATGCACGTGCAGGCCTACCACCTGCTGGCGAACCAGGGGATCGTGCTGCGGTCGCAGACGATCTTCGAACAGCGCTGATCGCCGGCGGAGGAGACGTGACAAATGGCGCGTCGCGGCTTGTCCGCGGGGCCTGAGCGGCCGATGATTCGGGCGTGAGGCGTTGCCGCGCCATCCGCGTTCGCCGGGGCTCGATCGGGCTCCGAATTCGCTAGCCCCGTTCGGGGGCGTGGGCGGCCGGACCGCCCGTGCCGGCCCGGCGGGGCTCGCCGCGACGCTACCCTCCACATCCGGAATCCTGACCAGGGCGGTGGCCGTCGTCCGCCCATCGAGAGCGACAGCCATGAGCGATGCGCCCGTGCGGAGCGAGAAGCCGGCCGAGAAGAAGGCCGCGAACAGGTACAAGGACACGCTGAACCTGCCCAAGACCTCGTTCGCGATGAAGGCGAACCTGGTGCAGAACGAGCCGGCGAGCATCGAGCGGTGGGGATCGATGGGGCTGTACGGCAGGCTGCGGGCGGCGCGGGCGGGGCGGGAGAAGTTCGTGTTCCACGACGGGCCGCCCTACGCGAACGGCTCGATCCACCTCGGCCACGTGCTCAACAAGACGCTCAAGGACATCGTCGTGCGCTCGCGCTCGATGATGGGGTTCGACGTGCCGTACGTGCCGGGCTGGGACTGCCACGGCCTGCCCATCGAGCACAAGGTCATGACCGGTCTGGTCGAGAGCGGCAAGATCAAGAAGCTGGCGACGCTCGACGAGGACACGCGGAAGATGGCGGTGCGGCGCGAATGCCAGGCGTACGCCGAGAAGTACGTCAAGCTGCAGGCGGGCGAGATGGTCCGCCTGCTGACGCTCGCCGACTACGAGAACCCGTACCTCACGATGCGCCCGGAGTTCGAGGGCGCGGTGCTGGAGACGCTGGCGGCCCTCGTCGAGCAGGGGCTCGTGTACCGCGCGCTCAAGCCGGTGCACTGGAGCATCGCGAACGAGACGGCGCTGGCGGAGGCGGAGCTCGAGTACTACGACCGGGAGGACCTCTCGGTGTACGTGGATTTCGAGGCCGACGACGCGGACGCGGTGTACGACGCATTCGGCTTGGAGGAGCAGAACGCGGAGGAGGCGGAGGAGGCGGAGGAGGAAGAAGGGACGCAGCGAGACAGCGAGACAGCGAGTCAGGGGGAGGAAGAAGACGCGTCGGCTGCGCCTCGCCCGGGAACGCGTCCGGGGATCCGGCCGAGCTTCATGATCTGGACGACGACGCCGTGGACGCTGCCGGCGAACCTGGCGATCGCGGTCAACCCGCGCTTCGAGTACGCCCTGGTGTGGGTGGACGGGAACGTGACGGTGATGGCCTCGGAGGCGGTCGAGCGGGTGACGAGGGCCGCCAAGGCCGAGGAAGTCGTGGTGCTCGCGAAGGCGAGCGGGGAGCGGCTTGTCGGCCTGCGCTACCGCCACCCGTTCGTGGAGGAGGCGCCGCAATCGCTCCAGGACCCGGGGGCAGACAGGTCCCGCTGCTACACGCTCGTCACCGCCGACTACGTCACGCTGGAGGACGGCACGGGTCTGGTGCACACGGCTCCCGGCCACGGCGCGGAAGACTTCGCGACCGGCAAGCGCGAGGGGCTGCCGGTCTATTGCCCGGTGCGCCACGACGGCACCTACGACCGGACCGTTCCGGACTGGCTGCGCGGCGTCGACATCTGGAAGGCCAACGAGGAGATCGCCGCACGGCTCGGCGCCAGCGGGCATCTCTTCTTCAGCCACCGGTTCACGCACAGCTACCCGCACGACTGGCGCAGCAAGACGCCGGTGGTGTTCCGGTGCACGGAGCAGTGGTTCATCGGCGTGGATGCGGCCACGGAGCGCGAGGGCAGGACCTTGCGAGAGCTTGCGCTCGCGACGACGGAGTCGGACGTGGACTTCGTGCCGGCGTGGGGGCGCAACCGCATGCGGGGCATGCTCGAGTCTCGCCCGGACTGGTGCATCAGCCGGCAGCGGTCGTGGGGATTGCCGATCCCGGCGTTTTTCACGCCTGAGGGCGAGTGCCTGATGACCGGCGCGAGCGTGCGTGCGGTCGCCAGGCTCGTCCGCGAGCAGGGCTCCGACGCGTGGTTCAAGAGCGGCGCCGAGGATCTGCTCAGGCACTACGACCCTGCGAGCGACCCCGACTGCCCACCCTCCGTCGCTTCGTCGGTCGGTCGCTCCGCCGCAGCGCTCCGCAAGAGCCCCGACATTCTCGACGTGTGGTTCGAGTCGGGCTCCACCTGGAACGGGTGCATGCGGGAGCGGCTGGGCGATGAGGGCTTCCCGGTCGAGCTCTACCTGGAGGGCTCGGACCAGCACCGCGGGTGGTTCCAATCGTCGCTGCTGGCGTCGCTCGGCGCGACGGGGCGCCCGCCGTTCAGGGCGATCCTCACACACGGCTTCATGGTGGACAAGGACGGGCGCAAGCTCAGCAAGAGCGCGGGGCACACGGTGGAGGACCTCTTCAAGCTCTACGGGGCGGACGTGGTCCGCTGGTGGGTGTGCTCGCTGAGCTACGAGAACGACATGAAGGTCGACGACGAGTTCTTCAAGCTCGCGGGCGAGAGCTACCGCAAGGTGAGGAACACGCTGCGGTTCATGCTGAGCAACCTCTATGACTACCCGCCCGCGGCGTCGGACGGGGCGCAGCGGGAGGACTCCCCCGCTTCGCTCGACGCGTGGGTGCTCGCGGCGTACGCGGAGCTGGAGCGGCGCGTCACCGAGGCATATGAGCGGTACGATTTCAAGACGGTCCACGGCGCGGTGTACGACTTCTGCAACGACGCGCTCAGCGCCGTGTATCTCGCCGCCGTCAAGGACCGGCTCTATTGCGACCGGGCGGACTCGCCCCGCCGCCGGCGCACGCAAGCGACGCTCTGGACGCTCACCGACGGCCTCTGCCGGCTGATCGCGCCGGTGCTGCCGCACACCGCCGACGAGGCATGGCGGGCGCTGTGGAACGCCGGGCCGGAGGACGGCGCGCGGTGCGTGCACTTGGAGGAGTTCCTGAACGAGTCGGCCGGCGATCCCGGCGCCCCGGCCGATACGGGCTGGACGCTTGTCATGGCCGAGCGCGATCGCGCGCTCCAAGCGCTCGAGCGCGCGAAGACGGAGCTGGGCGTCGAGAACCCGCTCGACGCGGGCGTGGTGCTGCCGGACGCGGCCGGCGAGCTGGCCGCCTTCGACCCCGCCGACCTCGCCGACCTACTCGGCGTCAGCCGCGTGGAGCTCGACCGCGCCGCGACGGAGCCCCGCGTGCTCGACCTCCGCGCCGAGCCCCGGTGCGAGCGGAGCTGGAAGCGCGACGGCACGGTGCGGGAGCGGTCGGACGGGGGGATGCTGACGGACCGGGACGCGGAGGCGGTGGGCGTGGCTTGAGTGATCGGTCGCGGAGGGTCGCGCGCTACCCCGCCCGGCGCGCGTCGTGCTCCGGATCGATCCCGAGCGCCCGCATCTTCTTGTAGAGCGTCGTCCGGTTGATCCCGAGGTCGTCGGCGGTTTTCTGGCGGTTCCAGTCGTTGGCGCGGAGGGCCTTCAGGAGGATGATGCGCTCCGGCTCGCGCAGGGCCTCCTCCAGCGGGATCGGGCTCCACGGCGTGTCGTCGCTGAGCACCGGGATCTCGCTGTGCACGGGTGCGCCGGTCGCCGCGGCCATGCGGGCGAGCACGCCGGGCCCGCCCTCGCCGGTGACCTGGCCCGGGAGGTCCTCGGCCTGGATGGTCTGCCCCTTGGTGAGCACGACCGCGCGCTGGACGAGGTTCTCGAGCTCGCGGATGTTGCCGGGGAATGGATAGCGCCGGAGGGCGTCGAGGGCCGCGGGGCTGAAGCCGACGACCTGCCGGCCCAGCTCCGCGGCGTATCGCCCGAGGAAGTGCTCGGCGAGGAGGGGGATGTCGCTGACGCGCTCGCGCAGGGGGGGCAGCTCGATCATCACGACGTTGATGCGGTAGAAGAGGTCCTGGCGGAAGTGCCCTTCGGCGACGAGCCGCTCGAGCGGCTGGTTGCTCGCGAGGATCACGCGTGCGTCCACGTCGATGGTCTTGTTGGAGCCGACGGGCTCGAACTTGCGCTCCTGCAGCACGCGGAGGAGCTTGAGCTGCATGGCCGGCGAGGCGGAGTTGATCTCGTCGAGGAAGATGGTGCCGCCGTGGGCAGCGAGGAACCGGCCGGGCTTGTCGGCGTGCGCGCCGGTGAACGCACCCTTGACGTGGCCGAAGAGCTCGCTCTCGAGGAGCGTCTCGGGGATCGAGCCGCAGGAGAGCTCGACGAAGGGCTGGTCGCGTCGGGGGGAGCGGTGGTGGATAGCGTGGGCGACGAGGCTCTTGCCGGTGCCGCTCTCGCCGGACATGAGGACCGTCGTGCGGCTGGGGGCGACGGCCTCGACCAGGTCGTAGATCTTCACCATGCGCGGGTCAGAGCCCACGATGCTGTCGAGGGAGTAGCGGGTGTCGAGCTGGCGGCGGAGGCGGGTGTTCTCGGCCAGGAGCGTGTGGTGGCGGCGGGCGCGCTCGAGGGCCAGGCGCAGCTCGTCGTCCACGACCGGCTTGGTCAGGTAGTCCACGGCGCCGAGGCGCAGGGCCTCGACGGCCCCCTCCACGTGGCCGTAGCCGGTGAGCATGACGACGGCGACGCCCGGGTGCTCCTTGCCGATGTGGCTGAGCAGGTCGGTCCCGCTGCGCCCCGGGAGCGACACGTCGGTGACCACGATCGCGTAGGGGCGCGGTCCCTGATCGCTCGGGCTCCGCGCGGCCTCGCGCAGCGCGGCGACGGCCTCTTCGACGTTGAGGGCGGTGCTGCTGTCGAAGCCCTCGCACGTGAGGAACTCCGAGAGCGAGTCGGCGACGATCGGATCGTCGTCGACAACGAGCACGCGGGTTGGCCGGGCTTGGCTCATGGGCGGGGTTGACCGGCGCGCGCTCAGGCGGCGCTCTCGCGGCGCGCGGGGCGGAACGTCACCTCGAGGATCGCCCCGGGACGGCCGGCGCGGGGCCGGTCGGCGCGGGTGAAGAGGCGGAGCGAGCCGTCGGTCAGCTCGTCCACGATGGCGCGCGCGACGGCGAGGCCCACGCCGGCGCCGCCCGGCTTGGTCGAGAACCCGAAGCGGAAGACCGCCTCGCTGGGGGCATCGGCGGGCAGGCCCACGCCGTCGTCGCGGATCTCGATCCGCACGCGTCCGTCGTCGGTCCATCCGGCGGTGACGTCGACCGACCCGCCCGTCTGCTCGTGTGCGGCTCGGCCGGCCGCGGCGATCGCGTCGATGGCGTTGGCCAGGCCATTGATGATGACCGGGTAGAGCGGCCCGGCGGGGACGCCGCTGAGCCCGTTGGAGACACAGGCCTTGATGCGCACGCGGCGCTCGGAGGCGACGGGGGTGAGCACGTCGACGGCGTGGAAGATCGCCTCGCCGAGCTCGATCGGCGCCTCGGCGGCGAGAGGGGCCGAGGGCGCCTTCATCGCGGCGTCGACGATCTCGGCCATGCGGTGGAGGGCGGCCCGGACGGTCTCCAGCTTGCGCCGGGCCTCGTCGCCAGGGTCTCCTCGGGGGGGGGTCGCCGGGTCGAGGGCCCGCTCGGCCAGCCCGAGGCAGCGGAGGGAGCCGTCGAGAATGTTGCCGAGCTCGTGCGCCAGCACCGTGAGCCGGTCGGCCCCGGTGCTGGATGCGCCGGAATCACGCGGCGCAAGCTTGGCGGAGCGGGCGGCGGCGTCGCGCGGGGCCGGGTTGTGCTCGGGGGAGCGATCTGGCGAGTCCATGTTGATTCAGATCGACACCCGGCGCCGGGCCCTGAAGCCGGACGTTGCGAAAAAACCACACGCCGGGCGTGGCGCCGTCACACGTAGTCCGCGTCGGCGGTGACGTTCTGGACCTGCCAGGCGCCGCCGTCCTCGACGCGCCAGTAGAGCCTGAGGAGGTCGCCCGTCTCCGAGTCGGTGCCGAGGATGTTCATCTCGCCGCCGTGGCTGCCGTTGGTCTGGCTCTGGAGCTGGAGGCTGGGGCGGGGCTCGGCGCCGGGGAGTGCGGCGGTGAGGTTCGCGAACTTCCACGTGTTGTCGTTGTTGGGCACCCACCAGTAGGCGATCATGTCGCCGTTGGCGTCGAGGCCGGCCACGTTGAGCGCGCCCCACGGGGCGACGAAGCTGGTCAGGCTGTCGCCCGTGAGCGTCGGGCCCTGGGAGGCGCTGGTCAGGTCGGCCTGGCGCCACTGGCTCCCGGGCACCCACCACGCGGCGACGACGCGGCCGGAGCTGTTGAGGCCGACGATGTTGATCCCGCCCCAGCCCGTGAGATAGGCCGACAGGCCCGAGGTCATCGGGGGAGCGTTGATGATCGAGGTCAGGTTCGCGGCGTGCCACTCGGCGCCGCCGTTGCCCGACCAGACGGCAACGATGTCGCCGTCGGCATCGAGCCCGGCGATGTTGAGGCCGTTCCAGTCGGTCACGTAGCTCATCAGCGGGCCGACGAAGACCGGCGTGGCCTCGCCCTGCGGCGTCAGGTACTCATCGGAGAGATTGAGGTAGGACCACTCGCCGACGCCGCCCTGGGCGGCGGGATCGAAGACGTAGGTCACCATCTCGCCAGAGTCCGTGAGTCCGGCGACCTGCGACTTGCCCGCCTTGTCGGTGAACACGGTGATGGTGCCGACGATGTTCTCGGCATCGTCGATGCGCTCGGTGAGATTGACGGCGCGCCAGAAGTCCGAGCCGTCGCGCTCGGCGGCGAACACGCCGTCGTCGGTCGTGATGATCGCGACGAGGCGGTCGTCGGAGGCCTGGAAGGCCTCGACGTCCGCGGCGTTCGCGCCGAGCGCCTCGCCGAGGGCGTAGCGGTCGAGGTCCACGACGCTCCAGGCGTCGTCCTCCTCGCGCAGGTCGAAGACGAGGGGGACGCCCTCGGCGTCGAAGATCCCGGCGACGACGGTGGTGCCGTACTCCACCTCGGCGTCGGGCGCGATACGCGTGAACAGGCCCATGGGGCGCTCGAAGATGTTGTCGCTGGCCACGCGGAACTGCATGAGGATCAGCGACGAGTCGTTGTCGCTGAGCTTGAGCGTCGTCTCGACGCCGGTGGTGCTGTCGGTGAGCACCGCGAGGCCGCTCTGGAGCTGCCAGGCGCCCTGCGAGAGCGGGCTGCCGGGGACGCCGGAGTCGACGGCCGCGAGGTCGAACGTGCGGTAGGTCCCGTTGGCGTTGAGGTCGAGGCGCCACGCGGCGGACGGGCCGCCGAAGAGCTCGCTTGTGAACTCCCCGTCGGCGAGCAGCCCGCCCCGGTAGCTGCCGGCGAGATCGTTCTCGGCCACCTCGGTGTGCTGACGCATGAAGACGCCGATCCAGAGGTCGCCCCCGTCTTCATCGAGGTCGGCGAAGAGCATCATCGACTTGTCGCGGTTGACATAGAAGACGGCGGAGTCGTCGCCCGAGAGGGAGATCGAGAGGCGCCCCCGCTCAGGGGCGCCGACGAACTCGAAGCCCTCGCCGGGATACGTCGGGTCGGCGTCGTCGCCGACGGCGCCGACGCCGAATCCGATGAACCCGCCGACGCCGTTGAACGACGTGAAGCCGCCGTGATAGGTGTAGACGTTCGACCCGACGAGGCGCACGGCCTGGTACGTCCACGTGCCGGCCAGCTCTTCCGTGGTGACGCTGGGGGCGCGCTCGACGACCGCCGCGAAGACGGCGCCGGAGCCGTCGTCCTTTGTGCCGGCGATCCAGCCGGCGGGGAAGTCGGCGGAGGGCTCGATCCTGGCCCCGATGGTGGAGTCGTAGTCGCCTTCGCGGAAGAGGGGGCGGAGCGCGCCGCCGGCGCCGTTGACGAGGTCGGAGAGGGTGGTCGGGCTGGGCCCCTGGGGCGCGGTTGCGCCGGGCACGAACATGTCGCCCGAGATCGAGCGGTCGCTCTCCCAATCGAGCTCCGCGAGGTAGGGCGCGAACCCGTCGGCGGAGTCGTAGGTGAGTGCGACGAGTGCGAGATCGTGCGACGCGGCGAGCACCACGCGGGGCTCGAACTGCTCAATCATGGGGCGGGTGTGCAACCCTCCCCGGCGACCGTGCAAAGAACGCATGCGAAGACTCCCGTGCTGTCCTGGTTCGGCATGCCGCAAGCTGGGCGAGCACGCCGCAGGGCCGGGCTTCCACCCCCGGCACCCTCCGCCCAGAGTCTACGCGAAATCGCCGTGCGCGCGAAGCCCCATCGGGGGGTGGGGGGCGACATGCGCTCCCGCGAAGGGCGGAGGGCCGGGCGCGACCGCCCGGCCCCGTGCGCCGGCTCCGGCGAAACCTACCGGTCCTCCTCCGGGAGGCCCATCCCGCTCCGCTCGGGGTCGCGCGGGCGCTGGGGCGGGCGGTAGCCGTTGGTCTCGATCTCGCGCAGCATCAGCTCGATCGCCGCGTCGAGCTGCGGGTCGATCCCCTGGGCGAGCTTCGAGGGGTCATCGATCACCTCGATGTCGGGATCCACGCCGTGGCCCTCGACGCCCCAGGTGCCGTCGGTCTCGTAGAACCCGAACGTGGGCACGGCCGTGTAGCCGCCGTCGATCAGGTCCGGGACGCCGGAAATACCCACGAGCCCGCCCCAGGTGCGGGTCCCGATGAGCTTGCCGAGCTGGTTGTATCGGAAGAGCCAGGGGAACATGTCGCCGCCGGAACCGGCGAGGCCGTTGATGAGCATGCACTTGGGACCTTGGTGGGAGTCTGGCGGCCACGGCCAGTCCTTGCCGTCGCGGCGGGCCCAGTAGTTGGTGCGGGGCCGGTTGAGCAGCTCGATGAAGCGGGTCGGGATCTGCCCGCCGCCGTTCCATCGCTCGTCGATGATCAGGGCCTGCTTTCCGGCCTGGCCGTAGAACTGGCGGAAGAGGTTGTTCTGGCCGTTCACGCCGGTGTCGGGCACGTAGATGTAGCCGACCTTGCCGTCGGTGGCCTTCTCCACGTACTGGCGGTTCGCCTCGATCCAGGCGCGGTACCGGAGGTCCTGCTCGGAGGCGAGGGGCACGATCGTGATGTCGCGCTCGTTGCGGGCCTCGTCGTCGCCGGAGAGCGAGTCGGCGAGGGTGATGGTGGTCTCCTTGCCGGCCAGGCCGACGAACGCGGCCCAGGGATCCTCGTCGGTGGTGACGGGGCGGCCGTTGACGGCGATCAGGTAGTCGCCGGGCTCCGCATCCATGCCCTGCTCGGTGAGCGGGTTTCGCGCGTCGGAGTCCCAGGGAGCGCCCTCGTAGAGCCTGGAGATGCGGTACGCGGACCGCGACCCACCCCCACCGTCGTCCTCGGACGCGACCTCGAAATCGGCGCCGATCATGCCCACCGTGCGGCTGTCCTCCGCCTCGACGTCGCCGCCCCAGTAGTACGCGTGGCCGACGTTCAGCTCGGAGATCATCTCGCTGATGATGAAGCTCACGTCCTCGCGGCTGGCGGCGTCGGCCAACATGGCGTGGTACTGCTCGTAGACGGCGTCCCAGTCCACGCCATGCATGTTCTCGACATAGAAGAAGTCCCGGTGCCGACGCCATGCGTCGGTGAAGATCTGCTCCCACTCCTCGCGCGGCTGGACGGTCTTCCGGAGGCCGTCCGTCGGGAGCGCCTCGCCGAAGGCCTGCCCCGCGGCGGCGCTCACGATCGCGAACTTATCCTGGCCCTGGGCCACGAGGAGCTTCTTGCCGTCGCCGGAGATATCGACGAGCTGGGCGCCGCCGAGAACCATCTTCTCCTCGGGCTCGTCGTCGGTGATGTCGAACAGCTTGATTGCGGGCGGCCCGTCGCTGGACTGGCGCATGTAGAGCAGGTTGCCCTTGTCGTTCGAGACCAGGCCGCCGAGGCGCCCCGATGGGACGCCGAGCTCCACGCCGCGCGCCTCGAACCCTTCGAGGTCGATCTCGACCGGCTTGGCCTCGTCCTCGCCGCCCTCGACGGCGGAGGCGTCGGGCTCCTCGTCGGTCTTCGTCGCCTCCCAGGGCCCGGAGAAGCCGAGCTCGACGATGCTCCACGTGCCCTTGAGCGTTTCGCCCTCGAGCGTGGCCTCGATCTTCGAGGTCATCCCCTGCTGCGAGCGGGTCGCGGTGAACTTGCCGGAATCCTCCTCGAACGTCACGGAGTCGTAGTCCTGGGACTCGCCCATCGCCTCGCTCGAGCCGACGATCGTGCCGTCCTCGCGCACGATGATCGTCATCTTGAACTCGAGCTCGTCCATCGGCATGCCCGCGGCCTTGAGGCCCGTGGCCTTTCCGGACCAGACGCCGTGGATCGGACTCTCCGGCGCGGCGGCCTCGTCGCCGTCACCGTCGTCGCCCTCCGCCTCGCCGTCCTCATCCTCCGCGTCGTCGGCCTCGTCCTCCGCATCCTCCGCATCGTCGGCGTCGTCCGCCTCGTCGTCCCCTTCATCCCCTTCGCCGGCGTCGTCGGCGTCGTCAGCGTCCTGACCTTCCTCGTCTTCCCAGCTCTCCTCGTCGCTCTCGATCTCTCGCGGGTTCTCGACCTCCTCGTTGAGCGGTACGGCGATCAGCTTTGTCGCCTCGGCATAGACGAAGGTGGTGCCCACGTCCTCGTACTGGGGCTCGGTGAAATCGCGCGAAGACGCGTAGTACAGGTAATCGCCCTTGCGGCTGAACACCGGGTCGGTATCGTTGAAGAAGCCGCTCGTGACCTGATGCTTCTCGCCGCTTTCCAGGTCGTAGAGCCAGATCGCCGAGGTGCCGGAGTCGGGGCCGACCTTGTTGTACGCGAGCCAGCGCGAGTCGTGCGACCAGCTCAGCGTCGGCTGGTTGGCCCACTCGTCGCGGTCGAGCACCCTCTGCTCGCCGGTCTCCAGCGTGACGAGGACGATGTTGCCGGCCTTGTCGGTGACGACCAGCTTCTCGGAGTCCGGCGCCCAGCGGATCTGGAAGAAGTACGTCTTGTTGCCGTTGGTGACGCGGCGCGGCTCACCCTTGCCGTCTGACTGCGCCACGAAGAGCTCGTACTCGCCGGGGGCGTCGGAGAAGTACGCGATCCAGCGCCCGTCCGGGCTCCAGGCCGGGGCTCGCTCGGCGGTCCCGGAGGTGTCGGTGATGTGGCGCACGGGGCCGTGCTCGGCGGGCACGGTCCAGATGTCGCCGCGGGCTTCGACCACGGCCCGCTTGCCGGTCGAGGAGATCCCGCCGCCGGCAAGAAAGTTGGCGGCGTTCACGCTGCGCTCACGGATCTTCGGGCGGTCGCCGGGGATCGTGACGGTGATCCGCTCTGAGCGGCCGCTGCCGAGGTCCAGCAGGTACAGCCCGGAGCCGTTCTGAAAGACGATCTCGCCCTCGCCGTCGTCGCCGGGGCCGATCGAGGGGAACTTGCAGTC
>Ga0196977_1000833_pt1 | contig 13833 bp, 12 predicted proteins | sample S3v_1013CmetaG_FD_148634 | JGI IMG/M metagenome (GOLD analysis project Ga0196977, IMG submission 148634) | Soil microbial communities from Anza Borrego desert, Southern California, United States - S3+v_10-13C | ecosystem: Environmental > Terrestrial > Soil > Desert | place: USA: California...
GCCCGTAGCGGAGCAGCAGCTTGTGAAGGCTGCCGCAAAGGCTCACTTCCTCCCTGAGCGCGTCGGCGCTCATTCTCGTAGCGCCGCCCGAGAGCTGCACGACCGCCTGATGAGGAGAGGTGTCTGCGCCCATGGCTACGGGCAGCCCGTACATGCCTTCGTTGCCGACGACGCCCACCTCGACCTGCGAGCCGTCCTCAAGTATGGAGATGATGGAGATGGTGCCGCGGTGCGGGAAGTAAACGTGTTTGATGGGTTCGTGAGGCCGGGAGATTACGTCCCCGAGGCGCAGCTCCACCTGCTCCGTGTGTGGCAGCAGCCGCCCCATTTCCTCCGGCTGTAAGGCGGCGAGGATACGGTTGTCTTTAGAATTGTGGCCGTTCTGTTGGAATTGCATCGCTCTTATCCTCTGTCACGTGAAGCGAAATTAGACAGACGACAAAAGGAGAAGGCTAAAACACTTGGCCTGATGACGAGAGATAAGTGCTCTAGGAAACTGATTGTTTCGTAGGCTTATGAGTAGAGTATAGCACTAATGTCTCCCACCGGACAGTGTGTCCGGGCGTACTCAGATAAACCTGACCGTCGTTTCAGGCTATAATTCAACAAAAAGTTCTTTTGTGGAATTGCGACGTACCACCCAAATCACATAATTGAATGGGATGAAGCGGCCGGCCGCCGTGCCGCGGCATAATGCCCCTGCTCTTTGAACACGCGGGCACTACCCGCGCAGAGGAGGCCAGTCATGGATTATGTCGGCATCGACCTGCACAAGACTTCCAGCCAGATCTGCACACTTAGCGAAGGCGGCGAACTGACCGAGCGCCGCATCAAGAGCACCAGGGCGAGCTTCGACGAGGTGTTCGCGGGTAGGCCACCCGCGCGCATCCTGGTCGAGGCCTCGACCGAGAGCGAGTGGGCCGCGCAGCACCTCGAGGCGCTCGGCCATGAGGTGATCGTGGCCGACCCGAACTTCGCACCGATGTACGCCACGCGCGACAAGAAGATCAAGACCGACAAAAGGGATGCAAGGGCTCTGTGCGAGGCTTGCCGCCTCGGCGCTTACCGGCCCGCTCACCGCACCTCCGAGCGGCAGCGGAGAGTCAGGTCGCAGCTCCTCGTTAGATCAACCCTCGTCCGCACTCGCTCGAAGTACATCTCGCTCGTCGGCTCGCTGGCGCGTCGCGAAGGTTGCCGCATCGCCACCGGCGGCTCCGACAACTTCACCGCCCGGGTAGAGGCAGCCGGCCTGCCGGCGCACGTGATGGCGGCCATCGCCCCGCTCTTCGAGAGTCTGAAGATGCTCAACCGGCAGATCGCTGAGGCCGACGCTGAGCTGGAGAAGATAGTCAAAGAGGATGAAGTCGTCCGTCGGCTCTGCACAGTACCCGGAGTCGGGCCGGTGACGGCCACCACCTTCGCCGCGACTATCGACGACGCTACCAGGTTCGGGGCCGCCAAGCAGGTCAGGTCATACCTCGGCCTCGTCCCGCGCGAGTACAGCTCAGGTGAGCGACAGCACCGGGGGAGGATCAGCGAGGCCGGAGGCAGCCGAGCGCGGACACTATTAGTGGAAGCGGCGTGGGCGTTGCTACGATGGCGGAATGCGAAGAACCAAGCACTCTACGACTGGGCGATGAGGATCGCCGCCAGGCGCGGGAGGGCCAGGGCGTGCCTGGCGCTGGCGAGGAAGTTGGCCGGCATCCTCTACGCCATGTGGAGGGACGGCACCGAGTTCGACCCACAGGCCCTGAGGCAGGGTGACGCGGTGGCTGCGGCGGCGGCCTAGCCATCATCGACACATTGCAGTCTTCACTCGGCGGGCTGAACAGACAGGGCGGCGAGCACGCGATTCCGGCTGGCCTCTTTAAGAGAGCCGTTAATTGAATGGTGCCGCCGCCCGACCGGACCCCATCATGCGCCGCGGCTAAATGGCCGCCTTGAATGAGCGCGAACAGAGTGGTGAGACAAGCCTCGTCGAGTCGGAGCACAGGTGTGTCAGGACTGAACAGGAAAGAAAATGCTTGACGCAGGGACGCCGCTTCACAGAGCCGGTATCAGACTCTATGAAAAGCGGGTAACTCTTCACCTACCCAGAGCAGTCCCGGCCTGATTTGGTTTATTGAAAGGCGGGCAGCTTGCTGTTGAAGGCGCGCCCGGGGGGCAGAGAAGTGAGTGGCCTTGCCCGCGAACAGTCGAGAGATACCTCCCGGCGAGGCCGTCTCGCGCGAGCAGCTCCTGGACGCCGTCTGGGGCTACGACGCGATGATGTACACGCGCACAGTGGACAACAACTTCGCCAAGCTCCGCCAGAAGATCGAAGGCGACCCGGAGAACCCCGCGTACATCGTGACGGCGCACCGCGTCGGCTACAGGTTCACGGGGTGAGTTGGGAGGACCTTCGCCGGGGAGCGTGCGGGTGGGGACTCGGCCCCGCCGCGTCTAATACCCGCCGGCCTGCCGCGGCTCCGCCTGTAAGTCCAGCCGCGCCGGGCGGAGCCCCCCGCCCGCGGCCGTGAGAGTCACCTGCCCGGGGGCCCCCGTCGTCTGCACCAGAACCTGCGCGTAGCCGTTGAACACCCGCCTCCTCCAGCCGCCGGCCGGTCGCCGGAACTGGAGGGAGCCGATGTTCTGTGCGCCGAGTATGTTCATACGCCGTAGCACGGCCTCCCCGTTGCCGCGGACCAGTATTTTAACCTCGTTCGCGCCGGGACGGATGAGAGATCCGGGCAGTACGACCGCGGCGCCCCGGCCCGCTGCGCGGACGTTTTCCGAGACGTCCACGTCGTTGACGTAGACCGAGTGACCGTCGTCCAGCGGCATGGTGAACAGCGTCACGACCGTCTCGGGGGCGGCCCGCTCGTAGCTCTTGAAAGTCCCCCGGGCGAGAAAGCCCAGGGGGGGCGGGGGCTCGGAGCCAGGGGGATACCAGCGGAATGGGTCCCGCCAGCGCAGGGCACTCGCGTCCAAGTCGCCCGGCCCCTTCCGGACCCCGGCGGCGTCGAGGTCCGCAATGCTCCAGTCTGTGACGGGGCTGATTTGATAGGCGTCCACGTAGCGGTCATTTTCGTGGGAGCCGGGGTCGCCGTTGCCGACGCCGATGATTCGCGCGGGGCCCGTAACTTCAAACGACACGAGGTTGTCGGCGCGTGGGGCCAGGTTGCCCTCGGCGTCGGTGACGCTGACGGTGACCACGGCGACGTCGCCGCCGCCGGCCTCGATCCGGGTTCTGTCGGCATGGAGGCGGACCGCCTGCGGCTCCCCGGCTGTGACTACCTCGTCGGAGGCGACCTCGCGCCCCCGGTCGTAGCCGACGGCCGCCAGGCGCCCGGGCTCGTAGGGGACCTGCCACTCAAGGTGAGAGTTCCGCGGCATAGGCTTTCTGCCCAGGCTGCGGCCGTTGAGCCGCAGCTCGACCTCCTCGGCGTTCGAGTAGACCCACACCGGAATAGTCTGGCCGGCGCGGTCCGGCCATGTCCAGTGCGGGAGGACGTGCGCCACAGGCTCCCCCGACCACCAGCTTTTCAGGTAGTAGGCGCTGTCTTTGAAGAGGCCCGTCGTGTCCAGCATGCCGAACTGCGAGCTGACGGCAGGCCAGCCGAAGGGGGTGGTCTCGCCCCTGTAGTCGAAGCCCGTCCAGACGAACATGCCGGCCATCCACGGCCGTCCAGCCGCCGCCCTCCAGCCCTGCTCGATGCTGCTGGAGCCGGTCGGCCGTTGGGGCGCGTCGTACGCGGCGACGCGCACGGCCGCGGGTTCCGTGACGTAGACGCCGCGGGTGGCGAAGGTCGAGCCTTCTTCGGTCATTACAGCGGGCGTCTTCGGGTAGGCCCTGTGGTAGGCGTCGACGTCGTGCTGCGAGCGGTAGTTGAAGCCGATCACGTCGGCCTCAGTCGAGCTCCCGCGCCCCGCGTTGCTGGAGATCGCGACGGACGCGCGCCTCGAGGGGTCGAGCGAGCGGACGTGGTCCTGCATCAACCTCGTCAGCCGGGCCCCCATCTCGTTGCCCTCAATCGCCCACTCCTCGTTACCGACCGACCACAGGATCACAGACGGGTGGTTGCGGTCGCGCTTAATCAGCCGGGTGAGTTGGCCTCGGATCTCGGGGGTCGTGCCCATCATCCGGTGCTCGTCGATGACCAGCAACCCCAGGCGGTCGGCCGCGTCGAGCAGTTCCGGCGTCGGCGGGTTGTGCGCCGTGCGGTAGGCGTTCGAGCCCATCGCCTTCAGCCGCCTGACCCTGTACTCCTGCAGGGCGTCGGGCAGCGCGACGCCGACCCCGGCGTGGTCCTGGTGGTTGTTGGTGCCCTTCAGCTTGACGTTCTTCCCGTTCAGCCAGAAACCCGTGTCCGGGTTCCAGCGCACGGTGCGCACACCGAACGGCGTCTCGTAGCGGTCCACCACCCGGCCACCCTCGCGGAGCGTGGTAACGAGCCTGTACATCACGGGCGTCTCGGGGGACCACAGCCGGGCGTCCGTGATTGATAGCCTGGACGCGAACTCCGCGCCACGCCCGGGGCCGAGGACGCGCCGGGGGCCGCGCGCGGCGGCCACGCGGCGGCCACCGGCGTCGACGATCTCCTCATCCACGACGAAAGCCCTGGCCCCGTTGTCCTCGTTATCGACGGTCGTGCGCGCGGTGACCGTGGCGTTGTTGCCGCTCGCCTCGGTCGTGACGTAGGTCCCCCAGTGGGCCACGTGAAGTGGGTCGGTCTTGGTCAGCCAGACGTGCCGGTAGATGCCCGCCCCCTCGTAGAACCACCCCTCCTCCACGGAGGCGTCCGCGCGCACGACGAGGACGTTCGGGGCGCCGTAGTTCACGTAGTCCGTCAGGTCGTACCTGAAACTCGCGTAGCCGCTCGGCTCCCGTCCGATGTAGTGGCCGTTGAACCAGACGACGCTGTCGCGGTAGACGCCGTCGAACTCTACCGCGACGCGCCGGCCCCGGTCGCCCGCGGGAATCTCGATGGTCTTGCGATACCAGCCGACGCTGTTCTGCGGGAGCCCGGGGCCGACCGCCCGCGACCCGTGGTTGGTACTCGCGCGGCCGTCCAGCGGCATCTCGACGGCCCAGTCGTGGGGGAGGTCCACCCGGCGCCACGCGCGGTCGTCGAACCTTGCGGAGGCGGGCCCGTCGCCGTAGCCGGCCTTGGCGAAAAAGAAGGCCGAGGTCCCGTAGCCGAAATCGCCGGCGGGGTCGGCGGCGTGGCCCAGGGCGAACGCCCAGTCACGGTCGATGTTCAGCCGCTCGCGCCCCTGGGGGGCCGCGGACGAAGGTGTGAGCGCCCCGAGGGCCAGAATGAAAGGCGCTAGGAGGAAGACGAGACGGAGTCGCATAAGCTCCTCTGAAGGAAGTAGAAAAACTAATCTACAACTCTGCCTGCTGAATAGTCACAAAAGCGGGCGTGAAGTTCCGTCTTGGATCTATTTTTTATACGCCACTTATAGCAGTATTAACTGGGGTCATTTCAACACCCAAATGTTTGAGATTTGAGAAAGTTCATTGATAGAGCGAACTGGATAATAGCCTAGCTTTGACTGGATCAATCTTTTTGAGTGCGTTATAGGTGTCAAGGGTGGATCTCTTATCATTGATTGCAAGATATAATAGGCCCTTTTGTGGAATGAGCGAAAGGTAGGAAACGCCCAAGACTGGGGCTGATGGGAAATTCTGTTTTGTCTAATGCGACCATCTCAATTAACAAAAAGAGTGTGCAAAATTTTAATTTTGCACACTCTTTTTTATACCTTTTCCCGGTATCTTCCAATTTGTGAAAGTTCACATAAACAATGCACGAGTTAGTCGAACGGCGTATTCTGAATCGGGATTCGTGGTGCCGTCTCCGACTCGTTCCTGAATTGCCGCAATCGACAAATCGCGCCGCTTAGGCAGACGCGCCCGTTCGGCTGCCGCCAGCGCACCAGGTAGCTGCTCAATAGTGAGGTCTGTACAATAGCAGGGTGCCCCGGGCTGCTGCCGCCACGATTCAGCAAGTGTTCCGGCATCGAATGCATCAAACCCGGTGTCCTCGACCAGTGCTAGTCCCACTTGGCGATCCCGTTCCCGGTCTGCCGCAACCGGCAAAGCTATGCGATCAGAGCTTCCCGCCGCCGTGCCTTTATTTGCAAAAGAATCTGAACCGACACAGTTCCAAGCCTTAACGATAGGGCGTCCTAATTGTTCCACTACCCACAGACTTTCGACCTGTCCGGCTTCGATGGCTTCGATCCGAGTGTCACGAAACGGGTAATAATTCGAGGTGTCGATGATCGTGACCTCCTCCGGCACTCCGGCGAGCAATTCTTTCATCGGCGGAAGAGCCTTCAGTGGCACGGACAGTATGATTACGTCCACGCCCTGAATCGCTTCCTCTGCCGTCAATGCCTTCGCGCCGGTTTCCTCGGCGAGTTCTTTGAGGGTTTCCGGTCCTCTGGAATTCGCCATTTGAATAGTGTGTCCTGCCTTCGCCAATTTGCGGACCAGTGTTTTTCCGATATGACCAGTCCCAATAATTCCGATGTTCATAACTTTTACCCTTTTATTTTCTTCCCTTTGTCGTTAACTATTTTTGTTGCTTTTTTTCCACGACAGTGTCGGTTAAGAACTGAATGTCCGGTTAAATCGCAGAAGGTCTTCGCGTGTGAGTTTGTCGCCCAACACTAAAACTTCCTTCATAATTGCATCCCTGACTTTTGGAGCGCGTGATTTGTCCGCTGCCGCCAGTGCGGTTTCTAGTTCTTCAATCGATTGCTCTGCACAATATCCCGGAGTCCCCGGCTGCTGCCGCCAGGATTCGGCAAGAGTCCCGCCGTCGATTGCATCAAATCCGGTATCTTCAACCAGCGACATCACGATTTTCTTTCCTTCCGGATCATCACCGGCGACTGACAGCGCAATGCGCCCCTCGGCTCCAGCGGAACGTCCGTGATCGGCGAATGTTTCGGCGAGGACATTGTTCCAAGCCTTGATTATCGGTCTTCCGACTTGCTCGGAAACCCATTCGCTTTCGACTTGACCCTTATCGAGTGCCTCGATGTGTCCATCACGCAGCGGGTAATAGTTTGAGGTGTCAGCAACGATCACCTCCTCCGGCAATCCAGTGAGCAGTTCTTTCATATCGGGAAGCTTATTAAGCGGAATAGACAATATGATTACGTCTACATCTTGCACTGCTTCCTGTGCTGTTAATGCTTTCGCGCCGGTTTCCTCGGCGAGTTCCTTTAATGTTTCCGGTCCTCGGGAGTTTGCCATTTGAATAAAATGTCCCGCTTTGGTCAGCTTACGGACCAGCGTTTTACCGATATGACCAGTCCCAATAATTGCAATTTTCATATTATTCACCTTGTTTATTTTCTTCCCTTTATTGTTATTTGATTTCGTCACCCGGCTGTAAATTAGGCGACAGTCCTAAGTTGTTTAATGTGTCCCGCAAATCCGCGAGGTCTTTGTTAGACAGTTTGCACGCCGATTCGATTTTTGCGGGGACGCTCAAAACGTCTTCCCGCAGGGCTTCGCCGTTCGCAGTAAGATTTATCAGTACTCGGCGGTCGTCCTGCGCGTCTCGCTCTCGCGTCACCAGTCCGGCGCTGACCAGTCTTTTTAAGAGCGGTGTCAGTGTTCCGTTATCCATGCCGAGTTCCGCGCCGATTTCTCCGACCGTGCGGGGTATCTTTTCGTAAAGCGTGACCATCACCAGGAATTGCGGAAACGTCAGACCAAGCGGCTCTAAAAAGGGTCGATGGCTGCGAATCATGCGGCTGGTTGCCCCGTAAAGGGCAAACGAAAGCTGCTTGCCTACTCTCTGGCGTTCGTCTTCTTTTGGCTTATTATTATTTTTCATCTAGATAGTTGAGCTCCCTGAAGCAAGCTCAATGAATTCATCTTTGTGAGAACTTGCCCACTCTCGAAAGGTTAAGGACGGTCTTCCAAGAACAAAAGGAACATCGTCACGGATGGTCCCGATATAACCCATTCGTCCGTTATAACCCATTCGTCCGTCACTGACTTGCCTCATGAAATCGAGCCCGCCCTCCGCGTACCACTGCTCCACTTCGACGCCTGGGGAGTTGATGAACGCCTTAAAATCTTCTGGTCCCTTGAGGTTGCACCTGATGGTGCGATTGGTGACCTCGCTCAGGATCGCCGCGACTTGCGTGCCATCGAGCACCTCGGTGCTCATCCAGTAATCACGCCCGTGGTGTTTCTCCGGACCTTCGCCAAGCGCAGCAGCCGCGACCGCCGCGATGTCTGACACCGCAACCCAACCCACGGCGCGACTTCCCCAATAGAGCGTGAACGAGTCCTCTCTGAGGGCATTGAAGTTCAGCAGATTGTCCATAAACACGTTCGGGTGGAGATGCGTCCAGGCAAGTCCGCTCGCCTTAATGTAGCTCTCAATCATCAGGTGCCATGCAAAATGCGGATCGGTGCAGTCCCATTCGGCGAAGACGCCGAGGTGGACGATGTGCTTCACGCCTGCCTTCTTTGCGGCATCCACCAGCGTCTTGCTCTGCGTCACCATCGCAACCGTGTAGCCGGTCAGTAGAAAGAGCCGATCCACACCAACCATCGCTAGGGCGAATGTTCGCGGGTCGTCCATGTCCAGATAAACAGCGTCCTTTCCTTCCCGCTGAAGCCGCTCGACTTCCTCCAAACGCCGGGAGCTCAGGCGGATTTGAACATCTGCGGATTGTTCAAGCTCTTTGACGATCATTTTGCCGATTTGACCAGTCGAGCCCAGGACAAGAACCGTTGGTTTTTTGGATATTGTATTCATAATTCAGATAATCCAGTTCGTTGATAAGTAATCAACGGTGATTGATTATATCGTACACTACATAATCAGTCAACAGATAATCTGAATTGGCACTTTAATCTGGCTCACCTCAGAATCAGACAGTCTTCTAATTAGACACAATGACTGTTTCCCTAAAATGTCCAATGGAAGGTACGATCTCGTCATCAGCAAATCAGGCTTTTCTGCGTGGGCAGAGTTAATAACGGTCGAGCCAAAGACCAAGCGCAAAGGTAGCAGCAGCTACAACTTTCTTTACTTCCAAGATAAAGAGAATAGCAAGTGAGAGGGTCAGGCCGCGCCCGCAAGGCGTTGTTGCACAAAAGAGGTGAGCGAGCAGACTACTTCCGAGTAAGCCTGCTTCACACCGCGTAGCTGCGGGGCATCCCGAGCCCGATCATCCGGTTCAGCGCCGCGCACCTGACTCTCGCCTCCACCTCCTGCCTGTCGAACGTCCGACTCTTGAGCTTGTCCGAGAAGATCGCCTTGAGCCTCATCATCGCCGTCTCGACCAGGCTCCTGCGGTGGTAGCGCCTCTCCTCCTTCCAGCCCTCCAAGCCGACGCGCCGCATGGCCTTGACGTTCGCGTCCCTGGACCCCGCGTGCGGCTTGCCCCACAGCCGCGCCCGCTTCTTCGGGGGGATGATGGCCCGCGCTCCTCTCTCACTGATGGCTTCGTAACAGACTGAGTAGTCGTAGGCCCCGTCGCCCAAGACTTCACTGACCCGCCCCTCGACCTGGCTGAGTAGCCCGGGCACGGCGTGCCTGTCGAGCAGTTCCTTCCCGCTGATTGAAGCCGCCACCACGGCCTGCCCGCGGTGTTCGATCATCAGGTGCAGCTTCCTCCACGTCCGACGCTTATCCACGCCGTGCAGCCTCACTTTCCACTCACCCTCGCCGTAGACCTTCAGCCCCGTGGAGTCCACGACCAGGTGCAGCGGCCCGCGCCGGGCCGGAGCTGAGAGCCCCACCTCCAGCGAGCGTGCGCGCCGGCACAGGGTCGTGTAGTCGGGCGCGGGCAACCCAACGCCGAGCACGCGCAGCACGGATGAGACCAGCCCTCCTGTGGCTCGCAGCGGCAGGTGGTAGACCTCGCGCAATGTCAGCGCGCACAGTATCGCCGCGTCCGCATAGGTGCGCCGCCGGCCGCGCCGAGCCGGAGTATCCCGGTCGAGCCAGGTGTCGGTCGAGCGCGATTCGATCCAGACGGTGAGGCTTCCGCGAGAGACTAAGGCTTTGTTATAGTCGCGCCAGTTGCGGACGCGGTACTGGCGCTTCGGTTTGTTGGTCACGCTTCGAACTTAGCAGACGTACCGCGTCCGTGACCATTTGTGCAACAACGCCGCCCGCAATCTAACAACAGCATGCACCCGACCGCGGATAGCGATAATGTCATTCGTAAGACGCCATGCCTGTTATGTTGAGTGCGCGGCGGGTGATGCCGGGCGTTAGATTATCTACTCTTACATAATTGAATGGGATGAAGCGGCTGGCCGCCGAGCTGCGGCATAATGCCCCTGCTCTTTGAAGACACCCGCATAGAGGGAGGGGAAGCCATGGACTACGTCGGCATCGACCTGCACAAGACCTCAAGCCAGGTCTGTATCCTTTCCGGGGATGGAGAGCTAACAGAGTTCCGCATCAAGAGCACCAGGGCGAGCTTCGACGAGGTGTTCGCCGGCCGCGCGGCGGCGCGCATCCTCGTCGAAGCCTCGACCGAGAGCGAGTGGGTCGCCTGCCACCTCGAAGGACTCGGGCACGAAGTCATCGTGGCCGACCCGAACTTCGCGCCCATGTACGCCACCCGCGACAAGAGGATCAAGACCGACAAGCGCGACGCCCGCACGCTGTGCGAAGCCTGCCGCCTGGGTGCCTACCGCCACGCACATCGCACCTCGGACAGACAGCGGAACGTTAAGGCGCAGCTCCTCGTCAGGTCTACCCTGGTGCGCACCCGGTCGAAGTACATCTCGCTGGTCGGCTCGCTGGCACGCCGCGAGGGCTGCCGCATCGCAACGGGCGGCTCTGACAACTTCTGCAAGCGCGTCGGGGCTGCCGGTCTGCCGGCGCACGTCATGCAGACCATCGGCCCGCTCCTAGAGAGCTTGCGGATACTCAACCGGCAGATCGCTGAGGCCGACGCCGAGCTGGAGAAGATAGTCAAAGAGGATGAAGTCGTCCGTCGGCTCTGCACAGTACCCGGAGTCGGGCCGGTGACGGCTACGACCTTCGCCGCGACTATCGACGACGCTACCAGGTTCGGGGCCGCCAAGCAGGTCAGGTCATACCTCGGGCTAGTCCCGCGCGAGTACAGCTCAGGTGAGCGCCAGCACCGGGGGCGCATCAGTAAAGCTGGAGGCAGCCGAGCGCGGACACTATTAGTGGAAGCGGCGTGGGCGTTGCTACGATGGCGGAATGCGAAGAACCAAGCACTCTACGACTGGGCGATGAGGATCGCCGCCAGGCGCGGGAGGGCCAGGGCCTGCGTGGCGCTGGCGAGGAAGCTGGCCGGCATCCTCTACGCGATGTGGCGAGACGGCACCGAGTTCGACCCGCGGGCCAGCGGACGGAACGTCGCGGCGGCCGCGGCGTAGTCAACGTCTGATACATTGCGAACTTCACTCGGCGGGCTGAACAGAAGGGCCGGCGAGCACGTGATAACGGCTGGCCTCTTTATGAGAGCCGTTAATTGAATGGTGCCGCCGGCCTACCGGACCCCATCATGCGCCGTGACCAACTGGTCACCGAGATGAGCGCGAACAGAGTGGTGAGACAAGCCTCGTCGAGTCGGAGCACAGGTGTGTCAGGACTGAACAGGAAAGAAAATGCTTGACGCAGGGACGCCGCTTCACAGAGCCGCAATCGGACCCAAATGAGGCAGGGATTTATGTGTGGCAGGCGGCCAATTGTCGGCTGTAGGCTATTAATCAATTTCGTGATGCTCTTAGTAGAACTGGTATCTGCATGCCTGTAGCGACCCCCTCCTTTTCTTCAGCCTGGAATTCTTCGAACATTTCGGCCTAATCGCCTGAGGCGCAGACGTTCTAACCTTTAGCTCTGGTCCTAAACCTTCACCCTAGCCCGGCGCGGCACGGGGTTCGGGTAACAGATCTCCGGTTCTATCCTGTGTAGCGCGCCTATTCCTGAGCAGTGCCCTGTGTGGATGGACTCAAGGGCTTTCCCGAAGCCATCGAGGCCATCTTCCCGACAACGCAGGTGCAGCTCTGCATGGTGCATCTGGTGAGACATTCTTTGAGCTACGTCTCGCACCGGGACCGCAAGGCCGTGGCAACGGACCTGAAGACCATCTACCAGGCGGCGACGCTGGCAGAGGCTGAACAGCAGCTCAATAGGTTTGAAGAGGCATGGGTGGAGAGCTATCCTGTAATTGCTAAGTCTTGGCGGGCGAACTGGTCGCGAGTAGTGCCGATGTTTGGCTACCCGAGTGAGATCCGGCGCGTGGTCTATACGACCAACACGATAGAGTCTTTGAACATGACTTTGCGGAAGCTGACGAAGAATCGCTCTCTGTTCCCGAACGACGAAGCGGTCTTCAAGCTGATGTACCTAGGGTTGAGAAATATCAGCCAGCGGTGGACGATGCCGATCAAGAACTGGAGCGGCGCGATGAACCAGTTCGCTATTCTGTTTGAAGGGCGAGTGCCGATTGCTGGACTCAGCTCAAACTCACTTACACAGAATCCTGCTTAGGCCCAAAAGTTGAAAATAGCGAGTTGAAAACTTCCCTCAGTAGTCTTGATGCAAGATACAGGGAGCTTGAAGTTCAGTCTAGCACCTCAGGCGTAAAGGGATTGTCTTAACCTTTACTACGACGACCAACATCTCATTCAACCGCCTACTCGTCACCCTCTCACCCTAGCACCTAACACTAACCTCGCCCGCTCACTCGCCCGGCAACGTCGCCGCCCTTCCCCTCGGAAGTCACTTCCCGGCCTCGCCACGCGTGATGACGCTCGGCCTACGCTCTCAAAATGATTTAGTGAATCAAAGCTCTGGCCCCTATTCGGAAGCGCCTTTTTATGATAAAACGGCCTCCAGTTATAGGCATTTCTTCAAGGGGGCCTCACGGTCATGGAATCCAGACGTAAGAGGTACTGCCGCCACTGCGGCGAACGCATCCGCAGAACATCCACGCGCTGCTACCGCTGCCACAAGGTCGTCCTGCCCTGGAAGTATTACGCGGCCGCCCTTATCCTAATGTTGGTCGTCGCCTTGTTCCTGCTCCGCTCCGCGGGCGTCTTTTAGAATTAACCGGCATGGACACCGCTGCCGTCATCTTCGCCGCCATCCTGCTAATCGTCGGCCTCGCGCTGATCGTCTTCGTGCGCGCCGGCCCGGCGGGCGGTGACCCGCCGGCCGGAGGGGAGTACCGAGCTCTGCGCCAGCAGGAACTCAGGGCGGAGCGCCGGATGCAGCGCCGGAGGTGGCGGGTCTGGCACAGGGTGGACGAACTGCACGCCCAATTCGTCGAGCGGGCGGCGGCGCTGGAGCGTGAAGTGACGCTTCTGCCGACGGCGGCCCCGCCCCGGCCGGGCAGAGAGGAGTTCGTCGCCCCCGACATAGATGCAGCCTATGAGTTGTTCCTGCGAGATGACTTCCTGAAGGCGGGGGCGGCTCCGGCTGCCCGGGACGGAACCAGGCACGCCTAGTGCCGCCCGACAGAGGCCGTTGTTACACCCTGCCTACCAATTGGCGGACTATCCCCTTCTGGCGTAAAATCGCCCGCGCATGCTAGCCACCTCCCGATGGCCTTACGGGAGTGACTATGTCTTGGCAATTTCTCACGGTCAAAAAGAATCAAAAATTCGGCGACCTCAAGGTAATCGACTATTACGACCGGCCCGGGTGCGTGAGCAGGCTGGGTTGGGGTTAGAGGCTAGGGTGAGAGGTGATATCCCGCGCTCCGGTTGAATGAGTTGTTATGCTTTGCGTGGCGTTGTTGCACAAATGGTCGCGGAGGCGGTACGTCTGCTAAGTTCGGATGCGTGACTAAACGAAGAAAGCGGCAGTACCGCGT
>Ga0196977_1000834_pt1 | contig 13829 bp, 15 predicted proteins | sample S3v_1013CmetaG_FD_148634 | JGI IMG/M metagenome (GOLD analysis project Ga0196977, IMG submission 148634) | Soil microbial communities from Anza Borrego desert, Southern California, United States - S3+v_10-13C | ecosystem: Environmental > Terrestrial > Soil > Desert | place: USA: California...
CGCGTCGAAAGCGACCGAGGCGAGAACCGCGATGCCGAGCCCCTTTGCCACGTACGCCTTGCTCACCTCGGCGTCGACTGCGCTCAGCACGATGTTCGGCGCGAGCCCGGCTCTCGTGAACGTGTCGTACACGAGGTTCTGGCCGCAATACGCTTCGTCGAATGCGATCAGCGGATATTGCGCCAGGATCTCGAGCGTCAGCTTCCTGCGCCGTAACACCGGATGACCGACGCGGGCGATAACGCTCCGGCTCAGCCTGTAGCACGGAATGTACGTAACGCCGCGCGGCGGCTCTGCAACGCGCGAGGAGATCGCGATGTCCGCGTTGCCGGTCGCCACGAGCTCTGCGCATTCCACGGGCGTGCCCTGACGCAGGCGCATCTTGACGCCCGGATACGCGGCCATGAATCGCTCTATCGCCGCCGGCAGCGTGTGCCGCGCGTGCGTGTGCGTCGTGGCAATCGTGAGCTCGCCGTGTGCGACATGCGCCATTTCGCGACCGAGGAGGCGGATGTTATCGGCCTCGCGCAGCATGCGCCGCGCGGCCGCGATGAGATGGGCGCCTTCGGGCGTAATCGACAGAACGCGGTTCTGGCGGCGGTTGAACACGCTGAAACCGACGTCTTCCTCGAGCTCCTTCACCTGGCGCGTGATCGAGGGCTGCGAGCGGTGCAGCACGCGCGCGGCCCTGGATATACGCAGTCCCTGGTCGGCAATCGCACAAACACTGCGTAACTGCTGAAGATTCATCTCCTCTCCTTCTGATTATCCAAATCGAACATGACTTCCATGATCTACGAAATCGAGATCTACGACGCACCACCGGGCGGCATGGCTGCCGCCGAAAAGCAGCTTGCGAACGATGTCGCGCGCGCGAACGGGAGCAAATCGCTGATCGCGGCCTGGCGCACCGAGATCGGGCCGCTGAACCGGTTTATACACGTCCACGCGTTCGACGGGCTCGAGGTGCGGCAGGCGCAGGTTCGTGAGCGCAGCGGGCAGCCGTTCGAGGCCGTGCGCAAGTCACTCGTGGCGGCACCCGTGACGCGGCTCATGGCCCCGCTCGCGTTCTCGCCCGCGCCAGGGTCCGGTCAGATCGGGCCTTATTACGAATTCCGGAGCTACACCTACCGGCCGGACGACCTGCCCGAGATCGAACGTGCGTGGGCCGCCCGCATCGACGAAAGAACGAAAACGAGCCCGCTGTGGGCCGTCTGGCGCTCTGCTGATGATGGGATCAGTACCCTCGTTCACATCTGGCCGTACCGCAGCCTCGACGAGCGCGCCGAAATCCGATCACGCGTGGGCGGCTGGTCGCGCGCGCAAACCGCGGACGGCGCGCCCCGCGGCAACTATGCCTTCGTCCGGCAAGAGACGCTGATCGCGGTCCCCACGTCCTATTCACCGGCGCGGTGAGCCCGATATGAGCGTCCAAGGAAAGATCGCCATCGTCACCGGCGCCGGCACCGGCATCGGCGCCGCAACGTCGAAACGGCTGGCGCAGGCCGGCGCCGCGGTGGTCCTCGCAGACCTCGATGAGCCTGCGGCCGCGCAGGTCTGCGCTGAGATTACTAACGGCGGCGGCACCGCTGCGGCGTGTCATGTGGACATCACGCGCATGGACACCCTCGAGCGGCTGTTCGAATTCACCGCTGCGCGCTTCGGCAAGGTCCGCATCATGATCAACAATGCCGGCGCCAGCGCGCAGCACCCCTTCCTGAAGACCACGCCTGACGTGTTGCAGCGCGTGCTGGACGTGAACGTGAAGGGGACTTTCTTCTGCGCACAGCTTGCCGCGCTCATGATGGCCGATGGGGGCGGCGGCTCGATCGTGAACGTGTCGTCCCATTCCGCCCTGCTCGGCAGCAGCGGGCGCGCAGCCTATGCCGCGTCGAAAGGCGCGATCGTGTCCATGACACGCGTCATGGCCGTCGACCTGGCCGAGTTCTCGATCCGCGTGAACTGCATTGCGCCGGGTCCTATAGAAGTTCCGCGCCGCTACAAGCCCGCACACAACGATGAGCGCCGTCGGGCGTGGCTCACGGCCGTGCCGCTGAGCCGCTATGGCGCACCTGACGAGGTCGCATCGGTCGCGCTGTTTCTGGCGTCCGACGCGTCGAGCTACATGACGGGGCAGACTTTGGCGGTCGACGGCGGTTTCAGCGCGGCCGGTCTGCGCGTGACGCTGTGAGTCTTGCGTGATCAGGAACGTGTTTGCGCGAGCCGGCTCTCGAGCAGGCCCTTCGCCACCACCTTGAGCGCGAGGGTTTCCTCCGCGCCTTCGAAAATCGAAAGCACGCGCGCATCGACGAAGTAGCGGCTGACCGGCGTCTCTTCGGCGTAGCCCATGCCGCCGTGTATCTGCTGCGCTTCGCGCGTCACGAGCTCCGCCGAGCGGCACGCCAGCAGCTTCACGAGGCTCGCTTCCATGCGCGCATCGCCCGCATCGAGCCGGCGTCCGATCGCGTATGCGAGCTGACGGCACGCCGCGAAACGCGCCGCCATCTGCGCGAGCTTGACCTGCGTCAGCGGGAAATCGATCAGCGGCGCGCCGAACACCTTGCGGTCTTTCGAGTACTGGATGGCGGCGTCGAGCGCGGCGCGCATCACGCCCAAGGCACGTCCCGCGGTCTGCATGCGGCCGCCCACCATGCCGGCCATCGTGAGATAGAACCCCTGGCCCACGCCGCCTTCGCCGCCGACGAGGTTCTCCTCGGGCACGAAGAAATTCTCGAACGCGAGGTCGTACGAATGCATGCCGCGATAGCCGATCGTCGGAATCGCGCGTCCGACGAGCTTCCCGCCGCCGTCCTGCACGTGCGTGAACTCGTGGCCGTCGTACGACGGCTTCTCCACCAGCAGCAGGCTCAAGCCCCGGTGGCCGAGCGCGCGATCCGGATCGGTGCGTGCGACCACCATCAGCACGCCGGCCTTGCCGGCGAACGTGCACCACGTCTTGGCGCCGTTCAGCAACCACCCGCCCTGCGCGCGCGTGCCCTGGAGCGACACGCTCGCGACATCGGACCCGTAATTCGGCTCGGTGATCGCGATCGCACACAGCGGATCGCCCGCCGCGAGCTTCGGCAGCCAGTCCGCCTTCTGCCGGTCGGTGCCCCCGGCCAGCAAGGCACGCGCGAGGATTTCGGGACGCGTAATGAGACTCCCGGCTGCACCGAGCGACGCTTCCGACAACGCTTCAGTCACCGCGATCATCATCGGCGTGTTCCCGCGGCCGGCCTGCGCGCTGCCGCCGTACTCCTCGGGGATCGAGAGGCCGAACACGCCCATTTCGCGCATCGGTTGAAGCAGAGATTCGGGCACCGTGAGATCGTGACGATGGATCTCCTCGGCCAGCGGGGCTACGACGTCTCTGGCGAATCGGCGGAACGCGTCGCGCGCCATCGCCGCCTGCTCGTCGAGCTCGATCTCGGCGATCTCGCCGCTTGCCTGAGCTACCGCTTTACCGACGTTGGCCATGGCGCCCGCGCTGCCGGCCTCGCTACGTAATCGCGCCAGATCGGCGCTGCTCGCTAGCGCGTGCAGTTCCGCGGCATCGAGGCCGCATTCCAGGAAAACGCCTTCGAGTCTGCGCAGCACACTCCCTATCGCTTCGGTCGCGAACGCCAGCGCAAGCGCGCTATCTGTCGGATTCGTCCTTGTAGTGGGACTCACCACCGTCTGCGCTGCAAGCAGGTCGGCACTCGCCCACGCGAGCTCGTAAGAGACCCACTGGTGCTCGTCGAGACACTTTGCATCGAGCCTGCCGTTGCGCGCGCAACGCAGCGCGACCGCGTCGGTGGCGCGGTCGAATGCCTGTTGCAGCCGGTCGAGCAGTGCGCGGGCGAGATCGCGCACGATCAGCTTTCCCGCCGCGGAATCACGATCCGCGACGAGACCAGGTGCGAATATCGCGTGTCGTCGATACCCAGCACATCGCGCAGCACGTCGGCCGTGTGCTGCCCGAGCTGCGGCGCGACACCCGGCGCGACGCGCGCCGCCGCACTGAACGCGAGCGGTGATGTAGCGGTCAGGAACGTGCCTGCACCCGGATGCTCGACGCGCTTGAACATCGGGTTCCACTCGGACGCGCGCTTATCCTCCGCGAGCATCTGCCGGAACGTTCGATACGGGCCCCACAGGAGAGACGGATCCGTGAACGCCGCCTCGACGTCCTTCAGCGTGCGCTTCTCGAACCACGGCCGGAAGAACGCGGAAATGAGCGCGCGCGCTTCGTAGCGCCCGCCTTCGTCGTCGAGCCGGTAACCGAGCGCGGTTGCCGCCTGCGCGAGCGGCTCCTCCACGCCGATCGCCCGCACCAGCGCCTGCCACTGCCGGCGGCTGATCGCGACGACCATGACGTAGCGTCCGTCGGCGGTTTGAAACACATCGCCATAAGCGCCGTAGAGGAAGTTGCCGTCGGGCTGCCGGTCCGTGTCGTTCACCTCGGCTTCGGCGATGTAGCCGAGATTGCTCGCCGTCGCCATCGCGACGTCCGACAGCGCCAGGCGGATGAGCTGCCCTTCACCCGTGGAGCGCCGGCGGCGGTCGGCCGCGAGCACGGCCAGCGCGATGCTCAACCCCGCCGCGACATCCCACATCGGGATCACGTGGTTCACCGGCACCGAGCGCGCTTCGCCCGTCACGAGCGGAAAGCCCACGGCGGAGTTCACGGTGTAATCGAGCGCGTTGGCGCCGTCGGGCGAGCCGATCAACTGCACCATGACGAGGTCGGGCCGCGCTTTCGCGAGCGCTTCGTACGAGAGCTCGCCGTCGACCGGCAGATTGGTGACGAAGATCCCGGCGCCCTCGCCGGGCGCGGTGATCAGCTCGTGAAGGAGACGCTTGCCTTCGGGCTTGCGGACGTCGATCTCGACCGAGCGTTTGCCGCGGTTGAGCGACGCCCAGTAGAGACTCCTGCCCTCGGCATTGAGCGGCCAGCGCCCGATGTCGATGTTGCCGCCGATCGGATCGACGCGGATCACGTCGGCGCCGAGCTGCGCCAGCGTGAGGCCGCCGAGCGGCGCCGCCACGAACGCCGGGAACTCGACCACCCGCAGCCCTCGCAGGATCGGCTCGCCTGCGCTCGCCAACGAATTTGCTGCCGCCACTTCAGCGCCCCGTGAAGCGGCGCGTGCGCTTCTCCTGAAACGCTTTCACTGCTTCCTGATCTGCATGCATGGTGGTGATGATAATCGACCGCCTGGACAATAAACATGGGCATGAAAACTGCGATATCGGCCGCAGATACTGAACGTCGTTATCCGATCAACACCTGTGGTCCGTGCCAATGTCATCAACACGCTCTACACAAGAAGTTTTTGAAGACCACCTCGCGCTGCGCTGCGCCGGCGAGGTGGAGCTCGACATCCAACGAAATTACGCCGAAGACGTAGTGCTGCTCACGCTCGACGGGATTTTCCGCGGGCACGACGGCGTCCGGAGATGTTGCAGGATCCTGAAGGAGTGTCTCGGAGACGCGCAATTTACATACGTGGTCAAGCGCGTCCACGGTGACGTCGCATACTTGCACTGGACGGCACAGTCCGATGAAGTCGTGGTGAAGGACGCCGCCGACACCTTCATCATCCGCGATGGAAAGATCGTCACCAAGACGATTTACTTCCGTGCGGAGCGCTGCGAACCGAAAGGCAAGTAACGCACCGCACATCTCAGCGCATCATGAGCGCCTCGATACGCCTGCTTCGGCCGTCGGACTCGGCCCTCTTCGACGCGATGCTCACGATGTTCGGCGAAGCGTTCGGCGACGTGGAGACCTATCGAAAAGCGCGTCCCGGCGCCGCTTACCGCGAGCGCCTCCTCGGGGGCGACGACTTCATCGCGCTTGTTGCACTCGAGAACGGCGAGGTCGTCGGTGGTATTGCCGCGTACGAGCTGCGCAAGTTCGAGCAGGAACGCAGCGAGATCTACATCTACGACCTGGCCGTCGCGGCAGCGCACCGGCGCCGGGGTATCGCCACCGCGTTGATCCTGGAGCTGAAGACGATCGCGGCGGCCCGCGGCCCGTACGTGATCTTCGTGCAGGCCGATCATGGCGACGAAGCCGCGATCGCGCTCTACACGAAGCTCGGACGCCGCGAAGACGTCCTGCACTTCGATATTTCAGTCGGCCCGCAACGCTGAACGGCAGGGCGCGCCGCAGACCCGCGCGCGACCGCTCACCGCGGCTTCAGCCCCGCGGCTTTGACCACCTCGCCGTAGCGCTTCCTCAACGGATGGTGTAAGTGGCCAGCGCGAGCGGCTTCGTCTTGTCCCAGTTCACCGTTAAACCGAGCCCGGGCTTGTCCGGGACGGCGACCGTCGGCTTGCTCACATCGGGGCTGTTCTCGACGACATCCGCTTCCGGCGCAACCGCAAAGGCGTAACGGCCGTCGCTCGTGTACTCGGGATTCTGAATGAGCGAGGCGAGGTGGATCGTCGCCGTATTGCCGATGTGCGACTCGCGCTGGGATCCGATCATCACCGGTACTCTGAACTGCTGGGCCGCGTCGACCATCTGCGATGCTTTCAGGAAACCTCCGGCGATCTGCACCTTGATGTTCGCGACGAATCCATGGGGCGAGCTCGCGAGCTGCTTCATGGCCCATCCGGTTTGCATCGATTCGTCGAGCAGTATGGGTGTGCGGATGCGATCACGCAGCGCGCGCAGCGCGTCCCACTCCTCCGCGGGGAACGGCTGCTCCAGCAGCACGACCTTCAGGTCCTCGAGCTTTGCAGCGTAACGCCACGTCTCCGGGCTGTTGTTGTAGCCGGTGTTCGCGTCGATCCTCAGCCACGGTCCGTCCTCGCCCATGCCTTTGCGGAGCAGCGTGAGCCGCTCGACGTCCTTGCGGATGTCCTCGCCGCCCTTGACCTTGACGGTCGGGAATCCCGCCTTCTGCGCGTTCAGCGCTTTGTCCACCATCTTGTCGATCGAGGCGTCGATACCGACGACGAACGTCAGCGGTATCTCGTCGTGGACCTTGCCGCCCAGCAGCGACCACACGGGCGCGCCGAGCGCCTTGCCCTTCAGATCGTGAAGCGCGATGTCGATGCCGGCCTTCGCGCACGGGTTACGCGGGATCACCTTGTCCAGCTCGAACATCCGCTGCCGGATGTTGAGCGGATCTTTGCCGAGCAGCGCCGGCGCCAGATAGTGGCGCAGCACCTCGACCGCGGTTTCCTGCGTTTCGCCGAAGTAATCGGCGATCGGCGCGGCTTCGCCGTAGCCGATGACGCCTTCGTCGGTGCGTATCGCGACGTAGACGTTCGGCAGCACCGAATACTCGTGCCGCCAGACAGCCATCGCGTCCTTGCGCGGGATGTTGACGGGGCGGATCTCCACTTCCGTGATTTTCATGTCGGTCCTTGGTCGTTGATCAGTATTCGCTCCGCCGCTACGCCAGCAGAGTCGCTTTCTCGTTCATGACGCAGCCGAGAAGGCGCTCACCCGCGCCATTCACGTGCTGCCGGATCGCGCGCACGGCGCCCGCCTCGTCGCCGCGCCGCAACGCTTCGAGCAGCTCGCGGTTATCGCTGATCGATTCCTGCGGACGGTCGAAGTGGCGGTCGGCGATGAGCGCGCCGAGCCAGCGGATGCGGTCGTCGATCAGCGCCAGCATGTGCTCGAGGCACGCGTTGTTCGTCGCTTTCGCGATGACGCGGTAGAACTCGCGCGTATTGCGGCGAAACTCGCCGAGCCGGCGCGCACGCATGGCGGTTTCCGCGCGATCCAGACAGGCGCTCAGCCGCTCCAGAAGCGGCTCGGTGACGTTCGGCAGCGCCTCGCGTACCGCCTCGACCTCGAGCGCCTCGCGCACCTTGTACAGATCCAGCGCTTCCTTGACGCTGAGCGGGCGCACCACATAGCCCCAGCCGCCGGCGGACACGACGAGGCCCTCCTGCTCCAGCCGCCCGAGCGCCTCGCGCACCGGCGTGCGGCTGATCTCGAGCTCCTGCGCGATCTCGTTCGCCGTGATGCGGGCGTTCGGCTGGTACTCGAGGTCGAGGATCTTCGACTTGAGGTGCCGATACGCCTTCTCTTGTGAGCTGGGGGTCCCGGCGTTCATAATTGCATTCAAATGCATTCATTCTAATCGAGGAGTCGACAGACAGTGCAACCCCGAATCTTCGCGCGCGTCATCGCGTGCTCGCTCTCCATCGGTGCGGCGCATGCGGCCGCGCAGGCCTATCCGGAGAAACCCGTCCGCGTCGTGGTGCCGGCGCCTGCCGGCGGCGCCCTCGACATCATCGCGCGGCACGTCACGCAAAAGCTGACCGAGGGCTTCGGCACGCAATTCATCGTCGATAACCGCGGCGGCGCGAGTGGCGCGATCGGCGCCGAAGCCGTCGCCCGCGCACCCGCGGACGGCTACACGCTGCTCCTCACGTCTTCGAGCGCGGTCTCGATCAACCCGAACTTCTCGGCCAAAGCGATCGATCCGCTGCGCGCGTTCACGCCGGTGAGCCTGATCGGCTTTTCGCCCATGGTGCTCGTCGTGCATCCCTCGGTTCCCGCGAAGTCGGTGAAGGAGCTGGTCGCGTTCGCGAAACGCAATCCCGACGCGCTCACCTTCGCGTCGAACGGCGCGGGCTCATTGAGCCACGTTGCCGCGGCACTGTTCATGCAGCAGGCCGGCATCAAGATCCTGCACGTGCCGTACAAGGGCGCTGCCCCCGCGGTGATCGACACGGTCGCGGGCAACGTATCGATGCTGTTCGCAGGCTATCCGAGCATCGCCTCACAGGAGCGCTCGGGCCGCCTGCGCGCGCTCGCGACCACCGGCGCGAAGCGAAGCGCGCTCACGCCGAAGCTGCCGACGGTCGCGGAAGCCGGCCTGCCCGGTTTCGAAGCGACGCAGTGGTGGGGCGTATACGGTCCCGCGGGGCTCGCGGGCGGCGTGGTGACGCGTCTGAACGGCGAGATCAACAAGGTGCTGCGCATGACCGAGATCAAGCAGCGCTTCGCTGCAGACAGCGCGGAGCCTGCCGGCGGCTCGCCCGCGGACCTCGCCGCATTTCACAAGGCCGACTACGAGAAGTGGGGCAAGGTCATCAGGGCCGCGGGTATCAAGAGCGAATAGCAACCCGAACGCGACGCGCCAGTGCGCCCGATAAGCGTCGACTACTGACGAGCGGCGACATAGCCGCGCAGCCCGTTGTAGCGCGCGACCTGCTGCGGTGTGAGGAGCTGCTTCATGTGCAGGTGGTAGCTCAGGTGCAGCGCCCGCAGCCGTCCCTGCAGCGCGCCGATTTCCGCCGTCGCGGTCGCAATGTCCTCGGCCGTCGGGCTGCCGGCGGTGAACAGCGCGTCGAGCCGGCGCTCGCTTTCGATCAGGCGCCTGCCGAGCTCGGCGGCTGCTTTTTTCATCTCGCCCAGGAGCGCGTCGGTGCGGGCGCGCTGGTCCGCAGTCAGTGCGAGCGCCTCGGCCAGCTCCAGCACGTGCAGCGGCCCCGGATAGCCGTTCAGCTCAGCGGCGAGCGCCATCGACATTCCGCGGCCGGCGCGAAGATCGCGGATCTGTGCGTCCGAAAGCGCCTTGATCTCGCGCGTTTCGAATCCGGAATACGGCGACGCGGCGTGGTGGTGGTGTTGCGCGATGGCGGGCACTGTGACGAGCGCGCAGGCGATCGCGCCGAGCATGAGCTTCATGGGTCATCTCCCTTTCGGCTGAATGAAGGAGCGCCCATACTGCCCGCGCGCCGCCTTCGCGGATATGATCGCGGTCATACGACATTCGCCCGATGACGTCGACCGCCGCCCTTTTCGAACGGCTCGTGGAGAAACCCGCGGCCCGCCGCAGTCTCGCGGCCGGCGAAGCGCTATTTCGTGCCGGCGACCGCGTCAGGGCCGTGTTCGTGGTGGTGGAAGGAAGCGTCCGGCTGGTGCGCGTGAGCCGGGCCGGCAGCGAAGTCACGCTGCATCGCGCGAGGGCCGGCGAGAGCTTCGCCGAGCCCGCGCTCTTCAGCGAGCATTACCACTGCGACGCGGTGGCCGAGACGGAGAGCGAAGTGCTCGAGTACGGGAAGAGCGAGATCCTCGCGCGGCTCGCGAGCGAGCCCCAGCGCATGATGGATCTGCTGCGCCACCTCGGCGGGCAGGTTCAGTCGCTGCGATCGCGGGCGGAGATGCTGGCACTGCATTCAGCAACCGACCGGCTGATGGCCTTCTTGCGGTTGCACGCCGCGTCCGATGCCGACGTGGTTCAGCTCGACTCGACGTGGAAGCAGGTGGCGAGTGAGATCGGTTTGACGCACGAAGCGCTGTATCGCGCATTGGCCCGGCTCGAGCAATCGGGCGCGATCGCGCGCCAGGGCATGACAGTGCGTCTGCGCAACTGACGGAGCATCAGGTGATACCGCAGGCGACCAAAGTCGCCCGCGGTGTGACAACGCTGCTACTAACGTGCGCCGCCCGTCGCAGTGCCGGAAGAGCCCTGCGTCCTGGCTGCCCCACCACCACTGCTGCTGGTCGCGCCGGTCGCGGCGCTGGAACCACTGCCTTGCGCCGCTTGCCGCAGGCACTGCTCTTTTTTCGCGCCCGACAGACTTTCACACCGCGCGGCCGCGGTGGACGCCGAAGACTGCTTGGCGGAGGACCCGCTCTTCGCGGACGGATCGTTCGCGAAAGACGTGGTGCTGACCGCCAGTAGGACTGCCGCTGCCGCTGTGACGTACGAACGCATGCTCATGAATAAACCTCCTTGGTTGCGAAAAGGCGCGCATCGCGATTTGCGTGACGCACGCGCCCGCCGCTTATCGCAAGGGCCATGCCATGTTTCGTCGTGCGTCGAACACCCGAAAACGTTACGACAAGCATGATCGAGTGTCGTATGACGGGATATTGCGCATGAATAACAGCCGTCACAGGCGTTCGCGCACACTTCCGCCGCGCCTGCGACGACACGATGTCGGTGCCTCGCAACACTCGCACTGCAGCACTCACAAACGCGCAACATGAGTGCGCTGCGCAATGCGGCGTCGCCTCACGACTACATGGTGTCTGCGCACACAGATGCGAGAGCTGCCAGTGCATTGCGGCTTCGTGAACGACACACGCCGCGCGCGCCGACGCTGGGTGGCGACAGCTCGTCGCGGTGGCGCGCCCTCACGAGCGATCCGAGCAGCGATGCGGCTGTCATATCGTGCGTGCCCTACTAGTTATAGCAGCGGTGCCCGATTCGCTCGCGATTCGACGACCTGCCGTGCGCGCGAGCGAAAGTGGCATAGTCGTTGCGATAAGCGGCCTCGATGATCCGAGGGGCGCGCGATGCGCCGCAGAGCACTCTGCAAGCATCGGCCGGCGCTCCATGCGCGGCCGACATAACGCACAACCGCCGCAGCCCCCGAGTCATCGCATAGCACCTCTGTCGTAAATCACTCATCACCAGGAGTCGATATGAAGCGTTTCGCTGTTAGTGCATCTGCCGTAGCCCTGTCGATCGCATTCTCGAGCCACGCGTTCGCCGAACAGGCGCCCGCCAAGCTCTCGGACGCGCAGCTCGACGGCGTGGCCGGTGGTCTGGTCACGATCGGCAATAACCTCAACGGCGCGAGCCTGCTGAATGGCACCAGCCTGCTCAGCGGCAACGGCATCAGCGCGCTCAACGGCACCAGCGTGAGTGTGCCGGTGAACGCGGCGGTGCCGGTGAATGCGTCGCTCTCCGCGAGCGTTCCGGTGTCGGCGAGCGTTCCCGTCACCGCTCCCGTGAGCGCGGGTGTCGGCATCGGCTTGCCGGGCCTCTAACCCGCAGCGCCTGCCGCGGCCGGGATGGCGTGATGTCCCGGCCGCGGTCACGATCAGAACCGATGCGAACAGGTGTCGTGGGCTTGTGGCTCATCGTCCTCGCCGCGCACGCGATCACCCCGGCGCGTGCCGAGCCTGGCGCGGTGCGCTCGTTGCTCGAGATGCGTCACGACAACGTGATCGTTCAGCAGTGGGACATCAGTTGCGGAGCAGCGGCGCTCGCGACCATCCTGCGCTTTCAGCTCGGCGATCCGGTCACCGAGAAACAGGTTGCACAAGGCATGCTGCGCAAGACCGATCCGCTGCGCGTGAAGCATCGCGGCGGGTTTTCCCTGCTCGACATGAAGCGTTACGCCGAGCTTCGCGGCTTCGAAGCCGACGGCTATTCCGGACTCACGGTGGCGAACGTCGGCAAGCTCACGCCGCTGATCGTGCCCGTGCGCACCGACGGCTACGATCATTTCGTGGTGTTGCGCGGCATCGCGGGCGGCGCGGCCATACTGGCCGACCCTGCATTCGGCAATCGCAAGGTGCCGCTGGACGAGTTCGCCCGGATCTGGAACGGCAGCATCGGATTCGTCGTGCGGGCGCGCGGAGAGCCGGCGCCGGCCAATCGATTGAGCCCGCGCAGCGCTGATTTTCTCGCGGTGGACGCGAACGTGGTACGCACGGCGCTGGACACACTGCCGCGGCCCGCGCTGGCCTTGCCGCCCATCCCGATCAGATAACCCGAGAACAAGAATGACCTCTGCGCTTCTGCGCCGCCGCGTCGCGCTTGCGTTGACGCTCGCCGGCTTCATGCCTGTCGCCCACGCGCAATCGGAGCCTGAATCGCCGCAGCAGCTCGAGCGCGAGCTCGCCGCTCGCGACGCCGTGATCGCGGATCTTCAGCGCCGCATGCGCGCGCTCGAGGAGCGGCTCGGTGGAGTGGACCGAAACGTACCCGTCGCCTCCACGGCGAACCCGCCGCGACAGCTTGGCGGACTCGGGCTCAAAGCGGAGCCGGCCGACACCGAAGATGAAGAAGAGGCGCTTGCACGCGCCCTGGAGCGCTCGCTGGTGCTCTCGGGCGGGGTGCTTCTGCCCGCGGGCCGGCGCGAGATCACGCCTGCCGTCCGCTACGATTACAACCGGCGATCCGGCCTCGCGGTGGTGGGTGGCGCCATAGCTCCGCGCGACGTCAGACGCGACAACGCGGCGGCGAGCCTCGGATTCAAGCTGGGCCTGCCATGGAGCTCGCAGCTCGAGCTTACGGTGCCGTACGGCTATCAGCAGATCGAGAGCGTCACCGCAGGCGTCCCCTCGAGCGCCCGCGATTCCGGGCTCGGCGATGTCCAGGCAGGCGTATCCAAGCAACTCCTGACGGAAAGCGGCCGGCGCCCGGGTCTTCTTGCGAACGTGACGTGGCAGAAGGCGACCGGCCGGTCCGGTCTTGCGTTCCTCGGCAGCCCCGCCGCCCCACTCGCCGCCCCTGCCACCTCGCTCGGACTCGGTTATGACGCATTCAGCACGACGCTGACAGCGGTGAAGCGCTCCGACCCGCTCGTCTTCCTGGGCTCGCTCTCGCACTCGTTCAACCGCTCCGACAGCGTGAACGGGTTCAACGTCGATCCGAGCGACACGAACAGCGCAGCGGTGCGCGCGATATTCGCGGCGAGCCCCAGCGTCTCGCTGAGAGGCGGCTTTACGCTCGCTCGCACCGGCAACACGAAGCTGAACGGCGTCACGATCCAGGGCTCGCGGCAGAACGCCGCGCTCCTCGAGCTCGGGGGCTCGGTCACCTTCTCGCGCAAGACGCTGCTCGACGTGACCGTCGCAGCGGGGCTCACGCAGGATTCGCCGGATTATCTGTTGGGCGTTGCGCTCCCGATCCGCTTCTAGAGCTGGCCGTTCGTGGTGAGCTCGTCGAATCGCGAACGGCGTCGATGCTGCCGTCCGGACTTCGACCGGCTCAGTCCGAACGGGAACGCGACGGCACGTGCCGTGCAGTGGCGGGCTGATGCCGCTGGTCTTCACGATATGGATGTGCCTGTGCGTGACGCTCGCCGGCAGCGCGTACGCCGCGTCGACACCGCGTCAGGTGCCC
>Ga0196977_1000835_pt1 | contig 13800 bp, 11 predicted proteins | sample S3v_1013CmetaG_FD_148634 | JGI IMG/M metagenome (GOLD analysis project Ga0196977, IMG submission 148634) | Soil microbial communities from Anza Borrego desert, Southern California, United States - S3+v_10-13C | ecosystem: Environmental > Terrestrial > Soil > Desert | place: USA: California...
GCGCCGGCATCCGGCTCGACATGAACAAGGTCCCCGTGCGCGAAACCGGCATGACGCCGTACGAGATGATGCTGAGCGAGAGCCAGGAGCGCATGCTCATGGTGCTCAAGCCCGGCCACGAAGCCGAGGCCGAGGCGATCTTCAAGAAGTGGGAGCTCGATTTCGCGGTCATCGGCGAGGTCACCAACACCGGCCACATGGTGCTCGAATGGAACGGCGAGGTGGTGTGCGACATCCCGCTCGCCCCGCTCGCCGACGAGGCCCCGCTTTACGACCGGCCGTACGTCAGCCGCGAGGAATACCAGGCCTGGGCCCAGGTCAAGCCGCTCGGCGCGGTGCCCGAGAGCGCCGACATCGGCGCCGACCTGCTGAAGCTGATGGCCTGCCCCGACCTCGCCTCGCGCCGCTGGATCTGGGAGCAGTACGACAGCCAGGTCGGCGCCGACACGCTGCAGCTGTCGGGCGGCGACGCCGCGGTGGTGCGCGTGCATGGCACCCGCAAGGCGCTGGCGATGAGCACCGACTGCACGCCGCGCTATTGCTACGCCGACCCTTACGAAGGCGGCAAGCAGGCGGTCGCCGAGTGTTACCGCAACTTGTCGGCAGTCGGCGCCAAGCCCTTGGCGATCACCAATTGCCTGAACTTCGCCAACCCACAGCGCCCCGAGATCATGGCCCAGATCGTCGGCTGCCTCGAAGGCATGGCCGACGCCTGCCGCGCCCTCGACTTCCCGATCGTGAGCGGCAACGTCAGCCTCTACAACGAGAGCAAGGCAACCGGCGGCGGCAGTGCGATATTGCCGACGCCGGCGATCGGGGGCGTTGGGTTGCTCGATGACTACGCCAGAATGGCGACGATCGGGCTCAAGGCGGAAGGAGAGGACATCGTCCTGATCTTTGCTGGAAAGACCGGTCATCTCGGCCAGTCGCTATGGCTGCGCGAAATTCTAGGGCGCGAGGACGGTGACCCTCCGCCGGTCGACCTTGAGAAGGAGGCCGCTGTCGGCACATTCATTCGCGAGCAGATCGCAATTGGCCGGATTTCGGCGGTTCACGATATCTCCGATGGCGGGTTCCTGGTTGCTTTGGCGGAAATGGCCCTCCGCGGCGGCATCGGAGCCGCGATAGATCTTGGAGACGCTACCAACCTGACTGGTTGGGCATTCGGTGAAGATCAGGGCAGCTACCTTGTCACCATGAAGGACTCGCTCTCATTTCAGCGGGCGCTGAATGCCCGACACTTGATCGCGATCCATTTCGGAGAAACCGGAGGTTCGAGCCTGAAGATTTCGAGCATGGGCAACCTGTTGACAGAAGTGCCGCTTACCGCCCTCAGAGAAACCAGCGACAGCTTCTTCCGCGACTGGATGGGAGGTTAATCCCCCTTGCTCGTCATGCTGAACTTGTTTCAGCATCCATCACGCCACTGCGACGGCGGCGCAGGTCGAGAAATGGACCCTGAACCAAGTTCAGGGTGACGGGAGGGGAAATGACAGCTGGTTATTCTGGCACACCGCTCGCTCAGAAGCTCGGCCTCAAGCCAGGTCAGCGCGCCTGGTTCTCCGCCCTGCCGGACAGCGTCCGGGCCGAGATGGGCGATGTCGGGGTGGACGAGGTGGCCGCGATCGAACCGGGGCTCGTCGTGGCGCATGTCTTCGTCACCGCGCGCCTCGAGCTGGAGCGCCTGCTGGCCGAGCTGCGCGGCACAATCGCGCCGGACGGCATGGTCTGGGTCAGCTGGCCCAAGAAGGCCGCCAAAGTCCTGACCGACATCACCGAAACCACCATCCGCGAGGTGGCGCTGCCGTTGGGATTCGTCGACGTGAAAGTCTGTGCGGTGGACGAGACCTGGTCCGGCCTCAAGCTCGTCATCCGCAAGGCGCTGCGATAAGGCGCGCGTCCGACCAAGTTTCAACTGAAATCGGCGAACAACTTCGCCGCCCCCTCCTTTCGCCTGCGCGACTGTGTTAGCCTTGCAGCACACCGGCGCCGATCAGGGGACACGACATGGCGACGACTTCAGCGGACCGCATTCTCTCGCTCGACATCATCCGCGGCATCGCCGTGATGGGCATCTTCTCGGTCAACGTCGTCGGCATGGCGATGATCGAGCAGGCCTATTTCTATCCGCCGGGCTACGGCTTCGACGGCCTGGGCGACAAGATCATGTGGGCGGCCAACTTCATCCTCGTCGACGGCAAGTTCCGCAGTCTGTTCTCGATCCTGTTCGGCGCCTCGATGATCCTGGTCATCGAGCGCGGCATCGCCGCCGGCAAGCGCAGCTGGCAGGTCCACTATCCGCGGATGATCGTGCTGCTGCTGTTCGGTCTCGCCCACTTCTACTTCCTGTGGTGGGGCGACATCCTCGCCAACTACGCGATGGTCGGGATGATCGCGTTCATCTTCTGGCGGCTCAAGCCCAAGTGGCTGCTGCTGGTGGCGGTTTTGTCTCTCGGGGCCATGTACGGGCCGATGATCGTGCTCGGCGGCCAGGAGATCGCCCGGATCGAGGCCAAGGCCGCGCCCGACGCCACGCCCGAGCAGCAAGCCTCGCTGCGCGAGCTGATGAGCGAGCTCACGCCCACCGACAAGGCGCTCGCCGAGGCCAAGCAAGCCAACTCCTCGCTCAGGGCGCACTTCGAATCGACGCTCGAAAACCAGCCGCTGCGGCCGTTCAACTCGGTGCCGGGCTACGGGCTCGAGACGCTCGGGCTGATGCTGCTCGGCATGGCCGGCTACAAGAGCGGCTTCCTGACCGGGCAATGGAGTCGGCGGCGCTACGGCCAGATCGCCGCCGTGCTGGGCGGAGCGAGCGTGGCGCTGTTCGGCTTTGCCGCATGGCGCATCCTGCAGGCGGACTTCGACCCGTTCACCTACTATCCGTGGGAGCAGATCTACGTCTCGGCGATGCACCCGTTCTCGGCGCTCGGCTACGCGGCGCTGATCATGCTGATTTTCGGCAACCGCCGCAGCGCGATCGCCGACCGGTTCGCGGCGGTCGGCCGGGCGGCGTTCACCAACTACCTCGGCGCCACGCTGATCGGCATCGCGCTGTTCTACGACTTCGGCCTCGGCCTGTTCGGCGAGGTCTCGCGCGGCCAGGCGTGGCTGTTCACCCCGCTGGTGTGGGCGATCATGCTGCTGTGGTCGAAGCCGTGGCTCGACCGCTATCGCTACGGCCCGTTCGAATGGGCCTGGCGCAGCCTGTCGCGCTGGCGGTGGGAGCCGATGCGGCGGGTGCCCGAGGCGCAGGCGGCGGTGGCGTGAGCCCCAGCGAAGGCTGGGGCCTCGGGCGGCGAACGCTCTGCTAGCGGCCTGAGGTCCGGGCTGTGCAGGGACTCAGCGCACCTGCCAGTCGTGCTCGGGTATCTCGAGCAGCTTGAGGATCGCGGTCAGGTCGCCGCGCTCGATCCAGCCGTTGGCCGCTTCGCGGGCCTTGGGCTTCGCATGATAGGCGACTCCCCAGGTCGCCGCCTCGAGCAGCGGGATGTCGTTGGCGCCGTCGCCGGTGGCGAGGCTCACCGCGTTGTCGCCGAGCCCGGCCATTTCGTCGGCCAGGACCCGGGCTTTCACGCTCGAATCGGTGATCCCGCCGACCAGCTCGCCGGCGAGCCGCCCCGCCGACACCGCCAGCCGGTTGCCGACCACGCGCTCGAAGCCGATGTCGGCCGCCACCGGGTCGGCGAAGTGATGGAAGCCGCCGGTCACCAGCACGGTCCTGCAGCCATGGTGCTTGAGCGTGGCGACGAGCGTTCGTGCCCCCGGCATCGGCCGGATGCGCTCGGCCAGGCAGGCGCCGATGGCCGCTTCCTCGAGCCCGGCGAGCAGCGCGACCCGCTCGCGCAACGCCTCGGCGAAATCGAGCTCGCCCTGCATCGCCCGCTCGGTGAGCGCCGCGATCTGCGGCTTGAGCCCGGCGAAATCGGCCAGCTCGTCGATGCATTCCTGGCCGATCACCGTCGAGTCCATGTCCGAGACGAACAGGTCGGGGACGCGGAACGCGCGGTCGCTGACGATTGCGTCGCACGGGCCGAAGTGCTGCTCGATGACGCGTCGCAGCACCGCGCCGTCGCCGTCTGGCAGCGTCAGCTGGAGCACGTCGCTCCAGTGATCGAGCATCACCGCCGCGGCGATCGCCATGCCCTCGCCCGCGAGCGCCGCGGTGGCCGCATCGAGGCGTGGTTCGAGCGTGCCTGTGTCTGCTATCAGCCGCGCGATGAGCAACGGGGAAACTCCGGGCAAGGGGGCGGTGGCGCTCATTGCAGGGCCGACCGCGAGCGGCAAGAGCGATCTGGCGGTCGGGCTGGCGCTCGAGCTGGCGGCCCGCGGTTCGCGTGGCGTGGTCGTCAATGCCGACAGCGCGCAAGTCTATCGCGACTTGCGCGTGCTCAGCGCCCGACCGAGCGAAGACGAGATGCGCGGCATCGAGCACCGCCTGTTCGGCGCGTGGGATGGCGCCGACCCGTGCTCGGCCGCCGACTGGGCCGCCGCGGCCAGGCGCGAGATCGAGAACGCCCACCTGGTCGGCGCGGTGCCGATCCTCGTCGGCGGCAGCGGCCTCTACTTGCGAACGCTGCTCGACGGCATCGCGCCGGTCCCGCGGATCGACCCCGGCGTGCGCGAGCGGGTTCGCGCCCTGTCAACGGCCGAGGCCTACGCCGCGCTGCTCGCCGAGGACCCCGCACGCGCCGCCGCGCTCAATCCGGGCGACGGCGCCCGGATTGCCCGGGCGCTCGAAGTGGTCCGCTCGACCGGGCGGCGCCTGGCCGAGTGGCAAGCGGAGCGGGCCGGCGGCATCGGCGATGCGGTCGACTTGTTCCCGGTGGTCCTGCTGCCCGATCGGGAATGGCTTTACGCGCGCTGCGAGGCCCGGTTCGCGCGCATGCTCGAGAGCGGCGCGATCGACGAAGTGCGCGCCCTGCTGGCCCGCTCCCTCGCGCCGCTGAGCCCCGTCATGCGCGCCATCGGCGTTCCCGAGATCGCCGGGCTCCTGCGCGGCGAATGGTCGCGCGCGGAAGCGCTCGCGCGCGGGCAGCAGGCGACGCGCAACTACGCCAAGCGGCAATACACCTGGTTCCGCCGGCAGCCTCCGGCGGAATGGCCGCGGGTTGAGGCTGAAAGTTGCGATACCACATCTCTATTTGAAACTTTATTCCGATATTTGCGCTTGACATGACATTTCATGTCGCCTAGCAGCCGCCTACCGAGCTGACGGGCCCAGCCAGCCCTGGAAGAGTCTTGGGAGAGAGAGCGGCCCGGCGCGAGGCAATCGCGCCGGGTCCGTTTTTTGAGGAGCGATAGCGTGTCCGAGGAACGCAGCGGCGCTGCGATTTTGGTCGAGAGCCTGGTCCGGCAGGGGGTCGAATTCGTGTTCGGCTACCCGGGCGGCGCGGTGCTGCCGATCTACGACGAGCTGTTCTCGGATAACCGCATCCGCCACATCCTCGTGCGGCACGAGGCCGGCGCGGCGCATGCCGCCGAAGGCTACGCCCGGTCGACCGGCAAGCCCGGCGTGGTGCTGGTCACCTCCGGCCCGGGCGCGACCAATGCGATCACCGGCATCGCCGACGCGTTCATGGATTCGATCCCGCTGGTGGTCATCACCGGCCAGGTCGCGACCAACCTGATCGGCACCGACGCCTTCCAGGAAGCCGACACGATCGGCCTCACCCGCCACTGCACCAAGCACAACTACCTGGTGAAGGACCCGGCCGAGCTCGCCGCGACGATCGACGAGGCGTTCGAGATCGCCACCACCGGCCGCCCCGGCCCGGTGGTCGTCGACATCCCCAAGAACGTCCAGGTCGCCACCGCGGCGATGTTCGACGGGCCGGTGCAGCGCCCGCAGCGCTACCGCCCGCGCACCGTCGCCGCGGCGGACGAGATCGCCGCAGCGATCGAGCTGATCGCCCGGGCCCGGCGCCCGGTGCTCTACACCGGCGGCGGGGTAATCAACTCAGGGCCGCGCGCGAGCGAGCTGCTGCGCGAGTTCCAGCGGCTGACCGACGCCCCGCTCACCTCGACGCTGATGGGCCTCGGCGCGTTCCCCGCCGACCATCCGGACTGGCTCGGCATGCTCGGCATGCACGGCACTTTCGAAGCCAACATGGCGATGAACCAGTGCGACGTGATGGTGAACGTCGGCGCGCGCTTCGACGACCGCGTCACCGGCCGGCTCGACGCGTTCTCGCCGGGCTCGAAGAAGATCCACATCGATATCGACCGAGCCTCGATCAACAAGGTCATCGCGGTCGACCTTGGCATCGTCGGCGATTGCGCCACGGTGCTCGAGCAGTTGATCGCCGCGTGGGGCGAGCGCAAGGCGGCGAACCTCGGCGAGTGGAAGGCGCGCATCGCCGGATGGCGCGCGCGCGACAGCCTCGCCTACCCGAGCCGGAACGATGCGATCATGCCGCAGCTCGCGGTGCAGCGGCTGTACGCGCTGACGAGGCACCTCGACCCGATCATCACCACCGAGGTCGGCCAACACCAGATGTGGGCGGCGCAGTATTTCGGCTTCTTCGGCCCCAACCGCTGGCTGACCAGCGGCGGGCTCGGCACGATGGGCTACGGCATGCCCGCCGCGATCGGCGCGCAGCTCGGCAATCCTGACAAGCTCGTCATTGACATCGCCGGCGAGGCCTCGATCCAGATGAACATCCAGGAGATGGGCACCGCCAGCCAGTTCCGCCTGCCGATCAAGGTGTTCATCCTTAACAACGAGTACATGGGCATGGTCCGCCAGTGGCAGGAGCTGACTTACGAGAGCCGCTACTCGAACTCGTACTCCGACAGCCTGCCGGACTTCGTGAAGATGGCCGAGGCCTATGGCTGGAAGGGCATCCGGATTTCGCAGGAAGCCGATCTAGACGACGGCATCCGCGCGATGATGGCGCACGACGGGCCGGTCATGGTCGATTGCATGGTGTCGAAGGACGCCAACTGCTTCCCGATGATCCCGAGCGGCGCCGCGCACACCGAGATGCTGCTTTACGGCGACCAGGTCGAAGGGACGCTCGACGACGAAGCGAAGGCGCTCGTCTGATGAAGATCGAGCAGACCCTGACCGAGCGCCACGTGCTCACGATAACCGTCGACAACGAGGCGGGCATCCTCGCCAAGATCGCCGGGCTGTTCACCGCGCGCGGTTACAACATCGACAGCCTGACGGTGGCCGACATCAGCGAGGACCATGCGCTCAGCCGCATCACCATCGTCACCAACGGCCCGCCGCCGGTGATCGACCAGATCATCGCCCAGCTCGAGCGGCTGGTGCCGGTGCACAAGGTCACCGACCTGACCGAGGCCGGCGCCCACGTCGAGCGCGAGTTGGCGCTGGTCAAGGTCGCCGGCCAGGGCGACCACCGGGTCGAGGCGCTGCGCCTCGCCGACGTGTTCCGCGCGCAAGTGGTCGACACGACGACCTCGAGCTTCATCTTCGAGCTGACCGGCTCGCCCGACAAGATCGACAGCTTCGTCGCGCTGATGCGCGAGCTCGGCCTGGTCGAGGTCGGCCGCACCGGCATCGTCGGCATGATGCGCGGGGCCGAAGGGGCTTAGCCGCCGACAAGTTTTTCCTCGTCACCCTGAACTTGTTTCAGGGTCCATCTATCCGGTAACGCGGCGCCCGCGGCGGAATGGATGCTGAAACAAGTTCAGCATGACGAATTCTGCAACGAAGGATTCGAAATGAAGGTTTACTACGACGCCGACGCCGACCTGAACCTGATCACGGACAAGAAGATCGCCGTGCTCGGCTACGGCAGCCAGGGCCACGCCCACGCGCAGAACCTGCGTGACAGCGGCGTCAAGGACGTCGCCATCGCGCTGCGCCCGGGCTCGGCCTCGGCCAAGAAGGCGGAAGCCGCGGGCTTCAAGGTCCTATCGAACGCGGAAGCGGCCAAGTGGGCCGACATCCTCATGGTCCTCGCCCCGGACGAGGCCCAGGCGAAGATCTGGAACGACGACCTCGCGGCCCACATGAAGCCGGGCGCGGCGCTCGCCTTCGCGCACGGGCTCAACATCCACTTCGGCCTGATCGAGCCGCGCGCCGACATCGACGTGATCATGATCGCGCCCAAGGGCCCGGGCCACACGGTGCGCAGCGAGTACCAGAAGGGCGGCGGCGTGCCGTGCCTGATCGCAGTCCACCAGGACGCCAGCGGCAACGCCCACGACATCGCCCTCGCGTATGCCTCCGGCGTCGGCGGCGGCCGCTCGGGGATCATCGAGACCAACTTCAAGGAAGAGTGCGAGACCGACCTGTTCGGCGAGCAGGCGGTGCTGTGCGGCGGCATCAGCCACCTGATCATGGCCGGGTTCGAGACGCTGGTCGACGCGGGCTACGCGCCCGAGATGGCCTATTTCGAGTGCCTGCACGAGACCAAGCTGATCGTCGACCTGCTCTACGAAGGCGGCATCGCCAACATGCGCTACTCGATCAGCAACACCGCCGAGTACGGCGACTACCACACCGGCCCGCGGATCATCACCGACGAGACCAAGGCCGAGATGAAGCGCGTGCTGGATGACATCCAGGCCGGCCGCTTCGTGCAGCGGTTCATGACCGACAACGCGATCGGCAATCCCGAGATGAAGGCGGCGCGCAAGCGCCAGGCCGAGCACCCGATCGAGAAGACCGGGGCCCAATTGCGCGCGATGATGCCGTGGATCACCGCCAACAAGCTGGTCGACAAGGAAAAGAACTGAGCGCTTTCAATCGGCTCGCCGCTCGGTGGTGGACATTGTCAACGGGCGGCGGCAAGGTGCGCGCAACCTCTTCACGGGAGAAGCTTGATGCGTAAACTGACCCTCACCCTCGCCGCGGCCGGCGCTGCCGCGCTGACCATCGGGACCCTGCAAGCCCAGGGCGGCCCGCCGCAGCTGCCCGGCCAGATGGACGTCAGCCGCGCCCAGGCCGGCACTTACGCGCTCGACCCCAACCACACCCTGATCGGCTGGCGCGTCAACCATTTCGGCTTCAACGACTACTTCGGCATCTTCGGCGGCTCGACGGGCACGCTGACGATCGATCCGGCGGCGCCGCAGAACGCCAAGGTCGACGTGACCATCCCGATCGCCAACGTGACGACCGCCAACGCCGGCCTGACCGACCACTTGCTGCGCGCCGGCCGCGACGGCGGCAAGCCCGACTTCTTCGGCCCCAACCCGGCGGCGGCGCGGTTCGTTTCGACCAGCGTCATGCCGAATGGCACCAAGGCGATGATCCACGGCGACCTGACGCTGAACGGCGTCACCAAGCCGGTGACGATCGAGGCCGAGTTCACCGGCGCCGGCAATTCGATGATGGGCAACAAGCTCACGCTCGGCTTCGAAGGCACGGCCACGATCAAGCGGTCGGACTTCGGCATCAGCTTTGGCATCATGAACGGTGTGGCGATGGTCTCCGACGAGGTCGAGCTCGACATCACCACGGCGTTCGAGAAGCAGTAACCCGTCACGCGGGCGGCGCTCCGGTGCCGCCCGCTGGCTTTGTCCGCCGTTTGCCGCTATCCTCGACGCATGAACCGCCGCGAGCTGCCGTCGCTGCTTCGACTTACGCGCCCTTAGGCGCGTCGTTGGCCCGCGCTCGCGTGGGCGCCCCGCCTAAGGGCTTCTGAACCCCAGAGTCGAAACACCGCCGCGGCACTTGCCGCGCGCGGGCGAAGCGATAAGGCACTTGCCATGACCATGCTTTCGGAGCCGGGCCGAAAATACCGGCCGTTTCCCCAGATAGACCTGCCCGACAGGCGGTGGCCCGGCCGCACGATCACCCATCCGCCGCGCTGGCTGTCGACCGATCTGCGCGACGGCAACCAGGCGATCGTCGACCCGATGGACGCGGTGAAGAAGAACCGCTTCTTCGACCTGCTGGTCGAGATCGGGGTCAAGGAGATCGAGATCGGCTTCCCCGCCGCCGGGCAGACCGAGTTCGACTTCATCCAGGGCCTGGTCCGTTCGGGCCGCATCCCCGAGGACGTGACCGTCCAGGTGCTGACGCAGGCGCGCGAGGACCTGATCCGGCGCTCGTTCGACAGCCTCGAAGGCGCCCGCGCGGCGATCGTCCACGTCTACAACGCGCTCAGCCCGGCGTGGCGCGAGATCGTCTTTCGCATGAGCCGCGACGAAGTGAAGCAGATCGCCGTCAATGCGGCCCAGCTGCTGCGCGACGAGGCGGCCGCGCGGCCCGGGACCGAGTGGCATTTCGAGTACTCGCCCGAGACTTTCTCGACCGCCGAGCTCGATTTCAGCCTCGAGACCTGCGCGGCGGTGATGGACGTGCTGCAGCCGACGAAGGAGCGGCCGCTGATCCTCAACCTGCCGGCGACGGTCGAGGCGGCGACGCCCAACGTCTATGCCGACCAGATCGAGTACTTCTGCCGCAACTTGCCCAACCGCGAGGCGGCGGCGATCAGCCTGCACACGCACAACGACCGCGGCACCGGCGTCGCCGCGGCCGAGCTCGGGCTGATGGCCGGTGCGGACCGCATCGAGGGCTGCCTGTTCGGCAACGGCGAGCGGACCGGCAACTGCTGCCTGGTGACGGTGGCGCTCAACATGTACACCCAGGGCATCGACCCGGGGCTCGACTTCTCCGACATCGACCGGATCATCGAGACCGTCGAGTACTGCAACCAGCTGCCGGTCCACCCGCGCCATCCGTACGGCGGCGAGCTGGTCTTCACCGCCTTCTCGGGCAGCCACCAGGACGCGATCAAGAAGGGCTTCGAGGCGCAGGAGAGGCGCAACGACGAGCTGTGGCGCGTGCCCTACCTGCCGATCGACCCGGCCGATCTCGGCCGGACGTACGAAGCGGTGATCCGGGTCAACTCGCAATCCGGCAAGGGCGGCTTCGCCTGGGTGCTCGAGCAGGGCCAGGGGCTCAAGCTGCCCAAGGCGCTGCAGGCCGATTTCTCGCGCCACGTCCAGCGCCTGGCCGACCAGCTCGGCCGCGAGCTCAACTCCGAGGATATCTGGCAGACCTTCCAGGATGCCTATTTCCTCAACGAGCAGGCGGCGACGTTCCAGTTGGTCGACTACGAGGAGACCCGCGCCAGCGACGGCACCCGGCTGTTCGCCGGCACGATCGCCGTCGACGGCAAGCGGCAGCAGGTCAGTGGCCGCGGCAAGGGACTGGTCTCGTCGGTGCTGGCGACGCTCGGGCAGACGTTCGGGCTCGAGATCGAGGTGCTCGACTACACCGAGCACGCGCTCGGCAAGGGCACCGACGCGCGCGCGGCGACCTACCTCGAATGCGCGCTGCCCGACGGGCGGACGATCTGGGGTGTCGGCATCGACGAGGACGTCGCCACCGCCAGCGTGCGGGCGATCCTCAGCGCGGCCAACGCCGCGGTGGCGGCGGAGGCCTGAGCCGGTTCACTGCATGGCGCTGCCAGTGCCCGCCCACAAGGCCTCGGCCATCGCGTCGAGCTCGGCGAAGTCGAGCCCGGCGCCGAGCGGGTCTTGCCGATTGAGCCTCACGCGCGGGCGGTCGGCGCCGAGCAGCCGGCGGCGCAATGCGCGCTGCAGCAGGTCGAAGCGCATCAGCGCCTGGTCGAGCGCGATCTCCGGCGCGCACGGGCGCAACCGGGCCCACCCCGCCTCGATCTGCCCGACCCGCTCGGCCACCATGCCGTTGTAGGCCCGATGCGGCCCGCGGTGCAGCGGCAGGCCGATGCGCAACGCCGCCTCGCCGTTCGCCGGCAGCAGCAGGCCGTTGCAGCGGAAGTCATCGAAGGCGAGCCGGTCGCGGCCGATCCGGTCCAGCAGCGGACCGAACGAGCGCAGCGACAACAGCTGAAGCGGCAGGAGGTGGTGGCGCTGCATGCCGGACTGATAGCCGGCCTCGCCGCGCCGGTTGACCGCGCGGAACGGCAAGCGCGGGCGGCCTCCGGTCCGTGGCCGCGTGCCGGCCGACCCGGAACGATCCGACCCTACCCTCTCCACACCCTTACAAAGCGTTGATTCGCCGAAGGTTCAAGCCTCAATGGCGCACCGTCGGGGTCGCTCAGCCGCTCGGGCTCGGTCAGTGCGCCGTGCTCGACCAGCCAGTGCAGCAAGCGCAAGCCGATCTTGCCGGCGGCGGCGCGATCGGGCGCCACCTCGGGCTCGAGCCGCAGCTCCTGGCCGGTGAACAGCGCCAGCCCCTCGCTGTGCAGGCCGCCATCGGGCATCGGCGCGAGCGCCGCGAGGCTGAACGCCGGGAACACCCCGCCCTCGACCCAGCGCAGCACCGCATCGGCGAATTGCTCCGGTGAGCTCAGGCAGCGGGCCGGATGCCACACGACCGCCTTCACCCCGGGCAGCGACGCGAGCCGAGCCGCTAGCCAGGCGAGCGAGCGCACCACCGGCAGCATCGTCGCGCCGCTGGCGAGGTGCGGGCCCGGCCGCACCGTGATCGCCTCGTAGAGCCCGGGATCGAAATCCGCCGGCAGCCCGTAGCGGTGGGCTCGCGGCGGCAGCGGCGCGGGCTGCCCGGGGCCGAGGCCCGCCAGATCGAAGGTCAGGCCGTTGGCGAGCAGCTCCAGCCATCCGCCCTGCCCGGCGCTCGCCGGATCATCGCGCGTCGCGGGATCGAAGCTCACCGCGAAGCCGGCCTGATCCCGCGCCAGCGCGACGATCGCATCGGCGCGCGGCCGTTCGCCCGGCGCGAACAGCAGCGAGGCAGCCGATGCCGTCACCTCAGGCTCAATGTCTTGTGCGCTCGGAATAAAATTCCCCAGACCCGATCCCCGAATCGCGTGTGGCGCGAAAGCCGCCACAGGTCGAGTCTCAGGCAGGCCGACGTCTCCGAAATGGACTCTTTGTCCGGGCCACCGCGCCTGTCGACTTCGCCCGGCCGCGGCTTTGCAGCCCCGGGCCGGTGGTATAGGTCCCTCACCCATGGCCACTCGCCCCGCAGTCTTCGGCGTCGAGCGTTCGCTGTCGGGCAAGGCCTGGCGCTGGCGCGGCGGCAACATGGAGCTCGCCGGGGGTCCCGCCGGGCTCGAGGACGACATCGTCACCCAGCTGCTGCTCGCCCGCGGCGTGCCGCGCGACGATCTCGCGCGCCATCGCAGCCCGAGCCTGCGCAGCTTCCTCCCCGACCCGTCCGAGTTCACCGACATGGATCTCGCCGCCGAGCGCATCGCCGAGGCGGTTCTCTCGCGCGAGACGGTGACGGTCTACGGCGACTACGACGTCGACGGGGCGACCAGCGCCGCGCTGCTGATCCGCCTGCTGCGGATGCTCGGGCACGATGCGCGGCACTACATCCCCGACCGCCTGCTCGAAGGCTACGGACCGAGCGGCGAGGCGCTCGTGCGCCTCGGCGGCGAGGGCTCGAGCCTGGTGATCACGGTCGATTGCGGGGCGATGGCGCACGAGGCCCTGGCCGCCGCGCACGCCGCCGGGATCGACGTGATCGTGGTCGATCACCACAAGTGCGCCGCCGACCTCCCGCGCGCGTTCGCGCTGGTCAACCCGAACCGGCTCGACGAGAGCGAGGCGGCCGCCGCGCACGGCCATCTCGCGGCCGTCGGCGTGGCGTTCGTGCTGGCGGTGGCGGTGGTGCGCACGCTGCGCCGGCGCGGCTTCTTCGAGACCCGCGCCGAGCCCGAGCTGTTCTCGCTGCTCGACCTCGTCGCGCTCGGCACGGTGGCCGACGTCGCCGCGATCCGGGGGCTCAACCGCGCGTTCGTCGCCCAGGGCCTCAAGGTCATGGCCCGACGGAGCAACACCGGCCTCGCGGCGCTGATCGATGCCAGCCGGCTGACCCGCGCGCCGAGCTGCAGCGACTGCGGCTTCGCGCTCGGCCCGCGC
>Ga0196977_1000836_pt1 | contig 13800 bp, 15 predicted proteins | sample S3v_1013CmetaG_FD_148634 | JGI IMG/M metagenome (GOLD analysis project Ga0196977, IMG submission 148634) | Soil microbial communities from Anza Borrego desert, Southern California, United States - S3+v_10-13C | ecosystem: Environmental > Terrestrial > Soil > Desert | place: USA: California...
CATCCTGCGCGGCTTCGACGACGACGTGCGCGCCCACCTTGCCGGCGAAATGGAGAAGAAGGGCGTGCGCGTCATCCTCGCCGCCCAGCACGAGCGCATCGAGAAGCGCGACACCGGTCTCCTGAACGTCCTGGATAACGGCATCGAGTGCGAGACCGACGTCATCATGTTCGCCACCGGACGCCGGCCCTACGTCGCGGACCTCGGCCTGGAGGCGGCCGGCGTTCAGCTGAATGAAGCCGGGGCCATCAAGGTCGACGAGTTCTCGAAGACCACCGCCGACAACATCTGGGCCGTCGGCGACGTCACCGACCGCATCAACCTGACGCCGGTCGCGATCCGCGAGGCCGTGGCCTTCCACGAGACGGTCTACAAGGACAACCCCTGCAGCTTCGACCACGACCTCGTGCCGTCGGCCGTGTTCAGCCAGCCGCCGGTCGGCGTGGTCGGCCTGACCGAGGCCGAGGCGCGCAAGACGGTCGGCAAGGTCGACATCTACCTGACCCGGTTCCGGCCGATGAAGTACGCCTTCATGGGCTCGGACGAGCGCATGCTGATGAAGCTCGTGGTGGAACAGGCCACCGACAAGCTGCTCGGAGTCCATATCGTCGGACCCGATGCGCCGGAGATGATCCAGCTCGCCGCCATCGCGGTGAAGGCCGGCATCACCAAGAAGCAGTGGGACTCGACCTGCGCGCTCCACCCCACCGCGGCCGAGGAGCTGGTCACCCTGCGCGAGAAGTTCATCGAGCCGGAACTGCAGGCGGCGGAGTAGGCCTGTGGATATTTGCGGCGCCGCAGCATAGATTGAGCGGCGTAAAGGCTTGAGAACATGACCACGCGTTGGACGCCCCAGTCGTGGCGGGATTTCCCCGCCCAGCACATCCCGACCGACTATCCGGACCTGGGGGCGCTGGGGCGCGTGGAGGGCGAGCTGCGCCGCCAGCCGCCGCTGGTCTTCGCCGGTGAGGCGCGCCGCCTTACCGAGCTGCTCGGCCAGGTCGCCGAGGGCAAGGCCTTCCTGCTGCAGGGCGGGGACTGCGCCGAAAGCTTCAAGGAATTCAGCGCCGACAACATCCGCGACCTGTTCCGCCTGATCCTGCAGATGGCGGTGGTCCTGACCTTCGCCGGCGGCCGTCCGGTGGTGAAGGTGGGGCGCATGGCCGGGCAGTTCGCCAAGCCGCGCTCCAGCGCCGTCGAGGAGATCGGCGGCGTCGAGCTGCCGAGCTACCGCGGCGACATCATCAACGCCATGGAGTTCGAGGGCGCCGCCCGCGCGCCTGACCCCGAGCGGCTGCTCAAGGCCTACCACCAGGCGTCCTCGACCCTGAACCTGCTGCGCGCCTTCGCCGGGGGCGGCTACGCCGACCTCTACAACGTGCACAAGTGGACCCTGGGTTTCGTCGCCGACAGCCCCCAGGGCGCGCGCTACAAGGAACTGGCCACCAAGATCAGCGAGACGCTGGACTTCATGACGGCCATCGGCCTGACGCCGGACCGCCAGCCCGAGATTCACCGCGTCGAGGTGTTCACCAGCCACGAGGCCCTGCTGCTGAACTACGAGGAGGCCCTGACCCGCGTCGATTCAACGACCGGCGACTGGTACGACACCTCGGCCCACATGCTGTGGATCGGCGAGCGCACCCGCCAGCTCGACGGGGCCCACGTCGAGTTCGCCCGCGGGGTGAAGAACCCCATCGGGGTGAAGGTCGGCCCCACCGTCGAGGCCGACGAGCTGATCCGCCTCGTCGACGCGCTCAACCCGCAGAACATCCCCGGGCGCCTGACCCTGATCGGCCGTTTCGGGGCCGAGAAGATCGCCGAGCGCTTCCCCCGCCTGGCCGCCGCCACCGCCCGCGAGGGCCGGGCCGTGGCCTGGTCGATCGACCCGATGCACGGCAACACCCTGAAGGCCGCCAACGGCTACAAGACGAGGCCCTTCGACCGCATCCTGTCGGAGGTGAAGCAGTTCATCGAGATCGCCGGCGCCGAGGGCGTCCACCCTGGCGGCGTACATCTGGAAATGACCGGCCAGAACGTCACCGAGTGCACCGGCGGGGCGCACGCCGTCTCGGAAGACCAGCTCTCGGACCGCTACCACACCCACTGCGACCCGCGGCTCAACGCCGACCAGGCCCTGGAGCTGTCGTTCCTGATCGCCGAGAAGCTGAAGGCCGAGAAGGACGCGCCGCGCCAGGCGGCGGCCAACGCCTAGGGGCCGACGGCCAGGAACATCGCCGCCCGCACCAGGGCCGGCAGGGCGCCGACGATCACCAGAATCCAGAAGTACTTCGTCCCCACGCGTCGGCCGCTCGGGCGGATGGAGATGAAGTAGATCAGCGCCCAGGCGATGGTCGGCAGCAGAAAGGCCGCGGCCAGCACCATGCCGACGAGCTGGCCGTAGAAGTAGCCGTCGCCCTCCGGCGTACCGTTGGAATAGGTCGGCCGCTGGCTCATCGAGACGTAGAAGTTCATCACGAAGACGAGAATCGCCGCGATGATGAGGCCCCAGCGTGTCTTCCACGGGCTGACGGGCGTGGTCTGGTCGGTCATGTGTGTTCCCCCTTCGACAAGGGACCCTAGCACAGGCTCAGAGCTGGCCGGTCCTGATGAACCGCGCCGCCCGCTCGCCCTCCGGATCGCCGTCGCGGCCGAAGCCGACGTTGATCGAGCGGTGCGTCTCTCCGGGCGCGGCGACGACCTCTGCGCGGCCGCCCGCTTCGCGAAGCGCCTCGGCCAGGCCGCGGGATTGTTCGGCGGCGTCGGCGCGGCGCTCGACGTGGAAGATCTGGAACGGCGGGTAGCGGCCGCCGCGCTTCACCCGCCGCGTCGGCGACAGGCCCTCGGGGTCGGCTCCGAAGGCCATCTCGTACATGCCGTCCAGCCGCTCCCCGAGGCGGCCGGGATAGGGCGCCCGGGCCATTTGTTTCACGGCGTCGTAGCCGGCCCCGTCTATCGGGATTACACCCGCAAGATCGGCGGGCTCTCGGCCGTGACGCTCGAGATAGACGGGATCGACCCCGACGAGGGCGACCAGGTGGGCCCCAGCCGAGTGGCCCATGATGAAGAGGCGCCGCGGATCGCCGCCGAACCGGGAGCCGTTCTGCAGCATCCAGGCGGCCGCGGCGGCGACGTCCTCGGCGCATTCCCGCGCGGTGACCTCGGGCGTCAGGCGGTAGTTGGTCGAGGCCAGGATGAAGCCGTGCCGATCGGCGTACTCGGGCAGGGCGTTGACGGCCCGCTTGTCGCCGAAGTTCCAGCCGCCGCCGTGCACGAACAGCAGCATGGGGGAGAGGCCATTCCTGCCGCCGGGGTATTCGTGGACGTCCAGTCTTTGCCGAGGATGGTCGCCGTAGGCCTCCTCGCGGGCGCGGGTGGCCGCCGCGCCCGCCCGCTGCGGGGCGGCCAGCAGGCCGAGTGCGCCAAGCGCCATCGCGCGCCGGGTCGTGTCTGTCATGTCGCGCCTCCCCTGCGAAGTTACAACGAACCGCCCCGCACGGCTCCGTCGCCCTTGCGGATCGGGGCGGACGTCTCCAGTTTCGCCGGCCCTCCCGGCCGAAGGAAACCATGTCCGACCAGGCGACCATGAATGGCAAGTCCCCCCGCCTGCGCGCGCCGCAGGGGCTGGGCGAGCTGTTGTCCCTGGCCTGGCCGGTCATCCTGGCGCGGCTGGGGATCATGGTCATGGGCCTGACCGACGCCATCGTGGTCGGCCAGTATTCGGCGACCGAGCTCGGCTTCCATGCGCTGGGCTGGGCCCCGACGTCGATCGTGGTCACCACGGCGGTGGGCCTGCTCATGGGCGTGCAGGTGATGACCGCGCGCCACCTCGGCGAGGGCCGGCCCGAGGCCACCGGCGGCGTGCTGCGCCGCGGCCTGGTCTACGCCTTCTGGATCGGCGTGGTGTCGGTGGTGCTGCTGGTCTTGGTCTTCCCGCCGCTGATGCCCCTGGCCGGGGTGGAACGCTCCCTGGCCGAGGGCGCCAACGCGGCCATGCGCATCTTCTCGCTCTCCCTGCCGGCCTACCTGTTCGCCTGCGTCGGCCAGTTCTTCCTCGAGGCCCACGGACGGCCCAAGGCCTCGATGGTGGCCATCTGGCTGGCCAACGGCGTGAACCTGGCGGTGAACCTGTGGCTGGTGCCAGGCGGGTCCGGCCTGCCGGTCGACGGCGCAGTCGCCTCGGCCTGGGCGACCTTCGCGGCGCGCACCGCGCTGGCGGCCTATCTGGCCGTCTACATCCTGCGCCTGCCCGGCGTCCGCGCGCTCGGCGTGTTCGACAAGCCCGTCGATGGCCCCGAGGCGGCCGGCCAACAGTTCCGCATCGGCCTCGGCTCCGGCGTCAGCTATTTCATCGAGGTCGGGGCCTTCGCAGCCATGACTTTCATCGCCGCCCAGATCGGCGGGCTGGAGGTGGCGGCCTGGGCCGTGGTGCTGAACATCTCGGCGGTGATCTTCATGGGACCGCTGGGCCTCTCGGCGGCGACCGGGGTGCTGGTCGGCCGGGCCTACGGCGCGCGCGACCGCGAGGGCGTGGTGCGCGGCGGCATGCTGGGGCTGGGAACGGCGACGGCGATGATGCTGATCGTCTGCCTGGTGGTCGGCCTGTTCGCCCACCCGATCGCCGGCTTCTACACGCGCGAAGCCTCGCTCCTCGCCATAGCCGTGCCGGCGCTCTACCTGTCGTGCCTGTTCTTCGTCGCCGACGGGGTGCAGGTGGTGGCCGCCCAGGCGCTCCGGGCGCGCGCCGACGTGCTGCTGCCGACGATCTGCCACATCGTCAGCTACGGCGTGGTCATGCTGCCGCTCGGCTGGGTCTTCGCCCACCCGATGGGCCTGGGCGTCGACGGCATCGTCTGGGCGGTGATCGTCGCCAGCCTGGTCTCCGCCGGCCTGTTGACCGGCAGGTTCCTGCTGCTTGCGCAGAGGCCCCTGCCGGTCTGACCGGGCGTCAGCCGCCGAACATCCAGTTCACCTCGTCCGCCCCGTGGGGGAACCAGGCCTGGCCGTCCTGCGCGGCTTCCAGCGCGTACTGGAACTGCCGGCCCGGGACCCCGACGTGGACTCCCATGGTCTTCAGCTCGGCGACGATCTTCTCCCGCGTGGCGGCGGGAACGGCGTCGTTGCGCCGCAGCCGCGCCTCGTTGAGGCTCCAGCCGAACAGGTCGTCGTTGACCAGCTCCACGCACACCGTCGGATTGCCGGTCCACTCGTAGAGGGCCGACCGCCCGAAGGTGATCCGCGGGATCAGGTCGCGCACGCAGTTCTCGTACCGCGCCGCCACCCGCCGGACGTCCCGCCGCGTGGTCACCGGCTTGAGCCGCTCCGTCCCGGGGAAGGGCGGCGCCGGCACCGGCGGCAGCAGGTCGTCCTCGATCGCCTCGAACAGCGCCTTGGGCGAGGCGGCCTGCGACCACCGCAGCGCGGCGGCCGCGGCCGCCTCGTGGCCGAACCGCTTGAGGATCATGCCGAAGGCGGCGCCGGCCAGCCTGGCGCCCGGCTCGTCCAGCCCCCAGGCGCCGACCCGGCCCCGCAGCAGGGGCTCGGGCAGGCAGGCCAGGGCCCGGATCCGCTCGGCGGTCAGCGTCTCCGCGTGCCGCACGTCCTTCGACGCGTCGCCGAACGACAGCACCCAGAGCAGCCGCTTGTAGTCCTCGGCCGCCCAGCCGGTTTCGCCCAGCCGCGACAGAACCCGCTTTAGACCCGCCGGCGCGGAGGGAACGCCCTCGGCGATGGCGGTCTTCAGCGCGGCGGTCAGCAGCCGGTCGGCGGCCACGGGCAGGGGCCGCGCGTTGGCCCGCGTCAGCGCCACCAGCACCAGGTGCCGCCGCTCGGCCGGAGCCGTGACGAAAGACGCGTGCGGCGCGGGCCACAGGCCGGCGACATGGTTGGCCAGCCGCCCCGCCAGGTGTTGCAGCAGGGGGGTGGGCGCGCCGACGGGCGGCAGCGGGGTGATGGGGACGGCGGTGGGCGGCGCCCGGCCCCGCCGGATGGTCGTGAACGTCATGGTCGTGTCCTCGCGCGCCGCGCCCGCAGGACACGGCGGCTCAGGGGTTGGTGTGTATGAGCACGCGCAACCGGAGGAGCTGACCGCCGGGCGCGCGCGGCCGATCGCAGGAGCGTCGGCTTGGGGTGTTGGTCGCGCCGGGTTTCATCCGGGTCTCCGTGGTTCGAAGGAGCGGCGATATGCCGAAGCTCGCCGAACGCTGCAACGCCAAATGTCAGGCGCCGAGCATCCAGCCTTCTTCCAGTTGCACCGCCGCCACATCCTTCTCGGACGTTCCCTTGGGCGGGGCGAACAGGGCGGCCAGCTCGTCCTTCTCGTCGGCGCGGCTGAGCGCCTGGGCGGTGATGCGGACGGCCGCGGCGGTCCTGGCCTCGCCCGGCTCGGCCTTCCCGGCGAAGAGCGGGGTGTGGGTCTCGGCCACCAGCACCGACAGCGGCTCGACGTCGTCCTTGCCGAGCGCGCGCCAGCCGGTCCCGAACGGCCAGGCCGCCACGGAGGGGCCGAGCTCGTCGACCAGCCGCTTGACCATGGCCATGCCGAGCAAGGTCTGGCCGCCCATGGTCGAGGCGCCGTGCATCTGCCAGACGGCGGCGGGCTTGCCGCCCTTCTTCCTGGCCGCCTTCTCGGTGAGGCGGAACTCCGGCGTGTCGCCGTAGCCGCCCTCGGGCTTGGTGGTCGACATCCAGGTCTGGGCGAAGCGCGCCGGGGCGCCCCAGAACGGCCGCGCCTCGTTGGTCATCAGCCGGTTCATCTTGGCCGCGACGGCGAAGCGATTGTTGGTGTTGTCGGCCTTGTCGACGACGTTGGACGCCATGAACTTCCACAGCGCCGCCCACGGCTCGCCGGCAAGGCCCAGCGCCTTGGCCGTGCCCCGCGGCAGTCCCAGGCCGAAGTCGAAGGCCAGCAGCACCCGCTGGCCCTTCTTGGCGAGGTCGGCCAGCAGGGTGCGCAGCAACTGTTCACCCTCGCTCCGGGTTGCCGGGTTATGGCTCTCGTAGGCGAAGCGGAACCTGGCGTCGCGCTTGACCACGCCCACCCACAGCGTCTGGTCGCCGGTCTTCTTCCCCTCGGCGGCGGTCCAATCCACAACGATGTAGGCGTCGAACAGGCGGGCCACGGGGGCGACTCCAGGAGGGCGAGCCCGGCTCATACAGCACCGGGCCCCCGCAACAAACCGCGACTGAACGTGATCGTTCGGCTATTGCGTGAAGAATCTCCGGGCGGCAGTAAGCGCCCGCTTTCAACGGAGCTTCGATGACAACCCTGCGGGCGGGCGTGGCCGGCGCCGGCGTGTTCGGCGGCTATCACGCACGCAAGTACAAGGAAGCCGACCGCGTCGAACTGGTCGGCATCTATGACCGCGGCACCGGCCGGGCCGAGACCCTGGCCGAGATCGTCGGCGCGCCCGTGTTCCTGGCCGACGAGTGGGACCGGTTCATCGACGGGCTCGACGTGCTCACCATCGCCGCCCCCGCCGTCGCCCATGCCTCGCTGGCGGTGAAGGCGCTGGAGGCGGGCGTCCACGTCTATGTCGAAAAGCCCATCGCCGCCTCCGTGCAGGAGAGCGAGGCCATTCTGGCCGCGGCCGGCGAGGCCGGGAAGGTGCTGGCCTGCGGTCACCAGGAGCGCATCGTCTTCCAGGAGATGGGCCTGTTCGACACGCCCGAGAAGCCGACCCGCATCGAGGCCGTCCGCCAGGGTCCCTGGACCGGCCGCTCCGACGACGTCTCGGTGGTGCTGGACCTGATGATCCACGATATCGACCTGGCGCTGGCGCTGTCGGGCGCAGAGCCGCGCACCGTCCGCGCCAAGGGCCGCACGGTGGAGAGCGCCCTGTCGGACGACACCCGCGCCGACATCGTCTTCGAGGGCGGCATGACCGCCGGCTTCCAGGCCTCGCGCGTCGCCGAGGACCGGGCCCGCTCGATGCGCATCGTCTATCCGTCCGGCGAGCTCGAGATCGACTTCATGAACCGGACCTTCGAGAACACGACGCCGTTCAAGCTCAACCCGCACTTCTCCGAGACCGCCCGCGGCCGCGACCCCCTGGGGGCCTCGGTCGCCGACTTCCTGGCCGCCGTGCGCGGCGACAAGCCCCGGCCCGCCGTCACCGGCGACGAAGCCGCCCGCGCCCTCATGCTGGCGCTGGCCGTCGACCACGCCGCCGGCGCCTGACCCTTCAGCGAAAGACCGTAAGCCTATGCCCACGCCTCCCGCCCCGATCGCCTTCATCGACCTGAAGGCCCAGCAGGCCCGCATCCGCCCGCAGGTGGAGCGCCGCTTCATCGAGATGCTCGACCACGGGGCCTACATCAACGGTCCGGAAGTGGCCGAGCTGGAGCAGGCGCTGTGCGACTTCACCGGCGCGGCCAAGGCGCTCGCCGTCGGCAACGGCACCGACGCGCTCATCATCCCGATGATGGCGCTCGGCCTCGCCGAAAGGGACGCGGTGTTCATCCCGGCCTTCACCTACAACGCCACCTGTTCGGCGGCGATGATCTCGGGCGGCACGCCGGTGTTCGTGGACGTGCGCGCCTCGGACTTCTGCATGGACCCCGCCGACCTGGAGCGCCGCGTCGCCGAGGCGAAGGCGAGGGGCCTGAACCCGCGCATGGTGGTGGCCGTCGACCTGTTCGGCATCCCGGCCGACTACGAGGCCATCTTCGCCGTCGCCAGGGCCAACGACATGGTCGTGCTCGCCGACGCCGCCCAGTCGTTCGGCTGCAAGTGGAACGGCCGCTACGCCGGCAACATCGCCGAGGTCACCGGCACCAGCTTCTTCCCGGCCAAGTCGCTCGGCTGCTACGGCGACGGCGGAGCGGTGATGTTTCGCGACGAGGCGCTGTGGGAGGCCTGCGAGCAGATCCGCTGGCACGGCACCGACGCCGCCCGCAAGGAGAGCGTCCGCGTCGGCATGAACGGGCGGCTGGACTCGATCCAGTGCGCCATCGTCACCGAGAAGCTGAAGATCTTCGGCGACGAACTGAAGCGCCGCGGCGAGTTGGCCGCCCGGTATAACGCCCGCCTGGCCGGCGCCTTCGACCCCCAGAGCTTCGCGCCCGGCGCCGAAAGCGGCTGGGGCTACTACACCGTCGCCATCGACGACCGCGACGCGGTGCAGGCGCGGCTCAAGGAGGACGGCGTCCCGACCGCGATCTATTACGGCCAGTCGCTGAACACGATGAAGGCCTTCGAGCACCTGAACCCGGAAGGCGGCATGCCGGTCGCCGAGCGCCTGGTCCAGCGCGTGCTCAGCCTGCCGCTGCACCCGTACCTGTCGGACGAGCAGGCGGACTACATCTGCGACCGCTTCCTGGCGGCCGTGGAGCGTCGGAACTCGTAACCGCCCTCATCCCGGTTTTGCCCGACGGGCAAAGACCGGGACCCAGCAAGCGCGAGCTTGAAGCTGGGCTTGCGAAGCGTTGAGGGCGGCGCTGCTGGGTCCCGGTCTTCCGCTGCGCGGAAACCGGGATGAGGGCAGCGATTGGGGGTGGGCCTTTACAGCCCCTTGAACAGCACCCCGACCGTCAGCACGCCGAAGCCGCCGACGACGAACCAGAACTGGTTGGCGACGACTTCCGGCGGCAAGGCCGCGAGCAGGCTCGGCTGCAGCTTGCCGAGCAGGCCGACCACGACCAGGACCAGCGACAGCAGGAAAACCAGGGCGTTTGGCGCGCTGAGCTTCATTTTCGTACTCCCCCACGTAAGCGGCGGACTTCACACCCGCCCGCCTAGCTTTGCAACTCTTCTCCCGGCTGAGGAGAAACAACGGTTTGCGGCTTTCGCCTGAGCACGGCGTCGACGTGGGCCAGCCAGCGCCGCCCGAGCTTCATCGCCTCGGCCGGCGAGAAGTCGCCGGAGCGGGCGACCGAGTCCGGTCCCCACAGCTCCAGTTCGAACTCCGGCCAGCGGGCGTCGGCGAAGATCAGCCGCAAGGTCACCTGTTCGGCGTCGGGATTGAGCGCGTCGAGCGCGCGGCGGTCGCCGGTCCGGCCAACCCGCGCCGACACCTGGCCGTCGACGATCAGCTCCGCGCCTTCCAGTTCGTCCAGGGCGTAGACCAGGCCCGAGCCGCCCTTGTCCCAGAGCACCGCCACCGAGCCGGTCTGCAGGTCCAGGCCAGCGGCGCGGCCCTGGTTGGCGTCTATGGCCTCGGCCTCGGGCGTGCGCCGCAGCACCTTCTTCAGGATGCGCCTGAGGCGCCGGCCCATCTCGAACCACCACGCCGCCCCCGCCGCCGCCCCGGTCACGGCCGCCGCCGCGAAGGCCAGGAGGAGCAGGGTGCGCAGGCTCTCCATCAGTCGGCGAGCTCGATCACGACCGGCACGTGGTCGGAGGGCTTTTCCATGTCGCGCGCGTCGCGGTGGGTCTCGACGCCGAGGAAGCGATCCGCCGCCTGGGGCGAGAGGAAGTGGTGGTCGATGCGGATGCCGTCGTTCCGGCGCCATGCGCCGGCCTGGTAATCCCAGAAGGTGTAGGTCCCCGGCGCCACGTTTCCCAGCTCGTTGGCCTCGTAGAGCCCGAGGCCCCTGAGCGCCCGCCACGCGGCGCGGCTCTCGGGCTGGAACAGGGCGTCGCGGGTCCAGTTCTGCGGGTTCTTGGCGTCGCTCGGCTCGGGGATGACGTTGTAGTCGCCGCAGAGCACGAACGGCTCCTCCAGCTTCAACAGGTCGGCGGCGTGGGCGCGCAGCCGCTCCATCCACGCCAGCTTGTAGGCGAACTTCTCGGTCCCGATCGGATTTCCGTTGGGCAGGTAGAGGCCGCCGACGCGCACCGGCCGCGGCCCCTCGATCACCGCCTCGATGTAGCGCGACTGCTCTTCCTCGCCCCCGCCCGGCAGGCCGCGGCGCACGTCGCTCATCGGCAGCTTCGAGAGGATGGCCACGCCGTTGTACGACTTCTGGCCCCAGACCGCGCAGTTGTAGCCGAGGTCCTCGAACACCGGCGCGGGGAACTTGGGCTCCTCGCACTTGATCTCCTGGAAGCAGATCACGTCCGGCGAATGCTCGCGCAGCCAGGCCGTGACGGTCTCCAGCCGGGCGTTGACCGAGTTCACGTTCCAGGTGGCGATGCGCATCCGAATCCTCTTGCCCCCGAGGCTTTCGAAGCTAGGGTTCGGTCGGGGCGGTCACAAGCACATTGCACGGGGGGAGCGCGATGTCCTGGGCGCATCGGTCGGCTCGGTTGGTTCTGGCATTCTTGGCCGCGTGCGCCGTGGGCGCCTGTTCGGCTCCCGAAGAGGTGGAAGGCAACCTCAACCCGGTAGTGGTTCCGATGATGGCCAACGGCGCCAAAGTCGGCTGCGAACTCGGTCTGCATGTCGTGCGGGGCCCCGCTCCGGACGACTGGCGACGCGCGCTCAGCGTCAGCCTCCTGGTCACGCCGGTCGAGGGTGGCTGGGGCTTCCTGATGAAGGTCGCCTACAAACCGACGCCCTCGGACATACAACCCCCTGAGACCGCGTACCTGTTGAACGGAGAAACCGACAATTCGGCCGAGATGGTCGGTAAGGCTGAATCCAGTGACCGGCATTTGCTCCTGAGGTTCGCGACGGGTCCGGAAACGCTGAAGGCCCTGTCGGTGCTGCACAGGACGGGCGTCGCTAAGGTCCGGTCGTTGATGCCCGATCAGACGGAGGAGGTCTGGACCGTGGATCTGAAGGACTACCCTCAGATGCGAAAAGCGTGGTGGGATTGCCTGCAAAGCTACCCAGACGCCGTGGCGGCGATCGAGGCGGGGTGACTTTGGCTGCGGGCGCCACGGTGACCGGACAAAAGACGCAGGCGGTCACGCTCGGGCTGCTGACGCTGGTCTACGGGCTCAGCCTTGTCCCGGCGCTTTTCCTTGCCTCGTCGGCGGCTTCCAGCGGCCACTGCGAAGCATCGTGCCAGTCGTTCGGCCGATTGCTGCTGATGAACTTCTACCTCAGCTACCTTTTTGCCGCCGGCGCTGCGCCCTTGGCCGCCTGGATCGCCTACGTCTTCGAGCGGCGGCAGCTGGCGTGGATCCTCGGCCTGCTGCCGCTGCTCTGGGTCCCGACATACGGGGTCCTGGCCTTCTACCTGTGGTGGTTCGAGGTCTAGCGGGACTTCGACTTGATGAAGCTGGCGATGTTGGCCGCCAGGCCCGGGAACACCGGCGCGTCGGCGTAGGTCGCCGCATTGGCGACCCGATCGGCAGGAGCGCGACGCATCACGTGGTTCATGCCGTCGAGCACGACCAGCGACAGGTCCGCGCGCGCGTCGGCCAGGCGCCAGGCGTCGGCGTTGCTGATCTGGATGTCGGTCGTGCCGTGAACCAGCAGCACCGGGCCCTTGTAGGCCTTCAACAGGTCGACCGGGTCGTAGGCGAACAGGCTGATCAGAAAGCCCTGGACGCCCGGGTTGAAGAGCGGCTGCAGCGCCGGGTGGAAGCCGGAGACGTCGATCTTCTGGCCGCGCTCGAGCGCCGACAGCGCCGTCTCGGCCTGAGTGACGACTTCCGGCGGATTGGCCGGGTTGGACTTGATCTGCTCGCGGATCACGTCGCTCAGCCGGCGACCCGGACCGGAGATCAGCACCAGGCCGCAGACGCCCTCGGCGTCCTGGGCGGTGACCAGCGCCACCAGCACGCCCTCGCTGTGGCCGGACAGCCAGACGCAGGGGGCGGCGGTTTCCGAGCGGATCTGCCGGATCCAGGCCTTCATGTCGGCGGCATAGGCGGCGATGGTCGGGCCCTCGGGGCCGAACGCAGCGCCGGCCGAGCCGAACTGGCCGCGCTTGTCGACGGCGACCGTGATGATCCCCTCCCGCGCCAACGCATTCATCAGCTTGCCGTAGGGGATGCCGGCGACGCCGAGCGGGTTGTTCCCGTCCCGGTCGGTCGGACCCGACCCCGGGATGAACAGCATGACCGGACGATTGGGACCGCCCGGCGATCGCCACGTGCCCTTCAGCGTTCCGCCGGGCCCGTCGGCGGAAATTTCGGTGCTGGCGATAGGCGGCGTGGGCTGGGCCATGGCGGCGGAAGCGACGGCGGCGGTTGCGAGGGCGGCGATCAGGGTGCGCATAGTTAGCTCCTTGCCTAATTAGGCTGCACCCTATGCTCAAAGGCAAGGCTTGGCAAGGGCCGCCCCGAAAGCCTTGTGGCGGAAGGAGTCTAGAGGGAGAAGCTGACCCCGCAGCCGCAGCTCGACTTGGCCTGCGGGTTGCGGACCCGGAACTGCGCCCCGATCAACTCGTCGACGAAATCGATCTCGGAGCCGGCCAGCAGCGGCAGCGACACGGGGTCGATCAGGGCCGCGGACCCGTCGCGCTCGATGCGCAGGTCGTCGGCCTCGCCGGCCTCGACCAGGTCGAAGGCGTACTGGAAGCCCGAGCAGCCGCCGCCGTCCACGGCCACCCGCAGCATGAGCGCGCGCCCCTCCGCGTCCGACAGCGCACGGATGCGGGCGGCGGCGGCGGGGCTGAGGGTGATGTCGGCGGTTTGCGTCATGGGGTGCTTCGTAAGCCTTTGCGCTATATGAGGGCTCGCCCGGCCGAGGGAAACCCCCGCCGACGCCGCGCCCGGAGACCGGATTGAACGCGCCCTTCAAGCACCCGAACGCCCGTGTATCCTGGGCCTGCGACCCGGACGCGACGCTGGGCCGGCTGCACGACGAGGCGCCGAGCCGCACCCGCACGCCCTTCGCGCGCGACCGCGACCGGGTGATCCACTGCACCGCCTTCCGCCGCCTGAAGGAGAAGACCCAGGTCTTCGTGGCCCACGAGGGCGACTATTACCGCACGCGCCTGACCCACTCGCTGGAGGTCGCCCAG
>Ga0196977_1000837_pt1 | contig 13791 bp, 11 predicted proteins | sample S3v_1013CmetaG_FD_148634 | JGI IMG/M metagenome (GOLD analysis project Ga0196977, IMG submission 148634) | Soil microbial communities from Anza Borrego desert, Southern California, United States - S3+v_10-13C | ecosystem: Environmental > Terrestrial > Soil > Desert | place: USA: California...
ACCGTTCACGGGGCGTTCACGGGACGGTTCACGGAGGGTTCACGAGCGCGTTCACGGAGGGTTCACGAGCGCGTTCATGGAGGGTTCACGAGCGCGTTCACGGAGGGTTCACGAGCGCGTTCGGAGGGGTCACGAGCGCGTTCACGGCCCGTTCACGAGCGCCCTTACGAGCGCGTTCACGCGCGCGTTCACGGGCGCGTTCACGGACGGTTTCACGGACGCGTTCACGGAGGGTTCACGGCCCGTTCACGGACGCTTCATGAGCGCGTGTTCACGGACGGCTTCACGAGCGCGTTAACGGACGGTTCACGAGCGCGTTCACGGACGGTTCACGGGCGCGTTCACGGGCGGAGGAGGACTTTGAGGATGCCGCGGGTTTTGGCGCGGGTCATAGCTTTGAGGGCGTTGGAGAGGGAGTGCTCTTCGCTGATCAGACTGTCGACGTCGATCGCGTTCTTCTTCAAGAGGTCGAGAGCGGGTTGGAAGCGGCCGCAGCGAGAACCAACGATCGAGATCTCGTCGACGACGATCCGCGCCGCATCGATCTCGGTGGAACCGTGAAAGGTCGACTTCAAAACCAGCTTGCCTTTGGCACGAAGCAGATCGAGTGCGAGTTTAAACCCCGGCGCGGCGCCCGAGGCCTCAACAACTACGTCAAACTCCCGCTGACGTTTGGCTGCTTCGCTGGGCTTCGACGTCTCGATGCCGCGTCGCGCAGCAATGCGTAGCTTCTCGGTGTGCTTACCGACGAGCAACGTCTCGCCGGCGGTGAGTGCCACAACCTGAGCACAGAGCAATCCGAGTTTGCCGTCGCCGATCACCGCCACACGATCGCCTTTCGTGATGGCGGCGCGTTCGAGAATGCCGCACGCAGCGGCGAGTGGCTCAGTAAACACGGCCTGTTCGTCCGGAATGTTCTTGGGAACGGAAATCAGGTTGACGCTTGGCAGTTGCAGAAACTCAGCGTGCGCGCCGTCTCGACCGACAATTCCCAACACAGTGCGTGACGGGCAGTGTCGCGGATCGCCGGCGCGACACAGATCGCAGCGCCCGCATCCGGCATTGATTTCACCAACAACGCGCCGGCCCACAAGTTTTCGGTCAGCGCTTCTCTCAACCACGCCGACAAACTCATGTCCAATCGTTCCGTTGAACCCGGCATACCCGCGCGCGATCTCCAAATCAGTGTTGCAGATGCCCGACAACAACACGCGTACCAATGCCTCATCCGCGTTGTGCGGTTTCTCGACCTCGCGAAGTTTTAGCTGCTTTTTTTCGACGCGGAGGGAGAGCACTAAAACGTCCTGCTCCTCGTGTAAGCGTTCTGCGGCGTCAACTCAATCACCTGTTTCGCTCCGATAACCGTCACGGGCAAGCGCCACTCGATCTCCTCATCGCCCGCGATCTTCGCGTGCAACCACCAACTGCCGGGCGCGAGCATTACGGATCCGTGTCCCTCTTTGTCGAGACGCATGTTGACCGGCGAACGGCCTTTCATGCGTTCTTTCAGGAAGTCGTCAAAGCGCTTGCCCGCGCGCGGTTCACTGAAGTACTCGTGACGAACGGCTACAACGTTGACCGGATACAAGCTCACTTGCACGTCGAGCCCAGTAGCGTCCGTGTCGAGTTGATGTAGAACGATCTGCAAGTTCGTGGTGCGATGATCGTCCGTCACGCCGGACGCAGTCGCGGGAAGTTGACGATAGATCAGCCAGCCCGCGCCGGCGAGTGCGACGATCAAAGCAACTCGCAGCACGAGGATCATTACACCGCGAACCGCGCTGGGAAACTGGCGACCTTCTGTAGACATGACTCTTAACACTACTAACCTCTAACTCGCTCTGAGGCGGCGCACAAAGCTTACCAGCAATTCCGCTTCTTTCTGATCGATTTTGTTACTGAAGGCGGGCATGTTGCCGCGCACGCTGCGCCCGTTCATGATGGAGTTGAAGATGCGTTCGTCAGTTACTTCGTCGTGCCACTGCGCATCGGTAAGATTGCGCGCATGGCTAAACTTGCCCCTTGATGTCGTGGCGCGTCCATCGCTGCCGTGACACGAAACGCAGTACTTGCGATAGAGTTGCGGCGCGGTGCGCGTGTTGTTGCTGTTTGCCTTTACCGCAAAGACGGCCACAAACACGAAGACGAACATTAGCGAATAAAGTCGCATCATAAAATAGAGGCTCCGGGCGCTAGTTTTGTGTATAGTGCAAAAAATTTCAACCACAGATAGAATCGGAACAACTGCCTTGACGGAAATCGAGATCAACAAGCTGCGTGAAGAGTGTGGTGTCTTTGGCATCTACGGCCATCCCGAAGCCGCCCGAATGACCTATCTTGGCCTCTACGCGCTACAGCACCGCGGACAGGAGTCGTGCGGTATCGTTGCTTCTGACGGCACCGAGCTGCGGCTCGAGCGGAAGATGGGACACGTCTCAGAAGCCTTCGACCAGTCAACGCTCGATCGCCTGCGCGGCCCGAGCGCGATCGGGCATGTGCGTTACTCGACCTCCGGCGATGTTTCGATCAACGAAGCGCAACCTTTTCTGGTGATCTGCCAACACGGCCAGATCGCAGTTTGCCACAACGGCAACCTGCCATTCGCGCGTGAAGAACGCCTGCGACTCGAACGTGAGGGTGCGATCTTTTCGTCAACTTCAGACACGGAAGTCGTGCTGCATGGCGTGGCTCGTTCGCGTGCTCCGGTGCGCGAAGCGATCCCGGAGGTGATGCGCGAAACTGAAGGCGCGTTTTCAATGCTTTTTTTGACGCCGAACGAACTGATCGCCATTCGCGACAGCCGCGGTTTTCGGCCGCTGGCGTTGGGACGGCTGGGGGATGCGTGGGTGGTCGCGTCAGAAACATGCGCCTTCGATTTGATCGACGCACAATACGTGCGCGACATCGAACCCGGCGAGATGATCGTTGTCGATCGCGATGGTTTGCGTTCGTCACATCCTTTGCCTCAGCGACAGCACTCGATGTGTCTGTTTGAGCACGTTTACTTCGCGCGCCCGGACTCATTGGTTTATGGACGATCGATCAACGAGTCACGCCACAAGATGGGACGGCGGCTGGCGGTCGAACAACCGGCGGATGCTGACATCGTGGTCCCGGTTCCGGATTCGGGCGTATCGGCGTCGATCGGTTACGCGGCGGAGAGTGGTTTGAGCTTCCGATTTGGCCTCGTGCGCAATCACTACGTCGGCCGAACGTTCATCGAGCCGCGGCAATCGATTCGTTCTTTTGGCGTGAGGATTAAGTTGAACCCGGTGCGTGATTTGATCCAGGGGAAAAGAATTGTTTTGATCGACGACTCGATCGTGCGCGGTACGACGTCCAAGAAGATCGTGCGCATGGTTCGCGAAGCGGGTGCGAAAGAGATTCACGTGCGGATCAGTTGTCCACCGACGATCAGTCCGTGTTACTACGGCGTTGATACACCAAACAAGTCGGAACTGATCGCGGCGAACATGACAGTCGAGGAGATTCGCAAGTTCATCGAGGCTGACTCGCTTGGGTATCTATCGCTGGAGGGGATGATCGCCGCGACGGGCGTGAGTCCCGATTCGTCGTGCGTCGCTTGTTGGAATGGAAAGTACCCGACCCGCATCACGCGCGAAGCGGAAACGATGTGGGAACGCGACCACGAGTCCGTGATCGCGGAAAGCTAATCCACAGATTTACACGGATAACACGGGACGAGGTTTTGAGTGGGACGAGCTACCCGAGGTTGTGGTTGTGCGGCTGCCGTGCTTTTGCTTGTACTCGCGGGCGCAGCTTTCGCTACGTGGAAATTCGTCTTGCCGTGGTGGCGTACTCAGCCGCCGCCTGCGTCGGGTGGTGAACTGACGGTTCGGGTCCTCGACGTTGGTCCGATAAACGGCGATTCAATACTCATCACGTCGCCTTCAGGAAAGACGGTGCTAATCGACGCAGGCGACACGAGCAAAGGCAAAGCAGTGGTCGATGCGCTGAAGCGCAACAACATCCAGCAGCTCGATTATTTCATCGCCACGCACCCGCATCCGGATCACATCGGCGGCAGCGCCGAAGTTTTCAAGGCAGTGAAAGTTCTGAATGTGATCGACAACGGCGAGGGTCCGAGTTTGCCGGCGAGTGCTGTACCGCCACCGGCCGCGGCCAAAGCGAAGAAGCCGGCGCCGAAGCCAACGCCAAAACGAGGTGGACCAGCTTCGGTCACGAAGTTTTACGACGATTACAAAGCCGCGGTCAGCGCGAGCGGCGCGCAGTATGAAACCGCACGGCCGGGCACCAAGTACGATCTCGGCGGCGGCGCGTTGCTGACGGTGCTCGCACCGTCAGAACCGTTCTTTACGAAAGACCACATGCGCACCGGTGGAAACGAACCGAACGCAAACTCGATCGTGCTGCGTTTGGACTACGGATCGTTTTCGATGTTATTGGCGGGCGACGCGGAGGAGCAGACGGAGCATCGCCTATTGACGAAGGACTTGGATCTCCGAACGCGTGTGTTGAAGGTTGGTCATCACGGATCGAAGTATGCTTCGTCCGAAGACTTTCTGGAGCGCGTGAAACCCGAGATTGCGATCGTTTCGTGCGGCGCGTGGAACCGTTATGGCCATCCATCGCAATCTGTCCTGGACCGTCTGAAGGCCGCAAACGTGAAACTGTATCGCACTGACTTGCATGGTGAAATCACGATCACGACTCGCGGCGGCGCGAGCGACATCAACGTGCAGGCCGCTAAAGAACCAACGGAAGATGCGTGGGAAGGCCGGGTCGCACAGAAGGATGATTCGTCGCGATCGGGATTTATTGCGTACGGCGACTTTGGACCACCACCACGACCTAAGAAAACACCCAAAACAACTGAGCGATGAAACCGATTTCTTACAGCGACGCCGGAGTTGACATCGACGCGGCCACACGCGCGACCGATCGAATCAAAGAACTCGCGCACGCGACATTCAACGAGCGCACGCTCTCCGAGATCGGCAGCTTCGGCGGCATGTTCGACGGCGCGTTTCCAAACATGACGCAGCCCGTGCTTGTTGCGTCAGCCGACGGCGTCGGGACGAAGCTCAAGATCGCGTTTGCGACCGGAGCTCACAACACGATCGGACGCGACCTGGTCAACCATTGTGTTAACGACATACTCGTGCAGGGTGCCCGGCCGTTGTTCTTTCTCGATTACGTCGCAACGGGAAAGTTATCGCCGGAAGTGGTCGCGAGTGTCGTCGAGGGCGTGGCGAACGGCTGTCGAGAGAACGGTTGTGTGTTGCTCGGCGGTGAGACGGCGGAGATGCCGGGCTTCTACAGTGAAGGCGAATACGACATCGCTGGCTTCATCGTCGGCGTTGTAGACCGCCGGAGCATCATCGACGGCAAAACAATTGTGCCCGGAGATGTTTTATTGGCGTTGCCGTCGGTCGGTTTACACACGAACGGTTACTCGCTTGCTCGGAAGCTTTTCTTTGAAGTCGCGGGTTACGAGCCACAGACGCATTTGCCTGAGTTGGGAATGACTGCCGGCGAAGCGCTGTTGCAGCCACACGTCAGTTACCTGCGGCCGCTCAACGCATTGCTCGATCGCGACGTGATCAAAGGTCTGGCCCACATCACGGGCGGCGGACTCACCGACAACATTCCGCGCATTCTTCCCGAAGGAACGGCGGTGCAAATCGTGCCCGGCTCGTGGCCCGTGTTGCCGGTTTTTGAACTGTTTCGGAGTTTGGGAAATGTGTCCGACCGCGAGATGTTTCGCACGTTCAATATGGGCGTCGGGATGGTGATCGTTTGCTCGCCGAGCAACGCCACGATCATCAAAGCGCACTTCGAGGCCTTCGGCGACGCTTACTACCAAATCGGCGAGGTGATCGCAGGCGAGCGCGAGGTATTGCTCTGACGGATTCGAAGAAGAGACTAGCAGTTTTAATCTCCGGCCGCGGCTCAAACATGCTCGCGCTTCACGACGCGATTCGCGCCAGAAAGATCCCGAGCGCTGAAATCGTCGTTGTGATCAGTGATAAGGCTGACGCGCACGGGCTTGCGTTGGCGGCAGAGCGCGGGATCGAAACGGTTGTGATTGAGCGCAAAGGGCGCAAGCGTGAGGATCATGAGAGTGAGATCATTGAGGCTCTTCGCGAACGGCGCGTGGACTTAATTTGTCTCGCTGGTTACATGCGACTGTTGTCGCCGTGTTTTGTGAAGGCTTTTTCCAGACGCATCCTCAACATCCATCCGAGTCTCTTGCCTTCGTTTCCCGGTCTTGACGCGCAACGGCAGGCGCTCGAACACGGCGTGAAGGTCACCGGTTGTACGGTTCATTTTGTTGACGAAACTCTCGACGGCGGGCCCATCATCGCGCAACGCGTGGTTCCGGTGCTTGCAGGCGATACTGTCGAGACGCTTTCGGCGAGGGTTCTCGAACAGGAACATCAACTCTACGCTGAAGCAGTCGCATTGGTGCTTAGCAAGCCGTCCACAGATTACGTAGGCTCCGTGTAATCTGTGGACGGCTTTTTCTGTCCGAGTGACTCAGCTCGCTGAAACGCCGCCCACACCGCTTTTGACAACACCGTCCGCAAACCGCCTTTCTCCATCTGGTAGATCGCTTCAGCCGAGGTGCCGCCCGGCGACGTAACCATGTTGCGCAACTCCGCCGGATGCTTGTGCGACTCGCGCGCAAACAGGACCGAGCCGAGCATCGTCTGATGGACCAATTCCTGCGCTACGTGTCGTGAGAATCCCATGTGCACGCCGGCATCGATCAATGCTTCCATGACGAGGAAAATATAGGTTGGACCAGTGGCGCTCAACGCCGTGGCCATGTCGATCTGGCGTTCGTTCTCAACGTGAACGGTTTTGCCGAGTGCTTCCAGTAGCGCGCGGACTTGCGTCGCTTGCCTTTCACTGACTGCGGGACTCGCAGTCCACGCCGTAACGCCTTCGCCGATCTGCGCGGGCGTGTTTGGCATGGTGCGCACCACGGCCGCGTGCAGAAGTTCGTCAGTGATCGTCTGCATCTTCGCGCCGGCAACGATCGAAACCACGAGCTGGTCCGGATGAATCGAACCCTTCAATTCACCAAGCACTTTCGCAAGGCGCTGCGGCTTCACTGCGAGAATCACCATCGCTCCTGTGTGTCCCGCTTCGGATCTCGCATCGGGCGCCGCCGCGAGCACGGCTTCGCGGTTGTGCTCAAACATCTCGATGCCGTATTTGACGTGCAACTCCTCACGACGCGACAGCCGCGGATGACTCCCGACCACGTTGTCAGGACTGACGAGTTTTTTGCGGAGCAGTCCGGCGATCATCGCTTCGGCCATCACGCCGCAACCGATGAATGCGAGGCGGGAGTCTTGCAACGCGCTCGACGGATCGCGAATCAGCTCCGTTGTTGTCTCAGTAACCATGATTTCTGAGGATAGCGCACCGTCGAACAAATCAGCTACTATCGCCCAACGAAGATGACGATTGAGGAACAACTCGCATACCTCGCTAAAGGGACCACTGAAATCATTCGCGAAGCCGAACTGCGCGAGAAGTTGGAAAAGTCAGGGAAAACAGGCAGGCCGCTGCGTGTCAAACTCGGCGCCGATCCGACTGCGCCCGACATTCATCTCGGTCACACGGTCGTGATTCGCAAACTGCGCGCGTTTCAGGAGTTGGGCCACACCGCGATTTTTCTCATCGGCGACTTCACCGGAATGATTGGCGATCCTTCGGGGAAGAGCGCGACGCGCCCGCAACTCACTCGCGAAGAGATCAACGCCAACGCCGAGACTTACAAACAACAGATTTTCAAACTACTCGATCCTGAAAAGACGGTTATCGATTTCAACTCGCGGTGGATGGACACGCTCGGGTCCGCAGGATTTCTGCGGCTCGCGTCGCACGTGACCGTGAGGCAGATTCTCGAACGCGACGACTTCCAGCAGCGACTCGAAGCGAATCGTCCGCTGGCGCTGCACGAAGTGATGTACCCGCTCGTGATGGCTTACGACTCGGTGGCGTTGGAAGCAGACGTTGAACTCGGGGGCACGGACCAAAAGTTTAACCTGTTGATGGGCCGCAATCTGCAGCGCGAGTATGGGCAGGAGTCGCAGGTGGCGGTGATTATGCCGCTGCTGGAGGGAACTGACGGCGTGCAGAAGATGTCGAAGAGTTTGGGAAATTACATCGGCATCAACGAACCGCCGCAAGAGATCTTCGGTAAGGTCATGTCGATCAGTGATGATTTAATGTGGCGCTACTACGAACTCTGCACGGACCTTTCTCCTGCCGAGATCAAAGTATTACGCAGTAGTGAGCGTAACCCGCGTGACATCAAAGCTGACCTCGCGAAAAGGATCGTCGCCGACTTCTACACCGACGCCGACGCACGTGCTGCGGAAGAGCAGTTCAACCTGATGTTTCGTAGTAAACAGGCGCCGGAAGATATTGAAGAACGAACGGTCGCGTCTGGACCGTGGAAGTTGCCGCGGTTGTTGGTTGAGTTGGAACTCGCGCCTTCGATGGCTGAAGCGCGGCGCCTGATCGAACAGGGTGGCGTTTACATTGACGGTGAGAGAGCGCCGCAAAGCGATGTTGAGTTGAGCGTAGAGCGGAGCTTGTTGCTTCAAGTCGGGAAGCGCCGCTTTGTGAGAGTCAGAGGAAAGAGGGATTAAAGACGAATTAAAAGCGGATGTCCGCCACGATCGCCAGCGAAGAGGTCCTGATAATCGAAACGCCCGAGCGCGTGCCGTTGCACTTCGCGCTGGCGTCGATCGGCAATCGTTTTCTTGCATGCGCCATCGACCACACGATTCAGGTGCTGGTCCTGACGCTCATCGTCATCACAGCGCTCATCATCGTGAACGTCGCCAGCCTGGAAAACACGATCGAGAGCGCGCCGAAGTGGGTCGTCGCGATCTTGATCCTGGTGGTGTTTCTGATCTTCTCGAGTTACTTCGCGTTTTTTGAATGGCTCTGGAGCGGACAAACACCCGGCAAGCGCTGGCTGAAATTGCGCGTCATCCGTGAAGACGGGCGGCCGATCACGTTTTGGGAAGCATGCGTGCGCAATCTCCTGCGCACCTTCGACATGATGCCCGCGCCGTTCTATTCGATCGGATTGATCAGCGTTTTTGTTAACAGCCGCGATCAACGCGTCGGCGACATGGTTGCGGGCACTGTTGTCGTCCGCGAACGCGAAGCGGAGGCACCGGAGTTTGCGCAGGTTTTTGCGAGTCCGGTAAGCGATCCGGCGCTGCGCCGCTCGTTCAAACCAGTGGACTTCACGGCCAGTCTCAACAGTTTGACCGAAGCTGAGATTCAAGTGGTGGAAACGTTCCTGAGACGGCGTTGGGATCTCAATGATGTGCCGCGGCAATGGATGGCCTGGCGTGTCGCATTGCCGATTCTTTATAAACTTCGTCCCACTTACGACCTCGCCACGTTTACCTACGAAGGATTTCTCGAAGAATTGTTGCATCGCTACCTGCGCGAGCATCGCTTCAGCACGAATTGACCGTCATAGCCACAGTTTGTTAGCCTTCAAGGTTTTCTTTAGAGGCAGATTTTAAACAGGGGATCTAAGGCATGAGTAAGGAAGTTTTCATACTGGGTGGAAAGCGCACGCCGATGGGCGAATACGTTGGTGTGCTGAAAGATATTTCGGCAATCGATCTCGGAGCCGTCGCTGCGCGCGGCGCACTTGAAGCGACCCGCGTGAAGCCTGAAGAGATCGATCACACGGTCATCGGTAATGCATTGCAGACTTCAGGCGACGCGATCTATGGCGCTCGTCACGTTGCACTCAAAGCAGGTGTGCCGTTCGAGCGTCCGGCGTTAACTGTGAATCGACTCTGCGGCAGCGGCATACAGTCGATCGTTTCCGGCGCGCACATGTTGCAACTCGGCGAGGCGCAGACGTGTCTGGTCGGCGGCATGGAATCGATGTCGCAGGCACCGCACGTTATTCGCGGCGCCCGTTCAGGTTTTGCACTCGGACAGGGAAAACTCGAAGACAGTTTGATGGTCGCGTTGCTCGACACTTACTGCAACACGCCCATGGCCGGAACAGCAGAGAACCTCGCGCGCAAGTTTGAGATCTCGCGTGAGGAACAGGACAAGTACGCGTTGCGTTCGCAGCAGGAAGCCAAACGCGCGCTCGACGCGGGTTTTCTCGCGGAAGAGATCGTCCCTGTGGAAGTGAAGGGGCGCAAGGGAACGCAACTCGTCGAACACGACGATCACCCGCGGCCGGAAACCACGCTTGAAATTCTCGCGAAACTCAAACCCGCTTTTGCAAAGGATGGATTTGTCACGGCCGGAAACGCGTCCGGCGTAGTCGATGGCGCGGCTGCCGTCGTGATTGCAAACGAAGAGTTTGTAAAGCAACGCGACCTGACGCCGATGGGCCGGATCGTCAGTTGGGCCTATGCCGGCGTTGAGCCGGAAATCATGGGTATTGGTCCTGTTCCGGCGACGCGCGCCGCCCTCGCGAAGGCCGGTTTGTCACTCAACGACATCGATCTGGTGGAAGTTAACGAGGCGTTCGCCGCGCAATACCTGGCTGTGGAAAAAGAACTCGGACTCGACCGCACTCGCACGAACGTTAACGGCGGTGCGATCGCGCTCGGTCACCCGTTGGGCGCCACCGGCACGCGGCTGGTTTTGACGTTGCTACACGAACTGCACCGGCGCAATGGCCGGTATGGATTGGCGACGGCTTGCATCGGCGGTGGTCAGGGCATCGCGATGATCGTCGAGCGCGTTTAGAAACTGTCTACGGATTTTCCAATAAATCCAAATTCTTGAGTGAGCTTAGGGCCGGGCCGGCCGTTTAAGTCGCCTGTCTTCGAGGTTTGGTCGCAAAACACGATCCGGCACGCGTATTGCGAATTTCACACGCGATAATGAACCGGTTGGCGTTGCGATTTATAAGGCTCACAATTTCACGAAGATTTAATAGCTTCAATCATGACTTAGGCTTGCGGAAGGCGAGCCAAGCGTGATAGAAGCTGCGTCTTGCTTGTATTGCCATTTTCATTCCCAAGTTGATTTCAGGTACACACAATTCAGTTAAGGATCGCGCTGCCCAATGGGCTGAAGCGCCTTGAACGTTAACTCATTGCCTAAGGAGTTCCCCAGTATGTCGAAATTAGTAAAGCTCTCGTTTGCAGGCCTTCTGGTGCTCGCTTTCTGCGCTATTGCCTTTGCGCAGTCGACGACCGCCGGCGCAATTGGCGGCGTAGTCTCAAATCCAAACAAGGAAGTAGTGCCTGGCGCGTCCGTGACAGTGCGAAACGCTGAGACGAACAAGGAAGATTCAGCAACCACTGACGATCAAGGACGTTTCAAAGTGGTCAATCTCCAACCCGGCATCTATGTCGTTACTATCAACAGTTCCGGCTTTAGCCCATACACCAACGAAAGAGTGGTGGTTGAGGTCGGGCGCGAAACTACCCTTGAAGCCGCACTTACAATCGGTGCCGTCACCGGAACCGTGGACGTATCCGCTGAGGCTCCCGTGATCAATACAACTCAGCAGGATTTTTCCAGCAATATCAATCAGACCTCCATCAATGAGTTGCCGATCAATGGACGCCGCGCGTCAAGCTTTGTGCTACTAACACCGGGCGCTGTCCCGGATGGCGATTTTGGACTGATTAGTTTTCGTGGGATCTCCGGACTGCTTAATAACAGCACCGTGGATGGCGGCAATAACAATCAGGCGTTCTTTGCTGAAGAAGCCGGCCGGACGAGGATTAGCTCTTCCATAAGTCAGGCTGCGGTACGTGAGTTCCAGGTCAACACTTCCAACTACTCGGCGGAATATGGCCGGGCGGCTGGCGGCGTGGTGAATACCGTCACGAAGTCAGGCACAAACGATTTTCACGGCGGGCTGTTCTACTACCTTAGAGACAATGATCTCGGCGCGCGAAACCCGCGCGGCTTCAACCCGCTCACTGGCGAGGCGCTCAAACCAGTGGATCGCCGTCACCAGTTCGGGGGGACCATAGGTGGTCCAATTATCCACGACAAACTCTTTTTCTTCTTTAGCTACGATCAGCAGAAACGCGACTTTCCGGCCATCGCCCAGTTCAGCAGCGGCACATTCCTAAATACCATCAACACCGCGAATCTGACTGCTGAGAGTCGAGGAATAACCACGGGCCAGATCAACGCTGCCAGAGATTTCCTCCTCAGCGTTTCGGGCGAAACTCCTCGCAGACAAGACTCTTATCTGTTGTTGCCCAAGATCGACTGGATCATTAACGACAATCACGCGCTTACGTTCACTTACAACCGTCTTCGTAGTGATTCGCCGAATGGCGTTCAGACTGCGGCAACCATCACTCGCGGCCGATCCAGTTTCGGAGATGATTTCGTAGACATCGACTACGGAATTATCCGTCTCAGTTCGACGTTCGGACCTACGATGGTCAACGAGGCGCGCGTCAAGGTCGGTGCTGAAGATAATTACCAGTTCAGTACGCCTCCACTGCCCGGCGAGCCGACCACCGGTCTAAACGGCCGTTCTCCGTCAGTTGCTATTACGGGTGGTCTCACGTTCGGCAAGCCGAACTTCCTTGAAAGGACACACAATCCACTCGAGAAGAATTTTCAGCTTGTCGACAACGTAACGCTCACGCACGGCAATCACACCTTCAAGTTTGGCGGCGATTTCTTGAGAACCAACGACGTTCTGGACAACCTGTTTCAGGAAGGCGGCGTTTACTCCTATAGCAACATCAACGATTTTATTGTTGATTACACTAACTGGACCACCAATGGTGCGTTGCGCACTGCTGGTAAAGTTTGCTCGACCTCAACCAGGCTCGCGGGCCGCTGTTACACAAGTAATTTTGCACAGGGTTTCGGCCAGCCCCGCTTTGAATTCGACACTACGGATCTCGCTTTCTACGTTCAGGACGATTGGCGCTGGTCGCCGCGCCTGACGGTAAACCTGGGCCTCCGCTATGAAGTGGAGCTTATGCCGGATCCGCAGATTCCGAATCCGTTGTTTCCGCAAACAAACCAGTTTCCAACTGACAAGAACAACTTTGGTCCACGCGGCGGCTTTGCCTACGATTTGACCGGAGATGGTAAAACGTCGGTTCGAGGCGGCATCGGCGTGTACTATGGACGGCTCATCAACTCGACAATCTCGAATGCCATTACGAATACGGGGGTCGATCAGGGACAGGTCCAATTCTCGATAAACCCCGCGTCGACAGGAACACCTGCTCCGCCAATCTTTCCGAACGTCATTCCAACACCTGATTCGGTAGCCAATCCAACTGGCGCCAGCATCCCTGGTTCGAGCATCGTTGTTCTTGAACCAGACTTGCACCTGCCGATGATCATTCAGGGCGATTTCGTTGTCGAGCGAGAGATCGCGCGCAACACGTTAGTTTCCGCTTCTTATCTGACGAGCCGTGGCCGTTTCTTGCCGGTGTTCATCAATAAAAACATCCGTCCGGCAACGCAGACAGCGACATTGACAGTTTCCAGTGGCGATTTTGCCGGACAGTCCGTAACAGTACCGGTATTCACGTCCCGCATTAACCCCAACTTCTTCAACATCACGGAAGTTCGTGGTGCGGTGGAATCGGTCTATCACGCTCTGGTGCTCCAGGCCAACAGGCGGTTGACAAAAGGACTTCAATTCCAGACGAATTACACGTTTTCACGAGCGGTGGACACCGGGCAAACCTCGGTTACGTTTAGCGCCGCGAATACACCTACCGATCCGTTCAACCTTGATCTTGATCGCGGAGTCACTGACTTCAATATTCCACACCGGTTTGTAGCCAG
>Ga0196977_1000838_pt1 | contig 13786 bp, 13 predicted proteins | sample S3v_1013CmetaG_FD_148634 | JGI IMG/M metagenome (GOLD analysis project Ga0196977, IMG submission 148634) | Soil microbial communities from Anza Borrego desert, Southern California, United States - S3+v_10-13C | ecosystem: Environmental > Terrestrial > Soil > Desert | place: USA: California...
GCTCGGGTCCGATGCCCAGCGGAAACAGCGTCACGGTGATGACGAAGAAGATCACCGCTGTATAGACGTCGGCCGGACGCCGCATCGCGAGCAGCAGATCGCGATAGATCGCGGTGCGCAGCGCGCCCGTCATGCGGCGAGATCGATCCTGTGCTGGCGAGCGTCGATCGCCACCTCCTGGTGCGTGGTGAGCACGACCGAGCCGCCTTGTGTGATGTGCTGCGCGAGCCTCGCGCTGACGAAATCCACCGCTTCCGCGTCGAGCCCCGGGAACGGCTCGTCGAGTACCCACAGGGGTGTGCCGCGCAGGACGATCAGCCGCGCGAGCGCCACACGCCGCCGCTGGCCCTGCGAGAGCACGCGCGCGGGTAGCTCCGCGCATTGCGCGACGCCGAGATCGCCGAGCGCGCGCAGTGCGGCCTCACGCGTGACGCCGCGGCCGGAGAGCGCCGCGCCGATCTGTATGTTCTCGAGGCCGGTGAGATCGTCCTTCAGCGCGTTGAGATGCCCGATGTAGTTCAGGTCGCGCCAGTACTCTTCACGGAGGCTGCGAATGTTTTCGCCTCTCCAGCGCACTTCGCCTTCCGCCTGCAGCATCAGGCCGCACACGATCCGCAGCAGGCTCGTCTTGCCGCTGCCATTCGGGCCCGCGACGCGCAGCAGCGCGCCGGGTTCGAGCGTGAAACTGACGCCGCTGAAGAGCGTGCGCTCGCCGCGCACGCACGCGAGATCGGAAACTTCCAGCAAACGAAGGACTCCGTGATGGAACCACCGACCGGGTTCCGCGCCCGCATTATGCATAATCCCCTCCATGCGCAGCGACAGCGATGTGCTGGTCATCGGCGCCGGCATCTCCGGCTTGACGGCGGCATACGAGCTGCAGCGCCGCGGATTGCGCGTGCTCGTCGTCGAAGCCGCCGAGCGCGCCGGCGGCGTGATCGCGACGGTGCGCGAGAACGGCTTTCTCTACGAGCGCGGACCGAACAGCATTCTCGACACGAGCCCGCGCATCGGCGCGCTGCTGGACGCGCTCGGCATCCGCGGCGAGCGCGTCGAGATGCACGCCGCCGCGGCGCGACGCTACGTGCTCAAGCACGGGCGGCTCGTTGCGCTGCCGATGTCGCCTCCTGCATTCCTCGCAACGCCGCTCTTCTCACTGCGAGGGAAGCTGCAGTTGCTGCGCGAGCCATTCGTCGCAGCGGCGCACGGCGAGGAATCGATCGCGGACTTCGTCAGGCGGCGTCTCGGATCCGAATTCCTCGACTACGCCGTCGAGCCGTTCGTCGCCGGCATCTATGCGGGCAATCCCGACGAGCTGTCGGTACAGGCGGCGTTCCCGCGCCTGTACGCGCTCGAGCAGGCATACGGCAGCCTGATCAAAGGCCAGATCGGAGGCACGCGTGAGCGCAAGGCGCGCGGTGAACCCGCGAAGAACATCGCGAAGAGCTTCTCGTTCCGGGAGGGCGTGCAAACCCTGACCGATGCGCTCGCCGCGCGCGTAGAGGTGCACACCGCGCATCGCGCCGCCGCGTTGCATGCCGCCGGCGGCGAAGGGATACGCGTCGATATCCAGAGCCGCAACGGCGGGCTCGAAGTCCACGCGCGCGCGGTCGTGGCGGCGGTACCGGCGAGCGCCGCAGGCGATCTGGTGTTACCGCTTGCGCCCGACGCCGCCGTGGCGCTGAACGAGATTCCCTATGCGCCGGTCGCATCCGTGGCGCGTGCGTACCGGCGCGAGCAGATAAGCCATCCGCTCGACGGCTTCGGTTTCCTCGCGCCGCGCGTCGAACGACGGCGCATCCTCGGCTGCCTCTTTTCTTCCAGCACGTTCGAAGCCCGCGCGCCCGCGGGTCACGTGCTGCTCACGACGTTCGTCGGCGGACAGCGCAATCCGGACCTCGCCCGCGGCACCACGGACGAGATCGATCGTACCGTCTCGGATGAGCTTTCGGTGCTGCTCGGCGCATCGGGACCGGCGGAGCTGAGCGTCGTCACCCAGTGGCCGCGCGCGATCCCGCAGTACACGATGGGGCACCTCGAGCGGTTGCGCCGCGCAGCCGCAGCCGAAGAAGCGATGCGCGGACTTTTCCTGTCCGGCGCCTACCGCGGCGGTGTTGCGGTGGGGGACTGCATTGCGTCTGCGTACAAAACCGCCGAGCGCGTGGAGGCATATTTCCGTTCGTAAGGTGCGTCGATGGCGCACTGCGGTGCGCTACCAGCGCACCCTACGCCCGGCGGCATAGGCCTTGCAGAAAGCCCGGCACAGCGCGAGAGAACGAAGCTCGCGCGGCGTGATCTAACAAGCAGACACGCGAGGCTTGCATGAACGACGCTGCGTTCCCACAGGCACACACATCGATCGCGCTCGAGCAGGGCTACGGCGCGCACAACTACGAGCCGTTTCCCGTGGTACTGGTGAGGGGCCAGGGCGCCTATCTGTGGGACGATCGCGGACGCCGCTACATGGACATGATGAGCGCGTACTCGGCCGTGAGTCATGGGCACGCTCATCCGCGCATCGTGGAGGCGCTGCGTAAGCAGGCGGGCGAGCTCGCCGTCACTTCACGCGTCTATTACAACAACAAGCTCCCGCTGCTGCTTCAGCGGCTGTGCGAGCTGACCGGGCAGGATCTCGCGCTGCCGGCGAACACGGGCCTGGAAGCGGTCGAGGGCGCGCTCAAGGCGTGTCGCAAGTGGGGCGCCAAGGTCAAACGCATCGCGTCCGATCGCGTGGAAATCATCGCGTGTCGCGGAAATTTTCACGGCCGCTCGATCGCGATCCTCGCGATGTCCACCGAAGCGCAGTATCGCGACGGCTTCGGGCCCTTCCCCGGCGGGTTCCGCACGATTCCCTACGGAGATCCGGCGGCGCTGGAAGCGGCGATCACGCCGAATACCGCGGCCTTCCTGGTCGAGCCGATTCAGGGCGAAGCGGGCATCGTGATTCCGCCGGTCGGCTATCTCGCCGAATGCGCGCGCATCTGCCGGGAGCACAACGTGCTGCTCGTATGCGACGAGGTGCAGACGGGCCTCGGGCGCACCGGGCGGTTCCTCGCCTGCGAGCACGAGCACGTGAAGCCGGACGGCCTCATTCTCGGCAAGGCGCTCGGCGGCGGCGTGCTGCCGGTGTCGGCGTTCCTCTCGCGCCGCGACGTGCTCGGCGTGTTCGCGCCCGGCGATCATGGCAGCACGTTCGGCGGCAATCCGCTCGCCGCCGCGGTTGCGCTCGAGGCGCTGTCGGTGCTCGTCGACGAGCGGCTCGCCGAGCGCGCCGCGACGCTCGGCCGGTATTTCCTGTCGAAGCTCGCCGAGGCGCGCTTGCCGCTCGTGCGCGCGGTGCGCGGCCGCGGTCTTCTGATCGGGCTCGAGATCGACACCTCACGCGTCAGCGCGCGGGCAGTGTGCGAGCGGCTGATGGAACGCGGCATACTGACGAAAGACACGCACGAAACGGTGATCCGGCTCGCCCCGCCGCTCGTGATCACGCAGAATGACATCGACACCGCGCTCGAAATCATCCGCAACACCTTCCATGAGCTCGCCGATCAGTCCGCGGAGCGCCCCATCGCATAGCCGGCTCGTGCACGACATCCTGAGCACGCTCGGGCTCGGCGCCGACAATCCAGCGGCGTCGGACGGCTCGCACTGGATGGCCGGCACGCATCAGTTCGCCTCGACCGATCCCGGCTCTGCCGAGCCGATCGCCACCGTCGGCGGCGCCTCGCATGAGGCGTACGAGCGCGTGATCGCCGCCGCGCACGCACGCGCGAAAGCCTGGCGGCTCGTGCCGGCGCCGCAGCGCGGCGAGATCGTGCGCCTCATTGCGATGGAATTGCGCCGTCACAAGGACGCGCTCGGCAGCCTCGTGTCGCTGGAGACCGGCAAGATCAAGGCGGAAGGCGACGGCGAAGTGCAGGAGATGATCGACATCGCGGATTTCGCCGTCGGCCAGTCGCGCATGCTCTACGGCAAGACGATGCACTCCGAACGCCCGCACCACCGGATGTACGAGCAGTGGCATCCGCTCGGCGTCGTCGGCGTGATCACGGCGTTCAATTTCCCGGTCGCGGTGTGGTCGTGGAACGCGTTCATCGCGGCGGTCGCCGGGAACGCCGTCGTCTGGAAGCCGTCGGCGAAAGCGCCGCTCGCGGCCGTCGCGGTCCAGCGCATCATCGAGCGCGTGCTGGCGCAGACGGAGCACCGGGGCGTCTTTTCGCTGCTGGTGAGCGACGACGACACGCTTTCCGAAGCGCTCGTGGCCGATGCGCGGGTAGCGCTCGTTTCCTTCACCGGATCGAGCGCCGTCGGCAGGCGTGTCGCGGAAACGGTCTCGCGGCGCATGGGCAAGTACCTGCTCGAATGCTCGGGCAACAACGCGGTGATCGTGGACGAGACCGCGGATCTCGAGCTTGCCGTGCGCGCAATCCTGTTCGGCGCGGTCGGCACGGCCGGCCAGCGCTGTACGACCACGCGGCGGCTGATCGCGCATGAAGCCGTTTACGACGAGATGTGCCGGCGTCTCGCGTCCGCCTACCGCAGCGTGCGCATCGGTCATCCGCTGGAACCCGGCGTGCTGATGGGGCCGCTCATCGATGCGGCCGCCGTCGAGCGCTATGCGAAAGCCATCGCCGAGCTGAAGTCGCTCGGCGCGGATATCGTCTACGGCGGCAACGTGCTGGAGCGGCCGGGCTACTTTGTTGAGCCGACGCTCGTGCACGCGAAGCCCGAGTGGCCGATCGTCCAGCACGAGACGTTCGCGCCGATCCTGTACGCGCTGCGCTACAGCTCGCTCGAGGAAGCCATTGCAATCAACAACGGCGTGCCGCAGGGGCTCTCCTCGTCGCTATTCACGCGCGATCTGCGCCGCGCCGAACGCTTCCTCTCCGCTGCCGGCAGCGACTGCGGCATCGCGAACGTCAACGTCGGCACTTCGGGCGCGGAGATCGGCGGCGCATTCGGCGGCGAGAAGGAAACCGGAGGCGGGCGCGAAGCGGGTTCGGATGCATGGCAGGCCTACATGCGCCGCCAGACGAACACCATCAACTGGGGCACCGATCTGCCGCTCGCGCAGGGCATTCAGTTCAGCGCCGGCGAGTAGCTGCGTCAGCAGCGGCGTGCCACTCTCCTGTAGGGAAATCCCTGTATCCGTGCTTCGCAACATTTAGCTATAGTCGGGCGATAACCCGGTGGGGCGGGCCAGCGAGATCAGAACGGCGCGCGGCGAGCAGCCGTCGATGACCATTCGCGCCGCGCGGAGCCGACCGCAGCGACCGATATGCCAGATCAAGTCCGCATTCTCCATCTCGAAGACAACGCGCTCGACGCTGAGCTGATACAGCGCGCATTGCGCGACGTGTTGCCGGCTTGCGAAATCCGCTGGGCCGCGCGACGCCGCGACTACGAGCAGGCCGTAGCGAACGAGCGCTTCGATCTCATTCTCGCCGACCACGAGATTCCCGATTACACCGGCATCGATGCGCTCGGCGCCGCCCGGCTGCATCAGCCGGAAACGCCGATCATCGTGATCACGGGCACGCTGAGCGATGAGGAGGCGGTCAGATGCATCAAGGCCGGAGCCACGGACTATCTGCTGAAGGACCGGCTGCAGCGGCTTGCGCCCGCCGTCGAACGCGCGCTGCGCGAAAGGCGCGAGCTGCGCCAGCGCCGGGAGGCGGAGACCGCGCTGCGCCTGAGCGAAGAGCGGCTTCAGCTTGCGCTGGAGGCCTCCGAGGTCGGCGTGTGGGAGGTCAATGTCATGTCAGGCGACATCGCCATCTCACGGCAGCTTGGGCCGATGCTGGGCTACGCGGCCGAAGAAGTGCCGTCGCGTATCGGGGGTTGGGAAGCATTGATTCATCCCAGCGATGTCAAAAAAGTCAGAGTGCAGCTCGCCCGCCATCACCGCGGTGAATCGAGCGCCATCGACATCGAATATCAGGTGCGCGCGAAAGACGGACAGTGGCGGTGGTTGCACACGAGCGGACGCGCGGTAAGCCGGGATGCCGCAGGCCGCGCGATCCGGATGTTGGGCACGCATCGCGACGTCACCGAGCTCAAGCGCTACCAGACCGAGCTCGAGTTCCGCGTGAATTACGACACCCTCACGGGACTCGCCAACAAGAACCTGCTCGGCGACCGTCTCGACCAGGCGATCGCGCTGGGGCAGCGGGCGCGGCGCGGGTTCGGACTGCTCTGCCTCGACCTCGACCGGTTCAAGCTCGTCAACGACAGCCTCGGTCACGCTGCGGGCGACGAGCTCTTGAAAATCATCGCTGCGCGGCTCAAGCAGGTGGTGCGCGACGCTGATACCGTGGCCCGTCTGGGCGGCGACGAGTTCGCGGTGATTCTGCATGAGCTCGACCAGCCGACGTCGGCCACCGTGATCGCCCAGAAGATACTCGCGGCGGCAGAAGAGCCCATCTCCGTCGGCGGCCAGGAGGTCTTCACCTCGGCGAGCATCGGGGTCGCACTGTTCCCGCAGGACGGCAATAACAGCGACGAGCTATTGAAGAACGCCGATGTCGCCATGTACCGCGCGAAGGGCGCGGGGCGCAACCAGATGTATTTCTACACGCAGGATCTCAACACCAACGCGCTGCAGCGCCTTCGGCTCGAGGCCGCCCTGCGCCACGCGATCGCGCAGGAGGAGTTCGAGCTCCACTATCAGCCGCGCGTCGAGCTGCGCACCGGCCGCATCACGTCAGTGGAGGCGCTCGTCCGATGGCGCGGGCCGGACGGCAGTCTCGTGCCTCCGGGACATTTCATTCCGCTCGCGGAGGAGACCGGGCTCATCGTGCCGATCGGCGAATGGGTTCTCCATGCCGCCTGTAGCCAGATGCGAATCTGGCGGGACGCCGGCCGCGGCGATATGCGGGTAGCAGTGAATCTGTCCGCGCGACAATTCCGCCAACCGGATCTGGTGCAACGCGTGGGCGCCGTTTTGCAGACTACAGGTCTGGACAGCCGCAATCTCGAGTTCGAGATCACCGAAAGCGCCGCGATGCACGATGCCGCCGGCGCGGCCGAAGTTCTGGAGCAACTGCACGCGCTCGGCGTTGCGCAAGCGATCGACGACTTCGGCACCGGCTATTCCTCGCTGGCCTATCTGAAACGTTTCCCCATCGACTACCTCAAGATCGACCAGTCGTTCGTGCGCGGCTTGCCTGAAGACGAGGATGACCAGCATATCGTGCGGGCGATCATCGCCCTCGGGCGCAGCCTCGGGCTGATCCTGATCGCGGAAGGGGTGGAGACGGAAGCGCAACGCGCTTTCCTGAACGCGCACGACTGCGACGAGATGCAGGGTTATCTGTATTGCAGGCCGAAGCCGGAACACGAGATCACTGGCCTGCTTCTTGCCAACTTGGATCTCGCTCCGCGCGGCTGATGCTTCGGCGTTTTTCACCGGACCTCAGACGCCCAGCTGCGTGCGGAGCTCCACCACGCGCTGCGGCGGCAGCAGCAGATAATCGGCGACGGTCTGGGAGTTCTGCAGCATCCACGCGAAACGGGCTCCCCGTGTAATGAGGGCGTCGCCATAGAACAGCGATGCCGCGAACGCACCGATGAGGACCACTGCCGGATGCAGCGGACGGCTGCGTACAATGTGTAACGCGAACGTCAGCAACGCGAGCATGCCGCCTTCACCCCGATTGTCATAACGCAGCATGAAAGTGACGTACTTGAGCGAGACGACGAGCGTCACCGCCCACAAGATCATCGAAAGCACCGCCATCACGTTCGACGACGTCAGCGCAGCGCCTGCGCACCGAACGCTTCCTTGAACGCGTACAGCGGGCCGGTGCCGATGTCCCCGTAGACGACGCCGAGCGTCGTGAGGACGAGACCGCCGGCGGTGGCTTTATTCATGGCGCAGGCGAATTGTAGGCAGTATCAGGCCCTTACGTCGGTCGAGCGCCAATGCTGCCGTAATGCGTCACGCTCACTAGAGCGCTCTACCGCTGTGCCCACGATCGAATTGATGTAACACGGCGAACTTATGCTGGTCATGGCAAACCAATGCCGAGAAGGAGAAGACATCATGATCACGAATGCCATCACGCTCGCGCAGAATGAACACACCGTGTACTTCCTGCTGACGTCCTATCTCGACGTGCGTAACGGCCACGCTGACTCTGGCCTTCCGGCACGTGTGAAGCGCTTGCCGATTGCGGGAAAACCCGATGTCGAAGAACGGTTGCGCGCGTTGAGCGATGCCGGCGGCGCGCACGGATCGCCGATGATGGTAGAAGTGGGCGCCGTGTTGCGCGCCGCGTCCGAGCGCATTGCGAGCCTCGAACTCACGTCGCACGCTGACGGCGCGACGTCCGACGGCGCATCGACGCTGCAAGGCTGCCCTACGCGGCAAACCGCGTGCCGCGCTCATTTAAACTCCGATAAGCGGCTACACACCTGAGGTCAGCGCGCAGCAGCCGCGCCTCACGCGGTGGTACGGCGTAAACAGGTGACACGTCACGCGCGCAGATTGGCTGTCGTTGGCTCCTACTTCCGCTTCGGGCCCGTTTGACGGCCTAATGCAAGTCGATCCCAACGATATCGTCGGCTTCGAATTCGTCCGCGACCGTGCCGTCACCTATGCCGGTGACCATGGCTGCCAGGTCTTCGCTTTGTTTGACGAAATATTCGGCGCTGACCGGGTCGTAGAAGCGTTCACCGACAGCAACATCGGAGAATTTGACGCGGCGACGGACTGGAGGAGACGTTGCCATGGGCTCAGCGATAGATCTCGGCGCGAATTGACGGGAGTTTACGTGCGAGTTGCTGGAGCGCGCTCGCGCGCCCGCGTGGGATCACTCGGCCTTGATGCCCGCCGTCTTGATGATTCGCGCGTAGAGCGCGAGCTCGCCGTCGACGTGCTTGGACAGCCTGTCGCCGTCGCCGGCGACAATATCGTTGCCGAGACCGATCAGCCGTTCGCGCACATCCTTCATCTGGAGCACGCGGATGAACTCGTTCTGCAGGCGCGCCCGGATCGGCTCCGGCGTTGCGGCCGGCAGGAAGATCCCCATCCACGTCACCAGCTCGAATCCCGGGTAGTCGTCGCCGACTCGCGGCACGCCCGGCAGCACGGCGGCCGGTGCGGGCCCCGTGACCGCGATCGCACGCAGACGACCGGCCTGGATGTGCGCGAGCGGCCCGGTGATGTTGCCGAACATGACCGAGAGCTGCCCCGCGATGAGATCGATGTAAGCGGGCGCGACGCCTTTGTACGGCACGTGGTGCAGCTTGACCCCGGCCATGGTCTGAAAAAGCTCCATCCCGAGATGCGTCGTGTTGCCGATGCCCGCGGAGCCGTAATTGAGGCTGCCGGGATGCGTGCGTGCAAGCGCGACGAGCTGCTTCACCGATCGCACCGGCAGCGACGGGTGTGCGACGAGCACCATCTGCCCGGCCGTGAGATAGGCGACGGGCGAGAGATCGCGCTTCGGGTGATACGGCAGGTCCTTGCGCAGCACGGGATTGATCGTGATCGGCCCGGAATTGCCGAGCAGCATCATGTAGCCGTCGGGCGCCGCTTTCGCCACGACATCGGCGCCGACGCTGCCGCCCGCGCCCGAGCGGTTCTCGACGATGACGTTCTGCCCGAGGCCCAGATGCGGCGCGATGAGGCGCGCGACCGCATCGGTCGGTCCGCCCGCGGGATACGGTACGAGGAACCGCACCGGCTTGGAGGGATAGCTTTGAGCCGCGGCCGAACCTGCAGCCGCCATGAGGACGAGCAGGAGCCATCGTTTCGAGCGCATATCTCTTCTCCTCGGAGGAACGCGCGAGCGCCACCATCTTATAGCGATTCCGCGCTACCATGCGCGCGATGCGTCTGACCCGCTCATCGCGTTCCATCGTTGCACTGCTGACCGCCGTCCTGCTGTTGGTGTGCCAGACCGCCTTCGCCGTGCAGGCGTGTGCATATTCCGCGTCGGCGAGCGAACCGGCATCGTTCAACGCGCCGCCGTGCCATGAAGTGGAGGCGCCGGCCAGCGGCGCCCCCGCCGTCCCGCAGATGGCCGCCGCTTGCGATGCCGGAAAAGCGGTCTTCGATGGCGCCAAATTGCAGATCCCGCCGGTCGCAGATCTCGCTGCGATCCGGATCGCATACGTAGACACCGGTGCCCGCGCGAGCTGCGCCCGCTCAGCGCAGCTTGTCCAGGCCGTCTGTTACTCCCCGCCTCTCAGCATCCTGCACTGCCGCCTGCTTAATTAGAGCCTCCGCTTCGCGCTGACCCGGCTTGCCGCCGGTGGTTCGCCCGAATTCTGCCTGCGGAGTCTTTATGCATTTCGTTTTTCTGTTGCTTCTGACGTGTGCGTCGGCGGCGGGCGCGGCCGATTCGCGTCCGCTCAACCTCGAAGAGGCGCTGCAAATCGCCGAGGAACACTCGGCGCGCCTGCTCGCGCAGCGAGCGGCGATCGGCGCGGCATCCGAGCAGCTAGCGCGCGCAGCCGAGCTGCCGGATCCGAAGCTGCGGTTCGGCATCGACAACCTGCCGGTCAGCGATTCCGACGCGCTCAGCTTCACACGCGATTTCATGACGATGCGCCGCATCGGTGTGATGCAGGACATGCCGAACGCGCAGAAGCGCCAGGCGCGCGGCGAACGGGCGCTGCGCGAGTGGGCGGTGGAGACCGGAAATCTCGCGCTGCAACGCGCGCAACTGCGGCAGGACACGGCCATCGCGTGGCTGGAGCTCCATTATGCGCAGGAGAACACGCGCGCGCTCCGCGAGCTCCGCTCGGCGCTCCAGCTCGAGGCCGACACGACCGGTCCCGCGGTGAGCGCCGGGCGCATGAGCGCTGCTGCCGCGGTAGGCGCCCGTGCCGCCGTCGAAACGCTGCGCGAGCGCCTCATCGTCGAGCAGCGCAATCTGGAGCGCGCGCGCGCCGCGCTGGCCGCGCTGATCGGTGACGCTGCGGCGCGCGCGCCTGCGGCGCCGCCGGATACGAGCACGCTCGAGCTGCCGCCTCAAGTTCTGCTCGAGCAGATCGACAGACATCCCGCGCAGCGCATCTACGAGCAGCGCGAAGCCCTCGCGCAGGCCGAGGTCGCGCTCGCGGCGTCTGCACGCAAGCCCGACTGGAGCTGGGAAGTGTCGTTCGGCCAGCGCGAGCCGCGCTACTCCAACATGGTGAGCCTCATGGTTTCAATGGACCTGCCGCTGCGCAAGGGCGCGCGCCAGGACCGCGATGTTGCCGCACGCGTGAAGCAGCTCGAGCAGGCGCAGGCCTTGCGAGAGGACGCACGCCGCATGCACGAAGCGGAAGTGCGCGCGCTCATCGCCGACTGGCGTTTCGCGCACGAGCGCGCGCGGCTGTTCGCGACGAACGTGCTGCCGCTCACGCGCGAGAAGCGCGATCTCGCGCTCGCGGCATACCGCGGCGGCCGCGGCGAGCTCGCGACGGTGCTGGAAGCGCAGCGCGGCGTAACCGAAGTCGAGCTCTCGCGACTGAATGCCGAGCGCGAGCGCGCGCGTGCGTGGGCGCGCCTCAATTTCCTGCTCCTCGCCCACGGAGATCACTGATGAACCGCACGACGATCACGGTCATTGGGCTCGTCGCCGGAATCGCGGCCGGCGCGGGGGCGGGTTATTGGTACGGCGCGCGGGACATCTCATCCGCATCCCGGACTTCTGCGGTCGAGGGGGCCGGCGAGCGAAAGATCCTCTACTGGTACGACCCGATGTACCCGCAGCACCGCTTCAATAAGCCGGGCAAGTCGCCCTTCATGGACATGCAGCTCGTGCCGAAGTACGCCGACGAAGCGGCCGACCCGGGCGGCGTCACGGTCAGCCCGCGGGTCGTTCAGAACCTCGGCATCCGCACGGCCGAAGTGAAGCGCGGCTCGATCGCGCCGAAGCTCACGGCAGTGGCGAGCGTCGAGTACAACGAGCGCTCGGTGGTGCTCGTGCAGCCGAGGGCGAACGGCTTCATCGAGCGGCTCCACGTGCGCGCGCCGCTCGATCCGGTGCGGCAAGGCGCGCCGCTCGTCGAGATGCTGATCCCGGACTGGGCCGCGGCACAGGAGGAGTATCTGTTGCTGCGCAAGCACGGCGATGCGGCATCGGCCGATCTCGCCGCGGCCGCGCGCCAGCGCCTGCTGCTCCTGGGAATGTCGGACGCGCAGGTGCGCGCGATCGAGCACGCAGGCGCGCCGCAGCCGCGCATCACGCTGACCGCGCCGATCTCCGGCGTGGTCGCGGAGCTGGGCGCGCGCGAGGGCATGACCGTTTCGGCCGGGACCACCCTCTTTCGCATCGCGGGTCTGGGCACCGTATGGGTCGTTGCCGAAATTCCCGAAGCCCAGGCGGGTCAGCTCGTTCCCGGCTCGAGCGTCGAAGTGCGCCTGCCGGCGTATCCGAACGAGACCGTGAAAGGCCGCGTCAGCGCGATACTGCCGGAGGTCAATGCCGCCACGCGCACGATCCGCGCGCGGGTGGAAGTCGCGAATCCGCGCGGACGCTTGAAGCCGGGCATGTACGCCAACGTCGCGTTCGCCCCCCGCGCGCACGAGCTGCTGCTGGTGCCGACGGAAGCGGTCATACGCACGGGCGAGCGCAACGTCGTCATCGTGTCGGAAGCGCAAGGCCGGTTCCGCGTGGCCGAGGTCGAGACCGGCATGGAATCGGGCTCGGAGACCGAAATCCGCAAAGGCCTGCAGGCCGGCGAGCGCGTGGTCGTCTCCGGGCAGTTCCTCATCGACTCGGAGGCGAGCCTTCGCAGCACGCTCGGACGCCTCGAAGCATCCGCCGAGCCGCAGAAGCCTGCGGCGCCGCCCGCGGGCGCTCATCGGGGGCGCGGCACGGTCACAGCCGTCGATGCCGCCAAAGGACGGCTCGAGCTAGACCACGAGCCGATACCGTCCATGAAGTGGCCGGCGATGAAGATGGGATTCGTCGTGAGCGACCGAGGCGTGCTCGCGAAAGTGAAGCCCGGCGACACCGTCGAATTCACGATGCGGGGCGAGCCTGACACGAGCGGCGACTACGTGATCGACAGCATCGCCGCGGCGAGACCGAAATGATCGCGAACCTCATCCGCTGGTCGATCGCCAACCGCTTCCTCGTGCTCATGGCGACATTGCTCGTCACGGCGTGGGGTGTTTACGCCGTCGTGCGCACGCCGATCGACGCGCTGCCCGATCTCTCCGACGTGCAGGTGATCATCCGCACGACCTATCCGGGACAGGCGCCGCGGATCGTGGAAGACCAGGTCACGTACCCGCTCACCACCACCATGCTGTCGGTGCCGGGCGCGAAGACGGTGCGGGGCTACTCGTTCTTCGGCGACTCGTTCGTGTACATCCTCTTCGACGACGCGACCGATCCGTACTGGGCGCGCTCGCGCGTGCTCGAGTACCTGAATCAGGTGCAGTCGCGGCTGCCGCCGCAGGCCAAACCCGCGCTGGGCCCCGACGCCACGGGCGTGGGCTGGATCTACCAGTACGCGCTCGTCGATCGCGGCGGCCGGCACGATCTCGGCGAGCTCCGCGCGCTCCAGGACTGGTTCCTCAAGTACGAGCTCAAGGCGCTGCCCAACGTCGCCGAGGTCGCGTCCGTCGGCGGCATGGTGCGGCAGTACCAGATCGTGCTCGATCCCGATCGCCTGCGGGCGTACGGCATCCCGCATTCGCGTGTGGTTGCCGCAGTGCAGAACGCGAACCGCGAGACCGGCGGCTCGGTCGTCGAGCTGGCCGAAGCCGAGTACATGGTCCGGGCGAGCGGCTATCTCAGGACGCTTGACGATTTCCGCGCGATTTCGCTCACCACGTCGAAAA
>Ga0196977_1000839_pt1 | contig 13781 bp, 6 predicted proteins | sample S3v_1013CmetaG_FD_148634 | JGI IMG/M metagenome (GOLD analysis project Ga0196977, IMG submission 148634) | Soil microbial communities from Anza Borrego desert, Southern California, United States - S3+v_10-13C | ecosystem: Environmental > Terrestrial > Soil > Desert | place: USA: California...
AACGTGACGCTCAATGCGAGCGGCGTTGAAACGGTTTCCGTCGGGTTTGCAGTGATGGGCTTCTCGGTGTCGTGCACCGCCTTGAAGAGCCCCGATGGAGTTCCACCTTCCGCCGGAGAAAGGCCGCCCTGCGCAAGATTAAAAGAAGAAACAAAATCAGCATACGCGGAGACTGCCGGGTTACCGCTGCCGCCCTTCGCTTTCAGCGCGTCCGCCACTGTTGCGCCGAGCATCGGCACCAACAGGTAAGTTTCATTCACCAAAGCCTGAACGTCCGCCTTCATCGGGACCGGGTCAGGTATCCTGCGCACACCCGAGAGATCGCCGGTCGAGACCGTGAAAGTGTTGTTCTGGTATTTGAACTGAAGCGAGTTCAGTAGTTCACGACTCACGCGGACGCCGATGTTCGGTCCAGGACCATTTCGCCGGACCGGTTGAAGCCGCGCGCCTTCCATCACCAACACGGGATCGGTCGGAAGCGAGAAGGGCATCGCGGTCGTCGCGCGAAGCTGCCAGCCCGGATGTTGGACCAACATCTTAAGCAGCGTTTCGTATTGGTTCCAAACCTCAATCGCGCGTGACGTATCGTCCGAAAATGCAGCGGGACGCAGGCTTCGCAGCGGCGGCTGAATACCTATGATTTCCGCCGTAATCGGATCCTGCAAATACAAAAGCATGCCCACGTTCTTGCCGTAGTCGATGACGGCCGTCAGCTCGCCTCCCTCTGACGTAGAGAGAAAATTCGAGAGATCGTTGAGATCGACGTTCGGATCGGTGATGCCGCTGACGTAGATTTTTACAAAACGCAGCCAGTCCATGAAGAGCTGCTTACGCATGACGTCGAGTGCGGCGCGGCCCTGGTCGTAATCTTTCTGCGCCTGATTGAGCAGGCTGAGTTGTTCCGCGATACCGAGTGGTAAGTTGATCTCGTCATCGGGCTTACGGGCCGCCCGCGAACCCTGCTTCTCCTCGACAAGCCACAGGTAGCCGCCGGAGAGCTGCGAGAATGCTTTCGAGTGGGTGTCCTCTTCGAGCGTGATCAATGCGTTACCGTGCGTCTCGAGATCGCGCAGTATTCCGAGTTGTAAAGCGTTCAGCAGATACTCGTAGTTGTCCTGAAGAACCGGGTCATTCCTCTGCTCCATGTCCTTCTTCAACAACGCCGATAAGGCTTCGACGGTCGTGTTGCCTACAGCCAGGTCGACGGTGTCGGTCCACACAGCGGGGGTGCGCGGGCTGTTCGGGTTGTTAAGAAAGAAGGAGGTCGTCGGACTGGAAAGCATGTTCCAGACAATCTCCTGCTCGACGCCGCCGCACAGCGTTCGCTGCGGCACGTTCAACGTGTCGAGAGTTTTGTCCGGTTTCAGTGTGAAGGTGATGTTGTCCTTACGGAACTCCCAACGAAATCTCTGGACCGCGAGGCCCACAAAGTCGTCGGCGGGCGTCCGCACCACGGGAACATTTTCTGTCGCACACTGGCGCACGTAACGGTTATATGCTTCCGTCACGAGTCCCGCGATGTTCGTCAGTGGGTCGGCGCCTGGTTCGTTGATCCAGCCAACGACCTCATACGACACTTTGAAACGGATAGGCTTGTTTTCCGTGATGGGCTTGTAGACGCTGTCCAAATCCTTGAAGTGGTCCCAGAAACCAAAAACGCTCGCACACTCCGGGTAATAAGCCGAGAACGATGGTCCAACGAAACCTACCGACGTGAGATAGAGCGGCTTTCCGTTTGCACCCTTGTAATAAGGCAGATAATCAGAGGGAAGCTCGGTGACGGGGTTCCAGCTTTCGAGATCCACGACGCGACCCATGTACATGTAGGGCCGTTGGCCCGGTGTGGGATTGGTGGGGATAGGCACCGATATCGCCGGACGTGTTACGCCGGTGGAATCTTTGCTGAGTTCGCCTGAAACGTAATCACTCTCGACGATCCAGCCTTTCGTTTCCACTGGTCCATACTTGCGGGTAGCCGCGTCGTAAACAGTCAGGTACCGAATGACAAGAAAGCGGTTCGGCGCCTGCGGAAAAACTACATCGCCGCCTTGCGCCGGCTGCGTCCCACGGCGGAAGTAATCAGGCAGTTCCCAATGCAAGTGGATGCCGATACCCAGCGGATTCGGAGGCGAAGCGTTACTTTCCAGCGGCTGCACGATCATGTCGCCGGTGCTCGCCTTTTTCGCCGTGCTGCCGGACGGCATCTGCTCGAAGACCGCGGTGCGTCCCTTGAATTGCGACACGATGTTCGAACGATCGTTGGCGCTCACGCGAATGGCGGCGACGTTGAGAGGAACGATTGCATTCATGGTCACGACAATTCCTTTTTGAAACTCACCATGCCGACGCCCTCGGTCATCTCAAAACCCATCTCGGCGGAGTCGATGTCGGGGACTTTGTTTAGCTCGGCGATCTTTTGGGCCAACGTGGTCATTTTCAACACGCGCGGCGAGCGGGACCGGAACGAGCCGGACAAATCGAGAGGCGTGAAATCAGGCTTGATAATCACCCTGGATCCGTCTTTTTCGAATTTGTGGATCATCTTGTTAGCGGTGACTATTTTTGTCGACTCGTCATATTGGTATTTGTCGATGCCGTAATGAAGATGTTCGGGCGCTTCGTGAATGTCTACACGGTAAGCATCGCCATCGACGAGACAGATAAGCGTGTCGGAGTTCGGGCCGAGTGGTTCGAAGCGCAGGATGTCGAGCAGGGTGATCTTTGGATCCTGCGGCGTGCCGCCTAACGGGTACACATTAGCGCCGATGCCTCTGTAAGTTGAGACCACGGTCGAGCGCAGCAGAAACCCTGATACGACCTGCAACGACACGTTAGGGGCCGGTAATCCAAGAGCTTTCGCACGTACGCTTGCGGCTCCCGCGCGTGCGTGCTGGTTCACTTTCGGAGTAACCGCCGCGTCGAGATTGTGCGTCGCGGCCTGCTCGGTCCTCGTCAAATTGCGGCCGATGCTGAATGCGCCGTCGAGCAACGAGTCGATCCAATTCATGTCGAGATAGAAGAACCGGATCGATTCGGGCGGGAGCATCCGCTCGTCAGGAACGAGGTAGTTGAACGGCACGCCTTTGAGCAACCGCAAGCGTCCGAGCCACTTCGATATGTCTTTCGGCAGCAGGACCGCTTCAAGCGACGACTGAATGGCGGCAGGGTCGGCGAAAGTATCGGCAATCTTCGCCTGGAAAGTTGTGCGTGGGTTAAGCGTTCTCATCAGCTTTATTCAGTTCTGCGTTTCGAGTTAGCCGGCAGCGTTTGCATCATCCTGTGAAGGAGCGCTTCTATGGGTGAGACCCTCGCGCGGCCACGAAGTGCAAACGGCTCCTCACCAGCGTCGAGTACGAAAGAGAATTGCTCGTGAAGAATCTGTTCCTCGATGTAGTTGATTACCTGTTGAGTCAGTCCCTTCTTCCACTGATAGAGCGCCGTGGAGAAAGAAGTGTCCTGTAACGCGACTAGCCGGCCGATGGTCCAAGCCGCGGCGAGCGATGCATCGAGCATGCCGGTCGTGGGATCGAACACGGTTGCTTGATCCGGAGAATCGATCGGGAAACGAATGCCCAGTTCAGAGATCAGGTAGGGAATCAGCGGGCCGCGATACCACGAAACGGTCTTGCCACCAGTTCGCAAACCATTGTTGAGCGGAACGTATCCCATGCTGAGCGCGTTACCCGCAATCTGGTTAGCGCCGGTGTAGACAATGCGGAGGTTGGTATTGGCGGCGTCGGTCTGACTACCATCAGGCCTGCCGTTCAGGCGTAACAATTGGTCGACGAACGTGGCGGACTGTCCTGTGGAGTAAAAAGTCCAGCTCGTCAGCACGGCGAGGCGAATGAAACGAGAGGCGTGAAACTTGTGTCCCGCCGGTGGTCCACCATCCTCATCCGTGGGAAGAAATGGTTGTAGTTCTTCGAGCGAGACCAGGCAGGCAAAAGTTTTCTTTTCTGTCTGCGGCAAGCGGTTGCCGAAGACGATGGAAAACGTTCCGACCGGCTCGCCGCGATCAGACACGCCCGGCATCGTCGGCTTGTTGACCAAACTGACTTTGCGCACGTGGGCCAGTAATTTCAGATCCTCGATCGTGGGCGCGATTTTCCAGAACAACTCGAGCGGAACGTCCACGATCTGAATCGGATCGGTCAGTTCGTCGCCGATGTCGATACCGCTGGAATCGGTCGCCTTGTAAAAGTAGGAGTAGTTGTCCCCGAGCGTCGATTTGTCGTAAACGCTCGTCGGAAACAGGTCACCGATCGTAGCCATGACCGGATCGAGCGAGACCGTGCCGTGAGCGGCCACGTCGTCTTCGTCAAACAGCAACACCGCAAGCCACGTCGGCACATTCGCCTCGGTAGCAGAACCCGCAGGCGGCGCTTCAGGTTCAGTGCTGGTCGGGTACCGTGTCCACGGAAACGTCGATTTTGTAAACACGACGTGCGGCAGAACTGTGGTGTACTTGCCGCGCCCGTTGTCCTCCGGAAAGACCGTGTAAAGCACATCCGCCGGGTTTTTTAGTCGAAAGCGATCGCCGAGAACCGCGAACGTGTAGTCGTTGGTGATCGGTTCGTCAGAGATCGGACTGTTGTCTTTGTCGTCGAGGCGTTGTGAGACGGTCAACTTAAACTCGCCGGCAGGCAGGCCCGGCACGTCGTGTTGGATAAACGTTACCAACTCGTCTAGCAGTGGATTTTCCTGAGAGCTGTTTGCCATGTTGTTTGCCTGGCCCAGGTTGTTATCTTGAGCTTTCTTATTTGCCCATCAGCTTGACGGCGGGCCAATCCGTCAGCGCGGTCTCCGTCGCGAAGGTTTGGAGATCGATCTGGTTTGACTTGTAAGTCGAGAAGCCATTCGCAGCGAGATCGTCCAGAATCGATGAACGCTGATCGGTGATCCACGGATCGATCAGTGAACTGAGTACGTAATCTTCATTTTTCAGGTCAGCAGCGTGTTTGCCGCTGATGGTGATGTTCAGTTCGTGCTTGTCTTTTTCGTGGATGATCTTCGAAGTCACGGTGTAGTCGGGGTCGACAACTGCTTTCTGATAAGTGAATCCGGTCGAGAACCCACCGGCGAAGAGCAACTCGATGAGCGGCACGTCGTTTACGCTGGACGGCGTTCTCGGAATCGGCGTGATAAGGAAACCCGTAAGCGCCTTCGGCACCAGTAATGGATCGTTTGCCGTCTTGTCCTTTGGTTTCTTGTCTTCGCCCCACAGCGCCGTGCTCGAATCCAGCACTACGGGCGTCACTGCCAACTCCGTGAAGAAGACACTGAACACGCCCACCGGATCAGACTCGGCTCGTTTGTTCACCTGGATTCGGTGATACGACTTCACGTCCTTCTGGTCCATCGGTGCGATATTCACCGTCGGATTTGAAACTAAAGTTTTGGAGAATGTCTTCGTGCCTGCGGGAAGTTTGAGATACGGCTGGCCCTCGACGCGCGGCTGGTTGTAGCTGGAGATTGTATTCGGCACCGCGAACACTGACGAAGCAGACACCACCCATTCGCCGTTGTTCGCGGGAATGGTGCTGTTCGTAAGAATCGAGAAGTGGTTGGGATCGACGATCCAGTTGAAGCCCTCCACATCGGTCTGCATGAGTCCGGTGGAGACACTGCCCTTGATCGTGTTGTCTTCCGTCTCGGGTTCCGCGAGAGCCGGCATCGCGAGCCCGCGTCTTAACGCGCGCTGCTGCTGCATTCGTTCGGATACTTTTGAATCCTGCGGCAGAAACTTGTTCTTGAAAGTGTTCCAACCAACCGGCGGCGGCGCGATCGGCTCGGCGCCGAAAGAGATCGTGAACGAAACCACGTCCAGATCGACTTCCGCTCGCCCGCCGAACGGCGGTCCCCATATATAAAGGCCGGCGCCGACACTCACGCTCAAGGTGAACAGTCCAAGGTCCACCGAGCAACCGATGTTGATGAACGCACTGGCTTCGTAGTGAAACGGCGCCCAACTGATAAGGAAATCAAGACCCGCATCGAGCCACGCCTTGATTGGCCCGGAACTCCAAACGGCGCTCATGCGGATGCCGGCCATCATCATGCTTGGCGTGAGCGCGAAGTAAGCCTGGCCCGTCACGCGTAATGGACCAAGCGCGAAGTCCATCGCCAGGCGCGGGACGGCCGGGTAGATGTCGGGCTTCTGGAAAGCAGGATGATAACCACCAATGGAAACCACGAAGTTGCCGCGATTTTCCCCGGAGAACCACGCGTAAAAAGCAAAGCCGCCCGAGAGCTTGCAGAAGCCGCCGTAAAGGAACGATGCCGGTGAGAGTTTTCCGTCGACTGCGAGCAATCCCGTCGAAGGCCTGAAGGAGGCAATCAGATTGATTTCGATGTACGCGACCGGGAAAGCGTCGCGCGTCGGGAAGGTCATCGAACACGAGCCGAGCAGTGCAATTTCCAGATCGACGCCGAAAGCCACGGTCAGCAACACGAACGCTTCGATCATCTCGAAGGACGTGAACTTTATGCCCGCGGCAACCCAGTATTGTCCCGGTTGGTTGACGAAGATTTTCTGCAACTGCGGCAACACGTTTGCGACCGTGGCGCTGGGCGTTGCGGCCGGCTGCGGTGCGTTTTGCGGCAGTAAAAGGTACTTGGGTAGTTCGTCGATCGTCGGCAGCTTCAAACTTCGGTTGATGCCCATGCCTCCGGCGAGGCCGGTGACGAAGAAGAACGGTGGGCCACCAATCGGCGCATCGATACTGAGATAGATGAAGAACGACGCCGGATCCGCGTCCGGAGCCCAACCGCCGATCGCTTTGAAAGCAAAACTTGCCGCCTTGACGATTACCTGGCCATAGTAAGAAGTGATCTTCTTTCCGCCCGACTCCTCTTTTGTTTTTAGAAAAGCGCCGCCGATCTCCAGCGGTGGTCTCTTGAACTCCAGACCGAGCCCACTCAGATCGAACACCGGCGAAAACTTGTTTAGCGAAGATCCGACCGAAAGGCCGCTCATCGTGAACGTCAATGGACCAAGCGTCACGCCTGCATCCAGGGCGAAGCTGAGCACGTTGTCTTCGTAACCCGCGCCGATACGATCGAACTGGAAGATCCCGAATTGTTTCTGAATATCGATCCACGTCATCGACGACGAAGACGCGGCTTCCGCGCGTGGCGCGATTGCTCTCCTGGCTATCTCCTCACCGGGATGCAATGCCCGGGTGCGTGCAAAGCCGGTGGGCGTCGGTGGTTGTGCCGGCGGCACTCCGATCGCGAGGCGGCGGCTTAACGACCCGAGCCGCAGATCGGCCGAGAGGTTGATCCCCTGCGACATTCCCTCGGCCGGAAACTTCGTTACCGTTGCAGGCAAGAGTAAGTTGACTTCGCCGATCTCCGTTTTGGGAAAGAGTTGCGAGCTGTAGACACACTGGAGATTGTCGATCGCCAACGTCAAATCCTTGGGAAGTTTGCTGCCGACGACCGGCAAGTTCGAGAGATCGATCGAGAGCGAAAGGTCCAGGCCGAAGGCAAACTGTTTCGGCTTATCCTGCTTGCGATAGAAAACGAACTTCACGTCCTTCAACTGAATGTTGATGCCCTCGGGGACCGCTTTTGCCAGGTCCGGCGAAAGGCCGGCGATCAGATCGTGCAGCGAGATGCTGTCCGGGTCGCCCGCTTTATGGCTGTAAGAAGCGATGAAGACGTCGGACTTCAGGTTCTTGTGATCGAAGACGAGATCGAACAGCAAATTGCCGATCTGGAGCGTTCCGCCGAATTTAGCGTCGTAACCACTTGGGGCTTTCTTCTTCGTTTCGATCCTTACCGTCATGATGACGGGGGTTGTTTCGACCTGAAATTCGCCGGTGCAATGAAATTTGAACTCGTTCGTGCCGGTCTCGAAGGAGGCCTGGATGTTTCGCAACTCCAGAGTCTTCACCGGGTCCGGTACCTCGATGTTGAAACTCTTGCCGAGGTCAGCAAGGAGATCGCCGATCTTCACGCCGGTTGACTTAACGTCCGGAAGTACGATTGGACCAGCGTCGACGGTGCCGCCTTTGAACAACCAACTCTTGCTGCCTTGCCTCGTCTCCGCCGACAGGTAAACCTGCGTCTTGGCGAATTCGATCTGTCCCAGAATCGACAATCCCGGTTTCGTGGAGCCCGCGCCTTCCATGGAGACGCTCAACTTCGTCATCGCGAGCTGCTGGTCGCCGATCGCGACGGACCAGAGGTTCGACAGAGTGATGTCAAAGTTGTAGGGATTTGGAGCTTTGAGGCCGAGGCCCAACTCGAGCTCGGAAAGTTCGAAATTGTCGGGGATGAGATCGGCGGGCAGAAAGTGTGAGACGAACGGCTTCAGCGGGATCGGCTTGTCGTGCGCGATACTGCCCACCAGGTACAAATCAGGCAGCGACAACGCCATGTTGATCTCTTGCCCGTAAACATCCAACGTCGTAGCGATAACGCCATAAACTTGCGTTGACACGCCCGGCAGGACGACCTGGAACGAGAACGTGAAAGATTTGATCTCGAACACATCCGGGACCACCACCAGGCCTTTAGCGGAACCCACTTTCAGGCGCAACGAGGCTAACTGGTTCCGCTTTGGATCAATCGCGAATTCGATGTACTTAAGCGCAAACCAATCAGCCAGCGGAATGGTGTCCGGAATAATGTTGAAGTTTGCCCCAGGGATGAACTGTGTCAGCGCGTTTAGATCTTTGAGCCTGATATTTTCCAGTTCGAGGGCGAAGACATAGTTGTTGGCAATGCCCGCGCGTGACGCGGGCGTGTCGAACGGTATTTGCGCCGCGAGCGTGACGGTCTTCGTTTCCAGCTCGCCTTTGACCTTCAGCTCACCGCTTATAAAAGCGCCCGGCGATCCGTCGGCGAATCTTTTATTACCGGCACTGAGCACAAGCTGCGGAGTCGTAAAGCCGAACGTCTGCAAAGCGCTTCCGGAGAAGTTTGCGAACGGCGTGGTCAAACTAAACGAGGCCAGATCGAAATTGATGTCGATACCGGCGAGGAACGTTTTGGTGGCGTCAGCGAGAAACGTCACTACAATTGAGACGTTAACCGCGCTGCCCAGCGTAGCTTGGCCGCTCAGTTGTAAAGCGTCGACGTTGGGTTGAGGATTGTCGATGTTCAGCGTGCTTTGCGGCACGTATGTCTGGAAGAGTTTAGTCACGCTATCGACGCCGAGTTGCGTTGCCGTTAACGGATAACTCTTCCCGGAGATACCGGCGAGGAGAGTCTTCAACTCGGTGATGGTCATTGCCATAACGGGTTCCTCAGAGATTCACTTTCGTGTTAGCGCGAGCGGCGGCTAGTAAGCTTTATTGATGTTGTCCCATTCGCAGGAGGGACCGATACCGACGTTTCCTTCGTTGTCAACGTTGTAGTACCAGGTGGTCCCATAGGCCTCGAATTCAGTGTCGTTGGAGAACTTGAGTAGATGCAGCGTAGTGTAGAGCGCGACTGTTGTTGACACCTGCTGGTGGCGGTCGGTGGAGTCGTTGTACTGCACGTATTTGTGCTCGAACTTGCTGCCGAAATCGTGCAGCTTTCCGAAATCGAAGATGCGTTTTATGACACCCGATCGCGGGATGCTGACGCCGCTGAATGTTCGGGTGTCGGAACTGATAAAGCAGACCTCAGGAACGATCTTCTTCAACCATTCCTCGTGCGAAGATGTGTTGCTGCCATGATGGCCCGCTTTGAGTATCGTGTGACGGCCCGCCAGCAATGTGTCCAGATCCTTGCCGTGCTTCTTGACGATGAATGCTTCCGTGAGCTGTGTCGAGTCGCCCATCAGGAAAAAGTTGTAATTGAAATGCGTGATGAGCAGAACGATGCTGTTCGGGTTAGCGTCTGTTTTGACTGCCGGATCGCCGGCATTGGCTGAAAGAATGCGTGTTTCGACTTTCGGTTTCGTGCTGCCGCCGTCGTACGAGAGTCCCGCCACTACGTCCAGACTGCCGTACCCTTGCGCGAAATTGACGGCGTTACCATGACTGTTGAGCCACGATGTAAGGCCGGAATAATCGGACGCCAACCCGCCGTAATAAACGGTGCCGACCGTCACGCCTGAATTAACCAGTTCCGCGATCAAGTTGTAGTGATCGCCGTCAGGATGCGTAAGGACGAGGTTCTTAAGCCGCCCGCTGGTGTTTGCCAGATAGCTTCTTACCACCTTGTAAATCTGCGTTTGGACAACGTCCTTATTCTTCTTACAGCCGCAATCGACGAGAGTCAGTGAGCCGTCGGGATAAACGATGAGCGTGGCATCGCCCTGACCGGCATCCATAAAGATGATTTGGAAGGCCATGAAGTCCGTCCTGCGTGTTCGCGTTTTGAAAGGGGCCGGGTAATTCCCATACCCGGCCCAACGACTGCCAGATGTAAGCGATTGATTACGTAGGCTGCACCAGGACCGTGGCGGGCTTGCCGACCTGCGTGCCGCCTGGTCCCTGTTGGCCTTGAGAACCGGGAGCACCCGATCCGCCCGCGCTGCCGCCGGAGTTATGTTTTCCGCCGCTGCTCCCGCCGCCACCGTCACCGCCTGAACCGCCGGCTCCTGCTGGACCACCTGCTCCAGGTTGCGCGGTCAGCGGAACTGGAACGATCAGGTTGGCAAACGCAGCGGGCACATTCACGATGATGTTGCCTGCAGCGTCGACGGCATTACCGCCTGGACCGCCGACACCACCGGTGCCGCCAGTTCCACCCTGGCCACCTGTGCCGCCGGCGTTACCAGTACAACCGCACGTCACTCCGTTGCCGCCGTTCCCACCCTGTCCACCTTTAGAGCCTGTTCCGCCGGCGCCGCCGGCGCCACCTGCGCCGGACATCGTTCTGACGATGATCTGCGACACGTTCGGTCCCAGTTGTATGCCGTTGCGGATGTTGATGGTGGCGGGCATACTCGGCAACCCGTCGCCACCTCGTCCACCTGTGTTTCCAATCGTTCCCGTAGCGCCAGTCGTTCCATTTCCACCGGGAGACCCTGCGATACCTGCTGACGAGCAGTTTCCTGGATTGCCATTTTGAGCCTGGCCTGGTGGGTTCGGCGTGGCGGGCGTAGTGCCTGCTGCGCCGGCAACTCCGAGAATATTGAAGTCACCATTGCCGCCGCTGCCCGCATTTCCGTTGCGGATGATAGTGTCCACGTCGAAAGTCAACAGCGTGTTCTCGATCGTGATGTATCCGCCCTGCTCGATTGTGAGCGTACCCAAGTGTATGGTCTGGGGGCTGGCAGACTTGCCGAGGTGCCACTGTGAATTGATCGTCTTATTCGGCGCGGCGACGATTCCCAGTTCTAGCGGAAAGGCAGATTCAACGAGCTTCCGGTCATCCGCCGATAACTCTGCGTTGCCGAAAATAAATTCATGCACACGCCGCAGCAGTGCTGATTGGCCGTCGCTGCCTTGTGCCACCCCCTGAAACAACGCCTTCACGTGCGCTTCACGTGTTTGCTGATCGAAGCCGAGGTCGAGCATCCCCTTCAGGGTGTCTATATCTTCGATCGTTATGAGCGCGTCGATCTCGTCACACAGCCAACTGTTCGGATCGCCAAGCCCTAACTTGGCAACGCGTTCTTCGAATGTCATTGTCGTAGTCTCCTGAGATTAGTCGTTCGGATACATTGGCGGTGAGACAGCCGGCAGACTCTCGGGCGAAGGAGTCAGGAAATCACCGTTGCCTACCTTGTCGTTAAGAAACATCCATGGCGCTGGACGCGATTTGCCGTGGCGGCCGTCGCGCCCGTTGACACCGTTCTCGCCACGCTTGCCTCGTTTACCATCGGATTCCGTTGTTGGCCCGCGGCCTTGTAAACCAGCAGCGCCGCCCGTGCCGCCGTGCCCGCCCGCACCGCCGTTACCGCCTCTTGAAGGAAGCGTGACGCGAACAATCTTGTGTTCGTCTGTGACGGGAACGTTGATGTAAATGTTGGAAGCTAGACCACCGTTTCCAGCGTGACCGCCGTGGCCTCCGTCACCGCCTCTTCCACCATCGCCACCGTCGCCGCCGTTGATGATGCCGCGCCAGAGTCTGTGTCCGTTGCCGGCGTCGCCGCCGCGGCCACCATTGCCGCCGTGACCGCCGTTGCCGCCATCACCGCCGGCGCCGGCCTGTGCGAAAACGCTTAATGGTCCAGTCACGCTGCGCAGCGTTAACTCAGCCAGCTTGCACATACCGCCGTTTCGTCCACGCGCACCATCGCTGCCATTTTTCCCAGCTTCACCCGCACTGCCTTTCATCACTGCGGGGTCTGCTTCTTCGCGCAAACGAAAGCCGAGCAACGTGCGTTCAGCTTCAAGCGTACGTCCCGCTAATCCGTCACGGCCTGAGGCGCCGTTAGTTCCGTGAGTTCCGTGCAATGGACCGTGACCGAAATCTACCGAGAAGGGCGTTGGCAGAATGCCGATATGAAATGCGTCTTCCTGAGTGTTCTCGTAGGCAACGATCTCCTGGCACAGCAACGAGAAGACATTGCCGCGGACTATCAACGCCGCTCCCGGTTCGACGATCAGCCGGCCCACGTTGACGGTGACGTACAACTCCTCCATGTCGTCGATTCCCCAAACATCGCCGCGCACACTGACGTCCCACACATCGCCCGCGCCGATCGTTTTTTCCGCAATACTGATTGCTTTCACGTGTACGGGAAGGTGGCGGTTCAGCCCGTCGACATCGGCTTCGTCAATGACGCCGTCGGCGAATGTGGCGGCTTCGCCTCGATCGTGCATGCCCTGGCCCAGTCGGCGGCGCGCGGCTATGTTGGGATTGAAAAAAGTTTTTTGACGTTCACGGCGGCTGGCTTGAGTCGCGTTAGAGAGAACACGACGGCCATCGAGGACAGTCGGCAACGTGAAATAAGTACAGCACTCCTCGCCGCGTTCGATTGCCGCTAAATCGTGGCCGAGCAAGCGCACTCGTTCCGCGAATTCCATTTGTCGCGCGGGGATAATGCTCATTCGCTATCGCGTGAGACTCGATTGCGCAGAAGGTCATCGTGGATAACGACCCTTGCTGTCGCACCAAGACATACAATGAGATAAAGGCCGACCTGATCGACTGTGGATTGCTTTCAGGAAGCTCGAGGGGGTGCTTTGTGAGCACCTACAAACCTGAAGTAATTGTGACGAGAAAATGCCTCGTGAGATCGAGTAAGCCTTGCTAAAAAACGCCAGCACAGTATCCCCAGTCTGTTTGGAAGTCAAGAAATGTTTCTTAATGGTGGTGTCCTAATTTGCGAACGCTTTTTCCTGGGACCGCAGGCGTCTCGCCTGCAGCGCACGTTTTCGCGCTTCGCGCTCAGTGCAGGCGAGACGCCTGCGGTCCCAGGAAAGAGCGTGTTCAAATTAGGACACCACCTTTCTTAATTGTGTTACTGCTCAATCAAAATGTCCCCTTAACAGAAATAGTTTGGTGTGTGTAAACCCAAGTTGAAATGTCACCCACTGCGCAAAGTTGAAATGTCACCGATTTGCAGAATGCAGAGTTCGCCGCGACGCTCTCGTGCTTGGGGTTGAGTTCTCGCCGAAGTAATTTTGGCGGCTACTGCTTCAGGTTGAAAACCTCGGTACTTGGTGCGGTTCGAATACCCCGAAGGCGTTCGCTAATTTCAGCCCAGGGTTCGAGCTTGCGAGAACCCTGGGAACAGAAATAAAAGCCGTAGAAACCCTGAAGAGCCTGTCGGAAAAAAGCATCGACAGCGATCAAAGAATAAGTAAACTGCCAGCATGAGCAAAACCTTTCGTGCCTACGACATGAACCAGCAATTGCTGTTGCCGCCGGATCTGCGCCAGTGGCTG
>Ga0196977_1000843_pt1 | contig 13743 bp, 16 predicted proteins | sample S3v_1013CmetaG_FD_148634 | JGI IMG/M metagenome (GOLD analysis project Ga0196977, IMG submission 148634) | Soil microbial communities from Anza Borrego desert, Southern California, United States - S3+v_10-13C | ecosystem: Environmental > Terrestrial > Soil > Desert | place: USA: California...
CGCTCTGCGGACCGCTGCGGATGAACGGCGCGTCATTGGTGCCGGCAATCGTGATCACCACGTCCTGCGCTGCGCTCGAGCCATGCCCGTCGTCCATCGTGACGCGATAGGTCTCGGACAGCGTCTGCCCTTCGGCCAGCGATTGCGCGGCCGCGTTGTCGAGCACGTACGACCACGCCATCGAGCCGTGCGTCGTCGCCGGGCCCTCGGTGATCCCGGCCAGCGCGAAGGTCCCGAGTGGCGCGCCGCTCTCGAGCTTCACGAAACTGCGCGTGTGCGTGTCGATCAGATCGACGTCATCGAAGCGGATCATGCCGAACGCGACGCGCGAATCGTCCGGCGACGGCGTGAAATTCGCGTCCTCCACGACGGCGCCGCTCTGCGCAGCGCTGGTGATGATCACCGCGTCGTTCGCACCGGCGATGGAGATCACCACGTCGGTATCGACGAAGTTGCCGGCGGCGTTCGCGTCGGCGATACGCACGGTGAACGTCTCGTCGTGTGTCTGGCCGGCGGCGAGGCCCTGCGCCGCGGCGTTGTCGAGCACGAATGCCCAGCCCGCCGTCCCGAACGCATCGCCGGTGGCCGCGTCGATGATGCCGGCGATGAGCCCGCCCAGCGGACGAACCGGCATGCTGACGGTCACGGTATGGCTGTCGGTCGCGTCGAGATCGAAAAAGCTTATGGTCCCGAAGGTCCACTCGTGAGTCGCCGGATTGGCGTCGAACGTGCCGTCTTCCACCACGGCGCCCGTCGTGGTGGCGCTATAGACCACCGGCTGGTCCAGATTCGCGACCTGCACGCCGTCGACGAAGACTTCCATGCGCTCCATGCTCTCGACGGTGAGCGTGCGATCGCCGAAGTCGAAGGTGAAATCGCCGGACGATCCGTTCGAAACCTCGCCGTGCGGGTTTCGCCTTACGCTGGTCAGATGCGCGTAATAGGCTGCGACCTGCGAGACGATGGCGGGGTTCGCCCACTCCACGCCGGTGAGCTCCAGGCGCACGGCGTCGATGCCGGCGCCGCCGGTGTAAACGTCGTCGGCGCCCGCATTCTCGGAGAAGCGGTAGATCAGGACGTCGTCGCCGTTCTGGGCCTTGACGTCGTCGGATTCGCTGGTGCCGTTGACGACGTCGTTACCGGAGCTGCCTTTGATTCTGGCCATCGACTTACCTCCTCAGCCGACACGCTACGAAGCGCCGCATAACGGCCGCGCGTGTTCGTGTTCAAATCGGTGTTCGCCTTGCGGTTTTAGCCTGACGATCGTCAGGCTGCAAGAGCGTTCATGGGCCTCCCGGCACGGCGCGCGGATTGAAGCGTCCGGTAGTAAGTCCGTATCCTTGGTCCAATCTTTCAGGAGGCGAGTGATGTTGCTGGAAAAAATTGCCGATTACGCCGTGCGCGAACAAACGTCGGCCCTGTCGGATGACGTCGTCCACCACGCGAAACGCGCTGTGATCGACTGGTACGCCGCGCTGCTGCCGGGGAGCGTCGTCGCGCCCGCCACGCTGCTCGAACAGGCGTTGATCGAAGATCTCGACCGCGGCAACGCGCGGCTCGCGAGCGGCCGCCGCGCGACGTTGCGCGCCGCGGCGCTCATCAACGGGGCGGCTTCGCACTCTGTCGAGTTCGACGACATCTATCGTGACGCAGGCTATCACCCGGGAAGTCCCACGATATCCGCGGCGCTCGCGGCCGCGCAGGCGACGGGCGCCAGCGGCGAGACGTTTCTGCGCGGCGTGATCGTCGGCTACGAGGTCTCGACGCGCATCGGCGAAGCGGTCATGCCGTCGCATTACCGGTTCTGGCACACGACGGGCACCGTCGGCTGCTTCGGCGCCGCAGCCGCAGCCGCGACCATCCTCGGCTGCTCGCGCGAGCAGTTCATGCACGCGCTCGCGACGGTCGGCACGTTCGCCTCGGGTCTTCAGCAGGCCTTCCGCTCGCAGGCGATGACCAAGCCGCTGCATGGCGGCCATGCGGCCGACGCCGGCGCGATGGCGGCCATGGCTGCGAAGAAAGGCGTCACCGGCGCGCTCGACATCCTCGAAGGCGAAGTGGGGTTCGGCGCGGCGATGAGCGTCGATCCGGATTGGTCGAAAGCGACGAAAGGGCTGGGCACCGACTATCACATCGTCCACATGACGTTCAAGAATCACGGCTGTTGCGGACACACGTTCCCGTCGATCGACGGGGCGCTCGAGCTGAAGAAGCAGCACGGCTTCACGCACAGGGACATCGCGAAAATCCGGCTGAAGTCGTACAAGGCGGGTCTCGACATCATCGACAACGCCACGCCCGAGGGCGATTACCAGGCGAAGTTCAGCATCCAGTACACCGTCGCGCACGCGCTCGTGCACGGCAGCGTGCGGCTGAACGCGTTCCTGGCCGAGCGCATGAACGACGTGGAGGTGCGCGAGCTCATGAAGAAGTTCGAGGTGGCCGCCGATCCCGAGCTTTCGAAAGGCTACCCGGGTCAGCGCGCCGCGCACGTCGAGATCGAGTTGAACGACGGGCGCAGGGTTTCGCACTTCCAGCCGTATCGCAAGGGCGATCCCGAGCAGCCGCTCACCGACGACGAGCTGAACGACAAGTTTCTGGAGCTCGCCTCACCGGTGCTCGGCGACGCGGCAGCGAGCACGCTGCTGAAAAAGCTGTGGCGCACGCAGCGGCTCGCGAACGTGCTCTATGCGACGAAAACGAAAGCCCGCCGCGCACGGCCGCGCGATGTCGAGAGTGAGCCGGTGCACGGCGAAGGCGAGCCGGCGGTTTAACATCCAGAGCGTGCGCCGACGGCGCACCGACCGTGCGCTATCAACGAGGAGATGAGATGGCCCCACGACTCATGAAGCTCGTCACGCTCGTTTGCGCAGCGCTTGCGGTCGGCGTTGCGCACGCTGCTGAAACCTACCCCACTCGCCCGATCCGCTTCATCGTTCCGTTCCCGCCCGGCGGCGGGAACGATATCGTCGGCCGCATCGTCGCGGCGAAGCTCGGCGAAGGTCTTGGCCAGCAGGTCGTGGTGGACAACCGCGGCGGCGCCGGCGGCACGATCGGCACCGACATCACGGCGAAGGCGCCGCCCGATGGTCACACGATGCTCGTGAACAACATCAGCCTTGCCGTCAATCACACGCTCTTCAAGAAGCTCCCGTACGACACGCTGAAGGACCTTGCGCCGGTGTCGCTGCTCGGGCGACAGCCGAACGTGGTCGTCGTGCATCCCGGCGTCGCCGCAAAATCGGTCCGGGAGCTGCTGGAGCTCGCGCGCAAACCGGGCGCTGTGATCTACGGCTCCGGCGGCGTCGGCACCGCGTCGCACCTCGCGACCGAGATGCTGAAGCTCATGACGAAAGCCGACATGACGCACGTGCCGTACAAAGGCCTGGGTCCGGCGCTCACCGATCTCATGGGCGGGCGCATACACGTGATCATCTCGACGATGGCTTCCGCGCTTCCGCAAATCAAGAGCGGCAAGCTGCGGCCGCTCGCGGTGACCACCGCCGCACGCTCGTCGTTCTTTCCGGAGATTCCGACGATGAACGAGGCGGGCGTGAAAGGCTATGAGTTCAGCACCTGGTACGGTTTGCTCGTGCCCGCGGGCACCCCCAAAGCGATCGTCGATCGACTCAGCGCGGAAACGCGAAAGGCGCTCGCGACGCCGTTCGTGAAGGAGCAGTTCACGGCACAAGGGCTGGAGGCGGGCGGGTCCTCGCCTCAGGAGTTCGCCGCGTATCTGCGCAGCGAGGTCGCGAAATGGGGCAAGGTCATCAAGGCATCGGGCGCGACGACTGAATGAGCGCACGTCTCGCCGCCGTGTCGGGGCTGGGCGCCAAGGGCCCGGCCTGTTTCCTGATCGACACCGGACACGCGCGGCTGCTGCTCGATCTCGGTTACGGTCCGCAGCCGGGCTTGTGGCCCGATGTCTCGACGGTTGGCGCCGTCGACGCGCTCCTCCTCTCGCACGGACACCGCGACCACGCCGGCGCGCTCGATCTCTTGCCGAAGGTGGGGAATCCGCGCGTCTATGCGAGCGACATCGTGCGCAGGCTGCTGCCGCGCGGCGTCGATGCTTCGCCGCTTCCGCTCCACGGCACGGCGCAGGTCTGCGACGTGCGCGTGACCACAGGGCGTAACGGCCACGCGCCCGGCGGCGTATGGCTGCACCTCGCGGTCGGCGACGGCGTGCTGTACATGGGCGATTACAGCGTCGAATCCGCGGTGTACGCGTTCGATCCGCCACCTGCCGCCGCGACCGTGATTCTCGACGGCTCGTACGGCGACTACGACACGCCGCTCGCGCAGGTGACGCCGGAGTTCGACGCGCTCTTCGACGGCGGACCGGTGCTGCTGCCGGTGCCGCCGGGCGGACGCGCCGCCGATATCGCGCTGCATGTCGGATGGCGCGGCGGTGCGCTGCCGCACGTGGATCCGGCGGTACGGCAAGCGCTCCAGCAGCTCGCCGACGGCGCGGCCGCGTGCCTGCGGTCCGAAGCGCGAGCCGACATCGCCCGCATCGCGCGCGACGCGCCGGACATCGCGACCGCGGAGGGCGTCATGCTCGCCGGCGCGGCCGATGCGGCGAGCGGTAGCGCAGCCGATCTGGTTGCGCGCTGGGAAAAGGATGACGCGCCGGCGATCGTCTTTACAGGGTATTTGCCGGCGGGCACGCCGGCGGAGCGCCTCACGCGTTCGCGCCGCGCGTCTTACCTGCGCTGGAACGTGCACCCGCGCCTTTCCGACAACGCCCGCCTCGTGCGCGAGACGCGCGCGCGCACCGTGCTTCCGGCGTTCGGCGACGCGCGGTATCGCGATGCATGGCGCGCGGCGTTCGCGCCGGCGCGCGTCGTTGTCGAAGACACCGTCGCGCCGTGAGCGACCCGATCGCGCTCTTCGCGCGTCCGTTCTATTTCCTGCGTCATGGCGAGACCGAGAGCAACGCGCGTCAGCTCGTCGCCGGATCGCTCGATACCGAGCTGACGCCGCTGGGCCGGCAGCAGGCGCTCGATGCAGCGCAAGCGCTCGCCGGCGAGCCGATCACCGCCGTGTATTCGAGCCCGCTCAAGCGCGCCCGCGACACCGCGGCGCCGATCGCCGAGCGCCTCGGTCTGCCGGTGGTCATCGTGCCCGAGCTCGCGGAGCGCGCATGGGGCGTGCTCGAAGGTCAGCCGCGCGGATCTCGGGTGCGCGGCACGACCCCGCAGGGCGCGGAGCCCGCCGAAGACTTCCTGCAGCGCATCCTGGCGGGCCTCGCGAAGATCGAAGGCGAGGTGCCGCTGATCGTCGCGCACTCCGGCGTCTTCCGCGTGCTGTGCCGCGCCCTGTGCGTCGAAGAATCCGATTCACCGGTCACGAACTGCCTGCCGCTGCGGATCGTGCCGGCGGGACCCGGCGCATGGAAAATCGAGCCTGCATGCGGCTAATCGAAGGAATGAAACATGACTGAACGTGCCACCACGCGCTTTCGGGCGCTGCTCGCCAAGCCCGGCTGCATCGTCGCCCCCGGCGTTGCCGACGCGCTCGCCGCGCGACTCGTCTCGCTCGAACGTTTCGACGCCGTCTACATGACCGGCTTCGGCACGAGCCTGACGCGGCTCGGCGCACCGGACGTGGGTCTGCTCACCGCCACCGAGATGGTCGACAACGCCACACGCATCGTCGATGCATCCGGGCTGCCGGTGATCGCCGACGCCGATACCGGCTACGGCAATCCGATCAACATGCGGCGCACCATCCGCGATTACGAGCGCGCCGGCGTCGCCGGCGTGCACATCGAAGACCAGGTGTGGCCGAAGCGCTGCGGCCATCTCGCGGGCAAACGCGTGATACCGACCGCCGAGATGTGCGCCAAGATCCGCGCGGCATGCGATGCGCGCAACGACGCCGATTTCACGATCATCGCCCGCTGCGACGCGATTGCCGTCGAAGGCCTCGACGCCGCGCTCGAGCGTGGTGAGCGCTACCGCGAAGCCGGCGCCGACATGCTGTTCATCGAAGCGCCGGTCGGGCGCGAGCAGGTCGCGCGCGTCGCGCAGCATTTCAACGGCGTGCCGCTGCTCTACAACATGGCCTCCAGCGGCAAGACGCCGGACCTCGCCGCAGAGGAGCTCGGCCGCCTCGGCTTCAAGCTCGCGATCTTCCCGAACTGGCTGATACTCGCCGCGATCCCCGCGATGCAGTCGGTACTGCGCGAGCTCAAGGCGAAGGGCGGCATCGCCGAGATCCGCGGCAAGGTCACGACGTTCAAGGAGTTCACCGACATCGCCGGGCTGCCGGAAGTCCAGACGCTCGAAGAGCGCTACGGCGTGGCCGAGGACCAGCGCGCGGGGTTGTAACGCCGCGACGGCACAACTCCTGCTGGGGTTTCGCTGCACGCACTCGTCATAAGGAACGACATGGCAGCGAAAAAACGCACGACCCATCGCAGCACCGGCGGACGCAAGCTCTATGCGGAGCGCAACGCCAAAGGTGAGTTCAAGGACGTTCAGACCTACAAGCGCGCGCACGGCTCCGACGTGCAGCGCGTGTCCAAGGCGGAGACCGCGGCGCGCAAGAAAGCGGGGCAACCAACCCGCGCGAGATAGCCGCGCGCCTCCGGTTATCATCGATGGGGTCAGACTCGTCTGACCCCGTTGAATCGCTAGGAGGCAAAAGCGTGGCCGATGTCGTAGCCTGCAGCACGCTCGCCTGCGCCTACGACTGGCTCAGGGAATTCCAGGCACTGGCGGCGGCGATCGTCGCGATCCTCGCGGCGCTCATCGCGTACGCCGGCGCGCGACGCCGGGCGAACGCACTGCTCGACGCAGCCGCCGAAGACACTGATGCAAGGCGCCGCAGCACGGCCAATGCGCTGTGGGCGGAGCTCGCGCAGTGTCTGAGCAAGCTCACCGCGGATCTGCGCGCGCTGCGTGACGACACCTTCCTGCGGGGCGGCACGCTCGTGCTGCGCGTTACAAAAACGCCGGTATTCGACGCAAGGCCCGACGCTGTCGGCGCGCTCGAGGCGCAAGACGCTTTCGCCGTCGCGCGCGCTTACCAGCTCCTCAAAGCGCTCGACGACAGCTACCGCGAAGCGCTCGCCGCGAAATCGGTCACACGCCCGCAGATCGAGCAGCTCGGGCGGCTGGTAGACGAGGTCGCTGCCGCGGTGCGCGCGGCGGCGGAGCGGTTACGGGAGACCGCCGGCATTTCCACGGCGGCCGCCGATCGCGCGATGACCGCGTACGGCGCCTTCGGCCCTCCCGCAAAGCAGTAGCCGCGGCTCGGCGCCGCGCACGTCATAGGGGCGGACTATGCCGCCCTTGCGAACATTCAATTGGCGGCGCGCCAAGCCGATGCCTACCATCGACCTAACGGCAAGCACGGAGCAAATATATGGTCAGGGCAGGGCAAACGGTCAGTCAGGTCGCGCTGCACATGAGCGTCGCCTTCGGTGTCATGTACGCGCTCACGGGCTCCCTCGCATTCGGCGGGATCGCAGCGCTCATCGAGCCGGTGTGCAACGTCGCGCTGCTGCCGCTGCACGACCGGCTGTGGCAGAAGGTGCGCGAGCGCTACGCTCGCCCGAAAACGGTCGGCGTCTGGCCTCGTACCGCCGCCGACGTATAGCGCCGGGTGCAGCGGCAGCCCCCGTCATAGCGGGTCAGGCTGACAGCGTCCGCGCAACCTCGGCGCTGCCTGTCCAGCTATAAACCTCACGCGTTGGCGGGCCCACTGCAGCAGACGGATCACGGGCCGTGGGTGATCGTAGTCACGCTCGCGCGCACGACTCGTGCGCGATCCCATATGCCGCATAGAACGCGTCAGCTTCCGCCTTTCGGGCGTCGCGCAGCTCCGCCACGAAGGCATCGAACTCCGGGATCGACCCGGTCAGGGGAAATGCACGCACCAGCATCGACATTTGGTTCTCCTTCGTCAATTCGCCCGCATCACGGCGCTACCGCAATTCCTCGCCGATGACGACCGCAATGCGCACGGGGGTTCAATAGATCAACTTCGTTTCGCCAAAGCCTTGCGCACGAGCGCCCCTCCAGCGGCCAGCGCCCAGACACCCTCCAGCACCACGAACGGCATGAAATCGATAAGCCACGAGGAGTAGCACGCGAGCGCGGCGCCAGCGAAGTTCAAAGCCACGTACGGATATCCGTCCGCGCGCATGAGCTTCAGCAGGTTGAGCACGAACGCGAGCAGGAGCAATGCAACGCCCACCGATCCGATCAATGTCGCCATGGCTTACACAGATTACCCGGTGATTGCATACCGGTACGAATCGCGCGGCTCCGAGGCCGCCTCGAGGCACCGCTTCATGCGCAGGACCGCGTGCGAGCGCATGAAGTCAATCAGCGTGGGCTGCATCCCGTATTCAGACCGAGGTCGTCGCCACGTGCTTGGAAAACCACAGCCGTTTGGATTTCCGCGGAATACCCTCAAGCTGTCCTATCAGTACGTAACCTTGAGCTGCGTAGTAGGCCAGCGCCTGAAATTCAAAAGTGCTGAGATATACGATGTCGCATCCACGCTCGCAGGCGTCGCGCTCGGCATACCGAAGAAGCGAGCTGCCATGACCGTGACGGCGGTGCGCTTCGTCGACCCAGAGCACGTCGATAAACAAAGCATTCCAGAAGAATGCTGCGCTCAGGCCCGCTACGATATGATTGCTGTCGTCGCGTATCGAAAGGACGAGCGGCGTCCAGTTGACCGGGCCCGCGCGTTCCTCGTTGTACTTCCGAAGGCGCGCTCCAAGCTCCTCGGCCACGCTTGCAGATGCTTGCCCCTCGCGGCGAATTTCAAACATTGCGTACAACGAAAGCATTAAAGCGCGTCATCGGAGAACTGCCCCAGCTCCGTGCCCTCGCCCCATTTCGCGGGATCCGGCTGCCACCGACCTTCGCCCAGCACTGCCTGCGCGAAACGCGCAAGAGGAAACCCAAGGTGTGCCCGCGCTGCGGTATCGCCGCTATCGTCGACGCTTGCCGCATTCGCGAACTCGCGAAACGCGGCGAACTCGCGCGAAGCGAGACCGACAAAATGCACGGCGAGATCATAGCTGAGGGTGTTGCTCTCCCCCGGCCGACGCCATGACTTGCCCGACCAGAATTCCTGGATCGTGCGTTCGTTCCAGTATTCGAGGTGCCGCTGGCGCATCTCTTCCGGCGTGTAAAGCGGCCGCCCCTGAGGCGGGGAGAGCCGGTATTCCGTCTTGACGGCAATACCTTCATTGAGCCACGCGGGTAACGGCAGGTGCTGGAGCATGCAGTGCGTAAGCTCGTGCGCGATCGTCGGCTCGACGGCGGACATGTGGTCCTGCACGAAGACGAAATGTCCATAGCCATACTGAAGGAACATTCCGGCAGAACGGGCGAGCTCGCCCTCCTCTGTGCCGTACTCCGAAACGTAACGGTAATACTCGTCTTCGTTCGCGAACACGAGCACGCACAGCTTGCCCAGCTCGGATTCGGTGGCGATGCCTTCAAGCACGCGCAAAATGCGCTTTCGAGTCTTTTCCAGGTACTCGAGCATCCTGCGCGCAGCTCTCTCGTCGAGCGCAGTCAACAGCAGGAATCGGTCGGACTCGCTCACGGCGAAGCTCGATCCGAGCCGAGCTCGCATCGCATGCAGCCACGCTTTCGCGGTGGCGCTCCAGAAGGCGTCCATCAGCGCGCGGTCACCCGTATCCGGCAGACAGGCGTCCATTGCGTTCCAATCGACAATAGGAAAATCAGCTGATTGCCGCAGGATGAGCGGCGGAGCAGTAACGGCAGGCGCCGCCACAGTCGCCTGCATGGCCTGCTTTCGTCCGCCGAAGAACCGCGCGAGCACTTTCATCATCTGTCGCTGCAACTAATTCGAACACGCGTTGCCCTATACTGCCATTCCTTGTACACGCATGACCTGAAATGAGCGCACCCCGCAGCCTCTTCGAAAAAATCTGGGCTCAGCACGTCGTCACGCAACGCGGCGACGAAGCGCTGATCTACATCGACCGCAATTTCGTCCACGAGGGCGCGTTCCACGCGTTCGCGCAGCTTGCGAAGGAAGGCCGGCGGGTCAGACGGCCCGGCCAGAACTTCGCCACCGCCGACCACTACGTGCCGACGGTCGGACGCGAGCGCGGCGTCGCCGGCATTGCCGACCCCGACATCCGCGGGATGATCGAGCTATTGGAAAAGAACGCCGCCGATCACGGCATCCTGCACCTCGGGATCGACGATCCGCGGCAGGGCATCGTGCACGTCGTGGGACCGGAGCTCGGCCTCACGCAGCCGGGCCTTACGATCACGTGCGGCGACTCGCATACCTCCACGCACGGCGCGTTCGGCGCGCTCGCTTTCGGCATCGGCGCCTCGCAACTGAAGCAGATCCTCGCCACGCAGTGTATCTGGCAGAAAAAGCCCAAGACGCTGCGGGTAAGCGTCGAAGGCCGGCTCAAGCCCGGCGTCAGCGGCAAGGACGTGATCCTCGCCATCATCGCGAAGATCGGCACCGCGGGCGCTACGGGCCACACCATCGAATATGCCGGCAGCGCGATCCGGGCGTTGTCGATGGAAGGGCGGCTGACGGTCTGCAACATGTCGATCGAGGCGGGTGCGCGCGCCGGCATGGTTGCGCCGGACGACACGACTTTCGAGTATCTGAACGGCCGTGACTTCGCGCCCAAAGGGCAGGAGTGGGACATGGCGGTGGCCTGGTGGCGCACGCTCGCGAGCGAGCCCGGTGCGCAGTTCGACCGCGAGGTCGAGCTCGACGGCGGCGCACTCGAGCCCACAATCACCTGGGGCACGCTGCCGGAAGAGGCGCTGCCGGTGACCGGACGCATCCCGTCACCGGACGATCTCCAGTCCTCCGACAAGCGTGCGCATGCCGAACAGGCGCTGCGTTACATGGCGCTCACGCCCGGCATGGCCGTCACCGACATCCGCATCGACCGTGCGTTCATCGGCACCTGCACCAACGGGCGCATCGAGGACCTGCGTGCGGCGGCCGCGGTGCTCGAGGGCCGCAAAGCGGTCGTTCCCGCGTGGGTCTCGCCCGGCTCGTCCCGCATCAAGGCGCAGGCGGAAGCCGAAGGTCTCGACCGCGTCTTCACCGAAGCCGGCTTCGAGTGGCGCGCCTCGGGCTGCTCGAGCTGCGCCGCGATGAACGGCGACGTCGTGCCGGCGGGGATGCGCTGCGCGTCGAGCTCGAACCGGAACTTCGAAGGCCGTCAGGGTAAGGGCGCGCGCACGCACCTCATGAGCCCCGCGATGGTTGCGGCCGCGGCGGTGACGGGACGCATCACGGACGTACGGACGTTACTTTAAGCAATAGCTGATCTGGATTCCCACCTTCGCGGGAGTGACGAAAGAGTTATGCAGCCATTCACGAGACTTACTGCCGTCGCCGCGCCGCTCGATCTCGCGAGCGTCGACACCGACAAGATCATTCCCGCGCGCTATCTGCGGAAGCTCCGCTCGGCGGAAGCGGGGTACGACCCGTATCTCTTCTACGACCTGCGCTTCGACGCCGAAGGCCGCGAGCGTCCGGAGTTCGTGCTCAACAAGGCGCCGTACCGCAACGCGAAGATCCTCGTCGCCGACGTGAACTTCGGCTGCGGCTCGTCGCGCGAAGGCGCGGTGTACGCGCTCATGGACTACGGCTTCCGCTCGGTCATCGCGGCGTCCTTCGGCGATATCCATTACGCGAACGAGATCCAGAACGGCATGCTGCCCGTGATGCTGCCGGAGGAGACCTGCCGAGACATCCGCGCGCAGCTCCACGCGAAGCCCGGGGCGGAGCTCTCGATCGACCTCGTCCCGCAGCTCGTCACCGACACGAAAGGCGACACGCATCGCTTCCAGATCGATGCGATCTACAAGGAGCGGCTGCTGAAAGGTCTCGACGAGGTCGGACTGGTGCTACAGCACCTGCCGCAGATCGAAGGCTTCGAGCGGCGGCATTTCAAAGAGCATCCTTTCCTTCTAGCCCGATCGGAATAGCCGCCGGTCGCGCTTGCGGCGGATCAGGAACGCAGCCGCGAGCACCGCGGCGCAAAGCAGCAGAACGATCCACACCATGCGGTTGCGGCGCCAGTGCTCGCCGACCGAGCCCGTGCCGCCGTCGACCGCGACATCCAGCGCGTAGAACGACTTGTCCTTGAGCGCGCGCACGACGAGCAGGTACTTGCCGTCCTCCCGGAGCTCCACCTTGAGCTCTGTGCCCTGGTCCGTTTCGCCCAGTCTCGAGCCCTGCACGACGAAACCGCCGGAGAGCAGCGTGAGCGTCGAACCGGGCTCGTAGAGGTCGAAGCGCGCGCCGCCGTCCGCCCTGAGTGAGGCGACCAGCACCTGACCTTTGCGGGCGTCGAGCAGATAGCGGTGCGGGATGCCGCGTGCGACGGTGGCTTCCATCACGGCGACGTCGTTGCGGTCGTTGAGGTCGATCTCCTTTTGCAGCGGATCGACCGTCCCGGGCGCGCGCGGCAACAGCGGCTTCGCGTCGGTCTGCACCGGTATCAGGACGTCAGCGACCTTCGCCGGCACGGGCTCGGCGGCTTTGCTCGCGGGGGCGCTTGCGGTTTTGGGCGGGACGGGCTCTGCGGCTTTCGGCTTCTCCGCAGGACGCGCAGACTCCGGCGCTTTCGCGACCGGCTTCGGCGCCGCAGCCTCGGGCGGCTTCTGCACGGCCGGCTCCGGCGGCTTCTGAATGACGGGTTCCGGCTTTGGCACTTCGCCGCGCGCGAGCTTCTCGCTCGACGCCGAGGATCGCGTCAGCGTCATCGAGCAGTCGCGCAAATGCGTCGAGGCCGACGACAGCATCTCGCCCTGCGCGTTGAACCGCGCACCTTCGAAGCGGCCGTCGTAGCGATAACGCCACACCGGTCCGCCGCTCTTCCGGGCACCCGCCCCCTGCAGTCTGAGCGTGCCATCGGCGGCGACCTGTCCGCTGAGCGTCTCCCGGATTTGCGCCGATTCCTTGTAGATATTCGCCGCGCCGCCCTCGATTCGCATGGTGATGCTCGAGGTGTAGCCCGGGGACTCGCCCATCGGGCCGCAGCGATACGTGCCGGTCCAGACTTCGCGCGCGGCGGCCGCGTAGTCGGCGGCCTGCGTCACCGTCCCGCACAGCATGAGCGCAGCCCACACGACCGCGCACCACTTTCCGTCACCTCTTATCGTCACCTCTTTCCCGTCACCTCTTTTCGTCACCTCTTCTCCGTCACCTCTTCCCCGTCACCTCTTGCTCTACCGCGTGGCATCGCCGGACTCGACGATGACCTGCTCGACTTCGCCGACGCCGGGCGCGCGGCGAAAGGCGGCCGCTTCCTGGTATTCCGGCGAGCGGTGGCATGCGAGCGCCTGCTCCATCGTCGGAAACTCGATGACGACGAAGCGGTGGAAGCGCTCGGTGCCTTCCATGATCTGATAATTGCCGCCGCGCGCAAGCACCTTGCCGCCGTACTTGGTGATGATTTCGGGCACGCGGTCGGTGTACTTCTTGTACTCGACGGGGTCGTTCACCTTGCAACGGGCGAGCCAGTAGGCGGGCATGTGTTTCCTCCCCCTCACCCGAGTCCTGGTCTCTCTGGAGCGGGGGAGGGCCGGGTCTTCATCACTTCGTCACTGCGTCACTGCGTCACTGCGCACGTCGTCACCGCGTCACTTTTCAACGGTAGCGCTCTCGATCTTGTACATCTCGTCGAGACCGATCAGCGTCTCGACCTCGGTGCGCCAGCCGATCATCTCCTCCGGGTCGTTGCCGGAGACG
>Ga0196977_1000844_pt1 | contig 13734 bp, 14 predicted proteins | sample S3v_1013CmetaG_FD_148634 | JGI IMG/M metagenome (GOLD analysis project Ga0196977, IMG submission 148634) | Soil microbial communities from Anza Borrego desert, Southern California, United States - S3+v_10-13C | ecosystem: Environmental > Terrestrial > Soil > Desert | place: USA: California...
TCTCTTTTCTCGGCCTCGGCGTGCCGCTCCCGACTGCGTCGTGGGGCAGCATCCTCGCCGGCGCGAAAGAGCACATCGACTACGCCTGGTGGCTGGTGCTCTTCCCGGGATTGGCGATCTTCACGACGGTGGCCGCGTTCAACATCGTCGGCGAGCGATTGCGTGATGCGCTCGATCCGCGCAGCGATTAGAATCCGGCACCGCAAGGAGGAAGCGATGCATCGAACTTCAACTCTCGTGCTCTCGTTGTTGGCGGTATCGATCCTCAGTGGCTGCGCGGTTGGCAACCAGCACGCGTTCAATTACGTCCCGACCGAGAAGACTGAGGTCGGTAACGGCCGGGTCGTCCTGCTCTTCGCCGTCGACGACCAGCGCCCGTACATCGTGAAAGGGGAGGAGCCGCTCAACTTTGTCGGCGAGCAGCGAAATGGCTACGGCATGCCGTTCAACGTGACGACAGCGGACGGACGGCCGTTCGCGGCAGTCGTGCAGGAGACGGTCGAGCGCGACCTCGAAGCGGCCGGGTTCAGCGTCACCGCCGCGGCAGACAAACCGGGCAGCGACATCGCGTCCGCCGTGAGCAGTGCCAACGCGACGCGCGCGCTCGCGGTGGTGATGCGCGAGTTCAAGTCCGACACCTTCAACAACATCAACTTCGACTATGACTTCGAAGCGGTGGTTTACGATGCGTCCGGCAAGGAGCTGGCGCGCGACAAGATCGCGGGTGAAGAAGAGTTGAAGGGCTCGATGATGAATCCGCCCAAAGCCGCGAAGCAGAAGGTGCCGGCGGAGTTCTACCGGAAGATCCACTCGCTGATCGCCGGCAACCAGAAGATCGTGCAGGCGCTCACGAACTAGCGGTCGTCACGGGCAGGCGGCGTTTCAGCGCATCGAGGACGGGCGCGGGTACGAGATGCGCGACGTCGCCGCCCAGGCGGAACACTTCCTTCACCAGGCGCGAGGAAACGAATGTGTATTCGACCGCCGGGATCATGAAGATGGTCTCGGCGCCGTCGTACAGCTCGCGATTCATGAGCGCCATCTGCAACTCGTACTCGTAGTCCGACACGGCGCGAATGCCGCGGACGATCACGCTCGCGTCGACGCGGCGCATCAGGTCGACGAGCAGGCCGGAGAACGAGTGCACCTCGATGCCGCTGATGTCGCCCGTGCATCGCTGGATCAGCTCCATCCGCTCGGCGACGGTGAAGAGCGGCGTCGACTTTCCTTCGTTCTCGAGCACGGCCACGACCACGCGATCGAAGAGGCGTCCGGCGCGGCGGATGATGTCCAGATGCCCGTTCGTCAGCGGATCGAATGAGCCGGGATAGACGGCGATGCGCATGCGGGCGTGATGGTAGCAGAGCCGCGACTGTCAACAACTTGATGGTCAACGTCTTGACGATTGACCGCGATTGACCCTAAGATAATGTTCGTTCGACGTCACCACTGGATCGGGAGGGTGTGAATGCGGCAGAGAATTCAGGTGAAGCGCTCGAATCCGGCCCCGCAGCCGACTTCGATCAGTCAGCCGCAACTGCGGATTTCCAACCGTCTCCTTTCCACGCTGCGCACCTACCTGCCGGGCGCATGGATCGATCCGCGCAACGAGGAGCTGATCACGCTCTACCGCCTCCGCTATCGCATGGCCATGGAGGAGGAGAAGTACGATACGGCGATGATCTTCCTCAACAAGATCCTCGAGCTCGATCCGTCGAACCTCGAAGCGAAGTTCTGCAAAGGCGAGATCTACCACCGCTGCCTCGGCGACTACAGCCGCGCCATCGAGCACTACAACAAGGTGATCCGCCTCTCGCACAGCGCCGAGAACGATCCCCTCCGCACGCGCGCGCAGGCGGGGATGGCGGAGATCATGGAGATGTTGTCGTAGCGATGCCATCTGGAGCGACGGGCTCTTGGCCCGTCGGGATGGGAACGTCGACGGGCTGAGAGCCCGTCGCTCGAGATGGGCCTACTTTTCGCGTTCCATGACGAAGTCGAGCGCCATGTCGAGCGTCTCCTTCGCCGGTGAGTCCGAGAACGGCTCCAGCGCCATGCGCGCGCGCGTCGCGTAGTCGCGGGCGATCTCGCGCGTCTGATCCACCGTCTCGTAGCGCTGCACGATCGCGAGGATCTCGGCGGGGTCGCTCACGTCGAATGTCTTGCGCGCCGCGACGCGGGTGATGAGCTCGCGCTCGCGCGCCGTTGCGTTCGGCATCGCCAGGATCAGCGGCAGCGTGAGCTTCCCTTCGCGCAGATCGGACAATGCCGGCTTGCCCAAAACCTCGGTGCTCGACGTGAAATCGAGCAGGTCGTCGATCAATTGAAAGCAGACGCCGAGGTTGTATCCGTAGGCGTAGAGCGCGGAGGCATGACTTTCCGGAAGGTCGACGAGATAGCCCGGGATGCGGCACGTCGCGCCGAACAGCGCCGCAGTTTTCTTGCCGACGATGTCGAAGTAATCGTCGACCGAAAGATCGGCGCGGCCGTTTTGCTCCGTGCCGAGGATCTCGCCTTCGATCATCTTGATGGTCGCATCCGAGAGGATGCGCAGGATGTCGAGGTTCCCCTCGGCGAGCGCCATGGCCATCGAATGCGCGTAGAGATAATCGCCGACGAGCACCGTGAGGTCGTTGCCCCAGCGATAGTTGATCGACGTCCGCCCGCGGCGCACGTCCGCTTCGTCGATGATGTCGTCGTGGACGAGCGTGGCGGTGTGGATGAATTCCACCACCGCGCCGTAGATCACGTCGCGGCGGCCGTCGTAACGGAGCATGCGCGCGACCAGCAGCAGCAGGGCGGGGCGGAGCCGCTTGCCGCCGCCGCCGAGGATGTGCTCACCGACGTCCTGGATGGTGGTGATCTTCGAGCGGAAATTGCGGCGGAGCTCCTCTTCGACCAGCGCCAGCTTCGGGGCGACGAGGTCGAGCAGCCGCTCGGCGTACGCCGCTTGTCCGTTCAGTGTCCGAGGAGCCGTCACGCCGCGAAGGATAGCCTAACCGCGGTAGTTGGTGAACTGGAGAGGGATGCCGTAATCGGTTTCCCGCACCAGCGTCATCGCGCGCTGCAGATCGTCCTTGCTGCGGCCGACCACGCGCACCTGATCCGACTGAATCGAAGCCTGCACCTTGACCTTCGCATCTTTGATCGTCTTCACGATCGCCTTCGCTTTTTCGGTCTCGATGCCCTGCACGATCTTCGCTCGCTGGCGCACGGTACCGCTCGCGGCCGGCTCGATTTTTCCGTAGTCGAGCGCCTTGAGCGACACCTTGCGCTTGACGAGCTTCGTCTCGAGGATGTCCTTCACGCTGACGAGTTTTCCTTCGTCATCGCTGACGAGCACCAGCTCTTCGCCGGACAGCTCGATGGAGCTCTTGCTGCCCTTGAAATCGAAGCGTTGCGCGAGCTCCTTCTGCGCCTGCTGAATGGCATTCGAGACCTCCTGCATGTCGGTCTTCGAAACGACGTCGAATGAAAACTCTTGTGCCATGAATGAGTACCTCGGGTTCCTCGGAGTCCCTCGGAGTTCCTCGGAGGAGTGTCGCCTCGGCCCTCCGAGGAACTCCGAGGTACCGAGGTACTCCGAGGAACTGCCTCTTAGTCCGCGCGGATCACCTGCACGCCCGCGGGCGGCGCGAACTTGAACGTGTCCGCGGATGCGGCGCGGCGATGATATCCCGAGAAATCGAAGGAGGTCCGGTTGCCCTCGCGGTCGGCGTATTCGATGCGCTGGATGAGATGCGTCGAGGGCGCGATGGTCAGCGTCACGCTCTTCACGAGAGCCGACGGATTGCGTGACTGCAGCGTCGTGACGATGTTGTTGCCGCGTTTTTGTTCCTTGACGCTGAAGTACTTCTCGCGCGCGGACGCGTCGCCGAGAAGGAGGAAGGGGAGCTCACGCTTCTTCGAGTCATCGACGCGCGCGACGGTGACCTGCTTGTCGCCGGGGACGTAGAACCAGGAGTTGTTGCCGTCGAAGACGAACAGCTTCTGCTCGGGCTTGGTGTAGCTCCAGCGCATCGCGGGGAGCGTTCCGAAGACGACCGAGCCCGTCTCGACCTGGCTGTTCTTGAATCCTTTTGCGGTAAAGCGATGGGTGAAGCTCGCCGCCATGCCGGACATCGCGGCAGCAGCGCGGTCGAGCTCGGTCGGCGCCGCCGAAAGCGTCGCGGCGAACAGAAGCACACTCGTCAATACAAGTACAGTTTTCTTCATGATGTAGGACCTCAGCAACGACCGCGCCGGTGACGAGTGCCTATGTCACTTCGATTGAAACGATCGCCGAATTGACAACAAAGATGCGGTCGTTTTTGCTCCGGTCCTGCGGGAAGAGAAAGAAGCCGTTGCGCTCGGGGTTGTACTGCGCCGTGCCGCGGATGATCTCGCCATCGTTGAATTCGATGGCGATCTGCAGTCCCACGGCGGGCTCGAGCGCGTCGCCGTCGCGCGCCTGCGGAAAGAAAACGGCTTTCAGATCCGCGAACGGGACCTCGCGTGTGCCGCCGCCATCGTCGTGGATCAGCAGGACCTCGCGCGAGGAGTCGATCGGCTCCAGCGTGGCGCGTTCGGTACGTCCGTCGCGATAGCGCAAAACCACTTTTTCGTCGTTCATCAGAAGAGTTCGAGACCCCACAAGTCGTGGATGTGAATGATACCTTCCACCCGCTGCGCGTCGTTGACGACGAAGAGCGACGTGATTTTGCGCTCCTCCATCAACTGCAGCGCGGCCGAGGCGAGCTCATTGCCGGCGATGGTGGCGGGATTGCGCTTCATCGATTCGGCCGCGGTCTTGCGCAGCGCCTGTTCATCGCTCGCGAACAGCCGGCGCAGGTCGCCGTCGGAGATCACGCCCTGCAGGACGCCGTCCCCGTCGGTGATGGCGGCGATGCCGAATCCTTTGCGGGACATCTCGTAGATGACCTCGCGCATGATGGTCTCTTCGCGGACGAGCGGCAGATCGTCGCCGCGATGCATCAACTCGCTGACGCGCAGGAAGCGCTTCCCGAGCTTGCCGCCGGGATGGAGGAAGCCGAAGTCTTCCTCGCGGAAGCCGCGCCGCACGAGCAACGCCATCGCCAGCGCATCGCCCAACGCGAGCGTCGCGGTCGTCGATGCGGTCGGCGCGAGCCCGAGCGGACACGCTTCCTTCGAGATGGACGCGTTCAGATGATGATCGGCGCCACGCGCGAGCGTCGACGCGGGATTGCCGGTGATGGCGATGAGCTCCGCGCCGACGCGCTTGATGCTCGGCAGCAAGCGCACCAGCTCGTCGGTCTCGCCGGAGTTGGAGATGGCGAGGACGACGTCGCCGCGCACGAGCATCCCCAGGTCGCCATGAATGGCCTCGGTCGGATGCATGAAGAATGAAGGTGTGCCGGTGGACGCGAGCGTGGCGCTGACCTTTTTGCAGATGATGCCGGACTTGCCGACGCCCATCGTGACGACGCGGCCGGTGCACGCGGCTACGAGCTCGACCGCGTCGATGAAGGAGTGATCGAGGTGTTCGATCAATCCGAGGATCGCCGCCGCCTCCACTTCCAACACGCGTTTCGCCTCGGCGATGGCGGGATGATCCGGCTCGTCGAGCGGCGCGTGCGTCATGCGCGGCATGGTATTACAACCGGTTGCGGGGAACGCCGGCGTCCCCTCCCGTCTCCCGGAGCACCGCGGCGAGACGCCGTATGGAGTGCGGCGGCAAAAGCCGCCGCTTTCAGAAGCGGCAGCGCTGCCGCGGCCAAACACTGCGGCGGCTCCCACCGCCGCTCGGAAAGCGGCAGCGCTGCCGCACTCCAAATCAGGCGCTCTTGGTGGCCGAGTCGACGTGGATCCGCGCGCCTGCTCAGCCGGCGGGACGCCGGCGTTCCTCTCTCGCGCGCAGCTCCTGCGGTAGCAGCGCATGATAGAGGATGGACGTGATCGGGACATCGACGCCGCTCTCGCGCGCGAGTCGCACGATCGCACCGAGCTGCGCCTCGAGCTCCGACGGTTTACCTTCCATGATGTCGCGCTGCATCGACGACGTTGCGTCGGGCGCGAGAGCGTCGTAGCGCTGCCAGGTGCGCTGGATTGCGTCTTCGCCGAGGTCGACGCCGCGCGCGCTCGCGAGCTCGACGATCTCGTGCAATGAACGCGAGGCGAGGTTGCGAATCTCGGGATCTGCGCGCCAGACGCCAACCGGCACGCGCGTCAATGCGCCGATGCCGCTCATCGTGGCGATGAAGAGGAACTTCGTCCACATCGAGCGATGGATGTCTTGCGGCACCTCGGCATTCACGCCTGCGCCGGCGAACGCGCCGCGAAGACGCTCGAGACGCTCGCCAGGTCGGTTATCGAGCTCTCCGAACATCACGATCGGCTCGGATGCGGCGTGTTTGATGCGGCCCGGTTCGACGACGAAACTCACGATGGCGCACAGGCCGCCTGCGACGTGTTCACGTCCGACGATGTTCGCGAGAACGTCCGGCGCGTCGATGCCGTTCTCGAGCGGGACGACGATCGTCTCCGCACCGATCATCGGCAACGCACCCGTCGCGGCCTCGGGGAGTTGCCACGCCTTGACGGCCATGAGGATTGCGTCGACCTCACCGATACTCGCGGGATCGTTGGTGACCTGCACGGGATCGATGACGAAGTCGCCGAGGATGCTGTCGACGCGGAGGCCGTTGGATTTCAGCGCGTCGAGCGTTGCGCCGCGCGCGATGAACGTGACGTCGTGACCTGCCTGCGCGAGCCGGCCGCCGAAGTACCCGCCCACGCCGCCTGCGCCGATGACCGCGATGCGCATCAGCGCTTCTTCCACGCGCCTTCGGAGCGATGCGTTTTCATCCATACCTCGTTCAACGCCTCCTCATTCAACATCTTGGCGATCCAGATGATCTGACCCATGTGCGTGGACATGTGCGTCGCGACGTTGATCAGATCCTCGACCACGAGCGTGTGCATGCCCGGCTCGGGCGATGGCGCGTCGAGCGAGTCGGGCGTCAGTCCGTCGAAGGTCCGTTCGGCGTTCCTCACCATCTCATCGAAGCGGGCGAGCAGATCCGACCGCGGGATGGCGTTCCGTTCGGCGAACTCGGCCGGGCGATCGCGCTCGTAGGCGAGGCCGCCGAGGTTGCGGTTCAGGAAATGATTGAGCGAGCCGGTGAGGTGCAGGATCAGGTTCGCGATCGAGTTCGATTTTTCGTTCGGCCGCCACCAGAGCTGCTCGTCGCTGAGCGGCTCGATAGCGGCTCGGATCTGGGCGGGATAGACACGCGTGATGCGGGTGCGGAAGGCGGCCAGTGCGACGTCGTTCATGCGGCGATATTGTTGTAGAATCCGCCGCCTCCGGGAAGCGGCGTGTTCTTTGCCTGCACCCTCCCAAACTGTCTTCGAAGGGGATTCCGACATGAGCCAAGCCATGGCCACGCCTATCGAGAAAACACTACCGGTCGAGCCGAAGTCGGTCGTCTGGAACCCGACGCCGGAGCAGCTTCGGGAGTTCGCCGGCGAGATGCCGAACGCGCGCGAGACCGAGTTCGGCAACCTCAACGTTGCCACCCGCGTCGTATCCCGTTCGAAAGGCTCGACCTTCGTCGCGACCGACACTCCCGAGAAGCACTCGGATCAGACCATCAGCCGCGCCGAGTACGCACGCGTCGCGCAGTTGCAGGATGAGTACATCCGCACGCGCGAGATGCTGGTCATCGAAGGCTACATCGGCAACGATCCCGACTATCGCGTTCCCGCGCGACTGATCATCGAGAAGGCGAACGCGAACATCGCGGCGATGCAGCACATCCTGTATTACCCGGCCACACCGGAAGAGATCGCGGCGTTCGAGCCGATGGTCACCGTCATCTACACGCCGAACCTGAAGGCCGAGGGCTATCCGGACGAGCGGCTGATCGCGGTGGATCTCGAGAACTACATCACGCGCGTCTTCAACTCGGACTACTTCGGCGAGTCGAAGAAGGGCGGGCTGCGCATGTGGAACAAGCTCGTGTACGAGCGAGGCGGTCTGGCGCTCCACGCGGGCTGCAAGGTCATTCCGGTCGGCGACAAGAAACGCGTCGGCCTGATCGTCGGCCTCTCCGGCACTGGCAAGACCACGACGACGTTCACGAAGCAGAACGATTCGCAGCCGGTGCAGGACGACTTCTGTGCGCTGATGCCCGGCGGCAAGGTTTACGCGACCGAAAACGGTTGCTTCGCCAAGACGTTCGGTCTCAATCCGAACGACGAGCCGACGATCTATCACGCGTGCGCATCGAAGCATGCGTATCTCGAGAACGTGTCGCAGAACGACGAAGGAAAGGTCGATTACTTCGATACCTCGTACACACCGAATGGGCGCTCCGTCATCCGCATGGAAGACATCGCCGGCGCTGCCGACGCGCGCGAGATCGATCGCGCTGACTTTCTGCTGATCCTCAATCGCAACGAGAACATCATCCCGGCCGTGGCGAAGCTCGAGGGGCCGCTCGCGGCTGCGTACTTCATGCTCGGCGAGACGAAGGGCACCAGCGCGGGCGGCGCCGCGGAAGCGGGCAAGTCGCTGCGCGTGCCGGGCACGAACCCGTTCTTCCCGCTGCTGCACGCGTATCAGGGCAACCGCATGCTCGAGCTCATGAAGGACAACCCGATGGAGGTGTACCTCATGAACACGGGCGCCATCGGCGGCGACGGCAAGGCCGAAGGCTCGAAGAAGGTGAAGATCCAGCACTCGTCGGCCGTGGTGAAAGCGATCGCCGAAGGCACGATCAAGTGGGAAAAGGATCCCGACTTTGGCTACCTCGTGGCCACGGAAGTCCCGGGCATCGATGACCCCGACTACCTCCAGCCGAAAAAGATGTACGAGCGGCAGGGGAGACTCGACGAGTACAACCAGCTCGTCGCAAAGTACAACAACGACCGGCGCGAGTACCTGCGGAAGTGGAAGGGGCTGTCGTCGGAGATTGTGGACGCGATTTGAGCCGGGGTTTTGGGCTCGAGGCGAAGAGTCTACGACTCAGGTCTCCACGTTCAAAAACAAATACCCCGCCGCCAAACCGAACAGGATGTTCGCTGCCCAAGCCGCGAGGAGCGGCGGCAGGTTTCCGACTTCGCCGAACTTCATGAACAGCGCGAAGACGATCCAGTAGACGATCCCCAGCACGAGCGCGACCGCGATTCCGTAGAGCGCGCCGCGCTTGCCCATGCGGAATGCGAACGGCAACGCGATGAGCGCCATGACCATGCTCAGCGCCGGCCACGACGTCTTTTCGTACAGCTTCACCGCCAGCGCATCCGCGGAGTATCCGGACGTGCGCAGCATCTCGATGTAGCGACGGAGTTGCGCGTACGTCATCTGATCGGGCAGGCGCACCTCGAGCGCGAAGTCTTCCGGCGTCTCCGAGTACGCCAGCTCGACCGGCTCCTTGATCAGCGTGTACGTCGACGGAGCGTTGTCCGGGTAGGAGCGAATCCACCCGTTCTCGAAGACCCAGCCTTTTCCGTTCCACGTCGCACGCTCGGCGTAGACCCGCCGCACCAGCCGGAAGTCGGTCGGATGCAGCTCGAAGACCTGCACCTGTGTGAGCCGCTTCGCATTCTGGTCGTATGCGAGGAAGTTCAGCAGATGCCGGCCGGTGCCGCGGTACCAGAGCTTCTGCTGCTCGGCCATCGTCAGAGGCGGCTTGCCGTCGATGACGCGCTTGATCTCCTCGAGCCTGCGAGTGGAGTACGGCAGGATGAAATCGAGATTGAGATAGCTGACGACGCTCAGGCCCGCGGCGACGACCAGGATCGGCAGGCCGAGGCGATAAAGCGAAATGCCACTCGACTTCATTGCGGTGACTTCGCTGTTCTTGGACAACATCGCGAACGTCACCAGCGTCGCCACCAGGATCGAGATCGGCACCGTCCAGTTCAGCATCGTGAAGCTGAAGATGCGGTAGTACGTCAGCAGCGTCGACGCGGCGATGCCGTGCTCGCGCGCGTCGCGCGCTTTGTCGCCGAAGTCGATGATCACCGACAGCGCGAGAACCGACAGCACGACCAGCGCGAGGATCTTGATGAACTCGCGCAGGATGTAGCGGTCGAGGATGTTCGGGAAGGTGATGTCGAGCGTGGTCAGCACGGAACGTTCTTCTTCCACGACCGCAACGGGAGTGCGCCGCCGCCGGCGCCAACGGATCCGGCCGACGAGCGTCATGAGCCGCGACATGATTCCGGTGTCCGCGAAATCGCGGTTGGCGCGGCTGATGAGCACGATGCCAGCGATGAGCAGGATCAGGTTCGGCGCCCACATGCCGAGGGCGGCCGGGATCTTGCCGTTGGTCGCGAGCTGCTCGCCCTGATTGAAGAGCACATAGTAAAGAACGATGATGCCGATACTTAAAGTGAATCCTGAGCTTTTGCCGCCGCGGCGATTCGTGATGCCGAGCGGCAATCCGAGCACCCCGAACGCGATGCACGCGAACGGGATCGCGAACTTTTTGTGGATTTCGATGCGTGCGATGTTGCGCGCGATGCGATCGCTGTAGCCGCCGCGGTCGTAGCGGCGTTTCGCTTCGATGAGCTCGTTGAGGTTCATCTCGCGCATCGACTTACTGAGCTTGTTCGGGTCGAACGCGACATTCGATGACGGCAGGCGGATCCGTTGCGTCTCGTTGCGCGTGAGGTCGTAACGATCGGGCTTGCGCGGATCCCACACGTGCGTTTCCGCGCCGCTCAGGTTCATCCAGATGTCTTTGGTCGGGCCGATGAGCGCGAGATTGCCGCTGCGCGCGACGATGATGCGGTTTCCGCCGCCGTGCTGGGAAAGCGCGCTCATTTCTTCCTGGTCTTCGGCTGCAGCCGCGACGGCCATTTCGCGTGCGGTCGCCGGATCTTCGTCTTCGTCGCGGCTGTCGGCCACGAAGACGCCTTTCCATTGGCCGGTAATCGGATCGACGTCGTCGACGTAGATCATCAGGTTCGCGTAGCTCGTGTGAAAGACGCGCGGCTTGACGACGTTCTCGGCGGCGGACGTCGCGAGCTCGGCCTGCAGCGCCACGAACTGGCGGTTGCTCTCCGGCATCACGTGATTGATCAGGTAGAAGTTCACGCCGGCCATGAGGAAGCTGAAGAGGAAGACCGGACGGTAGATCGTGCGCGTGGAGATGCCGAGCGCGCGCATGGCCACGATTTCCGAATCCGAAGAGAGGCGGCCGACCGCGATGAGGATGCCGAACAGGAGCGACATCGGCAGCGTCAGCACCATGATGTTCGGCAGGATGAACGTCAGCAACTTGCCAACAACCTCGGCCGACAGCGACCGTTTGATGATGAGGCCGGCCAGCTCGAACATCTGCCGCATCAGGATGATCGAGGTGTAGAAGAGGAACCCGAGGAAGGTCGGGCCGAGCATTTCCTTGAGGACGTAGCGAGAAAAGATACCCATCGGCGCGGCGGGATTATGACGCGGGAAACGGGCCAGCTCAGGGGTTTCCACAGAGTCCCATAAGATGGATTATGTTAAATCGTGTATGCGATCTGGAGCGGCGGGCTTTTAGCCCCCCGGCCCAGATGGTTGGCAATCGCGAGGACATCGCTCAACACCGCCGTCGCCGTCGGCATCGAGCCCGCGCCGCGGCCGCTCAGGAACAACTCACCCGCGGCGCGACTGCGGATGACGACCGCGTTCTGCTCATCCTCGACTCGCGCGAGCCGATGCGCGATCGGCAAGCGCCTCGGCTCGACCACGAGCATCACGCCGCTCGCCGTCCGGCGTACGTCCGCAATTTGACGGATCACACAACCGTCGCGGCGTGCGTTCGCGATGGTCGCCGGCGTGATGCTGTCGATTCCGGTGACCGACCGATGTCGCACCGGAACCTCGAACGCGAGTTGCGCCAGGATGGACAGCTTCTGCTCCGCGTCGTCGCCGCGCAGATCCATCGACGGATCGGCCTCCGCGAAACCGCGCTCCTGCGCAAGCGCAACCGCTTGTGCGAACCCGTAACCCTCTTCCATGCGACACAGAACGTAGTTAGAAGTGCCGTTCAGGATTCCGGTGATCGACTGGACCGAATCGCCCGATAGCGCGCGCTGCAGGACGCCGATCACCGGCACCGCGCCGCAGACGCTCGCCTCGAATCCGATCTCGGCGCCCGTTCGCGTCGCTTCCGCGAACAGCTCGCCGCCGGCGATGGCGAGCAACGCCTTGTTCGCGGTCACGACGTCGAGGCCTCGGGTGAGTGCGCGACGCACGAACGCGCCGGCGCTGTGGACGCCGCCGATCACCTCGACAATCACGTCGCAGTCGCCGTCGATCACCTCCAGCGCATTTGCGGTCAGGACGTTTCGCGGAACTCCGGCGCGTGCCTTCTGCGGATCGCGAACGAGAATTCGAGTGATGTCGAGATCGACCCCGAAGCGCTCCCGGATCCGGTCGCGCTCATGTTCGACGAGCCGTACGAAGCCGCCGCCGACCGTACCGCAGCCGAGCAGTCCGACGCGTACGCGCCTCATGCGACACGCTCCTCGCTGCTGCGAGCCGTACGCGCCAGCGCCTGATCGAGATCGTCGATCAGATCGCGGACATCCTCGAGGCCGGCGGAGAGACGAATCAATCCATCACCGATGCCGACGCTGCGGCGCACCTCCGGCTCGACCGACGCGTGAGTCATCGTCGCGGGATGGCAGAAGAGACTCTTCACGCCGCCGAGGCTTTCGGCGAGCGTCCAGAGATTCAGGCGGCGCGTGAACGCGCGCGTTTCTTCGAGCGAGGCATCGAGCTCGAACGAGACGATCGCACCGAAACGGCTCATCTGCCGCGCAGCGATCGCGTGATCGGGTTGATCGATGAGGCCCGGATAGTAGGCGCGCCTCACCTGCGGATGTGCGATCAGGTACTGCGCGAGCAACTCGGCGTTCGAACAATGGCGCTCCACGCGCAGCCCGAGCGTTTTCACGCCGCGCAGGATCAGGTAACAGTCCTGCGGTGCTGGAATGGCGCCGATGGCGTTCTGCAGGAACTTCAACTCGTCAATGAGCCCCTGATCGTTGGTCAGGGCCGCGCCGCCGATCACGTCGCTGTGACCGTTGATGTATTTCGTGGTCGAATGCACCACGATGTCCGCGCCGAGACCGAGAGGCTGCTGGAGCACCGGCGTCGCGAACGTGTTGTCGACGACCGTAATGATTCCTCGGCCGCGTGTAACCGCGACGCAGCGGGTGATGTCAGTGACGCGCAGCAGCGGATTCGATGGTGTTTCGAGCCAGAGCAGTTTCGTCTCCGGGCGAATTGCGCCTTCGATCGCGGAGATCGACGTGGTGTCGACGAACGTGAAGTCGATGCCGAAGCGGCTGAAGATCTTCGTGAAGATGCGCCACGCGCCGCCATAGAGATCGCGTGTCGAGACCACATGGTCTCCCCTGCTCAGCAAACTGAGTACGGCGTGAATGGCGGCCATGCCACTCGCGAACGCCAGGCCATGGCGTGCGTTCTCGAGCGCGGCAAGATTCTCTTCCAGCGCAGCGCGGGTCGGATTGCCGGTGCGCGCGTAGCAATAGCCTTTGTTGAGACCAGGCTCGGATTGTCCGAACGTCGAGGTCTGATGAATGGGAGTGGTGACGGCGCCGGTCGCGTCGTCGTTGCGTTGCCCGGCGTGAATGGCGCGGGTATCGAAGCGGTAGCTCATGATCGTCCTCCAGACGGCCAAAGGTGCGTAGCGTTACAGGTGAAGGAGAAGGTCGCGGAGGGCCCCGGTTCTACAAACGCATGAGGAT
>Ga0196977_1000845_pt1 | contig 13730 bp, 5 predicted proteins | sample S3v_1013CmetaG_FD_148634 | JGI IMG/M metagenome (GOLD analysis project Ga0196977, IMG submission 148634) | Soil microbial communities from Anza Borrego desert, Southern California, United States - S3+v_10-13C | ecosystem: Environmental > Terrestrial > Soil > Desert | place: USA: California...
ATCGTTCGCATTCGTGTGCGTGCCGATCAGCTGCCAGGGACCGTTTTCAACGGGCGTAAACCAAATGTTGTACGCAACCACGTCGTCCGTGCCGCAATCCAGGTTCATCGGGTTGATCCAGTTCAGCAAATTGAAATACTGGTAGCAGTCGGAGATCACGGTCAGCTGCGGCGGGCAGGGCGGCGTCTGGTCGACGGGCGTGTCGCAGGTGCGCTGCGAGCGGTTCTTCAGCGTGTCGGGCAGCGAGGGATTGAAGTACGAGCCGAGACTGCGCACGTAGTAGCAATACTGCGCGCCGTTCACCAGGCTGTCATCGATGTAGGTCTGCTGGATCGCCGTATCGATCAGTAAATAGTTCGGATCGCTCGGGCCTTTGCGGTAGATCTCGTACGCGAAATTCGTCCAGGGTACGGTTTCATCCCAGCTCAGCGTCACCGTATTATCCGAAGGCGCAGTGCCGAGGAACACCGATGAAGCCGTCTGCGTGGAGCCGATGCTGTCCGTTCCGTTCCCCGCCAGGAAAGCGATGCGATAGCAGTACGGTGTGCCCGCCGTGTTCAGGCCGGTGTCGGTGAACGTATCCGGCAGCGCGGTGAAGGTGCTGCTGATAAGCGTGGTCACCAACGTGGGTGCGCTCATCGTGAAACCTTGCGAGCGGTAAATGCGCAAATGATACGGGCCGGGATTCGCAAGCGTGTCGAAGTTCGAAGCGTCGGCCACGGCATTGTACCAGCTCACGCCGATCGTATCGCTCGCGCCGGTGCTGACCACGTCCACGTGCGAAATAATGGGCACGTCGCGGCGCAGCTCGTTGCAGGCTTCGGGCGAAGCATAGCTTTCTGCGCCGTCGATGAAATACGCATGCACGCGGTAGCAATAGTTCACGCCGGGAACGAGTCCTGCGCCGCCGTTGTTGTCGAGGAAGCTCGTGTTGTTGAGACCGACCACCGTGCCGATGTACACGAAGCCGGTATAGCCGGGCACACCCGTTTCGCATTGCGCAGGATTCCAGCCGCTGGGGCCGGTGCGGCGATAAATTTTATACCCGATGCAGGGATTGCCCGTGGGATTGCAGGGATTCGCGCCCCAGTTCAGCTGCATGCTGGTTCCGGTAGGCGCCGCCGTGAGCGTGGGCGGGCCGGGAGAAACGACGGTGATCTTAAACGACTCGATGTCGAGCAGCGGCACTTGCGGATCGTTGTCGCGCGCTTTGATGGTGACGGTGAAAGGCTGCAGGCGTACGTCGTCGCAGGTCGTGTTCCAGTTGAAGGTAGCGTTCACAGGCGCGGGCGTGTAGTTGCCTGCGCCGGACGGGCTCACCGTGGCCCCGGCGGAAACCGCCGTACCGTACGTGGTGATCTCGACCTGGTCGCCGGTGTTCGGATCGGTGACGGTGAAATTAAAATTCACGTTCGTGCCGGCATCCACGCAGAGATCGGGCAGCTGGGGAATATCCGGGTTGTCGTTGCTGCAGGTGGCCACGTCGATCTCCATCTCGCGCTCTACCACGCTCACTTCAATGAGATTTCCGTTGATGCGCCGCCACTCGTGCACGAAGATCGCCACGTTGAATTTTCCCTGGCAGGTAGGCGAGCACCAGGAAAGATCACCGGTGACCGCATCGATGCTCATATTGCCGCCGGCCCCGTGCGGTGTCTGCGAGGAGCAGGGCGCGTCGGGCATGGCGTAAATGAAAGGCGAGAACGGAAGTCCCGTCGTGTCGAACACCGGACCGATGGAATACGAAAGGCTGTCGCCCTCGGGATCCACCGCACCGGGATTGTGATAAAAGCAATGGCCGACGCAGGCCTTGTCGAGCGGGATGGCGGTGAACTCCGGCGTGCTGTTGCACTGGATGCTGACCACCAGTTTTGTTTTCAGGAAAAAGGGCGAGTTGACCGAATTCTGAATGTTGTCGATGCCGGCGATGCGGTTGGGGTCCTTCACCGTGATGTAGTAGGTGAAGTAGCCGTTGTAGGTATGCGTGCCTTTGTACGTGTTCACCTGCGTGTTCGGGTAGCCGGTGAGGGCGGTGCCGCCGGTAGCGGGGGAAGTGCAGTTGGGCGCGGGCAGTGTGCCGCCGAAACGCTGCAGCACGGTTTGCGTGCCGTCGCCCCAGTCGATGGTCAGCTCGCAGCGGTCGGCGTTGCTTTGGGAGTTCGTATAAGTAGTGATGAGGGCTTCGTAGGTCAGTCCGCCGATGCAGCGCATCGTGATCTCCCCGGCGATATTGTGCGTGGCGTGCAGGCGCGCCAATCCCCCCAGCAACAGCACCAGCAAAAGGAAAATTCGTTTCATGCAGCGTTCTCTTAGAAAGATGCTTTCAAGCTCGCGGCAACGCCTGGGGACGGGGGAGTCGTGCTCAGGGTTTTTGGATGGCTCAAAAGGACTCTAAGTTAGTGAAAAACCTCCGCCATTTCTCACATGCCGGGCCGCGGAGGATGAGACCCGTGCATTTGCAGCAAAAATTGCACCATGCCCCTCTTATGTGCTGACCGATCTTCCAGTGCTTTTGCTGTACCCGTTTCCGGGAAGCGGGGACTTTATTTCGGATTTGCGATTTTGGATTTTCGCACAAACTATCCCTATCAAACGGGGGTGGCCGGCGCGCACATCCGGAATGAGCGTGGTTTTTAGTGGAGAATCAGCTCGGGCGTGGTGATCTTGTTGCTGGGATGACCCGCGCGATCGTAGAGACGGATGTCCATGCGCAGGGTGTCGTGGGGGAGGAACATCTTCTCCATGGTGACGGTGATCTCGCCCTCCATCACTTTCTTCTGCGAAGTGGGCAGCTCCGGTACGCGGTAAGGGTAAATGAACGTATCCACCGCCAGCGGATCAGGCCCTTCTGTGGGCACCCATTGGCCGGCGGGATTGCGGTGATAAAAATAGAAATACATGTTCGGCGTGGGATTCTCCTCCGGCACGCCCAGGTCGCCGTCGCCATCGGTGAAATGCACGGTCACCTGCAGCGAGTCGCCGGGCTGCGCAAAACGTACGAACGTGATCGCCGGCTCAGGCGGGTACTCGGGAAGCTCGGGCCCGCAGGCGCTCAGCAGGCCACCCAGCAAAGTGATAAAAAGTACAGAACGCATCATCAGCTAATTTACGAATTTTTACTGTGTTTCCGGGGGATGTGGAGGATCGGGAAAGAGAGAACGTGGAAAGCGGGGGAATATTGCCTCACCCGCCCCCTCGACTCACCCCGACCACTCCCCGCCTTCGACGCGAGTTCTCGCGGTGAAAAAGTAGTTCCCTTTTTCCGCTGCAGCGTTAGTATGATCAGAAATTTAGCACCGCATCTCCGCCGCGGCGGAAAGAGGGTGAGCTTAGTAATCGATCACCTGCTGCTCCATCTGCGCCGGCAGCTCGCGGTATTCATACTGCTGGTTGCGCAATTGCGGCTCGAAACCCGCTTCGCGGATGGCTTCCTGGATGCCGTTCGAGGTGAAACGGTGCGGCGCGCCTGCGGCGCTGACCACGTTCTCTTCGATCATGATCGAGCCGAAATCATTCGCGCCGGCGTGCAGGCAGAGCTGCGCGACCTCCTTGCCCACCGTGAGCCAGGAAGCCTGGATGTTCTCTACGTTCGGCAGCATGATGCGGCTCAGCGCGATCATGCGGATGTACTCGTCGCCGCTGACCGTGTTGCGGATGCCTTTGTGGCGGCGGAGCAAGGTGCCGTCGTCCTGGAAAGGCCAGGGAATGAAGGCGAGAAAACCTTTGGAGCCCGCGGGTTTTTCGGATTGCACTTCGCGGAGGAGGACGAGGTGCTCGAAGCGTTCGGCCAGGGTTTCGATGTGGCCGAACATCATCGTGGCGGAAGTGGTTAGATTAAGCTTATGCGCAGCGCGCATCACGTCGAGCCATTCGCGGCCGGAGCATTTTCCTTTGGAGATGAGACGGCGCACGCGGTCGTTGAGGATTTCAGCGCCGGCGCCGGGCAGCGAGTCGAGACCGGCTTCCTTGAGGGCGGAAAGAACTTCGGTATGCGTGCTTTTTTCCAGCTTGGTGATGTGCGCGATCTCCGGCGGACCGAGGGCGTGCAGCTTCAGGTGGGGGTAGAGGCTTTTCAGCTCGCGGAAAAGGTCGACGTAGAACTTCAGCCCAAGCTGCGGATGGTGGCCGCCCTGCAAAAGCAATTGCTCGCCACCGTAGCGGAAGGTCTCCTCGATCTTGCGTTTGTAGGTCGGAATGTCGGTGATATAGCTTTCCGGATGTCCGGGGATGCGGTAAAAGTTGCAGAACTTGCAGTTGGCGGTGCACACGTTGGTCGTGTTCACATTCCGGTCGATGATCCAGGTCACTTTCCCGTCCTTTTTCCGCTCGCGGCGCAGCTGGTCGGCCACGGCCATGAGCTCGGCTGTGGGAGCATGCTCAAAAAGAAACTGGCCTTCTTCAGCGGAGAGAAATTCGGAGCGCAGGGCGCGTTGCAGGAGCTGGGCGGTATTCATCGGGTTCATCTTAAGAACAATGTTCCTGGATAAAAGTTTCGTATGCGTTTTACGCTTATCGTTCAGGCGTTTTCCGTTGCTATTCCGCCCGGTTGAAAAACGCCGAACGGCAAACGAAAAAACGTCTAAACCCTTAAAAACGAACGTCGGAAACGCAGCAAAACATTCCGGGCGTGCATTTTCGGAGCATTGCTTAATTATTACATTTACAGGCTTCAAAATTACGAAAATCGATGACCACCATTCAGAAGGCCGCCGCGCTGCCGAAAGACGGACATCTCGTCCTCCTCTGCGGCAACGTCGCAACCCTGGGCCGCTTCGGGATCAGCAAGGCCGATATCGAGCATATCCGCAACGCTTTTGAAAAGGAAGAGCGCAAAACGGTCAGCTTCATCAGCCCCGGCCGCTGCCTCTTCATCCAGAAAAAAGACCGCAAGGACGCTCCCTGGAAAACGAACGAGGCCCTGCGCAAAGCCGCCGCGGGCCTGATCACCGCTTTCAACGACAACAAGATCGCCGCGATCACCGTGGCCGACACCGACGACAAGGCCGAGCACCTGCTGGCTTTCGCCGAAGGCCTGCTGCTGGGCAATTACCAGTTCCTGCGCTATAAAAAGAACAAAGAAAAAGAAGCGAACTCGCTGCGCTCCGTGCTGCTGGTCAGCAAAACCGTCAACGCCGCGATGATCGGCCAGCTCGCGGTTGTGACCGAAGGCGTGAACATCGCGCGCGACCTTGTGAACGAACCCGTCAGCACGCTGACCGCCGTTCAGCTTGCGAAAGAATTCGAGAAAATGGGCAAGCATGCGGGTTTCACGACGGAGATCTTTAATAAAGCCAAGATCGAATCGCTGAAAATGGGCGGCCTGCTCATCGTCAACAAAGGCAGCAAACAAGCCCCGACCTTCACGATCATGGAATACAAACCGCGGCGCGCGCGCAACAAGAAACCGATCGTGCTCGTGGGCAAAGGCGTGGTGTACGACACCGGCGGCTATAACATCAAGGTCGGCAACAGCATGGAAACGATGAAGTGCGACATGGCCGGCGCGGCTGCCGTAGGCGGAACGATGTACGCGATCGCCAAGGCCGGGCTGCCCGTGCACGTGATCGGCATCGTGCCCGCCACCGACAATCGCATCGACGGCGATGCGTACGTCGCGGGCGACGTGTTCACGACTTATAACGGGACCACCGTCGAAGTGCTGAACACCGACGCGGAAGGCCGGCTCATTCTCGCCGACGCGCTGAGCTGGGCGGAGCAGTACAATCCTGAACTGGTGATCGACCTCGCTACGCTGACCGGCGCTGCTGCTGCGGCCGTGGGCCCGCTGGGCATCGTGTGCATGGGCACGGCCGACGAACGCACGAAGAACCGTTTGAAGAACAGCGGCAACAACGCTTACGAGCGCCTCGCGGAATTCCCCTTCTGGGAAGAATACGACGAGCTGATCAAAAGCGACGTGGCCGAGATCAAGAATATCGGCGGCCCCTACGGCGGCGCGATCACCGCGGGCAAGTTCCTCGCGCATTTCGTGAAATCGCCCTGGATGCACTTCGACATTGCGGCGCCGGCATTTTTAGCGGCGAAAGACGGTTACCGCGCGAAAGGCGGCACGGGAGTTGGAGTACGGCTCTTGTTCGATTTCCTTAAGTCGTACTGACAGGCACCTACAAAATTTTCGTTTAATGAAGCAGCTGCGCTATATCGCTCTTTGGGCTTTTGCCGGTTCGCTGCTTCTCTCCTTTTTTTCTTTTTCTCCCGATCCGAAACGCATGGCCCTGCTCGTGGCCGAGCACGACGTGGCCGCCGCGCAGAACAGCCAGCAGCACCTCTGGCGCTATAATTTCGAAGGCGGATTGTACAGCACGAAAGAGAAAGTCGTTACCGTGCAGGGGCAGAAAGAAAAAACGTCCTACGTGCGCATGGATCTCGGGACGAACACCGTGCACGGCAACCGCTGGGTGATCACCGGCATCGGCAACGTGATCGACGTGCAGCAGAAAAAAGTGCTGCTCGATCAGAAAGACCAGTTCGTGCGCGGCGGGCACGACAGCCTCGTCTTTTTCACGAACGATATTTTCAAAGGCAAATACTATTCGGTGCTCGATCTGAAAAGCGGCACGTATGCGCAGGTGAAGAACCCGGCATTCAAAGCGAAGCGCGGACAAGATGTCGAACCGGACTGCTCGCTGAAAAATTATAAGATCCATTTGTACCCGACGACCGGACCGAAGATCGAGCTGGTGCGCGATGCGGGCTACGGCGAGGACAATACGCAGATCGCGGGAGGAAAAGCGCGCCTGCCTTTGTGCTGGATCGACAACACGACTTTCATTTATCCGAATTTTTCCGCTGCGAAAACTTACGTCGCGCTGTATAAAGTAAGCACGGTTACGAAGCAGCAGGAAAAGATCGGCGAGGCGGATCAGCTCCAGGCCCCGCGCAGCGCCTGCCGCTTTTACGAGACGGCGGAAGGCGAGATCATCTTCGTGTGCTCGGGAAATTATTATCTCATCGATCCGAAAAAAAATAAAACGGAGACCTTGAAATTCCTTCCCGTGGGATACGGCTTCGAGATCGGGCTGAACGAAACGGCGAAGGGCCGCGTGATCCGTTACAAAGGACAAGACATCGGCACGTACTTCTGCAGCGATCCTGAAAAAGCTTCCGTCGCCGACGGCTGCATCGCGTTCACGTACGACCTCGTGTTCGGCGAAGAGCGCTATTTGCACGGCGTAGCGGCGTGGACGAGCGCGGGCGGAAAATGGAAGACGTTCGACAACAGCGACGTGGCAGCGGTGGTGGGGTGGATGGAGTATTAGTACCTACTTGTTCTCGACTACGCTCGAACTGACAAATCGACTACGCTCGAACTGACAAATCGACTACGCTCGAACTGGCAAATCGACTGCGCTCGAACTGGCAAATCGACTGCGCTCGAACTGACAAAATCAACTATGCTCGAGATGGCATGCAGTTCGATCAAAAACATCGAACAAGGAATATCGAATTTCGAAGTGAAGGAAAAACTTCATCATTCGACGTTCCGTGCTCATCTGTTCGGTGTTCACTTGTTCGATCATAACCCCGGTTACTAAAAAGCAAAAGGCCCCGCGTCTCAACGGAGCCTTTCGCTACAATCGCCCTTTGTCGAACTACTTCACCAAAGAGACATGTCCTTCCTGGAGATGCCTCCGTCCTTCAAAGTCCTTCAAAATGATCCTGTACACATACACATCTTCCTGCGCAGGATTAAGACCGTCGTTCGCACGTCCGTCCCATCCTTTTTCCAGCGCTTCGCTTTTAAAGATCATATTCCCCCAGCGATCGAAGATCAGCATCGTGAATTCCGTGATCTCCTCGCCGTAGGCGAAGAACACGTCGTTGTTGCCGTCGCCGTTCGGCGTGAAGGCGTTCGGCACGTAGAGCGTTTGCTCGGGGATGATTTCTACAGGCAGTTCCGTCGTGTCTGCGCAGCCGCCGGTATTGGTGGTGATCAGGCGCACATTATACGTTCCTTTCTGCGCGTAAGTGTGAATGGGATTGATCTGCGTGCTCACCGGGCTGCCGTCGCCGAAATCCCAAAGCCATCCTGTCGCATCCACCGACTGATCCGTGAAGACGATCGTCGGCTCGAAGACGCTGGTCTCGGTGACCGAAGGCGTGAAAGCCGCAACCGGTGAAGGCGTGATGACGAGATAGACGGATGTGTTGGCCGTGGTCGTGCAGCCGAACGGGGAAGTGACGACGACGCTGACGTTGTACGTCCCGCTCTGCGTGTACGCGTGCGCGGTCGCCGGCATCGTGGCCGTGTTGCCGTCGCCGAAATTCCATAGGTAAGCGCAGTTCACGTTGCTCGTGTTCGTATCGGCGAATGCGAGCGTCACCGCATCGCAGCCGTTGGCGACTTGCGGATCGAGCGTAACGACAGGCAGCGGGTTCACGATCACCGTGACGCTGGCGGTGAGCACAACGCCGCAGGAATTCGAAACGATCACCTGGTACGTCGTCGTGCTGTTCAGCACGTCGCTGTACGGACCTGCGCCGGTCCAGTTCGGGTTGTTCGTCCAGTTCCAGGTGAGCGGACCGGTGTTGCCCGTGGTCTGCGCGCCGACCGTAGCCGTGCCGCCCTGGCAGATGCCGTTGCTGCCGCTGACCGTGAGGTTCGCCGGCGTGAAAGCGTACACGTCGACCGTCACGCTGTCGGGCGCGCCGGTGCAGCCGTTCGCATCCGTGGCGCTGACGACATAAGTCATCGTCGAGCCGGGATACACGGTGTACGTGGAGCCGTTGCCCAGCGCGGGCGACCAGTTGTAAGTGAATTGACCGGTGCCGCCGGAAGCCGATGCATTCACAAGAGCAGGCTGGCCGGGGCAGATCGTGTCGTTGCCCGTCACCGCTACGGTGACCGGGAACGGTTCCCAGATCGTAGCCGTGGTTACGGTTCCGCAACCGTTCGCATCGGTCACTGTGACGAAGTACGTACCGGCGGCCAGGTTCAGCGCGGTGGCGCTCGTCTGCGGCGAGCTCGTCCATGCGTAAGTGTACGGCGCGGTGCCGCCGGAAGCTGCCGCGGTTGCTGTGCCGTCGCTGCCGCCGTTGCAGCTCACATCGGTTGAAGTGGCAATGCTCGCCGCGAGCGAATTCGGCTGCGTGACGGACACGTTTACCGTGGTGATGCAGCCTTCGCTGTCGGTAATCGTCGCCGTATAATTTCCTGCGGAAAGGTTCGTTGCGGAGGCCGTGCTCTGCGGCGGGTTCGTGTTCCAGCTGTACGCGTAAGGACCGGTTCCGCCCGAAGCGCTGACCACTGCGCTGCCGTTGTTGTTGCCGAAGCAGGTTACCGGAACTGTAGAAGTGGCGCTGGCGCTGAGCGCGGCGGGCTGCGTGACGGTAGCGTTAGCGGTGACGACGCATCCGGCGTTATCGCTCACCGTCAACGTGTAGTTACCGGCAGGAAGATTGGTCGCGCTGAGCGTGTTCTGCGGCGGAACGCTGTTCCAGGCATAGGTGTAAGGAGGAACGCCGCCGTTCACGTTCGCCGTCGCGATGCCGTCGTTGCCGCCGTTGCAGCTTACGTTCGCGCTCGTCGATCCGGCGGCAGTGAGCATGGTCGGCGGCTGCGTGATGACGACCGTGGCGGTGCTGATGCAGCCGTTGTTCGTCGTCACCTGGACGCTGTACGTTCCTGCGCTGAGGTTGAGAATGGTCGTGGTGGTTTGCCCGTTGCTCCAGAGATACGTGTACGGCTGCTGTCCGCCGTTCATGTTCGCGGTGGCGCTGCCGTTGTTCCCGCCGAGGCAGGACACGTTGCTCGAAACGGTAGCGAGCGTGCCGGGTGCGGGACCCTGCCCGACCGTCGTGGTGCTCGAAGAAACGCAGCCGCTGGCATCGGTCACATTCACCGTGTACGTGCCGGCCTGCAATCCTGTCGCATTCGCGTTCGATCCGCCCGAGGGCAGCCACTGGTACGTATACGGACCGTTGCCGCCCGAAACGCTCGCCGAAGCTGTGCCGTTCGAAGCGCTGCAGTTCGTCGCAGTTGAAGTCGTCATCACGTTGAAGCCGGTGACGGTGATGCAGAATGCGAAGGTCTGCGAGCCGAAGTAAGGGCAGTTGTCGTCCGTCACCGTAGCGGTGAAGCAGAAGGTGCTGCCGGCTTGTGCGGACGTGGGCGTCCAGTTGAACGTGCCGACGGGATGCGGACCGCCGGTGGTGGTAAAGGTGGCGCCGGTGATGCCGTTGTTCCAGGTGAGCGTCACGTTCTGCGAAGCGTCGATATCGAATGTGTTGATGTTGAAGTTCACGGCGCTGCCTGCGCAGGCGGTGAGCTGGTACTGGTTGGTGCCGTTGATGCCGTCGACGTAAGGAAGATTATTCGTGCAGGTGATCGTGCGCAGCTGGATGTCGCGCATCACGCTGCCGACGAAGACGCCGTTGCGCCATTCTTCCACGAGCACGGCCATCACGGTCACTTCGAGCTGCGTGGGCGTCATGCAGATGTCGCCGTTCATCGGGTTGAAGGTGGCGGCGGGATTGGAGGCCAGGGGTTGCTGTGCGGTGTAGGGATTGACGTACGTGACGCTGGTGCCGGGGCCGGTGGCGGGCGGGATCAGCGAGTAGACCAGCGAATCACCGTCTACGTCGACGGCGCCGTGGTTGAAGCAATAGTTTTGTCCCACGCAAACGAAAGGAATGGGACGGTTGGAGAACGAAGGTGAATTGTTACAGGGGAAATTCAGGTTATTCAGATTCGCTTCTACGTAGATGTTTTCATTCGAAGGGTTTTGGATGGTGTTGATGGCGGCGTTGCGGCAGCAGAGGTTAAAGCTGAAGACCCAGTCGGAGCAGGCTTGCGGGAGAGTGACAACTCCCTGGTAAACCCATTCCTCTACGCCGGGGTACGTTCCGCCGCTGCACTGCGAGTTCATGTTCAGGCAGATCGGCGAGACGTCGATGCCCGTGCCGGGTAGCTGGTTAAGTGTGACGTTGAAATTTTCTCCGCAGGTGGCTGAAGCGACGTTGATGCTCACGCTGTTCGGTGCGGCGACTCCTGCGCAGTCGCGATAAAACGAGAGAGAGATCTGGTATTGATTTCCGCCGAGACATTGATAAGTAATGTCGGCGCTCTGGGCGTGCGAGGCGCGGGCCTCATTCAGGTGGCAGATGAACGCTATGATGAGCGCAATCCATGCTGTGACCCGGTGTGTGCGGTTCGGTTTCATGGCTCCCCTTCCTTTCCGGTTTGTAGTTTGACATCATGTTGAAGAACGATTTGTGCTTCGTTTAACGCGGGCTCAAACGCAGAGTTACCGCGGGATGCAGGCGATCAGCAAAAAACGTGTTGTTGATAAAATCCGGCGCGCGATCCAATTCGCTTTGGATCAGGAAAGAAGAAATGCGCTCAAAAAAGGTTACGGGCAAAACACGCAACAAAAAAATAGTTGGCGCGTACAAGCATAAATGTGTGCATGCCTGAAAACCGCTACAGCAAGGGTTCGTAAATAAAGGTTGCAAGAAATATACCACACGCGCACGATCTTATATCGTGGTTCTGCAGACCGAAAAGCTCCTTCAAACGACCAGATTTTCTTCCAGCTTCGGCGAGCGTCCGCGCAACGTAAACTGCGTTTAAACTCCGCATTATCTTATAACGCAGCTGCGGGTTAGAAAATAGTATCGCGGAAAAAACGGGGCTTCGCTCAGATCTTCACACCGATCACCAGCACGTCGTCCACTTGGAAATTGTCCTTTCTCCATTCGATGAAAGCCCGCTCCAGCTTCCTGCGCTGCTCGGCGGGAGGCAGCGTCCAGATCGTTTTCAGCAGCTCGCGCAGCTGCGTGTACTTGAATTTTTTTCCGTACGGTCCGCCGAACTGATCCGCATAACCGTCGCTGAAAATGTACACGCAATCACCGGGCTCGAGCTGGATCACGTGGTTAGTGTACTCGTCCACGATGCCGTCCACGTTCACGCCGATGGGTGATTTGTCGGCTTTGATCTCGCGCAGCTCGCCGTTGCGCAAATGATATAAGGGATTGAAGGCGCCGGCGTATTGCAATTGCTTCGTTGCAGGATCGTAGGCGCAGAGCGCGAGATCCATGCCGTCTTTCACAGCGCCTGCGGATTCGGACTGGCGCAGCAATTTGTTCACGCCCCAATCGAGATGGCGGAGAATTTCAGAAGGCTTGCTCAGTCCGCGCTCGTTGACGGCCTGCTCGAGGAGGTTGAAGCCCACCACGCTCATCATCGCACCGGGGACGCCGTGGCCCGTGCAATCCACCGCGGCGAACAGCACCTGCCCCCCGCTCTCGCCGATCCAGTAAAAATCGCCGCTCACGATGTCCTTCGGCGCGTAGAGGATGAAGCTGCCGGGCAGCAGGTCGCGGAAAATCTGCTCGGGCGGGAGAATGGATTCCTGGATGCGCCGCGCGTAGTTGATGCTGTCGGTGATCTCGTTCTTCTGCAGCGTGATCGCATCTTTCTGCTGCGTGATCTCGAAATTTTTCTGCGAGAGCAGTTTGTTCATGCTGCTCTTCACCAGGTAGCGGCGCAGGATCAGCACGGCGAGCACGATCAGCAGCGCGGCGATGGCGGAGATGGCCGCGATCCAGCCGTTCTTGCGCTGGTCGCGCAGCGCGTCGAGCTCCTTGTTGCGCTCCAGCTCCTCGATCTTCTGCGCGCTTTTCACGCTGTTGTAACGCGCCTTCAGCTCTTCGATCGCCTCGTTCTTTTCCGCGCCCAGCACCGAATCGTTCAGCGCCATGTATTTCTGCTGGTACGCATAGGCCTCTTTGTATTTTCCCGCGGCGGCCATGATCTCCGACATGCTGAGGTAGGCTTTCAGCTGCTGCGGCTTCGCGCCGGTGAGCAGCGATAGGTTCAGGCTTTTTTCGCCGTAGTGCAAAGCGGAGTCGAGCTGCCTGCGTTCGAGGAAAAGCTGCCCGATGTTGTCGTACGTGGAAGCCATGCCTTCGCGGTCGCCGAGCTTTTCTTTCAGGGCCAGCGATTGCCTGTAAAACGATTCCGCTTTGCCGAGCTCACCCTTGCTGCGGTACAGTTCGCCGATGTTGTTCAGGCAGACCGCCTGCTCGCGCAGCGCATTCGTTTTTTCAAAATACGGCACGGCGAGATTGTAATACTCGATCGCTTTGTCGTACTCGCCGAGCAGGTTGTACCCGTTCCCGATGTTCGCCAGCAGCTGCGGCTCCAGCGCGGGATGCGGCTTGCGCGAGCGCCGGTTGATCTCGAGCGCGTTGGAGTAATGGCTGATGCTTTGCCTGAAATCGCGCTGCGACATGGCGATGTTGCCCATCGTCATGTAGCACACCGATACGCCGAAATCGTCGCCCACGCGCTCGGAAAAACCCAGCGCTTCCAGGCAGCGCCGCATGCCTTCTTCGTAATCGCCGGTATAAAAATGCACGCCCGCGATGTTGCTGATCGCTTTGGCCATATACTGCGTATCGCGCGCGGCGCGGAAAACAGCTTCCGCTTTTTCGTTCCACCTCAGCTCTTCGACGTAATCGGTTTTGTCGCCGATGATGTTCGCGCGCGTCATGTACGCTTTTCCCAAACCGCGCGGGTATTCGATCGACCCGGCGAGCTGCTCCGCTTTGCCGACGTAGCTGAGCGCTTCCCGGTGATCCACCTGGCGGTAAGCATCGGCGATGTTGATCAGCAGCCACACGCGGCCGGTGTCCACCATTTCCGTTTTCAGCAACCGCTTCAGGCTGTCGAGCTGCCGGCTCTGCGCGACGGTGGCGGTCGC
>Ga0196977_1000847_pt1 | contig 13710 bp, 7 predicted proteins | sample S3v_1013CmetaG_FD_148634 | JGI IMG/M metagenome (GOLD analysis project Ga0196977, IMG submission 148634) | Soil microbial communities from Anza Borrego desert, Southern California, United States - S3+v_10-13C | ecosystem: Environmental > Terrestrial > Soil > Desert | place: USA: California...
GCGCTTCGTTGGTGTCTGTGTCTCGGTTGGTTGTGTTCGCGGTGTTTGTGGTGGGTTCGCGGGTTGCGGATCCTGTGCAGCAAGCCCCAGGACGTCCCCCATAAGTAATGACGTAGTTAATGTTGCTAATAGTAGCAACACTGAACCGTACCTTCTTCTTTTGCGCATGACGTCTACTCCCGTGATCGCATAGCGGCGCAGAGCATCACAGATGCGCCGATTCGTTGAATTCTGCGGGGGTTGTCTACGATTCAGGAGGGAACACAGATCTTGTATCATTCATTGGCATAGATCTCAACCCCTGATTCCGAAATCCGCAGATTTCTTCAATTAAATCATTGTGTTCGTCGCTTTTAGCGTGTTGCACAGAGCGTTACTCGTGCAGGATTTTTTCGCGAAGATATCAACACCTAAAGTTTGTGAGTGATGGTTAACCTTCAGGCAAGGGCTTTGCAGCGAAAAGAGTTTTGGACCAGAAAACGTAGTTGGAATTCATCAGGAACTTTCCGGAACCAGCGTCGTCTAAACACGTGCAATTCAATGAAAGCAACTGGCAAGTTTCCTCTCGACGGGGCGGCCTCGTGTCACGCTTTTTCGTGCTAGGACTATTGTTAATCCGACTCAGATTCCATAGGAGAACCGGTTATGTTTCCTCACTCGGAGCAGTGGTCTATCTCTCACGCTCTTTCCCTAATAATATCCATTTCGTTGCTGGTTACGACTCTCGATTTGTCCCTGACAGCAGATACACGAGGCCAAAGCCAGGACCGACGAGCAGGCAAGCCGCGACCGGAAAAGCCTGAAGGCGAGTTGCGGGATCTGGAAGAAGTGCAGCGTGAGTCGCAGGATGAGCCACGCGCGCCGGACGCGATTCCCTCGACGATACGTTCGCCGAAGGTGCCACTGGAGCCGTGGAATGGCCGTCGTGTTGGTGATCCGGAGGAGCGTAGGGGCGCCGCCCAAGCTGCGGCGCAAACGCGGCGTACCGACATGGCTGGACGGCGTGCTGCGCACGTGCGCCGGGCGCATGCACGTCCGCGTCTAAATCCTCTGCCGTCAGTGCCTGACGACCAGTTTGTGCAGAACTTCTTCACCTGGACCGGGTCGCGTGCGCCGAGTGCGAGCGAGTTGACCTACTGGAGCGACCAGTTCCGAGTGGCTTACGCGCAGGGGCAAGCTTCACTGAAGCTGGTGGCGGTGGAGTTTGGGAAGACGCTGTTCGAGTCGTCTGAGTATGCGGCCCGCAATCGTAGCGATCACTGGTACGTTTACGATCTCTACAAGACCTTTCTGATGCGCGATCCGGATGCTGCCGGCTGGGCCAACTGGGAGAGTGCGGTGCCGATTAACGGCCGCGTGAACGTGCGCCGCGCTTTTGAAGAAGCGCCGGAGTTCGCTGGTATTCTGGCGAGTATCATTCCCAACGGTACGCCTACGGCGAATGCCGCCTCGCTGATTACGGCGCGGGTGGACCCGCGCAATCAAGCGGGCCGCGGCATGTTGTCGCGCGATGCGACCTGGAGTGTGCCGCTGCTGAGTCTGCCGGGTCGTAATGGACTCGACCTGGGGTTAGGTCTGTCCTACTCCTCGATGGTCTGGACGCGTTCTGGCCCCTACCTGCACTTCGACGAAGATAACGGCTTTCCCAGTCCCGGTTTCCGGCTGGGTTTCGCAAGCGTGCAGCGCCGCGTCTTCGACGCGCAACGAGGAAAGAACGCTTTTCTCCTGATCACCGCCAGCGGTCAGCGGGTAGAACTCGCGCAGGTGGGCACATCGAATGTTTACGAGTCGGCTGATTCCTCCTATTTGCAGTTAACTGATAACAGTCCGAGTCTGCTGCTGCGGGCGCCGGACGGCACGATGCTCAGCTTCTTTGAGCTCGACAATGAGTATCGCTGCACGCAGGTGAAGGACCGCAACGGCAACTATCTGACCGTGAACCGCAGTGGTCTCGGTCAAATCACCAGCATCAACGACACGCTGGGCCGGATCATCAACTTTAACTACGACAGCAATGCGAACCTTTTGTCACTCACGCAGGCGTGGAATGGACAGCCGGCGCATCAGTGGGTGAGCTTCGGCTGGAGCACGCGCACGATGCAGTCGAGCTTTACCAGTGGCGTCGTAATCGGCACGAAAAACGGCACGGTACTGCCGGTGATTACGCAGGTGGCGCTCAATGACACTTCCCACTTCACCTTCGATTACACCAACTCACTGCAAGTCTCCGTAATCAGAAACTACTTTGGCGCGACGGAGCGCAACACGACCAGCTTCACTTATGAAACGCCGGCGGGAGACGTGCCGCGGCTATTGGATAGCCGCGTCTCGGCACGCAACTGGACCGGCGTCAACGGCGTGCCTGCACAGGTGATCACTCAGTACAGCGTGGCCAGCGACGGCGCCTGTGTGCTGACTGCGCCTGACGGCACTATTTACAAGGAATACTACGGCACCGGCTGGCAAAAGGGATTGACTACGTTGAGCGAAGTGTGGTCGGGTGGCGTAAAGCAGAAGTGGACCACGACGGCCTGGACACAGGACAACACCTCGGTTGGTTACGAGTTCAACCCGCGCGTGACCGAGACGAATATCCATGACGTGAACGGCAATCGCCGGCGGACAGTAATTGACTACGGAACGTACGCTGCGTGGGGCTTGCCTTACCAAATAAAGGAATACGCCACCGACGGCGTCACCGAGATTCGCCAGACAGTGACGGACTACAATCTCAGCCAGGGTTATCTCAACCAACGCATCATCGGGCTGGTGTCGGAAGCGCTGCTCAAGAATGGCAGCACCGTCTACGGTAAGATCACTTACACCTATGACGACCCGGCGCGGCTGCAAGCGACACCCGCCGCGGCCACGCAGCACGATCCTGCTTACAACACCTCGTTCACACCACGTGGCAACCTAACCTCAGTCTCGCGCTGGGACGTTACAGACATCAACAACGCCGCGAAGAAGCTGACCAGCTACACCAACTACTACATCACCGGCACGCCGGCTTCGACTACCGACCCTTCAGGCCATCAGAGCAGCGTCGCGTATGCGGACTCGTTCTCCGACAGCGTGAACCGCAACACGTTTGCTTACCCGACGACCATCACGGATGCGGGCGGTTTCAGCTCTCTCGTGCAATACCACTTCGACATTGGCGCGACGACGCGTACGCAGTCACCCACACCGGCGGGTCAATCGCAGGGTGCGATTCAGACCATGACCTACAACAGTCTGGGTCAACTGGAACGCATCACCACCACGAACAACAATGCTTACAAGCGCTTCTGGTACGGCGCTGATTACGTAGCGAGTTATGCCACCGTGAACAACGTCGCGGATGAGTTGTATTCGATTGAAGTCGTCGATGGTCTTGGTCGTGTGATTGGCGCTGCGGGTAATCATCCCCCCAGCACGGGTGGGTATCGGCTGGTCAGCACCATCTATGACCGGATGGGCCGGCTGTGGAAACAGTCAAACCCGACGGAAGTGAATAGTTCGTGGACGCCGGTTGGCGACGATGCAATTGGCATGTACTACACGCAACAGACTTACGACTGGAAAAGCCGCCCGCTAGTCACGACGAACACCGATCTGACCACCAAAACCGCCGCATATGCAGGTTGTGGTTGTGCTGGTGGTGAAGTCGTTACCCTTACTGACGAAGGCACGATCGACGGCGGCGTGGCCAAGCGGCGTCAACAGAAGATCTACTCCGACGTGCTTGGTCGCCCGGTGAAAACCGAAATCCTCAACTGGCAGGGCGGCAGTGTTTACTCGGCCACGGTCAACACCTACAACGTACGGGATCAGGTGACTCAGCTGCGCCAGTACGCCGGTGCAGAAGGCAGCGGCAGTTATCAGGACACGACCATCACCTACGACGGCTATGGCCGCCTCAAGACCAAGCACGTGCCCGAACAAAACGCGGGCACCAACACCGTCTGGACCTACAACGCCGACGGCACCATCAACACCGTCACCGACCCTCGCGGCGCCAACACCACTTATGGTTACAATGCCAGGCATCTCGTTACCTCGATAAACCACAGTGCGCCCGGCAGTGTTACTCCGACAGCCAATGCCACCTTCGCTTATGACGCTGCCGGAAACAGAACTTCGATGACTGATGGCGTGGGGACGCATTCGTACGCATACAATCAACTTTCGCGGCTGACTTCAGAGACTTATAACTTCACCGGGCTTAGCGGCACCTACACACTCAGCTACGGATACAATCTAGCCGGTGCGCTGACGAGTCTCGCCGAGCCAGCGCAGTACGGGGCCGTGATCAGTTACGCACATGACGCGATAGGACGACTAACGGCCGTGACGGGTACCGGTGGTCCAAGCACACAGCTTTTTACTGGAATGCAGTATCGTGCATGGGGCGGGTTAAAGCATGCCAATTATGGCGATGGACCACAGGTCAACGTCACCTACAATGCGCGGCTGTTGCCAACGCGTTATGAGATGACCAACGTGTTTCTGTCGCAGTTGGTGAATGGTGGTTACTTCACCGTTGGTACGGAGAATGACTACTATGCCGATGGCCGCCTACGTTACGCGCGCGATCTGCAAGATGGAAACTTCGATCGTCGCTTTGCCTATGATCATGCCGGAAGATTGAAAGAAGCTTACACTGGCCGCGAAGCGCGGGGGCTGGCGCCGAACAATCCGGCGGACAGTCCGTATCGCCAGACCTTCAGCTATGACGTTTGGAATAACCTGAGTCGAACTGGCAGACATTGGACGGCGTCCGTCTCAGACACACCAACTTACACTAACAATCGCCGTTCGGATTGGACCTACAACGCTAGCGGGAATGTCATCTCGCGAGACCAGGGAGAGCGCACTCATGCTTACGACGTTGTCGGCCAACAGCGCAATTTCTACGAGGAAGGACTTGACGCTTATCCTCAGGGCCACTACATCTGGCATCAATATACAATTGATCAAACCTATGATGCCGACGGTCGCACTGGTAAACGGATTGACCACCGTCACTCTGAAGATGAGAATGGCGTGTTGGAGGATTACACCGAGATTAATTACCAGCTGCGGTCAACTGTACTGGGGGGCGCCTTGATTGCAGATATCGACCAATGGGGTAACCGCGGAATCGGTCATGTGTATGCGGGCGGCGAACTGCTCGCTGACTATCAATACTATCCAGCCCAATACACTTCTACGACCATTCAACATCGCAACCCGATCACGGGCCAATGGGTGAAAGGCGCCGTGCGTGCAGAGCCTGACCCTCTTGGTGCTGAAGCAGGCTACACTAATCCCTATACTTATAGCCTCTCTTACCCCGACATGATCGCCGGGGAGAGTCTCTACTATATGCGTGGCAACGCCATGGACATCCGCGGTGGCTGCGCTCTAGACGGCCTGCCCGTTCCCTGTTCGTTGGTAAACGAAGCTATGATGTCCGAGACAAGCTCGGTAGCTCTCGAATACCAGCTCAACGACGGCACTACTCTGCCTCAACAGGGTATAATCCGGCATTTCGGGGCCGGACTGGTCCTATATGACCACCCATTTCTAAAACTTGATAATGAACCCGGAAACGTTCCGTATCGGGTCGGCTGGCGCACCGGAGTACTCTACGCGCATCCGCAGCACCCAGGGACAGATCTCCATCCCGATGCTTGCGGAGCCATGGCTGAGCAAGCGCAAAAGTTTGCTAATATCGCAGTCGGGAATGCGGGAGGCGACTATAGAAAAGCTCTCACTGAATTCGACAGCCTCTTAGGCACCTTATACGCCGGGCGTCCTTTGAGAAACTGGGACGATGCGATGGAGCTTCAACGAGGTGCTGACACCTCGAAGGCATCTGGCCTGTTAGGTGAGAGTGGGTTCGCAAGGGAGTTTCAAGAAGGGAACGTGAGCAACGATCAAACACATCACTTTGTTACTTATTTTAGCGGTGGACTAAACGCGCAAGACGGAATTCTAAAGATTCACAAGGCTACCGAAGATCAACCCGCCGATAAACGTTTGGGGGATGCAGCTCAAAAGTTTGGTCATGCGGTGCGAAATGATCCGGAAAGACTAAGATGGATTGGGAACAGCATACAAATAAGAATATGTGACAATAGAAATCGACCGGTACTGAAATTCAAACCATGAATTTTTAGCGCTGCTCTTAGGAGGTAACCAGTGTTTTTATTGCAGACCAGTCTCAAGAGGACCTTAACTTTGGTGGGTATTATTCTGGCAGGAACATTGTTAGGCTTCCATTGGCAGAGAATGGCTGATAGCGGCCAACTGCAAATGCCGAAGATCATACTAACTTGCTTATTAACAGTAGGTTCATATCTTCTAGCTTTGTTTGTAGTCGAGAGGCTCAAAATACGTCGCGAGAGTTCGCTCTGGGTCCTTTCTAGTCTCGTCGGCTCAGTTCTGAGCGCTTTTAATATTCAGGTTGTCAAATTCCTAATTGTGAACGCACAGGATCCATTCTCACCTACTTTCTTAGAGCAGATTGACTCAATTGCTTTTGGCTTCCTTACCTGTGCGGCCTTTTTCTCCGTGCTATCCCTCCTGATTGTGGCAACCATTCACCTGATGGGACGTTCACTGGTAGGATTGGTTTCTTAGTGTTTGCCAGAGGATTCCAGATTACCAGCAGGCACGATTCGCATTTGCTAAATTGCTTCGTGCCCACCGGTCCTGGAGCAGAACTAAACTGACGCGGCGATGGCCTGGTCGAAAATCTCGAGCGCGACGTCGACGTTCTCTTTGGTCAGCACCAGCGGCGGTGACCAGCGGATTGTGTTTGCTCCGGCGCCGAGGATTATCAAGCCACGATCGAAGCACGCCACCTCGATGCGATCGCGCAGCTCCGGCGCGGGCTTCAAAGAAGTCTTGTTGTCAACGAACTCAACTCCGATCATTAACCCCATGCCTCGTACGTCGCCGATGCACTCGTACTTCTGCATCAGTCGCTCCAATCCCGCTTTTAGATAAGATCCGACTTCCGCAGCATTCCTTACCAATCCCCCCTCGAGCAGTTCGATCGTTTTCAATGCCGCCTCGAGACAAACGGGGTTGCCGCCAAACGTCGATGCGTGCGCGCCGGGCTTCCAGTTCATCAGGTCCGCACGCGCGACACACGCACCGACCGGCAAGCCGGAAGCGATGCCCTTCGCGATACACACAATGTCGGGCTGTACGTCGTAATGCTCGCACGCGAACATCTTGCCGGTGCGGCCCATGCCGCTCTGCACTTCGTCGACAATCAGCAGGATGCCGTGTTGATCGCAGATGCGTCGCAGTCCCTGGAGAAAACCTTTCGGCGCCGGCACGTAACCACCTTCACCTTGCACTGCCTCGACGACAATTCCCGCGACCTCTTCGGCCGGCGTGGTCGTTTTGAAAAGACGCTCCTCGATCCAATTCAAAGCACCTTGCGCCGCGCCGCCATCGCCGCAATCAGCCGCGCTGAACGGGTTGCGAAACTCGTTTGGATACGGCACGTGGACCACGTCGAGCGCCTGGCGTTTGAAGCCCTTACGCTGTGCTGCCTTCGACGATGTTAACGACAGCGAGCCGAGTGTTCGCCCGTGAAAACTGTTGAAGAAGGCGATGAACTTCTCGCGGCCAGTCGCGTGCATCGCCAGTTTCAAAGCAGTTTCGACTGCTTCAGTACCGCTGTTTGCGAAGTGTGTCTTCGTGGGCGACTGCACCGGCACGATCGCGTCGAGTTTTTCCGCGAGCTCCGGCATCTGGCGGTAGTAGTAATCAGTGCCGCACATGTGAATCAATTCCGCTGCCTGCTTCTGAATCGCCTGGACCACTTCCGGATGACAGTGGCCGGTGGAACAGACCGCGACCCCTGCGTTGCAATCCAAAAACAGGTTACCGTCGACGTCTTCAACCCAGACGCCGCTTGCGCGTTCGGCGACGAGTTTGAACTCGGGTCGCGGATAGGACGGGGTAACAAATCTGGCATCCGCTTCGATGATCTTCCTTCCGTTGGGGCCGGGCAGGGCGGTCTTAATCTCGGGCTTTCGTGGTGTTGCAGTAGCGCCGGTCGACATTTTCATTTCTCCCTTTGTCAAAAAGACGGTTAAAAAAGACGATGCGCGTCTGAAAAACAGAGGTTCTTCAGACGTTAACAGTGCAGCGTTTAAGAAACCGGAAACTAGTCGGCGAAAAGATTCGCGCGCGATTCAAGTGGGCGATAGTGAAGTCGTTGGGGGTTCAACATACGTTCGCGATTCTAGCAGCCGCGGTTTGCCTCGGACAAGGACAGATTGATAAAGTAGAAACCTAATCTATACCTGCCTCCGGAGACAACAAACATGAAGATCCGTGTGAGACACAAGCTGTTTACCCTTGCACTTTTCGCGCTTGTTCTATCGATTGCCACGGCAGCGCCGTTCTTTACGCGCGCCAGCGCCGATACGAAGAAGAGCGATACGAGTAATAAAAACAAGATTACGTATCCCGAAACGAAGAAGGGCGAGGTCGTCGACGACTACTTCGGCACCAAAGTGCCCGACCCGTATCGTTGGCTTGAAGATGAGACCTCAGCCGAGACGAAAGCCTGGATTGAGGACCAGAACCGGGTCACGTTCGCTTATCTCGACAAGATTCCGTATCGCGAAAAGCTCAAAGCGCGGCTGACGGAACTTTACAACTATCCGCGCATCTCCGCGCCGTTTCGTCGTGGTGACACTTACTTCTTCACCAAAAACGACGGCTTGCAGAACCAGAGCGTTTACTACATTCAAAAGGGTGTGAACGGCACTCCGGAGGTCTTTCTCGATCCGAACAAGTTTTCGGCCGACGGCACGTCTGTGTTGAGTGCGTTCTCGCTTTCGAAAGACGGGAAGTATCTGGCCTATGGCATCTCCACGGGCGGTTCTGATTGGGTCACACTCAACCTGATGGACGTCGCCACAAAACAGAAGCTCAGCGACGAACTGCAGTGGTTGAAAGTGTCAGGCGTGTCGTGGCAGGGAGACGGTTTTTACTACAGCCGTTATCCGGCGCCGGAAAAAGGCAAAGAGCTCTCCACGAAAAATCAGTTCCACGCTGTCTACTTCCACAAGGTTGGCACGCCGCAATCCGAAGACGTGCTGATTTACGAAGACAAGCAGAATCCGCTGCGTTTTCATAACGTCGGTACCACCGAAGACGAGCGTTTTGCGTTGCTGACGATCTCGGACCGCGGCAGAGGTAAGAAGGGAAATTCGCTCTTCTACAAGGACCTCTCGAAGCCGGACGCGAAGTTTGCGCCGATCGTCGCTGAAATTGGCGACGACACCTTCGGGGTGATCGACAACGTGGGCGACAAGTTCTTGATTCGCACGAATCGAAATGCGCCGAACGGACGCGTGGTGCTCGTCGACCCGCAGAACCCGGACGAAAAGAATTGGAAAGACGTGTTGCCGGAACGAACTGAGCCGTTGCAAAGCACCGGCACGGCAGGCGGCAAACTCTTCGCTTCGTGGCGTAAAGACGTGGCGACGCGCGCATACGTCTTCAGCCTCGACGGCAAGTTGGAAAACGATATCGTGTTGCCGGGAGTCGGTACTGCCGGTGGTTTCGGTGGTCTGAATGACGACAAGCACGTGTTCTACAGTTTCACTTCATTCAACTTCCCGCCGACGATTTACAAGTACGACATCGCAACGAAGAAGTCTTCGGTGTTTCGCACCGTCGATATCCCCGGATTCAAACCGGAGAATTACGAAACGAAGCAGGTCTTCTACAACAGCAAAGACGGCACGCGCGTGCCGATGTTTCTCGTTTACAAGAAAGGCCTCAAGCTCGACGGCAACAACCCGACACTGCTCTACGGTTACGGCGGTTTCAACGTCGTGACGGCGCCGGGATTCAGTTCGCTCCGCATGGCCCTGCTCGAACAGGGCGTTGTCTACGCTTCCGCGAACATGCGTGGCGGTGGTGAGTATGGTGAGAAGTGGCACGAGGCCGGCACGAAGCTCAAGAAGCAGAACGTGTTTGACGACTTTATCGCGGCGGCTGAGTGGCTGATTGCGAACAAGTACACGTCGTCGAGCAAGCTCGCGATTCAAGGCGGATCGAATGGCGGCCTGCTCGTGGGCGCGGTTTCGAATCAGCGTCCGGAGCTGTTCCGCGCGGTGATCGAACAGGCGGGCGTGATGGACATGTTGCGCTTCCAGAAGTTTACGATCGGGGCGAACTGGATCTCTGACTACGGTTCGAGTGAAGCGAGTGAAGCCGAGTTCAAGGCTTTGTACGCGTACTCGCCGATCCACAACATAAAGGCCGGGACGAAGTATCCGGCCACGCTGATCACCACGGCGGATCACGACGACCGTGTGGTTCCGGCGCACAACTACAAGTACGCGGCGGCGTTGCAAGCCGGACAGGGCGGTGACAACCCGATCCTGATCCGCGTCGATGTCAACTCCGCGCACGGCGCGAGCAACACGACGAAGGCCATCGAGCAGACGCGGGATATTTACGCGTTTCTGTTTGAGAACCTCGGCGTGGAATACAAGTAACTTAGGCCACAAAGAGGCACAAGAAGCACAAGTAAGCAGGTGATGCCTTGCTGCTTGTGCGTTTTGTGCCTTTTCGTGTCTCTATTTGAACTTTTTGATTGCGTGCGCTTCGGTGTTGAAGATCACGTTGTTGAAGTCGAGTGTGTACGGCGCGGAGAAGAGCAGGTAGAAATATTTGAACGTCTCCGCAAAGAGAAAACTGTGCATGGAGTCTGACTTTTCTTTGGTTGTCACGTTCTTGAGTGCGGCATAAGCGATGTCCGTCCGGCAGTGCTGCACAAAGTCTTTTTACATCTTCTCGCCCTCGTAGAGGTAGCGCGAGTCTTTCGTGTATTGGTAGAGGTAGTAAGTCGATTCGACGATCTCGGGTCTTAATGGATAACCCGGCGACGTAATCTTCCTAGCGCGGTAATCAAACTCTTCCGGCTCGATTCCTGCTTCGTTCCACATCACGTACGACGACTCCTGCAAGCGCTTTGCGCGTTTTACATCACTCGACAACGCCAATATCGCCGGAAAAAAAGCGTCGAGAGCACCGTAAGTTGTAGCGCGGCGCGCGCCGGTGTTCATGTCTGCATGTCCGTACCACAGTTCACCTTTCCAGTCGTCCTGAAGATATTTGTTGATCGCGACAATGCTCTGGTCCCACATGCGTTTGCAGTCGCGATCGCCGAACAACAGCCAGCACTTTAAAAGGTATTCGTAATAACTGTCGATCGCGCCGCTGATGTGACTGTCCGTGTTGGTCCATTCGCCGGTTTCGACGTTGATCCACTCGCCTACGAGACCGATCTTCGAACGATGGTTGTACGTTTCGACGAGCGCTCGTTTCGCTTTGTCGTAGAAGACGGGCTTGCCCGTGAACTTGCTGAGCGTGCCAAACTCGATTAGCAGCGTTCCGGTTTCCGCCGGATTACTGATGGGTTTGCTCGTCTTGCCGGTTTTCAGGTTTACGTAGCGATACGGCATTCCGGTCGGCGAGTTGAATACGGGCAGCAAGCGGTTGCCGAGATCTTCCGCGAGATTAAGGAAGCGTTTGTCGTTGGTGAGTTGGTAATTCGTGAGCAGTCCGCCGAGGAGTCTGATGGTGATTTCGAAGTTCTGCACTTCGATGTCTTTATCGAAGGAGAGATTCTCGAGGATGTATTTCTGGGTTGCCGCGGCTTCATCGTTCAGGCCCATGAGGATCATCGTATCGAGCGCGTCGACCGGCGTCATCAGCAACGGCTGCGGGTACCAGTCGTGGTGAGTTTTTGAGAGTGGCTTTAGATCGTCGTGGTCCCAGGCGTATTTCTTGTAGCCGTTCCACGCGTGCAGGAATTCTGCTTTGACTTCGGCGGCGAGTTTTTTGCGGTTAACGTCCTGGGCGAAAGAGGCATTGCCACAGACAACACAGATTACACAGACAGAAAGAAAGAGTCTGTTGAAGGTTTGGCTGAGTTTACTTGCGTTTCCAGCGAACGCCATCTTTGGTGTCTTCGAGGATGATGCCGCGGTCGGCGAGCTCGCGACGGATCTCGTCGGCACGTCCGAAGTCGCGGCGGCGACGCGCCTCCTGACGTTCGTCAAGCAACGCCTGCACTTCGCTGTCGAGCATCTCGCGTTGCCCTTTGCCGAAGATGTTCAGCACGGTGTCGATGCGATCGATGACTTCGAGCAACTCCCGTTGGTTATCAGCTTTTACCTGTTTACGCGCGAGTGCTGTGTTTACTTCGCGCGAGAGGTTGTGGACCACTGCTAGAGCCACTGAGGTATTCAAGTCGTCGTCCATTCCCGCTTCGAACTCCCGCAACGTGCGTTCGGCAGTTTCGTGTAGCTTCTCATTCATGCCGGGATCTGTGCGGGCTTCACTCAAACGCGCGCGAAAGTCGCGCAGGCTCGCCACGGTTTTCTCCGCACCCGCCAGCGCGTCGAAGGTGAAGTTGAGTTGCTTGTTGTACGGAACACTCAGCAGAAAATAGCGAATCGCAGCCGGCGAGAAACCCTTCGCCGTAATATCGCGAAAGGTGTAGTAGTTGCCCTTCGACTTCGACATCGTTTCGCCTTCGACCTTGAGATGTTCGAAGTGAATCCAGTAACGCACGAACTGTTTGCCCGTCGCGCCTTCGCTCTGCGCGATCTCGTTTTCGTGATGCGGAAAAACGAGATCGATGCCGCCGGCGTGAATGTCGAAACTCTCGCCGAGATACTTCATCGACATCGCGGAGCACTCAATGTGCCAGCCCGGACGGCCGCGCCCGATCTCCGTGTCCCATGCCGGTTCTGTTTCGCTCGCTGGTTCTTTCCACAGTGCGAAGTCGCGCGCGTCTTCCTTCTCGTACTTGTCCGTATCGACTCTCTCGCTGGCGCCGGCGATGTTTCCTGCGAAGTTAATCTTCGAGAGCTTGCCGTACTCGGGAAACGAAGCGATGCGGTAATAGATCGAACCGTCCGATGGATAGGCGTGACCGCCGGCTAGTAGCTTCTCGATCAACGTGACCATTTCCGGAATGTGACGTGTGGCGCGTGGCACGACTTCGGGCCTTTCGCAGCCGAGCGCGTCGAAGTCTTCCCACAACGCATCGATGTACTTGGCGGTGTACTCGTCGATGGTCACGCCACGCTCTTGCGACTTGGCAATGATGCGATCTTCGACGTCCGTGATGTTCATCACGTGTGTGACCTTGTAGCCTTTGAACTTCAGGTAGCGGCGGACGATGTCGGTGGCGACCGTGCTGCGAAAGTTACCAATGTGGCCGTATTCCCAGACGGTTGGACCACAGTAGTAGAACCGCACCTCACCTTCGTTCATGGGGCGGAACTCTTCAACGCGGCCCGATAGCGTGTTACGAAATCTCAGCATGGGTTGTTGAGGATAAACTTGTTCTAGAAATGTTTCCAGCCGCCCGGGTTCAGTTCCCAAACGCGCGGCCCTTCAGAGATCTTCACTCCATCAGTGTGAATCCTGATTTCACCAATCCGTGTGATCTGTGTGCCATCGACACGGCGCGGCAGGCGACCAACATCAACGGCTCGCACCGTAAACAACAGTTCAAAATCCTCACCGCCGTGCAGCGCGAGTTGCAGCGGATCGAGCGCGCGGCGGCCGCATAATTCAACCACCCGATGATCGATCGGCAACAGCGACGATTCAATGAGCGCGCCGGCGCCACTCGCCGCACATAAATGATTCAGATCCGACGAAAGCCCGTCGCTAACGTCG
>Ga0196977_1000849_pt1 | contig 13675 bp, 16 predicted proteins | sample S3v_1013CmetaG_FD_148634 | JGI IMG/M metagenome (GOLD analysis project Ga0196977, IMG submission 148634) | Soil microbial communities from Anza Borrego desert, Southern California, United States - S3+v_10-13C | ecosystem: Environmental > Terrestrial > Soil > Desert | place: USA: California...
ATACGGTGCGCTGCTCCGGCGTGAGCATCCTGTCTACGGCGACGAAGAGGTCCGCGCGCTTGTGCCACGCCTGATCGATCTGGCGCTGGAATTCAGGCGAGCGCCCGCGCTCCCAGTTCACCATCCAGTCGGTGACGCGCGCGGTGAAGCGCTGAAGATCCTCGTTGCGGTGGGTGAGGACCTCGACGAATTCCTTCTGCCGGCGCAGCCGCTCGGCGTAGTGCTGCTGCTCGAGGCGCGGCAGCTCGCGTGCGAGCGCCATGACGCGGGCTTCCTGCTCGTCGGTGAGCGGCGCGAGCCACTCCTTCAGATGCTTGACGATGCGCTTGCCTTCCGCTTCGGCGCGTTCATCCGGCGTGCCGTTGACCTTGCGTTCGCGGACATATTTGCGGTTGTCCTTCTCCCACTTGCGCTGGAGGTTTTCGATCTGCGCCGGCGTAATCGTCGCGAGCAGGCCCGCCGCGTCGGGCGCGGCCTGTCGCGCCGCCGCGCGGTAGCGCGCGCGCAAGCCCTCGCGGAACCACAGGACATCCTCCTGTGAGACCCCGTCCTGCATGCGCGTTTTCGCGGTGCGCATGAAACGCGCGTACTCGGGTAACTGCTCGTAGCGGTGCCAGGCGTGGAAGCGTTCGAAGCGCTTCTGGAACTCGGCCTTCTGCTGCGGATCGAGGTCGAAATAGCCGTCGAGGAACCAGGCGGTGACGGTATCGGCCTGGTTGTAGGCGAACTTCGTGAACGTGCACGAAACCAGCAGCGCCGCGAGCGCCACCAGAAGGACAAAACGCGCGGCGCGTCCGCACGACATTTGCAGAACGGTCGCTCTCATAGCCGCACCACAGGCAAATCAAAGGCCTAAAAATTCAACGTGACGCGCATAACATAGCCGCGTCACAGCCGGAAGGAAAGGCGGTTACGGAGCACGCGAACCAGGAAAGGAGGTTTCGGAGGAAAACCTCGGTTTCCCCTGAATCGTGCACCGGCCGAGTCGGGCTGCCGAATGGCAGCCCGAGCCGAAGGCGAGCGTCGCGCTACAGCCGGGCGAACCAGAAGAGGGAGAGGGCGCCGGCAACGAGTGCGAGCAGCGCCGCGGCGGCGCTCACCAGCGCCGTCACCTCGGTCTCCTTCTTCTCCATCGTGAACTTCGAGCTCAGCGCTTCGTAGACCTTCTTCAGTTCCGCGGCACTGGAGGCGGAGAAGTATTCGCCGCGTGTCACGTCGGCGATCGCGCGCAGGGTCTCCTCGTCGAAGCGCATGTACACCGACCAACCCTCGAAGCTCGCCATGCCGCCCTGCGCGTTGCCGAGACCGACCGTGAAGACCCGCACGCCGCGCTCGGCCGCCATCTTCGCCGCGTCGAGCGGATCGGGACCCGTGGTCCTGCGCCCGTCGGAGAGCAGCACGATGGCGGCCGAGGCATAGGAGCCGGGCGGCACCGGCACGAATTCCGGGGCCTGCGGCTTCTTGGGCTGGTCGATCGCGACACCGCGGCGGCCGTCGCGCGCGCCCATGCCGAAGATCATCGACTCGAGGTCGATGCCGGCCTCGGGGAATATCGTCGCGAGCGCAACGATGAGCCCGCTGCCGATCGCCGTATGACGCTGCAGCTCGAGCCCGTCGATCGCGGCGATGAGATCGTCCTTGTTCTTGGTCGGCGACTGCACGAGCAGCGCGGTGCCGGCGAACGAAACGACCCCCACGCGCACGTCCGGCGGCTGCTGCGCGATGAAGGATTTCGCCGCCTCCTGTGCCGCCACCAGCCGGTTCGGCTCGACGTCGCTCGCACGCATGCTGAGCGAGACGTCTATCGCGAGGACGATCGTGCGCTGCTCGGACGGCAGCGTCACGACCGCCGCGGGACGCGCGGCGGCGAGCAGCATCGCGGCGAACGCGACCAGAAAGAGCAGGGGCGGGACGTGCCGTCGCAAACGCTGGCCGCCGCTCATCGCGTGACGCACGAGACCGAGATCGGCGTAACGCAGCGCGCCACGTTTCCTCCGCCGCAGCAGTGCCACGTAAAACGCCGCCGCCACGGGTACCGCGAGAAGCAGCCACAGGAGCTCCGGCGCCATGAATCTCATGATTGCAGGTACTCCAGCATGCGTCGGCGCATGGCGGCGTCGGGCAGGCGGCCTGACCCCGCGCGCACGTTGTCTTCGAGATGCATAACCCGGCGCGTACCGGGAATGACGCACGTCACCGCGGGATGCCCGAGGATCCACTTCAGGAAGAACTGTCCCCAGCTCGCGCAGTCGATCTCGGCGGTCCACGGCGGCAGCTTCCTGCCTTTCACGCTGTTGAACAGGCCCGCGCCGGCGAACGGGCGGTTCACGATGACGGCCGTGCCGCTTTCCGCGCAGACGCCGAGCAGACGTCTGTCCGCCTCGCGCTCCGCCATCGAGTAATTGAGCTGCACGAATTCGTAAGTCTTCGTCTTCACCAGCCGCTCGAGCTCGGCGTACGCGGCCGAGTGGTAATGCGTGATGCCGATGTAGCGCACGCGCCCTGCGTCCTTCCACTCGCGCAGCGTCTGCGTGTGTGTCTCCACGTCGAGCAGATTGTGCACCTGCATGAGGTCCATGCGGCGCGTGCGCATGAGCTCGAACGAGCGTTCCATCTGGCGTATGCCCGCCTCACGGCCGTTCGTCCACACCTTGGTTGCGAAGAAGAAGCGCTCGCGCAATCGCAGCTCGGCGACCAGGTCCCCGGCGACACGCTCGGCCTCGCCGTACATCGGCGAGGAATCGATGACGCTGCCGCCGTGCGTCGAGAGGCGCTGGAGCACCGCCTTCAGCTCGGCGCGCTCGGGCGCCTCCGCGCCGACGTCGAACGTCTGCCACGTGCCGACCCCGACGACGGGAATCGCCTCGCCGGTGCGCGGTACGGGTCTCGTCGACATGGTCTGACTGGATGCGGCAGCGCGTGCGTGAGAGTGCGCCGCGGCCGTTAAAGCGCCGGCGATGAGCCTCAGTGCGGCGCGGCGTGTGAACACCCGCGCATATTAATCCAAGGAAGGGAGGTAACGGAGGGAAACCATGGGTTTCCCTCTGCGGGGTCATGCGTTACGGCAACCGCTGTAACGCATAACCCCGTTGAATCATGCAGCGGCGGATGTCTTCGTGCTCGTTCACGAAGCGCTCGTTCGAGCCGACCGCGGGCGTGAGCGCGCCGACGCGCCCGCCATCGGTGCGTGCAGCCGGGCTGCCGGCCGGCGCGACCGGCGCCGTGGCGCGGCTCAGCGCGAGCTTGCGGCACTCCTCCATCTCGCGGTTGACCATGGCTGCGTCGGCGCCGGGCTTCGTCCATTGGCCGCTCGCGCAGCCCTGCACGATCAGGACGAGGGCAGCGGTAACTCCGTGAGCGAGCAGGCGTTTCATGTTCGGTTAGACTAACAATTCCCTCTTCGGTTGCGAAGCCTCCATCATCATGACCGCCCCCGCCCTGCCGTCCGACGGCCTCATCGCGTTTGTGAAGCGCGCGTGCCCGACGTGCACGCTGATCGAGCCGCAGTTGCGCGAAGTTGCACGGGCCGTGCCCGACTTTTTCGTGGTCACGCAGGACGATCCGGCTTTTCCGGCGGGTGTCGGGCGCGTGATCGACGATCGTGAGCTCGACCATTCGTGGCTGAACGGCATCGAAGCGACGCCCACCCTGATCAGGCTGTCCGGCGGCCGCGAGGTCGAGCGCGTGGTCGGCTGGGACCGCAGCGGCTGGCGCGCGCTGACCGGCGTCGCTGAGCTCGGGCAGGATCTCCCGGCGCTGCGCCCGGGGTGAGGTTCGCGCTCACTCGAGCCCGGGGTGGCCGAGCGGCTGGAAGCGAAACACAAGGGTGGCAGGCTCAATGCGCGCAAGATCGAGATTGCCGATCACGCCGATCCGATCGAAGCGTGCTTCGAACGCGGCTGGAGCGACGGTCTGCCGGTCACACCGCCGACGGACGAGCGGGTGCTCGCGATGCTCGCGGGAACGACGCGCGCACCCGATGAGGTGATCGGGCAGATTCCGCCGTACCTGGCGCCGTGCACCGTCGAGAAAGCCGCGATCAACGCGGTGCTCGCCGGATGCCGGCCGGAGTACATGCCGGTGCTGATCGCGGCGCTCGAAGCCGCGCTCGAACCGGTGTTCACGCTGCACGGGGTGCTCGCGACCACGTACTTCTCCAGCCCGGTCATCATCGTCAACGGTCCGGTCGCGAAGCGCATCGGCATGAACTCGGGCATCAACGCGCTGGGGCAGGGCAACCGCGCCAACGCGACGATCGGCCGCGCGCTCAACCTGATCGTGCGCAATGTCGGCGGCGGGCGTCCCGGCGAAGCCGATCGCGCGACGCTCGGCGCGCCCAGCAAGTTCACGCTGTGCTTCGCCGAAGACGAATCCGATCCGGATTGGGAGCCGCTGTCGGTTGCACGCGGATTCGCGGCCGGCGCGTCCACGGTGACGCTTTTCCAGGGACACGGCGTCGAAGCGTTCGTCGATCAGAAGACGCGAACGCCGGAAGGACTGTCGCGCTCGTTCGGCCTGTCGCTCGTGAAAATCGGGCACCCGCGGCTCGTGCAGTCCGCACGCGCGGTGGTCGTGCTCTCGCCGGAGCACTGGCGCATCTACAAGGAAGCCGGATGGCGCCGCAAAGACATCGAGCGCGCGCTGTACGAGGCGACGATCCGGCCCGGCGCCGAGATCGTCGCGGGCCTCGATGGCGTCGGTGAGGGCGTGCCGCAGGCGCGTGCGGCCGAGCCGGTGCCGAAATTCCACGAAGACGGATTGCTCGTCGTGCGCGCCGGAGGCGCAGCGGGGCTCTTCTCCGCGGTCCTTCCCGGCTGGCTCGCCGGACGCAACCGCACCGAGCTTCAACCCGTTACCAGGGAGGTCAGACCATGACGTGGTTACGTGATCCCACCGCCGAGACGTCGGCGATCAAGCGCCCGCGCACGAAGCCGCGGGCATCGCTCGACGATCTCACGATCGGGCTCTTCGACATCGGCAAGACGCGCAGCGACGAGTTTCTCGACCAGCTCGAGAAGCGCCTCGCCGAGCGCGGGCTCAAAACCCGACGTTACGCGAAGCCGACGAACGCCAAGGTCGCGCCGGCCGCCGTCATCGACCAGGTGGTCGGCGAGGCCGACGCCGTCGTCATCGCGCTCTCCGATTGAGGCTCGTGCACGTCGTGCAGTCTGCACGACCTCATGAATCTCGATGGCAGGGGCATACCCGGCGTTTCGATCGTGACGACGGGCTTCACCGATGCGGTCGAGGTGCAGTCCACCGCAATGGGTTTCGATCCCGCGGTCGTGTACGTGCCGCACCCGATACAGAACCGCACGCGCGAGGAGCTCGCCCGCATCGCCGACGGCGCCGTCGATTCGACGCTGAAGCTTCTGCAAAGCGCATGAGCGGCGGCCGTAAGGTTGCCGCGGCCCGGGCGACGAAGCAGCGGTAAGCTCGGAAAAGCTTCAGGGAGAAGGCGATGGCCGCTGCCGATCGTGCATCTGAAACGCTCGTGAAGGTGCACCCGCTCACGGTGCGCATCACGCACTGGGTGAACGCGTTCGCCATTCTGATCATGGTCGCCTCGGGCTGGCGCATCTACAACGCGGATGCGTTCCTCGGCTTCAAGTTTCCCGACGGGCTTACGCTCGGCGGCTGGCTCGCGGGTGCGCTGCAGTGGCACTTCGCGGCGATGTGGCTGCTCGCGCTGAACGGCGTCGTTTACGTCGGTTACGGCATCGTCTCGGGTCACTTCGCCCGCAAGCTCCTGCCGCTTTCGCCGGTCGCGGTGGCGCGAGATCTGCGCGCTGCGCTCCGGGGCAGGCTCGCGCACGCCGACCTCTCCGTGTACAACGCCGCGCAGCGCGCGGCGTACCTCGGCGTCATCGCGCTGCTCGCCGTCCTCATCCTCTCCGGCCTCGTGCTCTGGAAGCCGGTCCAGTTCCAGACGCTCGGCCTGGTGATGGGCGATTACGAGGGCGCGCGCTACGTGCATTTCTTCGCGATGGCCGGCGTGGTCCTGTTCGTGCTCGTGCACGTCGCGATGGTGGCGCTGGTGCCGCGCACGTTCCCGTCGATGTTTACCGGACGCATCAGAACGAAGGTGGCGGCATGAAACGCAAGACGATGGCGTCGAGCCTGGACGATTTCCCGCGGCGCGATATCGCGAAGCTGGAGCGACGACTGTTTCTGAAGCGCGGCTTGAGCATGGGTGCGCTGACGCTGCTCGCCGGCTGCGACCTCACCAACCAGGAGTCGGTGCAGCAGGTGCTCTGGGCGATGTCGCGGTGGAACGACCGCGTGCAGGACTGGCTGTTCGATCCGAACCGGCTTGCGCCGGAATTCCCGGAGAGCCGGATCACCCGGCCTTTTCCATTCAACGCGTTCTACGGCATCAACGAAGTGCCGTCGGTCGACGGCGCCGGTTACAAGCTCGAGATCTCGGGTCTGGTGCGGGAGAAGAAGGCGTGGACGCTGCCCGAGCTCTACGCGCTGCCCCAGACCTCGCAGATCACCCGTCACATCTGCGTCGAGGGCTGGAGCGCGATCGGGAAGTGGAGCGGCGTGCGCTTCAGCGATTTCCTGCGGCTGATCGGGGCCGACACCACCGCCCGGTACGTCGGCTTCAAATGCGCGGACGATTATTACACCAGCATCGACATGCCGACGGCATTGCACCCGCAGACCCAGCTCACACTGCGCTTCGCGGACCAGATACTGCCCCGGGAATACGGCTTTCCCATGAAGCTGCGGATGCCGACCAAGCTCGGATTCAAGAATCCCAAGCACATCATGGCTCTGTACGTGACCAACGAGAACCCCGGTGGCTATTGGGAGGACCAGGGCTACAACTGGTACAGCGGCTCCTAGGGCGGGAGAGTTGTTGCCACCGGGCCCCCGATGGTAGTCTTCACGCGCGGCCCAGGAGCCGTAAATTCAACGAGGGAGGCAAACCATGAAGAAGCTGTTCGCTGCCGTTTTTGCTGCACTGCTGTCGCTGACGTTCGCCAGCGCGTATGCCGGTGAAATGAAGAAAGGCGACGAGATGTCCAAGAAGGACGAAGCCAAGAAGAAAAAAGGCGAAGGCAAGAAGAAAGAGAAGTAAGCAGCACGCTTCAAATAAAAAGGGCGCGGAGATCCGCGCCCTTTTTATTTGAACCAACGCGGGAGTGCCGCGCTCAGCGATTTCTTGCGCCGGCGCTGGTAACGCCGGCGCGTCGTACGTTTTTCTGCTGCCGTGCGGTTACGAGCAGAACTTCGTGACCGGCACCGGCTCGCGGTCAGCCTTGCCTTCCCAGAACATGAGCTTCTCGTCGAGGCCCTTGGACGCGAGGTAGTCCTTCACCGCTTTCGCGCGCTGCTCCGAGAAGCTCCTTGTTGCCGGCCTGCGCTTCCAGACGATCGGTGTGGCCGGAGATGATGATCGCGCCGACCATGACCTTGCGCTTCTGCACGTTCGCGATCATGCGGTCGAGCTCCTTCATGCCCGCTTCCTTGAGCGTCGCGCTGCCCGGATCGAACGCGCTGTTGCCCTGCACGTAGGTCTTCTGCTCGAACTGCGCGTACTGGGGCTTCGGCTTCTTCGCTTCGGGTTTGGCGGCCTCGGGCTTCGCGGCCTCGGGTTTCGCCTCGGGCTTCGCCTCCGGTTTCTTCGCGGGCGGCTTGATGGTGCGGCCGTTCACTTCCACGACCACGCGCCGGTTGGGCTGAAGGCACGTTCCCAGCTCTTCCGCCGACATCGACCCCGTCTCCGAGGTTGCGGCACAGCCGGCGAGCGCCAGCGCGGCAAAACAGTACAGCGTCTTTTTCATTTCGTCCTCTCCTCTAATACGAACCGCGGGGATGCGGTCAGTTTCTGTTTGTGTGCGTGAGGCGCATCGAGCGCCGCCGCCGGGTCTTACGTAATCTACATTGGAGCGCGGTCTGCGCACAAGCTTGACGCGTTGCCAGTGCGGCGCCCGCTGCTCCACAATGTGACACCCGCTCCCCCTCCTGCGATTCCGATTCTTCCCGAACGCCTGCTGCGTCGCCTCGTGGCGGTGCGCGCCGACGAGATGCGCGCGCTGCTCTGGTCGTTCGCCTACTTCTTCTGCCTGCTCGCGAGCTATTACGTGCTGCGCCCGCTGCGCGACGAAATGGGCGTCGCCGGCGGCGTTCGCAACCTGCACTGGCTGTTCACCGCGACGTTCGTCGTGATGCTGGCCGCGGTGCCGATCTTCGGCGCGCTCGTCGCGCGGCTGCCGCGGCGGCGCTTCATCCCGCTGGTCTATCACTTCTTCGTGCTCAACATTGCGGTGTTCTGGGCGCTGCTCACGTTCGACATCGCGCGCGAGCACGTCGCGCGCGTGTTCTTCGTGTGGATCAGCGTGTTCAACCTGTTCGCTGTTTCCGTGTTCTGGTCGTTCATGGCCGATCTCTTCCGAAGCGAGCAGGGGAAGCGCCTCTTCGGCTTCATCGCCGCGGGCGGCTCGGCCGGCGCCCTCGCCGGGCCCGGCCTGACGATTGTCCTTGCCGGGCCGCTCGGACCCGTGAACCTGCTGGTGGTCGCGGCGCTGCTGCTGGAGGCGGCGGTGTGGTGTGCGTCGCGGTTGGAGCGCTCCGCGCCGCGCGAAGCGCCCGCCGGCGGCGCACCGCCTGCGGCGCAAGCACCGCTTGGCGGCGGCGCTCTCGCCGGATTCGCGCTGCTGCTGCGCTCGCCGTATCTCGCGGGCATCGCGCTGTGGGTGCTGCTCCTCTCGCTTGCAGGCACGGTCCTGTATTTCCAGCAGGCGAACATCGTCGCCGCGGCCTCGGACGACCCTGCCGTGCGCACGCGCATCTTCGCATCGATCGATTTCGCCGCGGGCGTGCTCACGATCGTGGTGCAGACGGTGGCGACGGGACGGCTCATGACGCGCTTCGGCGCCGGCGCCGCGGCCGCGTTTCTGCCGCTCGTGTTCGCCGCCGGGTTCGCCGCGCTCGCGGCGAGTCCCGCGCTCGCGCTCGTGATCGCATTCCAGGCGATCCAGCGCACGGCGAACTTCGCGATCTCGAATCCGGCGCGCGAGGTGCTCTTCACGGTGGCTGCGCGCGAAGAAAAGTACAAGGCGAAATATCTGATCGACGGCGTCGTGTTCCGCGGCGGCGATGCCGCGAGCGGGTGGCTCTTCAACACGCTGCGTGCCGCGGGGCTCGAGCTGCAGACGATATCCGCGGTGACGGTTCCCGTTGCGATCGGCTGGCTCGCGCTTGCGCTCGCGCTCGGACGTGCGCACGAGCGGCGCGCGCGAGAGCGGAATTGACGCCGCCGCATCCGCGCCAGCATACTCGGCAGCACCCAATGGGCGTGCGCACGGACGAGGCCGTTCGCACGCGAAATCCAAGGAAGAAAAAATGCGACTGGTGACGTTTTCCGACGCCGCAGGCATGCGTGTCGGCGTTCACGACGCCGCGTCGGACACGATCGTCGATCTCACGGCGATGAGCCGGCTGCCGCGCGACATGACCCAATTCGTCGCGCTCGGCAAGAACGGGCTCTCGCGCGCGCGCCGCGCGGTGAAGAGCGGGGAGGCGCGAATTGCAGCCTCCAGCGTCAGGATCCACGCCCCTTTTCCGCGGCCGGCGAAGAACATCCTGTGCGTGGGCAAGAACTATCACGATCACGCGCGCGAATTCCACGCCAGCGGCTTCGACGCGAGCGCCGGCAAGGACGCGATACCCGAAGTCCCGATCATGTTCACGAAGTGGCCGAACTCGGTGATCGGGCCGAACGAGCCGATCCCGAGCATGAACGACTACACCGACTCGACCGATTACGAAGGCGAGCTATGCGTGGTGATCGGCGCGGGTGGCCGCAACATCGCGCAGAAAGACGCCTACGCCCACGTCTACGGCTACACGATCGTGAACGACGTGACGGCACGCACGCTCCAGAACCGGCACAAGCAGTGGTTCCTCGGCAAAAGCCCGGACGGTTTCTGTCCGATGGGGCCGTGCATCGTCACGGCGGACGAGATCGAGGACGTGACGCAGCTGCGGCTGCTGACGAAGGTGAACGGGGAAGTGCGCCAGGATGCGTACGTGAGCCAGCTCATTTTCGACATTCCCGCGCTCATCGAAACACTGTCGAAGGTGATGACGCTCGAGCCGGGCGATCTCATCGCGACCGGCACGTGCGCCGGCGTCGGCATCGGCTTCGAGCCGCCGAAATTTCTGAAGCCCGGCGACGTGGTGGACATCACGATCGAGCCCATCGGCACGCTGTCCAATCCGGTCGCCTGATGAAGCTCGTCAGATATCTCCGCGGCGGCGCCGTGCGCCTCGGCGCGATCGACGGTCAGGACGTCGTCGACCTGCTCGACGCGGCGCCGACCGGCACGTCCGCCGCGCTGCTCGCCGCGCTCTCGGACATGACACGCCTCATCGCGACGGGCGAAGAAGGCCTGCACGCGGTGCGCAACGCGCTCGCCGCCTCCCGCCGCAACGTCGCGAGCCGCACGCCGCTCGCGAACGCGCGCCTGACCGCGCCGATCGAGCCCACGCTGATCCTCTGCAGCGGCGAAAACTACTGGGACCACCGTGACGAGAAGCCGGAGGTCACGCGCAAGGATCCGGAGTTCTTCCTGAAAACGCCGCTCGGCGTGATCGGACCGGGCGATGAGATCGTGCACGACGAGCGGGTGACGCAAAAGCTCGACTACGAGACCGAGCTTCTGGTCGTCGTCGGCAAAGCCGGGCGTCACATCCCCGCAGCAGAGGCGCTCGAGCATGTCTACGGCTACTCGATCATGAACGACGTGACCGCGCGCGACCGGCAGGTGACGCTGCGCCCGGACGGCTCGTCCGTCTACAACCTCGGCCCCGGCAAGAACTTCGACACCTGCGCGCCGATCGGTCCGTGGCTCGTTACCGCGGACGAGGTCATCGAGCCGCAGATGCTTGCGCTGAAGACGTACGTGAACGGCGAGCTGAGACAAAGCAATTCGACCGCGAAGATGATCTGGACCTGTGCGCAGCTCGTCGAATTCTTTTCGACGTTCGTGACGCTGCAACCCGGAGTCGTCATCTCGACCGGCACGCCGGGCGGTACGGCGTGGGGCACCGATGCGCAGCTCGGAGGGAAGAAACCGATGAGGAGCGGCGTCGCGTCGCCCACGGGTTATCTTCAACCGGGCGACGAGGTCGTCTGCGAGATCGAGCTGATCGGACAGCTGCGCAACCGCGTCGCAGCGGCGCGATAACGACGGAGGAGAGAGCATGAGCAAGCTGAAATGGGCAGCAGCGGCAGTTGCACTGGCACTGACGGGCGCAGCGGCGAACGCGCAGGAAGCGTTCCCCTCGCGCGCGATCACCATGGTCGTGCCGTTTCCGCCGGGCGGCGTCGCGGACACCACCGGCAGGCCCACGGCGAACGCGATGGAGAAGGTGCTGAAGCAGCCCGTCGTCGTGCAGAACCGGCCGGGTGCCGGCGGCGCCGTCGGCAATGCCGCGGTCGCGAATGCGAAGCCGGACGGCTACACCATCCTGATGGCGCTCTCGAGTATCAGCGTCATCCCCGCGGCGGACCGGCTGTTCGACCGCAAGCCCGCGTACTCGCTCGATCAGTTCGCGCCGATCGCGCTCATCAGCGCCGACCCGACGCTGCTCGTCGTGCACCCGTCGCTGCCGACGAAAAACGTGAAGGAGCTGGTCGCACTGGCGCGTTCGCGCCCCGGAGAGCTCGCGTTCTCGTCCTCCGGCATCTACGGCGCGCTGCACATGCCGATGGAGATGTTCATGCACGCGGCCAAGATCAGGATGCGGCACGTGCCAACGACCGGCGGGGGACCCGCCATCACGCAGTTGCTGGGCGGGCATGTGCAGCTCACGGCAGGCGGGCCGGCCGCGATCAGCGGCCACGTCAAGGCCGGGAAGCTGCGGCCGCTCGCGAGCTGGGGACCCAGACGCCATCCCTCGTACCCCGACATCCCGACGTTCAAGGAGCTCGGCTACAACATCGAGTACCTGATCTGGGCCGGCATGTTCGCGCCGAAAGGCACGCCGGAGCCGGTGATGAAGGTGTTACGGGAAGCCGCGCGCAAGGCCGTCGAGGATGCCGAGTTCAAGCAGATGATGGCCAAGGTCAATTCGCCGGTGCACTACCTGGATGCGCCGGATTTCGAGAAGTTCTGGATGGCCGACGCCAAGCGCCTCGCGGAGGTCGTGAAAATGGTCGGCAAGGTGGAAGACAAGAAATAGACACTCTCGTCACCGCGGCGCGGCCGGGGTCCAGAACCGATGAGCGACGTTATGCCGGCCTGCGCCGGGGTGACGACTGATGCAGCTCCGGGAAGACCAGGCCTCCGGTCTCACCCTGGTCGCGCTCGCGCTCTTCGTCGCCTGGGAGAACCGGGCCTATCCGCTCGGTTCGCTGCAGGAGCCCGGCCCCGGCTATACGCCGCTGCTGATCGCCATCTTTCTTGGCCTCACCGGAATGCTGATCGTGCTGCGCGGCGGCGCCTCGCCGCGGCTCGCCGGGATGAAATGGCCCGAAGGCACGCGCGCCGCGGTGATCATCGCCGCGTGCGCCGCCGCCACGTACGTGCTCGAATCGATCGGCTACCGCATCACGATCGCCGCGCTCCTCGTGTTTTTCCTCGGCGTGCTCGAGCGGCGGCCGCCGCTCGCCGTCGCCGCCGTGGCGGTCGGCTTCTCGCTGCTCTCGTGGTACCTGATCGGCGACGTGCTGCGCGTGCCGCTGCCGCGCGGACCTTGGGGGTGGTGACATAGCGATGGACGGCAACGTCATCCAGAACCTGCTGCTCGGGTTCTCGGTCGCGCTGCAGCCGGAGATCCTCGCGTACGCGTTCATCGGCTGCATCGTCGGCACGCTCGTGGGGATGATGCCCGGACTCGGTCCGCTCGCCGGCATCAGCCTCCTGCTGCCCGCGACCTTCGGCCTCAACCCGATCATCGCGATGGTGCTGCTCGGCGGCGTCTACTACGGCGCGATGTACGGGGGATCGACGACCTCGATCCTCATGCGCATTCCCGGGGAGGCCGCGTCGGTCATGACGTGCGTGGACGGCTATGCCATGACCCAGAACGGCCGCGCCGGCGCCGCGCTCGCGATCTCCGCGCTCGGCTCGTTCGTCGCGGGCACGCTCGGCGTCGTCGGCCTGATGCTGCTCGCGCCCACGCTCGCGGCGTGGGCCCTGCGGTTCGGGCCGCCGGAATACACGGCGCTGCTCGTGATGGGATTCTTCGTGCTGGCCTACATGAGCGGCGGCTCGATGCTGAAGACGCTCGCGATGGCGGTATTCGGGCTGGTGCTCGGCATGATCGGCATCGACGCGATGAGCGGTTACACCCGCTTCAGCTTCGACGTGCTCGCGCTCTCCGACGGGCTGGGCATCGTGCCGGTCGCCGTGGGGCTGTTCGGCATCTCTGAGATCCTGATCACGGCGGGGCAGAAGGGCGCCGCGCGCGTCGCGCGTCCGAAGCTGCGCGAGCTCATGCCCTCGCGCACCGAGCTCAGGCAGTCGCTGGGGCCGATCGGACGCGGCAGCGTGCTCGGCTTTCTCATCGGCATCATCCCCGGCTCCGCGCACATCATCTCGTCGTTCGTGTCGTACGGCATCGAGCGTCGCATATCGAAGACGCCGGAGCGCTTCGGCAACGGCGCGATCGAAGGCGTGGCGGGTCCGGAATCGGCCAACAACGCCGCGGCGACCGG